>Ga0307509_10002212_pt1 | contig 31868 bp, 39 predicted proteins | sample 10_EM_MG_FD_202245 | JGI IMG/M metagenome (GOLD analysis project Ga0307509, IMG submission 202245) | Populus trichocarpa ectomycorrhiza microbial communities from riparian zone in the Pacific Northwest, United States - 10_EM | ecosystem: Host-associated > Plants > Roots > Unclassified | place...
CTATCCCCTCCCACATAACTGGACGGTAGAACCACTTTCTTGCCCAACTGCCCAAGGTCAACATCACCAGCCTCGAGAACATCAGCGAGTCCATTGTATAACTCTGACCTGATGTTCTCCTGGTGAGCCTTGAGCCAAGCAAGCTTGTTTTGATCGCATACTGCCCATGCGTCAACAACAAACTGCTGGAATAACCTTTGGGCAGCGAAGAGAGTGGCTGGCTCATCAGCTCGAGTATGCAGACGGTACCTGTAGAAGGATCGCTGGGTCAGGCGCTTGTCCGGCTTGTTGAATAGTGTCCTGCCCCAATGCCATCCTAGTTCTCCATTGGGAAACAGGAGAACATAGTGAAGGGGCAGGTACAAGGCATGATTGGGGTTGATGAGGGTAAAGGCTCCCACATCTTCCCCATTCACCCTTTTAGCCAGGACAATATCCCTCATTCCCTGCTCACCATACTCCTCCGGGAGAATCATGGCGACTTCATCTCCCGTTGGTAGGTTCTCTCGTCTTCGATCAGCTCCTCTTTCCACAACCAGGGAAAGTTGTGGATTGAGGATCAGGCGGGCATCACCTCCCTCCTCACTGATCTTTGCATACTGTTCCCGAGCTGTGAGATACAGTTGGATCAAGGGGTTGGACCTTTGCAGCATCATTGTCAAGGAAAGAATAAGATTGGGATCCAGATCATTGGCATCTACTGCTCGCAGTCTTGCTGCCTCTGCAGGATCATAGAGGTAGACCTGTCAAAAGCGAGCCTCAACAGGTCTACCCGCAGGTTCCAGAGGTCCCTGCCTATGATACATTGCCCCATGGATCTGGAACAACTGAAAGTTGCCTCCAATCTCATTCGTTCTGCTGTCCTTGTTGAACAAGATGCTGGTGAAGGCAAAGATTGAGTTCCACGCCCTGAGCCTCTCTCGAAATGCCTTTGATTGAGCATTATCACCACCCATCAAGGTATTAAGAGGCTCAGGGAGTGGAAGTATTGGCTCAATCCGCACCTGGCCATGCTTACAGCAGGAGTCAAAGCTGGCCTCTCCAGCTTGCGCTTTCCTAGAGCCCAACTCTGCCTCCCAATGTAGTGCCTTGCACCAGGTGCAACTTATGGCCAACCCCTTCAGATCATGTGCTGTCCACCTAGCTCTCTGGCACTCAAAGGACAGAGGCACCCGTGACTGTACCTCTTGTCCTTCATTGCGATCTGGGAGAGCTAGAGGAGTCTGCCCAACAACCTGAACTGGTAGAATATCAACACCAGCTCTGGCCACACGTTGAGCAGTCTATATTATTATACTGTGTTAGCCCTCTTTAAACCTTTCCATCTAGGGAGTAGATAAAATTTCTCAACTTACCAGACACATCCTGCATGTTGCCCGTGGGATACCCCTTCGATCCACATCAAACTCTGCAATAGCCTTTTGCTGCCTACAGCGTCTGCACGTCCTGACTTCCATTGGGATATCTACCTCTTGTTAGCAAAAGTTCCATCCCACTGAGTTGGGTTAGCCTCCCCTCTAGCACATCTGGTAGCGCTACCCCCTGTCCTCCCATTGCTCCCTGGCCAGAAGACATCCCTGCTCCCACTCCCTCCTGCAACACCTCCACTCTCTCGTATAGCGCTATATCACAGAGTCAGTATCTCCACATAATATTGGAATAGAATTCAAGTACCTGACATATCACCCTCTGGAGCTGGTTCCCAATCTGGTTGGGCAACTTGTGCTTGTGCTCGCCTATGCTGTACTCTGATCCGTTGTTTCTCCTACCCATATCATAATAAGAGTTAGTATAAAGAATAAGACTGTGTTTATGGCTCCAGTGATGAAGAAGAATATACCAGGCATAGGCGACAACCTCGGCGCAAATTTCCCACTCTGTCCTGGTCGAACTCATGTGTCTCCTTTTGTCGTCTGCAGGTACCGCAGCGCGGCATCGTGGCCTGCTGATTGGCGTAATCTCTAGTTCCCAGTCGGTCGAAGAAATAGTGTGGTTGAGGTATGCTGGAACTTTGGTGGTGTGAGGAGTATTGAGTTAGGTAGAGGAAGGTTTCTGTCTAGTGAAAAGAAAAGGTTTGTGTAGACAAGTAAGAAAATTTTCCTGTGTGGCTTGGCATCAAATTTTGTGGGTTGCATCATAGAATTTGTGGGTTGCCCCCCTAGATGTGACCACAAATACTGTGGGTGGTATACACCAGCACCAACACATTAGGTCTCGGCACAAATGTGAGTGAGAACCGGTGCACGCTCACATTTGGATCAGATTAGATCGCACATTTTGATAAACTGCTCAGTACATATAAGACTAGCAGCCCCCTCGACCTACGGCCAAGCCTGTTATTTCCTTATAAGTAGTATTGAAAGGATAATTATGGCACCCTAGTCAAACTGGTAATTTGTTTATACATAGTTTAGAAATCAACTGCTCTAGAAACTGGTCAAGCTTGGAGGTTTTGTTTAAAAAGAAATAGAGGATAATATAACTCTTCCACTTTTCCAGAACCATGGTATGTTGGACATTGTAATGTAAATAAACTTTTAATAAAAGCAAATATTCTGGATTGCTACTAAATATATCAAGATAGATATAATTAGAATTAAATGCAGCACTTCAACTAATAGTCAAGACTGTAGTTTTATTATAAGTAGAATAGAAAAGGCAGCAGTTATCACCAATTTTAATTATCTTAGATATGTTGAATATTATAAGCTTGTTAAAGGCTTACTGATATTAATTTCAATGGATAATGGTGAAATATATTAAATACTGGTATGAAAGAACTTTTATTTATAAATCAAGATAATAATACAAAAGAGTAGAGAGAAAACAAGAATAATATAGGAGAATCCGGCAGAACTATAAGTCAAACATCTATTTCGATAAAGATATAGTTAGCAATCATATCCAGTAGGAAATAGAAAACAGAAGGAAAACTTACTTTATGAAGCTCTAAGTAGAATATCAGGGTAGACAATATTGTCTGTGTGATTTGGTGTATTCTCAGAAGAGAGCAGTGTTAGCCGATCAAGTGAGGTGACTCTAGATAGAGCCACATAGAGTTGCCCATGAGTGAAGGCCGAAGTACGTAGATCTACCCCAACCTGCTCTAAAGACTGTCCCTGAGACTTGTTGACTGTCATAGCGAAGCATAGCCGGACAGGAAACTGTGTACGCTGAAGAATAAAGGGAAGATCATCATCCATTGTGGTAAGCTTGATTCGGGGGAGTAGGCAGATCTTGCCATCCATCTTTCCACCCATAATGGCAACCTGTAAGCAGGTACGTCGTATTCCCAAGACTCTCATCTTGGTGCCATTACAGAGGCCCTCTCGTGGACTCAGATTGCGTACAAGGATAACTGGTGCTCCATTCTTGAGTTTCAAGCAAGAAGGTGGAATAGATGCCAGACTAATACTCTGTAAATATTCTACTGCAAATGGCTCTGCATTGGCGGCATCCTCAGGAAGGTTCACATGGTTGGCAGCTTCAAAGCGGTACTCCTGACCAGGCATTCGGTCTATAAGCATATTATTGAAATCATCTACTGTATCATTGCGGAAGGCTAGAATAGCTCTTCCAATGAGTGCCCCATGGCTAATAACAGCATCATTCAATAATCGCTGTGGGTACAGCTGATCACAAAGTTGATCAACTGTAGAGACAATGCGAATGTATCTTGGCAGTTGTAGCTGTCCATGTAGCTGAGAGTTGCTGACCATATCTTTGAGAAAGGTGAGAAACACCTGATTGGCATCACTGGTGATGACACGCATACTTTTCCTAAGGTAGAGGACTTTTAGCTTACTCCAAATAGTAGAGTGGCGAATACAGGCAAGAATTGTTGCCTGCCTACTACCTCGATGAATAACTGGTAGGATTTGAGCAAAGTCACCACCAAGTACTAATGGAATGCCACCAAAGACATGCTGGTCATCCACATTGCAGATATCATTCAATGTCCGATTCACAGCCTCAAAGCAAGCCTTATGCTGCATGGGAACCTCATCCCAAATGATTAGAGAGGTCTTGCGAATCAACTCCCCCAGGTGAGAGTTAGGAGTGATATTGCAGACAGCATTGATATCATTTGAGAGTGGAATCTTAAACCTTGAGTGTGCAGTCCTACCTCCAGGTAGTAGCTGTGCTGCAATACCCGAGGATGCAACACATAAGACAATCTTACCCTGGGCTCGAAGATGACTGCACAAACAGTTGTAGAGGAAGGTCTTGCCAGTTCCAGCAGGGCCATGTCGGAAGAAGGCACTCTGATATGCCTGTTGTGGTAGCTCCTGCTCGTGGCTCTCGACTGCATTGACAATTGCCTGAAAACTGGCAACCTGTTCCTTATTCAATTGTCCCATCATTCTATCGGCCAACTCTCTCTGCTGGTCCACCTCATAACTCAATTCCTCACTAACCAATGTATTCCTTACTCCTGGTCCATCCATATTCCTCCAATCCAACACAGGCTCAGGCAGCCCAAACTCGGCCAAGGATTTTCCATATTCATTTAGCAGTTGTTGAATATGATAAAGTCCATAGTCATAAGAGAGCTCTCCCTCCATAGCCTCCCCATCTGCTGGTGCTATAAGCCGACCTGTCCGAAGTAGGTTTGAGAGGTCATCACAAAAGCTGTTACCAAACTGCTGCCAGATCTGGAGTGGGTTCGTAATAGTGGTATGTTGTAGGGCCAGTGCAAAGAGATGACGTAATGCATGTCCGGTCATAAACTCCTTAGCATCAGTAAACATTGCAACCCACTCACCATCATCCTCCAATAGGCGTAAAGCAATGCAAGCTTCCTTGAAGGAGGTATGGACAAATCCATCAATTGTCCTCAGATGTTCAAAGCTGGTTGCACCTCTTACCACAGTAAGGAGCAAGCGCAAGTAGTATCGGGCACCCACAAAGGGGCTAGCTGAATACATGCGACCAATCGACCTACCCCGACTCCTTACTTTCCATCCTTGCTTGCGTATATACACATAGTGTAGGGGGAATTCATGGTACAAGTACTGTCGTCCATCTGCCTTCTCAAAATTGTATTTAAAGTAAGCCAGGAGGGTTGAAGAGGAGTCATCCAAATGCTGGCGCAGAATTGCTGGGTCATCTTCTCTCCAGAAGTATATTGGCTGTTCATTCGGAAGATGTAGAGCAAGATGCATAACTGGTGGTTCCTCTCCATGGGTGGAGAATTCAAACAACCTCCAGACAGCCTCTGTTGGACCAATGTACCGACCATGAAGATAACGCTTTATCTCATCATGTTCATCATCCAGGATGACAGTAGCACGATCACCACCCTTGTAAATGTACTTGTGAATGTACTTGACAGCTTTGACTGAGCCACATATCTCCACATTTATATGTGCCTTATAGCGTAGAGACAGATATGGACTGTAGGGTACCACCCTTGATTGTCAATGATAGAGGTAACATCTGCCCCATTCCGTTTGAATGTTACAGTGAGTGACTGACCAGTATTCCTCCGACGATAGGTAGGATACCCATCCTCGTTGATAATTGTCTCCTCCTGAAAGGTACGAGGATAGCCCTTCCGGCAGGTCTGCACACTCATTGGATCAAGTCCCTGCATACAAAGAGCCTTCCCAGCTTGAGTAACACAGTGAGTATGGACCATTGTTGTCTCTATAATACCTCTCAGCTCCTGACTGACAGCATCATCAGCAGGAGGAAGTTCTGCACTAATGAAACCATCAATATTGGCTGCGGTCAGGAACTGATAGTCAGTTCTGAGAAATACCAGCAGATGTAGATGTGGAAGGCCCCGCTTCTGGTACTCAATAGTCCAAACCCAACCCAGCCAAGGCCCAAAGACTTCCTTATGCCGGATCTGATTTAGCAAATCTCGCACCTTAAGATTGAATACTCTTGCAACCAGATCAGGCCTGTCAGCAGCACTCTGATTGGGTAAGAGTTCATTAAGAATCTCTATCCACTTTGGGTTTGCAGTAAATGTTATGAATAGGGATGGCTTGCCAAAGTGCCGGACAATTGCTATACTGTCCTGATACAGCTGTTGCATAAACCTATCTCCTCCCACATAACTGGAAGGCAGAACCATCTTCTTCCCAATACGCCCAAGATCCACATCACCAGCTTCTAAAGCATCTGCCACACCATTGTAGAGATCAGCACGGATATTAGCCTGATGTGTACGTATCCAGTTAAGCTTATTCTGATCACATACTGCCCAGGCATCAACAACAAACTGTTGGAATAATCTCTGAGCCCGAAAGATGGTTTATGGCTCATTGAGCCTGGTATGCAGATGGAACCTGTAAAATGTCCTCTGAGACAGTCTTGAAGTCTGGAGGCCACCATTACCATTATCAAGAGTCCTGCCCCAATGCCACCCTGGCTCCCCATATGGGAAAAGGATAACATAGTGAAGTGGAAGGTAGGAGGCATGATTGGGATCAATAAGGGTGAAAGAGTTTGTATCATCCTCTCCATTGACCCTCCTGGCCAGAACAATATCTCTGAATCCTGTAGTACCATACTCCTCAGGCAGAATCATGGAGACTTCATCTGCTGTTGGTAGGTTCTCTCGTCGCAGATCAGCTCCGTGTTCCAGCACAAGTTCAAGTCGTGGGTTGAGAATAATGTGAAAGTTATCTTCAGCTTGGGCGATTTCTGCAAACCGTTCTCGTGCTGTAAGATAGTAGCGGATCATTGAATTTGACTCCTGTAACATCAAAGTCAAGGACCTGATGATTTCAGCATCCAAGTCTGATGCACGTCTTGATCTCTCCTGTGCTGCATAGGCAGGATCATAGAGGTAAATCTGGGAATAAAGGGCATCCCGTCCACCTACAGGTACCAGTGGTCCTTGCCTATGATAGATGGCACCATGTATCTGGAATAATTGAAAGTTTGTGCCAATCTCATTCCTTTCATTGTCCATATTGAACTTGAGACTGGTAAAGGCAAACTCCTTATTCCATCTGCGCAGATTCACACGAAATGCCCTTGACCGAGCATCATCTCCACTCATCAAGGCATTAAGAGGCTCTGGTAGGGGACGCATTGCCTCCACCTTGACCTTCCCATGCTTGCAACAAGACTCATAGCTGGCCATACCATCTCGTGGTGCCTTAGCAGATGACTCGGAAGCCCAATGTAATGCTTGGCAGCCTGTACATTTGATGTTCATTCTTCCCAATTCATGGGATGTCCATTTTGCTTTCTGTGACAGGAAAGCTAAAGATGCCGCTGGTTGTGCCAGTTGATCTGGTGCAATTAGAGCCTCCTGGATATTCAAATTATTCCCTCCAGGGGAGGCCACTACCCTTCTTGCTCTTGCAGCTACCTATATTATTTTAAACAAAGTTAGTAATGTGATTCTCATTCTTCAACAAACTAATATACTGAGGAATAAACTTACCAGACATGCTCTGCAGCTTAATCTTTGCCTCCCTCGCCTGTCTGCATCAATCTCCCACAATTCCTTCTCCTGATAACACTCCTGACATCTTTTCCTAACTTCTCGATTTTCTATTCATCATTAGCATATATTCTTTCAATTTGACCATTAATTTTGTACCTTCAGCCTGAGCACTTAGCACTACCCCTTGTCCTCCCACTGCTTCTTGCTCAGCTAAACCTAAATCTACTAATCCTTCAGAAGTATTAGCAATTGTCTTAGTCTCTAAGTCACTAAGAGCCTGACCTTCATCAACCTGTATTGCAGGTTCCTCTCTAGAAACTTGTGGGCCTTGAGCTTGTACCCTTCTATTCCGCCTCTGTTGCCTTATTCTCTCCTATAACAGATATAATTAGCATTATGTAAAATAATATATCAATGAGTGATAAATTGATCAAAATAACTAACCAAACATCTCCGACAAGTATGGCGTAATGTGCCTCTGATATCACGATCAAAGTCTGTATCTTCTCGATTCAGGCGACAGTGCTCACAGCGCGGCATTTCTGGTGTGGTTTGATGTTATTTTTTTCTGAATGGTTTAAAAATATATTGTTGTTGTGGTGGTGGTCAGAAAAAATGTAGGGAGATGAAGATGATTTTGCTGAAATGTGATGGGGGGGGTGATATATAAAGAGAAGAAAGTTCTTGCCAAGCCTACAGTTTTAGCAGAAGGACACATATGCTCAGATATACGCCTATGTGGGGAATCTTACAGAATGCTACCACATGATCAGAAATACTCTCTCTGTACTCACCATCACACTTCTGTTGATATTTTGATCATGTGACTGCTATATTTTGATCATGTGACCCACAAATTTGACCACTTTTTGCATGCGCACATTTTGCTGACTAAACGGTTCAAGTCGACCTCCAGTACATATTATATTGATTTAAACTACACCTACATAACCGTGCCAAGGTTGTGACGGAGTCACAACCCTGATTGCTCGCTTGCTCGCAACCAGGGCACTCTTTGGAAGAGAGTGCCTAACAGCTCAACGGAAGATATCAGCTACAACGCATCCATCAGCACCTCACGTGCCACATGAGGAAAAATGAAACTTCTCCCGCCCAGGGTCATGTGGCACGCAACTGATACTTCAAAGCCATCCAAGTCGCCAAGAGGGTTCAGTGGTCACAGTTCCTGCTGATGTCGACTCACGATGAATATGGCATGCCAGGAAGATTGCCGTGTGAAAAGCCCCTGACCACTTCCCGGTGCTTAAAAACACGATCACCCCAGGCGTGATTAACAACACACTACTGCAAGACCTTTTCCCTCTAAGGCCATCGGCCCCAGCACCCCTCATCCTTCCTGCGTTCAAGGATGTACCACCTGTCCTGCCATGCGAAGTTTCTTCGGCACTCTAAGTATTCTAATACTTCCGCCCCTGGTCCTTGCGCTATCACCTACCCTGTCTGGAAGCGAGTCCATATGGCCAATGAACGGCTCCTTCCATCTCTCTTCACTCCCCTCCTGATGCATGGATATCACCCCAAGTCCTGAAGAGTGCCAATGGTATCGTCCTGGACAAACCAGGCAACCAGGCTATTGCACCCCCACTTCTTTCCCGATTATTGTTCAAAGCGAAACCATCTCCAAAATCCTTGAAGTACTTGGTGCCCTCTCTATCGCCTCAGCTGCCTGCTCCCTTGGCCTCTTACACCCCAATCAATGTGGGGTGCTGGCCAGTCTCGGCTGCTTCAACCCTGTTGCTAACCTCATCCAAGAAAGTAAGCCTGTTTCAAGCTGCTTCCTTTAAAGTATCAACTCTCTTCCGCGATGTCAAAGGTGGTTTTGACAATGTCTGCACCACCAAGCTCGCTAGTATCCTCGCCCAAGGGGGGGTCTCCGCCTATCTGCTTGCCTGGATTAAGTCTTTCCTCTCCAGACGCCATTGCCGGCTCATCTTCCAAGGCGCACCTACGGTATTCTGCCCAGTCGCTGTTGGTACCCCTCAGGGCTCTCCGATTTCTCTGCTTCTTTTTGTCCTTTATATTGCCAGCCTCCACCCTTCAATCCCTCCAGGTCTTGCGATTTCATATGCCTACAACTTCACCATTACAGTAGGCTCTGACTCCGTTCGTTCGAATATCCGTGCTCTTCAACACCTGTTCAGCGTCATCCAAAGGCAGGGTGCCGACCTAGATGTCGCTTTTTCCGTCCACAAAACTGAACTCATTCACTGGAGAACTGCGAAGGACCGCTCAGATGCATCCTTTGCCCCCATCGTGATCAACGACATCCTCTTCCCACTGTCTCAAGCTGTAGGGTGGCTTGGCTACTGGCTCCCCCCTACGATACAATCCTCCATCCATTTTTGAAGACGGCTGGTGCTTGCCCAGGCCTCTTTCACTACAATCCGACAGCTCAGTGCAGCTGGCAAAGGCCTCTCCTCATGGTGCGATAGGAAACTTGTATTCGGCGCCATCCTTCCTATCCTTACCTATGGCTGCCAGCTTTTTATCCCTGATGCAGCCACACTTAAGAAACTCCACTCCTTCTGGCATGGAGTGCTCCGGTGGACAACCAATTGTTTTTACAGCACCGCCTGTGGCGCTCTATACGCGAGTCCTCTCTACCACTAATTTCCACAATCTGTAAACACCGCCACCGGTTAGCCGCCCTCTGCTTGGTCTGCACTCCTTCCCAATATAATCCCACTACCACCCCGATGCCCAAGTCTGTGCCCACTTGGGATCAAGGCCGTTCTGCGGACAATCATTGTTTTCTCCTTCAAGGGTCCTCGAAACCTATTCACCTCACTTCATGGAACTGCCCGGCAGTTAACTCTGCCAAGCACCTCCCCCTAGACTCCTTGGGTCACGATATCTCAGAACCTATCGCGAAGGTCCCCACCCTCCTGCTCACCTCGACTCGACCGACCTGGTCTCCCTGCCACTGCTGCGAGAACGCTCTCTCACCTACCAAGCCCTCAGAACCCCTCTGGACCAATTACACCTCACTCACTGGCTCGATGTGAGCCCTCCGGTGCCCTGTCATACTTATACGGTGCCTCTCTCACTCCACACGCCTTTTCAGGGCTTCCTAGCTTCCTATGTGGTCGCATCCACCAGATGCGCACGGGAGCTAGCCAGCTGGCTGCCCACACCTCCAGGAAGAGTAGAGACTCCAGCACTGTTTGTCCTTTCTGCGAGGAAGATGATGAGTCGTTCCATCACGCAATTCTCCACTGCTGTGCTAAGGTCCGGCCTCACCTCACCTATCTCTCAGGTGTGGACGACATTGGCCCGACGCTCCTCTTGGGCTCTCACTTCCTCACCTTAGGCGGTTTGCTGAGTATCTCTATACTACTAGCACGGGGATCCCTCCAGCCATGTTGTGCATTCGGGCCAGTACTGCTACCCCTGAGGCTGATTCAGCCTTGGATAGTTCATCTTACCTAAAACTCCCTAGCTTGGCCTTAGCCTTGTGGGTATTGCTACTTAAACTCCCCTGCTTGACCTTCTTCAGGGTATTTTCTTTTCGGTTTATGATATCTCTTGGTGTTAATTGTTTGCGGTGGCAAGCAAGTGGGGCTGGGGAGTTTTATTGGCCCATGTGAATGTTTTTCTTATAGGCTATGAGGAGGATTTGACTATAATTTTCTTTGTTAGTCATTGTTGGCGATGCGACAGGGTTCTGATGATCCAGCTTGGATAGACTTTGCATGTGTTGTTGGAATTTTGTTATTTCCTATGTTAATTTTTAGAATTAAGGCTTTTTTATATGCCAAAGTGTGAGCTGCGTGGAGGATTTTGTACCTAAATCAATAATCGCATAATTCAAAAAAAAAAAAAAGAAGGTACAAGAACTCCATCCTCCGTCTCCTCTACACACCCAGCGATTGAAATTTCAACACCATGAGATTATCACCACTTTTCCCAACTCTACCCCCCGCTATGGGTTCGCCCTAGGGGGTGGAGTGCATCTCCCCTGATCTTCTCCTGCCCTTAGGTTTATCCCTTTGTGCTCTCATCTCCTTGAGTTGATGAATTTTGTCCCCCCCCGATGATGTTTTCTCTTCCCATGAAGCTTTTGCTTTAGGCCTTGCTTAGAGCATTTGGACGGTGGGCAACACTGCCCTCACCACCCATGTTACAGACGGCTGGGTTTACGGTTTGCAGTAAGAGAAAACATTTGAACAGGCCATGGTGGATTTCTCTACTCTCTTTCTCTTTAAGAGGCTGCCTAGTCAAGACATGAATGCTTTTTCCGATAGTTTCTATGGCACAGAGTTCGGTCTACCCCTCCTTCTTCTCCTCCTCTGACGGTTGGATCAGCTGGCACCCTACTGCTTCTCCAAGTTCGTGGCGGGTACCCACAACTACCTAGCTAGTATCCATAACTACGTCTTCACCAGTCGGACTATACCACGGACCATCCCGGCATACCTCTGGGAGGATGGTATTGCACTATCTCCTTCTTCTTTTTGAGCTTCTTGCCAAAACAGTGGGCCCCTGGTGCCCCCCCAGGTCTCTGTTGAGCCGAGCCTGGCCACCCCCCATTCAATCTACGGGAACTTTCAAAGTGGTCACTGCTAGGTTTGCTTTTTTGTTTTTCCTTTCTTAGGATGATGGTACTATGGGTTTTCCTGATTCTTCTTGCTTGTTCTTTGATTTGATTCCTTTCATCTATCTTCTTAGCTAGTCAAGGGTTTCTTGTTGGGGGCGAGATGTGCGGTTAGTTCCATACCAGAGGGACTTGGGGGGTTGTCTTTTTCCCAGGGGTAGTTGGAGGTTTTGTATCTGCCATAGCGCGAGCTGCATGCAGGATTTTGTACCTAAATCAATAATCACATGATTCAAAAATAAAATAAAAATGTACAAGAACTCAATCCTCTCTCTCCTCTACCCACCTGGCCATTGAAATCTCAACACCATGAGATTATGACCACTTTTGTAAACTCCACCCCGCTGCATGAGCTTCCTCTAGAGGTGGAGTGCATCTCCTCTCAACTTCTCCTGCCCTGAGGCTTATCCCTTTGGGCTTTCTTCTCCCTCGCTTGGTGGATTTCGTTTTCTTTTGATAATGTTTCCTCTTTCCATGCAGCTTTTGCTTTAGGCCTCGCTTAGAGCATTTGCACAGTTGGCAACACTCTCCTCACCACCCATGTTACAGATGGCCGCTCAGACAGTTTGCAGTAAGAGAAAATATTTCAACCGGCTACAGTCAATTTCTCTATTCTCTTTCTCTTTAAGAGGCTGCCTAGTCAAGCCATGAACACGTTCTCCGATAGTTTCTACGGCATAGAGTTGGGTCTACCCCTCCTTCTTCTCCTCTCCTCCCCGTCCGATTGGCTAGCACCCTACTGCTCCTTTACCCTCCTGGCAGGCCACAACTACCTGGCTGGTATCCAGAACTACTTCTTCTTCACTAGTCGGACTATTGAGGCCACCGTCCATCTGACATGCCCCACACGGAATGGTATTGCACAATCTCTTTCATCTGTTTTGTGTGGCGTTGTATTACAGGGCTTATGGTCCCCCAGTGTCTCTGTGGAGCCTGGTACCCACGTGCCTATATGTACAGGAAATTCTAAGTGGCCTTACACTTTGTTTGAATTTTGTTTTTCCTTTCTTTTGGATGATCGTTCCATGGGTTTTCCTGATTCTTCCTGCTTGTTCTTTGATTTGATTCCTTTTGTCTATCTTCTTAGCTAGTCAAGGGTTTCTCATTGGGGGTGAGATATGCGGTTGGTTCCACACCAGAGGGACTTGGTAGGTTGGCATTTTCCCAGGGGTAGTTGGTGGTTCCCCCATGCCATAGCGCGAGCTGCAAGCAGGATTTTGTACCTTAAACAAGAATCGCATGATTCGAAAAAAGAAAAAACAAAAAATAAGAAAAAAAGGTACAAGAACTTCATCCTCAGTCTCCTTGACACACGTGGCGATTGAAATCAAAACAACACGAGATTATATCCACTTTTCCAAACTCCACCCCCTGTTATGGGCTTGCTCTAGGGGGTGGAGGCATACCTCCTCTATACTTCCCTTCCCTTAGGTTCTTCCCTTTGGGCATTCTTCTTCTCTCTAGGTTGATGGATTTCGTCTTCTTTTTGATGATTTTCCTCTTTCCATGCAGCGTTTGCTTTGGGCCTCACTTAGAGCATTCGCATGGTCGGCAACACTCTTCTCAACGCCCATGTCCCAGACGGCCGGGAACACAGTTTGCAGTAAGAGCAAACACTTCAACAGGCCTGAGTCGATTTCTTTGATTTATCTTTTCATTGAGGGGCTGCCTATTCCAGATATCAACACGGTTACCAATAGTTTCTACGGCAAAGAGTTGGGTCTACCCCTCCTTCCCCTCATCTCCTGATGGTCAGATCAGCTAGCACCCTACAGCTTCTACACCATGGGCCTCTGCTCCCTTCTGATCTCTGGGCTTGGGTGATTGTCATGGCTGTGTTCGTCGTGGTTACCTCTGTTTCAGGTAGGGGTTTCATGCCTGCCGCCTCTGTTGCCTCCGGGTGATACGTACTCCCTCCCTGTTTCACTTCCTGTAGGCCTTCAGTCGCTTCTTCACCGGGCCGTGCCACATGCTTCCGCTTGTGTGGGTTTCGGTTACCGATCTTCCTCTCGGTATTCTTGCCTGTCGTTCCTTTGGGGACATAAGGGCCCCCAGGTAAATTTACCTCTTGTGCATGGTGTTTGGCCTACGGCTTTGTCCTGCTGGCTCCTTGTTCCTTCCACTACTGTGGCAGAATGGGGTCAGTCATTGGGCTATGGCCGGGTTGCTTACGGGTTCAGCTGGGATTTTGCTGCCCTTGAGTTGGTTGAGGTTTCCTCACTTTCCTTGGTTAGTCACTGTTGGGGTAGAGAGCTTTCCTATGGGCTGTCCTTCAGTGGACCTTTTTTTTTGTTCGTTGTATTCAGGCCTGTACGCTCTTTTGTAGTTTCCACTCATAGTACCTGGCATCTTGGTGTTGGGCAGGGTCAGCGGGTTTTAGCCTGAGGGATGTGGGATGGCCTGTAGGTGGAGGTTTTGCCTTTCTTACAGTGAACTGCATACAGGAGTTTGTAGCTTAAACAATACTAACATGATTCAAAAAAAAAGAAAAAGAAAAAAGAAAAAGAAAGTACAACAACTTCATCCTCGGTCTCCTCTACACACCTGGCGATTCAAATCTCCACACCATCACATTATTACCACTTTTCCAAACTCCACCGTGCACTATCGGTCCCCCCTCTGGGGTAGAGTGCATCTCCCCTCTGCTTCTCCCGCCCTTAGGTTCATCCCTCTGGGCTTTCTTCTCCCTGTGTTGATGGATTTCGCGTTCTTTTGATGATGTTTCCTGTTCCCATGCGGCCTTTGCATTATGTCTCACTTACATTCGCACGGTCGGCAACACTCGTCTCAATGCCCTTGTCACAGATGGCTGGGATCACACTTTGCAGTAGGAGAAAACATTTGAACAGGCCACGGTCGATTTCTCTGTTCTCTTTTCCTCATTTGAGACCCTGCCTAGTCAGACACCAACCTGGTTACCGATAGTTTCTACAGCAAAGAGTTGGGGATACCACTGCTTCTCCTCATCTCCTCCCGGTTAGATCGGCCGGCACCCTACTCCTTCTATAGCCTGGGCCTCTGTTCCCTTCTCATCTCTGGGCTTGGGTGATTGTCATAGATGTGTGCATGGCGGTTATCTGTGTTTGGGGCAGGGGTTTCATGCCTGCCGCCTCTGTTGCCTCCGGGTGACATGCACTCCCTCCCAGTCTCGTTTCTGGTGGGCCTACAGTCTTGACTTCGCCCTGCCACACACTTCCATTTGTGTTGGTTTCGGTTACCGATCTTCCTCTGGTAGTCTTGTCTGCCCTTTGCCCAGGGACATAAGAGCCCCCAGGTAAATTTACCTCTTGTGCCTGGTGTTTGGCCTACAGCTTTGTCCTGCTGGCTCCTTGATCCCACCTCTGCCTCGGCAGAAGGGGGTCAGTCGTTGGGCTGTTGGTGGGTTGCTTACGGGTTGAGCTGGGATTTTTCTTCCCTTGAGCTGGTTGAGGTTTACTTACTTTCGTTAGTGGTTCACTATTAGGGTGGGGCGTTTTCCTCTGGGCTGCACGTCTGTGGGAGTTTTGGGTTCGTGGTATTCAGGCCTGTATACTCTTCTGTTGTTTCTACTCATAGTACCAGGCATCTTGGTGTCGGGCAGGGTCCGAGGGTTATAGCACAAGGGATGCGGGATGGACTGTTGGCAGAGGTTTTTCCTCTCTTAGAGCAATCTGCCTATGGGAGTTTGTAGCTTAAACAATACTACAATGAAAAAAAAAATGAACAAAGTGAAAAAAAACAATGAAGGTGAAGAGAGTACAAGAACTTCACACTCCGCGCCCTCTATTCACCTCTTGCTTAAAGTTCTTACCACATTCGGCCAACTCAAACCCCAGGGTTTGGTCTTTATTTCTCCACGATACCCATATTTTGGCTTTTCATGTTGGCTTCATTTTCAAGTGAAATATATATTTCACCTTGCTTGAGAGGATTAATAAAAGTTAGACTGGTAGTCTGATTTTGCTTTCTCTCTCTACCCTTTCGCAGTCCTCGGGCCTGGCCGTTAGGCCTTCTGTGGATGTTGTCTACCCCTCTCGTTTCCAGAGGCGCAGGCCCAGCCTTGGTGCAGCCCCTGCCTGCTCTTGCTCCTCCCGGCAGAACTGTAAGGTCAACCGAATTTATTACTCGTCTTCTTCCCAGTCAAGTCATGCCTCCCTTTTGGGGGAAGGTGGCAATGTCCCCAACATCCTTTGGCATGCTGATAGGCTTGCCTGTCTTGACGCAGCTTCTTTCCACACAGTCTACCACACTCCTACCGACAACTACCCCAACAGTCAACTAGCTCTGGCTCCTCTTCTCGCCCAGCTGATTGCCATTGTCAATAACCTTGGCGCCATAGTACCCTTCCTCACTGCCCAGGTGGAAATCCTCACCAGCAGTGACGTCCAGCCTCCAGGCGGCCCTCAAGGACCTGTCTTCTGGAGTCGCCTCTCTCTCCTCCCACCACGCCACCCTGGTGGCTCCCCAGTCACTCCAAGCACCATCACCCCCTACTCCTACTACCCCAGCCAAACCAGCCCAGCAGATGAAGAAACTTGTTACTCGCCTTGCCTCTTGCAATATCACCACCCTCGACTATCCTCTCCTCTTTCAAGGCACATGGTATAGTAACCCTGACACATACACCAAGTGCCACCCAGACTCTCCTCAAGCCACCCTCCACTTTGCCTCACACCACCCCCAATCCGAGGAGGCCAAACTGTACTCTGATGGTTACTTGGCCACCTCTCACTTTCATACTGGCCCTCCACCTGGGTTCACAGTCTCTGATCCCCCATAGCCTCAAGAAGCCACCTGGGCACAGGTTACCAGGAAGGGCAATAAGAGCAAGAAAAACGCCACTGCAGCACATGTCGCTGCGTCCAGCGAGAGGAGTGTCCCCAAAGGACCCCCACCGCTTCCAGTGGCAAAGCGTCGCCTCTTTGCCCTGCGAACTTCCCCGAACCTCCCCAACGATTCATTTGGTATGACTGCCATCCTCCCAGACATCATGGCCACTGTCCTCAATGAAGCCAATTGTTCCCTACCCCTAGCCCTCACTGTGTCTGACAACCGCAATGGTGCTGTCACTTTGACTGTGAATCCATACACCCCCCCTCACTCAGCCTACTCTTCTTTTTTGTGATGCAATGACGAAGAATCTCAATCAGAGCTTCCTGGTCGGAGACAATCCCTTCCTGGTTTTCAGGGAGGCTCCCACAAGGGTTGAACTCCTCAACCACAACCTTCCCCTTTCAATTCTCCTGAGCAAACCTGTTGACCTCTTTCCCTCTCTCCTCGAATCTATCAGCAATGCTATTGACGTCCCCATCCTTATGGCTAGATTCCTCTTGTTAGATCCGGTGAAGTGGGCTCTGAAGCTGATAACCTTGGTAGTTTTGGCTGTTGACCTAACTCATATGTCCCGGTTCGGGGAATCTATTTGACTCTTCTCCGCGCCTGCTCGGTCACCCCCGCCTACTCTGCCTCCAAGTCCACTCAATGCAGGAAGTGCTGGCGTTTTGGTCATTCTGCTCCTCTGTGCAAAGAGGAGGCTCAGAGCTGCCACATTTGCACCCTCCCCCATTACCCTTCTGCCCGCAGATGTGCTAACCAAAGCTGGCCGACAGGGTGTTTTGAGAAATCTGTTGTAGGGTGCTGCAACACTTCAACTCCCCTCTGCATCAACGGTGATGGCCAACATGCCTCTTTCAATGGTTCCTGTCCAGTCAGCCGCGACATTTTTCCTTCTCTCCGCTCCCCTAGGGACCAACACATACCCAACCCCCCCAATGGCAACCCTCCACAGGCCACCCCTCAAGGACCACCCACTCACTCGACTATACAAGCTACCCCGGCTAGGCATGGCCCATTTTTCCAACCCTGGAGTGAATCCACTCAGCCCAAGACTGTCCAACTGGTAAGCAGTACGTCTGCCCAATCATCCCTTGCTGCCCCCCTTCCACACATAAATCTTTTTTGTGCTTGTAGCACCCTCTTCCAGGCTAACACCAGTGCCGACTGGAGTGAGCTCCCGCTGACCGACGTCAACATGGAACTTTGATATCGTCAAGCCCAGCCCCAACACAGAGCCCTCCACCCCCTTATTCCTTCCAATACCCTGGTTGTTTAAATCTTTCCCTTGTTCAGCATAATTGTCTCAGTAGCAGTAATGTTTTTCAAACTCTTTTTATTTTTTTTACTACGGTAGAAAGTCCTCCTCCTATCGTTGCTCTTCAAGATATTCCTCTTTGGAAGCATTCTCCTTCTGTTTTTTGCAATTATAAATGTTTTTTTCCCCCTCAACAGAGGTTTATGAGCCTCGAGTTGCAGTTTATGATCATGAGAGGTTACTGAATGTTGTTTCTATACTTCCTTTGTTTTTGATAGGGGTGACCTCATGGCAGTGAACTTTCACTCCCCCGAGGGCCTTTTTGATGCATCTGGTACTTTGTTTCACTTGTACAATGCGTACTCCATTGCCGATGGCCACCCTAGGTCAGTTTCTCATCTTGAGTTATTCCCCCAACACTACTTCGCAATGCCTGTCCTTGTGACCTCAATATTCATCATCTCTCCTCAGATCCTACCCTTTACTTCTCCGACTATTAACAATTCATAAGCTCCCCTTACTTCGACAGAGCTACAGATTTGTCCTTTTGTCTTCTCAATACACCAGGGGTCTTCACTAGGTTACCCTTCACTGTCACCCATCGCCAGGCAGTCCTTCATCTTGTGTTTGCCAACCTTGCTCTAGTTCATTATTTTTCCTCCTGGAACCCTGCTCTCCAACCCACAGGCTCAGACCACTCTGCCCTCTCAATTGTTTTGTCTACCCTCTCCTGAAGCCCCCTCCCAAGGGGCTGAATTGGAAAAGCACTGACTGGGATCTTGGCTCTCACCTCCTCACTGACCTAACACTCACCGCCCCTGTAACCCTCCCCACTCCACAGACCCTTGACCTCTGGTTCGATGACAACCTCACCAAAATAACAAACATTATTACCTCTAACACCCCATGCAGATGCCCGTCCTGCTTCTCAAAACCATGGTGGACACCAGACCTCACACAACTACAACGAAGCTATCACCGCCTCATGCACCTAATGAGCAAAAACCAAGCTTCTCCTGCCCAGGCTCGTGCGGCATGTGTGTGATATTTCAAGGCCATCTAAGGGGCCAAAAGGGTACACTGGATACAGTTCTTTGCTGATGTCGACTCGCGTTCAGTGTGCAATGCAAGGAAGATTGGGATAGGGAAAGCCCTGAACTGCTTCCTGGTACTCGAAAATGCCACCACCCCAAACGAAATTAACCACACACTACTGCAGCACTTGTTCCCTCCAAGACCCTCACCTCCACCACCCGTCATCGTTCATGCGTTCAGAGGCGTACCACCTGTCCTCCGTTCGGAAGTGGTCTTGGCATTCGGCAAGCCTTCAAACACTTTAGCCACTGGTCCGAGTGGTATCCCCTACCCTGTCAGGAACCAAGTCGATAAGGCCAATGAACGGCTCCATCCATCTATCTTCACTCCTCTCTTGGTCCACAGATATCACCCCCAAGCCCCGAAGAGGGCCCATAGTATAGTCCTGGACAAAACAGGCAAACCAGATTATCCCACCCCCACTTCTTTCTGCATCATCATTCTGCGTGAACTGTCTCCAAAATCCTTGAGAGTCTCTCCTCCCTCTACCTCGCCTTAGCGGCCCACTCTCTTGGCCTACTGCACCACAATCACTGTGGCTCCTTAGCCGGCCTCGGCTTTTTTGAAGCTGTCTCCACCCTCACACATGAAGTCCGCCTGATTCAAGCCACCTCTCTTAAAGTATAAACTCTTTTCGTGGATGTTAAAGGGGGTTTTGACAATGTGTGCGCAAACAATGTGGCTAGCATCATCGCCAAAGGGGGGGTTTCCGCCTACTTGGTAGCATGGATAAAGTCTTTGCTCTCCAAACGCAAATGCCGGCTCATCTTTCAAGGTGCCCCTATGGTCTTCTGCCCAGTCGTGGTTGGTACTCCTCAAGGCTCCCCCATTTCTCACCTACCTTTTGTTCTCTATATTGCTAAGTCTTCACTCCTCAATCACTCAAGGGCTGGCCATCTCGTACCTCGACGACCTTACTAACGCAGTAGGTTCTGAGTCGGTAAGATCAAATATTGGCGCCCTGCAATCCTATTTCTACCAAATCCAGCGTTAAGGTGCCAATATTGGGGTCGTCTTTTCAGTTCCAAAAACTGAACTCATTCATTGGAGAACCCGGAAGGATCGCTCCGATGTATCTCTTGCCCCTATAATGATTAACAATGTCCTTTTTCCACCCTCTCAAGCGTTAAGGTGGCTCGGCTACTGGCTCACCCTGTATCTGCAAACCTCCTTCCACTTTCAAAAACCTCTGGCCCTTGCCCAGGCTTCCTTCACAACAATACACTGGATCAGTGAAGCAGGCAAAGGTCTCTCCTCTTGGTGCAATAGGAAACTTGTACTTGGCGCCATTCTCACTATCCTCATCCATGGCTGCGATCTGTTTGTCCCAGACTCTACCTTGACTAAAGACTCAACTCGTTCTCACACAGGGTGCTTCGGTTGTGAACCAATTGCTTCCACACCACCGCCCTTGGTGCATTGTACCGTGAAGCCTCCCTACTGCCTATAGCCTCTATATGCAAGGATCGTTGATGGTCAGACACACTCCATCTGGTCTGCGCTTCTTCTCAGTATAACCCTACTACAGCCTGAATCCCTGATTCGGTTCCGACCTGGGACCCAGGTCAGTCAGAGGATGATACTCCTTTTCTTCTACACAGCTCCTGGAAAGCAATACATCTCACGTCGTAGGACCAGCCGGCAGTTAATTCAGCAAAAGATCTTCCTCTTGACTCAATGTGCCATGAGATTACGGACCTTACAGCAGAACTTCCCATCCGCCCACTATCTTGAACCGATCTAGTATTCCTACCACTACAATGGTAGCCATTGGTCACCTATCCTGCTCTCAGAGCCACTCTATAACACCTTCTCCTGTCTGATTGGCTCAATATGAGTCCCGTTCTAGCACCATCATATCTGTACGGTGCCTGGCTCACCACTCATGCCTTTACAGACCTCCCATGCTTTCTATGTGGCCGCATCCACCAGATACGCACAAGCACTAGCCACCTGGCTGCCCATGTCTCCTGGAAGAACAGAGACAGCAACACCCTCTGCCCATGCTGTGAGTATGATGAGACTTTCCATCATGCAACCCTCCTCTGCTCTGATAAGGTCCAGCCTCGCCTCACCTATCTCTCGGGTATAGAAGACATTGGCCCTGATGCACCACGCTGGTTCTCAGTCGCCCTGCTTAGGGGGTTTTCTGTGTATCCCTGCACTATACGCACTGGCTTTCCTCCAGTTATGCTACGTGTTCGGGCTAGTACTATGACTCCTAAGGCTGAATCAGACTCACACAGCTCAAGATAATCCAAACTCCCTAGCTCGGCTATATCCTTCTGCTTATTACTTTGATAACTCCCCTGCTTGGCTTCCTTCAGGGTATTTTACACCTACTTTGTGAGTTTTCTTTTGGTTCTGATTTTTTTGAGATGTTAGACAAGTACGGGCTGGGAGGGTTTCCAATACTGATGAGTATTTTTATTATAGAAGGGTATGAGGAGGACTTGCAATACTTTCTTTTGTTAGTCATGGCTGGCGATGCAACAGGGCTCAGATGATCACTCTTGGAGAGAACTTGAACGTGTTGTTTGATTTTTGATTTTTTCCTTTGTTAGTTATTGGAACTAAGGTTTTTTATATACCATGGTGCAAGCTGCATGCAGGATTTTGTACCAAAATCAAAAATCACATGAGTCAAAAAAAAATAAAAAATAGAAAAAAGTACAAGAGCTCCATCCTCTGTCTGCTCTACACACCCGGTGATTCTAATCTCAACACCACGAGATTATCACCACTTTCCCAAACTCCACCTCCCGCTATGGATTCGTCCCAGGGGGTGGAGTGCATCTCCCCTCATCTTCTCCAGCCCTTAGGCTTATCCCTTTCAGCTTTCTTGACTCTGTGTTGATGGTTTTCATCTTCTTTGCATGATCTTTCCTCTTCCTACCTCACTCTTGCTCTGCCATGCTCAGAGTATTTGCACGGTCGGCAATATATGGATCAACGCCCATATTTCAGATGGCCGGGAACACTATTTGCGTAAGAGAAAACATTTGAACATCGCATGGTCGATTTCTCTGTTCTTTCTCTTTCGTTGAGAGGCTGGATAGCCCAGACATGAAGGCGGTTACAGATAGTTTCTACGGCAAAGAGGTGGGCCTGCCCCTCCTTCTCCTCATCTCCTCATGGTCGGATCAGCTGGCACCCTACTGCTTCTACACCCTGGGTCTCTGTTCCCTTCTGATATCTGTGCTTGGGTGATTGTCATGGCTGTGTATGTGGCGGTTGCCTGTGTTTGGGGTAGGGGTTTCATGCCTGCCACCTCTGGTGCCTCCTAGTGACAGGTACTCCCTCCTCGTCTCGTTTCCAGTGGGCCTATGGTCTCTACTCTGCCCTGCCCAACACTTCCCTTCCTGTTGGTTTCGGTTACCGATCTTCCTCTTGGTAGTCTTCTCTGCCCTTCACCCAGAGACATTGAGCCCCCAGGTACATTTTCCTTTTGTGCGTGGTGTTTGGCCTACAGCTTTTTTCCTGCTGGCTCATTGGTACCTCTCCTGCTTCGGCAGAATAGGGTCAGTCATTGGGCTATGGGCGGGTTGCTTACCGGTTCAGCTGGGATTATTCTTCTGTTGAGTTGGTTGATGTTTCCTTACTTTCCTTGGTTATTCACTTATGGGATGGGGAGTTTTCCTATTGGCTGCACATCTGCGGAGGTTTTCTGTTTTGTTGTATTCAGGCCTGTACACTCTTCTCTAGTTTCTACCCATGGTACCAGGCATCTTGGTGTCTGGCAGGGTCAGAGGGTTTTAGCACAAGGGATGCAGGGTGGACTTCAGGTGGAGGTCTTTCCTGTCTTAGAGCAATTTGCTTACAGGAGTTTGTACCTTAAACAATGCTAAAATGATTCAAAAAGAAAAAAAAGAAAAAAAAAAAGGTACAAGAACTTGCATGCAGTGCTAGCTATGGCATAAACAAAACCTTCATCCCAAAACACTCGTAAAATAGGAAAAACCACACCTTTCATCTCCAAGTGGGTCAAGTACTCAACACAGCACCATCATACTGTTAGCAAAGGAAAGTAAAATCGCCTTATATTTGCTAACCAATCAACTTGCTTCTGATGGAAAAAAAACACCATAAACATCCAACACAGCGGAAAACCTAAACAGGGCTGATTGGAGAAGAGACAAAGAGGCAACTTGGGGGGGGTGGCTGGAGTAGAGGATGGGAAAACCATAAAGGCGGGCGAAGGGGGGAGAGTGGGGAACATGTCTAGTGTGTAGTTCGTAGTGGTGCCCCGGATGTAGGCTGCCAGGAAGGTGAGAAGAGAAACTGAGGACCAGCGAGGGGCATCAGAGCCGACTGAGGTCAAACTTTGGAGATGGCGGGACCTGGGTTCAGCTTTCACCGGGCAGTGTAGTATGGAATGGCTGAAGGTTTCTTCTTCTTCCCCATGGAGAGGACAGAGTCGGGAGACGCCTCAGGCCGACCAGGATGTGTGGGCGGCAAGGTAGCTCTTCTGGGCTCTTATCTGGTGGATACAGCCTGCCATGAACTTCAATATGCCCATGAAAGCGTGGGGGGTGAGAGAAAGAGGGAAGGTATAGGAGGAGGGAGGAGGGTGCTCCAGACACCATCTGTCTGTCGTTCATGAGAGAACACGCCCTGGTCTTCAGGACCTGTAGGTGTAACAAACCAGCCTTCCCTTCAGGTGTTCGTAACGGGAAACGACTATCTGACTATTATAGACTATCGATATAGTCTACGTAGTTCACTTCATCTATCGTTATAGACTAAGATCTTGCATTCGTAGTAGGTATAGTGATCGTAGGAAGTCCTATCGTGTAAGAATAGAGTACTCGCATACAAGCGAGGTATCATAGAGATAAGGGCATTAGGTATCTCGGACATATTGCACCTATGGAAGGTCAATGTCAATGGGCTTGGCCCGTGCTCCAGTATCTGAGTGGTGTATTACTTAGATGGTTGCGTGAAGAGCTCTAACAAGTGTAACCTTTTTTTCTCATTTTTTTATTTTTATTTTTATTTTTTTTAATCTCGCTTATTTATTGTTTCTATCGGGGCAAAATGCACAACTGTGCTCATCCCAGGGTGTTAGGTACAAGGGTCCTCGGCTGGAACGTAAGCCATGTGGACCAAAACCTCCAACTACAGTCCTTCCCGCTATCCCCAAGCTAAAACCCTCCCACCCTGCCCGACAAAGAAAGAATCCCTCGCCCAGTACTATGGGTAGAAACTACAAGGAGATGAGCCCACGGGCCTGAAAGCCACGAACCAAAAACCCCCGCGAAAGCCTAGCCTAAAAGAAAAACAACCCCAACCGACAGTAGACACAACCAACAAAGAAAAGCAAACCCACTCCCCCAAATCAAACAACCAATAAGCTAAACCGTAGTAAAACCCCCCCAGGCCCAGCTCCCGAAGGAATAGGTACTCCTGAATATGGGTCTCGGGGACACAACAAGGCGAGGTAACTCCCGGGGGCATACTGCCCCGCCAGCCGAGGCTCAGGAAGAGCGACCGAGTTCGAGAGGATGCCGCCTAAAGAAGGAAGGCTCGTGGCAGTCGGAGAAAGATCAGGTTGGCTATTTCGGGAAACAGGACCCGGAGAGAAGGTTTAAACATGCGCCTCTAGTCCGAGGACATCAGAAGGGAGCAGAGGTCTGAGTGCGGGCGTAGAGCCACAAGCAGTAGGGTCCCAGCCGATCCAAACATCGGGAAGGGGGAGGGCCGAGGGCTAGGCGACACGAGAAGTGCGAGGAAGGCTGACGGAAACGGTGTCACGATGTTTCAAAAAGTCCGACCCTACCAGCAGAGCACAACGGAGACTGTGCAATACCAGACAGCAGTGCCACCGGGGAGAGCTACTTTGTCAATCGACCGAGACTAAACCCGACCGTTGACGGGTGAGGGGTTGCGGACCGTGGGGGGCTGCCTAAGCGAGCCCAGAGAAGAGGGGGTGAAGGCGAACTCAACCAACCCCTAGGAACAAGCTTGCCAGGCCTGACCATCAGAAGGGAGAGGAAGAGGGGAGGGAGATGGCTTCACCCAGACAGAGGCAATGTGGCATGTCTGAGGAGAGGGGGGTGGATGGAAGTGACGATGATTTCTTGTGGTGTTGAGATTTCAATCGCCGGTGGTGTAGCGGAGACGGAGGATGCTATAACTACTGTGACCAAGTCTCCTTCTTATAGACTCTTCGCGCTAACAACCCTAACCCTGGTGACTCATAACTTGAGTCACGCGGTCTTATGACTCATAACGAGTCATGGCCGAAATCCATCAGATGACTCCTATGAGTCACTGCGCAACATGCCGTAAACCAATCACAAAACATACAACATATCAGGTGCGCAAAGCACGTCACCTGCGTGGAACTCGTGACTCATAATGTGAGTCACGCGCGAAAGTCATTACATCATTATGACTCACAATCGTGAGTCATAGAAACATCAACCAATGATAACATAACGATGACACGCAAGTGCGAGTCATGTGAGAACTATGAGTCAACTGACTGCATAGCGTGAAACATAAACATACCTTATGACTAATAACTATTAGTCATGTGAAATCTGCCTTGCTTAGTCACGATTTGTGACAGTGGGCTGCCTTCATGACATTGTCCAGTGGGAGGGGAGGAAGGTCAGGAAGGGCTGAGGAGTTTATGAGGGGGGCAAATGAGAGGCCGTCGAGAAGAGGAACAGTGAGGTGAGCCAGAGTGTCGACGTGGAGGTTGGACCTAGCATGGCGGGAAGGGCGTGGAAGTTTCCAGTTGTGAGGCATAATGTTAGGGTCCAGGTGGGAATAGAAATCACGATGGGAGTCCTGTGCGCGAAACTTCAAGAGGGAGGGGAAGGACCTGCATAGGCGTGCCGTTGCACGCTTGATCTGAGGGGGGGAGAACACCTGTTGCAGGGCAGCCTGGCGTCTTTTGTTAGGTAACAGGACAGAGAGGGGAGGAAGGCAGGCCTCTGCCGCCAGGATCAGGAGGAGTGTGGCCAGGAAACAGTTCAAAACCCGTGCAGCAATGGAGGAGTGGCGTCTAAGGGCAGCAAAAGGTGCCTGCGAGCGGGCTAGCCGGCAGAAGAAGTGGGCAGAGGAGGTGAGGTTGGGGACGAACCAATAACCAAGCCATCTGAGCTTAGGGGAGGGTTGGAGGAGCTGGCCATTGAGAGCCACTGGGGGCGGCCCACTGGCCGTGGCTGGCTGCCTTTGCAGGGGGGTACACCAATGGATTAGCTCTGTCTTTGGGACTGAGAAATTGACATGTCCTGTGGGGGCAACAGCCCTTATGCCGCCAAAAATACAGTGAAGAGCCCTCGAGTTGGAATGGTAGGAAGGCGACGAAGTAGGAATGGACAAATTATTCACATAGGAGAGAACCAGGCCTTAGGGTACCTGAATGTGGAGGGGAGAGAGGTAAATAATGAAGGGGATGGGGGTGACAGGGGAGCCCAGAGGGGTGCCCACCGAGAAAGAGGAAAATGCCCGAGGCAAGCCCTGAAAGAGCAGACGGCATGAGTGGCCTGAGAGGCAAGACCTCACCCAGGCTACCAGGGAGTGATTAACCCCCTTGTGTCAGAGGTCAGAGCAGAGAATCTTTGCATCAATGTTGTCCAAACCCCCTTTGATGTCCAGAAAGAGCGAGAAGACTTTGCTGCCAGGGAGCTGGTGGGTGCGTACCGTGTTGGTGAGGGCTGCATCAAAAGAGGAGAGAGAGGGGAGGGACCCACATTGATTGGAGTGTAAGAGGCTAGTATGCCTGGCAACAGGGGTGAGGCCGGAGGCGACTATCCGTTCCAGGATCAGGGAAATGGGTTGAAGCAGGACGATAATTCTGAAGGAGGTGGGGGTGTCATAGGATTGCTTGCCTGGCTTGTCAAGGACAATGCCATTGGCCTTTAGTGAGAGGAGGGGTGGTGACCGAAACGGAGAAGGGGGCTAAGGAGGGACACCAGTATGACAAGGGAGAGAAGGTGCATTGCTTTCCAAACTGAGTAAGGGGATGCTGTCGGGTGCAGGGGCCGAGGTGGGTGGACAGTTCAAGGGGGCTGAGGAAACATCCTCTGTCGTGAGCTCAGGGCAATCCCCACAGAGGGGCAGGATCAAATAGAGGGGAGGACTATGGTGGGGGGGGAAGAAGTGGTTGAGCAGGGGGTCATTCATTTCCAGTGGCATTGAAGCACCTGGCAGGTTGGGGAAGCATGAGAGAGCTAAGCCAGTGGCTATTGTCTTAACAGCCCAGATAGAACGAGGGGTAACCGAGGAGAGAAGGGACTTCCAATGGGCTCTCTTAGCAGCTTTAATGGCCTTGAAGTTGCCCTGCTTGGAGAGGCAAGCAGCCACTAGGTCATACGGAAGGGAGGAAGCACAAGTGAGGAGCGAGGTGGAGTGGAATTCAGGTCTGAGAACAGAGAGAAGAGAGGACTACCAGGGCTTGGACCATGTTGCGAGTCGAACCAGGCTTCCAGAGAGGCCCGCGCTGGGAGGGAGGGAGGAGGGGGGATCGACAGATCATTCAGTACAGGTGAGAGGGATGCCCAGTCGGTGAGGGACCAGTTGGGTGCAGGAGGTGGGAGGGAGCAAATTGGGTGGGTAAAAATAAGGGAGACAGGGACGTGATCTGAGCCAGTGGAGGGAAGGGGAGTGTCCTTTGAGCTGAAAAAAGGGGCCAAGAGTGGAGAAGCAAAAGAAAGATCAATTACGGAGGAGCGAGCGACACCGCCCTGTTCCTCCTCTCAGTTGCTTCTTGGTGTGCAGTAAGTAGGTAGGGCATTCTTTGAAGTCTGCCAGGTGGGGATCTTGGCAGTTGCTGCCTTTGAGGATGGGGTGAAGGTGCTGCTTGTACTTCGTACGGCACTCAGATTGGCCACAGACATGGAGCTAGGCTTGGTGTTCCCCAGCACATAGATTGCGGTGGATGTTGTTTGTACACTTGGATGTCTGGTGTCCAAAGGCTAAACAGTTGTTGCATAGGGTATCTGGTCCAAAGGTAAGATCTTTCTGAACTTTCAACTTTCTACCAAAGAGGGAAAGGCCAGAGGTGATGGCATTGGTTGCTGCATCCCTGCCCGCAATTGTAAGAACTATGGTGGATGCTGATTTCTTGGGACGCTGGGCTTCCATGGTGAGCCATATGTGAGGGCAAGTCAGGTGGATACCCCCGCTCATGAAGTTCGTTGCTCCCCCTTTTCCCTGCATCGTGTTTGCACCTCGCTTAGGTTTTACACGGTCGGCCACCCCTCTCGCTTCGTTTACCGTCGGCGCTGGTGTCTTCGAAGCCCCGTGCAAAGTGCTCCACCGTTTCGATTATGTTTGCCCGGTCGGGGAACACTTTGGTGAGTAACGTCACGGCCTCATCTTTCGCCTGGCTGTCCGAAAAGCATCGGCCGTGGTTGCTCTAGTCGGTCGTTTCTAGCGTTTGGGTCTACCCCTCCTTCCGCCTCTCCGGTTTTCGTCCCGTTGCTCGGTTACAGCTACACTCCGCTCCCTCAGCTGGTACCTTACTACTAGGTGGCTCCTCTCGCCCCCGCGGCTACCAGGGTCGCATCCTCAGTTATGCTCTTCCAGGGTATAGCATTACCTCCTTGGTCGATGTCAACCCCTTGGGCTCGGAGTAATTGTTTCGGTCGCCTGTGTGTGTGTGCTACTTTGGGCAGGCCCCTTTGGAGTGTTGTTTTTCTTCCGCTATTTGGTTTCCTTTCTAGTCGTTATCCTTTTCGTCTAGCGTCTAGGCTAGATTTATTTTGTTACGATTCGGGAGTCTATGGCAAGGGTTTTCCTGTTGTTTCCTGCTTTCCTGTTGTTTTCCAATCTCCTCTGTGTCCGCGTGAAGGAGGGGTGAGGATTCTGTGGGCGAGATGTGCAGTCGGTTCCATTGCAGAGGGACTTGGGATGATGGCTTTTTCCCTTGCGCCAGTAGTATAGTTTTGTTTACGCCATAGCTAGCGCTGCACGTGAGTTCTTGTACTTTTTTTTCTTTTTTTCTTTTTCTTTATTTTTTTTTTGAATCATGTGATTATTGATTTAGGTACAAAATCCTGCATTCAGCTCGCGCTATGGCATATAAAAAACCTTAATTCCAAAAACTAACAAAGGAAACAACAAAACTCAAACAACGCGGGCAAAAACTCTCCAGGCAGGATCATCAGAACCCTGTCGCATCGCCATCGATGAGTAACAAAACAAAAGTAAAGTAAAATCCTCCTTATAACTCATAAGAAAAATATTCAAAAAAACTAAAACCTCCCCGCCCTACCTGCCCACTGCCGCAGCCAGCTAGAAACAAAGGAAACTCATAAACCAAAGAGAAAATACCCTAAAGAAAAACTCAATCAGGGAAGATAAAAGTAGCTATACCTAGAAGGCCAGGGCCGAGCTAGGGAGTTTAAGATGTTAAGAACTACCTGAGTCTGACCCCGGCTCAGGAGTAGCAGTACTGGCTCGAATGCGAAACATGGCTGGAGGAAAACCTGTGCGGGTAGTGTAGAGATACTCAGCCAGCCCTCTAAGGAGGAGGACCTAATGCCAGAGAGGAGCGTCAGGGCGAATGTCATCTGCACCTGAGAGATGGGTGAGGCGAGGCTGGACCTTAGCGGGACAGAGGAGAATCGCATGTTGGAAGGACTCATCGTCTTCCTCACAGAACGGGCAGAGGGTGCTAGAGTTTCTGTTCCTCCAGGAGACATGAGCAGCAAGGTGGCTGGCACCTGTGCGCATCTGATGAATGCGGCCGCATATAAACCATGGAAGGCCAGTAAAGGCGTGAGGAGTGAGGCCGGTCCTGTATGGGTAACAGAGGGGCACCGGCGGACTTGTGCACAGCCAGTCGGTGAGAGGTGACTGTATCAGCGGAGTTCTGAGGGCTTGGTAGGTGGTGGAGGGTTCTCTTGACAATGGGAGCGATACGAGATCAGTCGAGGCAAGTGGGAGGATAGGGATCTGCGCAAAGAGGTCGGAAACTTCGTGGCACAGGGAGTCTAGAGGCAGGTGCTTAGCAGAATTAACTGCCGGACGGAGCCATGAAGTAAGGTGGATGGCTTTGGAAGAGCCCTGGAGGAGAAAACGATGATCATCCACAGATCGTCCCTGGTCCCAGGTGGGAACAGACTGGGGAATCCGGGCAGTGGCAGGATTGAATTCCGAAGGGACGCAGACCAAGCGAAGTGCAGCTGACGGATGGCGGTGCTTGCATATTGAGGAAATGGGTGGCAGTGAGGCTTCCCGATATAGAGCGCCACGGGTGGTATTGTAGAAACAATTGGTTGTCCCCTGGAGCACCCCGTGCCAGAAAGAGTCGAGTTTCTTAAGTGTGCCTGCGTCCGGGATAAAGAGGTCGCAGCTATAGGTGAGGATCGGAAGTATGGCGCCAAAAACTAGCTTTCAGTTGCACCAGGAGGAGAGGCCTTTGCCAGCTGCGCTAAGCTGCCGGATTGTAGTGAAAGACGCCTGGGCAAGTGCCAGCCGTCTTCGGAAGTGGATAGAGGTTTGGATCGCTGGCGTGAGCCAGTAGCCAAGCCATCTTACAGCTTGTGATGGAGGAAAAAGCATGTCGTTAATCACTATAGGGGCAAAGGAAACATCTGAGCGGTCCTTCGGGGTTCTCCAGTGAATGAGTTCAGTTTTGGGGACGGAAAAGGCCACCCCCAGGTCGGAACCCTGTCTTTGGATGATGCCGAAATAGTATTGAAGAGCGCGGGAGTTTGAACGAACAGAGTCCGAGCTGACCGTGATGGTGAGATCGTCGACGTATGAAATCGCCAGACCTTGAGGAATGGTGGGGTGGAGGCTGGCTACATAAAGCACAAAGAGAAGAGGAGAAATTGGAGAGCCTTGAGGGGTGCCAATAGCGACCGTGCAAAAGACCTTAGGTGCACCTTGGAAGATGAGACGGCATTGGCAACAAGAGAGGAAAGACTTAATCCAGGCAACCAGATAGGCGGAGACCCCACCTTTAGCGAGCATACTAGCCAACTTGTTTGCACAGACATTGTCGAAACCACCTTTGATGTCCAGAAAAAGAGTCGATACTTTGAAGGAAGCAGCTTGAAGACGGCGTACTTGGTGAGTGAGGGTAGCAACAGCATCGAAACAGCCCAGACCGGCCTGGGACCCACAGTGATTGGGGTGTAAGAGGCCAAGGGAGCAGGCGGCTGCGGCGAGACGAAGAGCAGACAGTCTTTCGAGTATCTTGGAGACGGTTTCGAGTAGGACAATGATGCGAAAAGAAGCAGGAGTACGGTAATCAGGTTTGCCTGGATTGTCCAGGACAATGCCGTTAGCCTTCTTCATGACTAGGGGGTAGTATCCGTGGGTGAGGAGGGGAGTGAACACAGATGTCAGGATCCTCTCGTTAGCCTTATGGACCCGCTTCCAGATAGAGTAAGGAATGCCACTTGGACCAGGGGCTGAAGTGTTCGAAGATTTCCGAAGTGCAGAGGACACTTGCGATGGTAAAACTCGGGGGACGTCCTTGAACGCAGGGAGGATGAGAGGAGGGGGAGGAGAGGGTCTGGGAGGAAAAAAAAGTTGTAGAAGGGTGTTGTTAATTTCAGTGGGGGAGGAGGCGTTCCCAAGCGTGGGGAAACGGTCAGGAGCTCTGCCAGCTGCAATTTTTCTAGCATCCCAAACTGACCGCGAGTTAACATCGGCCAGAAACTGCGACCAGTGGACTCTTTTGGCAGATTGGATAGCTTTGAAATACG
>Ga0307509_10002213_pt1 | contig 31864 bp, 32 predicted proteins | sample 10_EM_MG_FD_202245 | JGI IMG/M metagenome (GOLD analysis project Ga0307509, IMG submission 202245) | Populus trichocarpa ectomycorrhiza microbial communities from riparian zone in the Pacific Northwest, United States - 10_EM | ecosystem: Host-associated > Plants > Roots > Unclassified | place...
TTCGGCTTCCTTCCTTCACTCCTAGTCGGGCGTGGTTTCTCGCTGTAGGTGACGCAGGAATTATACCTGCTGCATTTGTGCACAAGTAAGTGCCCTGCAATTTTCGTGACATCATGCTTTGTGTCATAGCAAGTCGTGATTATTGCCTCCGGCATTATCTATTTCTCTTTCAGCCGTATCATTTTGTCCTCTAACCCAACATTGCTCTCGCAGAATTCAGCTAGCAGTTTTTGTACACATTTACCGGTGCGTGGTCCCTGGCATTTGAAACAGCCCATCTCCTTTCGAACCCACACCGCGAACCGCCTACGTACTCTGAATGATAATCCCATGTACAAGGTATTTTGTCATCTTCATTTGACAAAAGTTTTGCATCATTGGTCATATAATCGTTGTGTAGAGGGGGCACAGCTCCAACAATCCACCGAAGCTCCCAACAAGAAAGTCTGAGTTGTTTCTTGCAACCAGCATTAAGTTATGAGGTGATTGTTGTTATTTTGACCATAAACATCTCTCGTCAGACCCGTTGTCGTCCTCGGCCCACCAGTTATCGAGCTGTGCGAGTAATAACTCGACCTCACGCTCTCAGAAGACCCTGCACTTTCTGACCTCCTGCTTGCACTCGTGGTTGGCAGAGGGGCGACGAAGATATTTTTGAACTCACAAGTAGCACTGATCTTTCTTCGGAAATAAACCATAGTCCAGAATATCGTTTATTATAGGCATCAACGATTACACACATTACGACAAGGTTGCTGGAGCTGTTCCCGATGCACAGGCCTCCAGCGAATATCTTACGACCTCAATGTTCCGGAAACACGGATTAAAATACTGATCAACCAAGAAGCAACTCAGAAGGTGATCACTAAAGATCTCGTTGACTTTAGCACCCTCGACGGCACCGCAGTGGGCCCAATTGTCATATTCTAGGCTGGCCAGGGAGGCTCCAGCTCCCCTAGTCTGAACAACTGGTGAGCCGGGATCTATGACCTCAGATGATAATTCCACAAGATTCAATGAACGGTCCTGAGATCCCAGGTATCCCTGACCGCATAATCCTATCCTAAAGCTTTTGCTAACTTGTGTCTTAGACTATTGTTTTGGACTGTTCCTATTGGGCTTGCGGTACTCGTGGCCAAGGACGTTTAAACGCTCTCGTTCCGTCAAGATAATGTACGATACGGACCAATCCCTCTGTCTTGGGCTCATCCAAGGGGGCTTCACAAATCTGCGAGGTGTTTCTGAGATCTGGTGTATTATGTTCCCACATTTTGCTCGCAGCTTGTGGGGAAAATGAATTTGCAGCGGAATCCAATTCCTGCGGACACTTCACGAAGGCTTTTCGGCCACGGGTTCGACAGAGTTAAGAAGTCCCGCATTCTGCGTGCCGTCGTTCACTTTCACTCGCAGCTAAACCTCAGGAGCATGGACGATATTCTTGGGGCCAGTGGAATTATTAATTTGAAGTCCTACCAGTTTCGACTACTACCCGACCAAAACTATCAAGAGATCAAACCCATTCGTGACACTCTGAACGATAATGGCATTATTGATGTCGTGGTCTCATAGTCAACAATCAGTGAGTCGTTCTTCAGTGGCTTACTACCTAACTGGAGCATACGACTCTAACCCATGTCTGAGAAAGGATGGTGTTTCGATCGCAATTGTTACGGGTCTGGCGGATCGCCGCCGTTATCTCATTTTCTATGTGAGAGGTACGACCTTGACCTAAACTTCCTGAAAATCTTCCTGTGCAACAAGAATATTGATTTTTCCAAACTTGAAATTCCGCAGATTTCTCCCTTTGTTGATCCAGCCTTGTGCAGTCCAATACTTCTTGGTTCGAGTGCACCCGCATGGCCTCAGATTCCCTCTTAGATGCAGGAACTTGAGGGAACTTGGCAGACAATCGTTCTCCCCCTGATTCAGCACTGTCATCCTCCTGGTCCGACTGGTCCCTTTACTAGTTACAGAGAGGAGTCGACGCATGGAGCAAGGGAATCAAGAGCTCAAAAATAAAGTGGAAATAAAATGCCTGACTATTGCTGGAAGTGAGGAAGAACTTACACGTCGCCGGGAGGATATTGAAAAGCTGGAGAACTCGGATAACCCAGAGCGGTGGAGTCTTGGGGTCGGGGGTAACCCTCGTGGTTGTCCTAGCCTAGCTTAGGTCCATCAACACCTGCTCGGGCTCTCCAGCGAGCTCGGTATGAGGCCTTGCCACTCGGCGTCAATTAACTATCTAGTGAGTTGTATGTTTATCATTTCTATGTTGTCGTTTCCAAATTATAAATAGCAGCCTCTGGTTTCTGACTTGCCTGTGCAGTCTTGAGGATTGAGTACATTGAATGTCGCGTCGCTTTCTAACCCCCCCGAAAACGAAGTGAAGAAAGAAAATGTCAGTAGGGGCCGAATTTCGGCTGCTTACTTTCAGGCCTTTTGGACATCAGATGTAGCAAAAGGAATTTAATGACGCCAATTCATTAGCTCGAGAACGTCAGCAAGGGCGGTGACGGGAATCGAAGAAAAACTCGAACTCCATGTTGAGTCACCTCCTCTGGGTTTCATATTTATGATCGAAGATTAGGTGTTGATAATGGACAATAGAGTATAATAGTACATTGGGAATTGTGAAATTTTTGTAACATCGTAGAGACTGCGCACAGCAATTGGATGAATAAAGAGAATGAAGCACTGAAACCCGGACACAAATATTTCCAGTGTTATGCGGCTACGCAGGAACAACAGGGTCATTATGCTTAGTGGGCCTTTGGGTCTTGCCGTAGTTGTCGACATAGTTGGGGGCCTTCGTATACACCTTACCGGTCGCATCGCCGGCCCTCTGGGGTGTGGGTTGCATGAAGCGAACGGCTTCTCCACTCTCAGCATAGCCCTCCGATTGCTTGTAATCCTTCATTGTCGAGTGCCCGCTATGGTGCTCCTTTCCAGGAAAAGCCGGAGGGATGTCGCTGTCCAGATGGCGCAAAAGTGGAAGGGTTTCTCCCGGGGCGGGTTTCTTGCTAAAATGAGCGATGATTTGTTCAACTGAAAGAGGTGTCACCCTCAGGTTAGGCAAGAAGGATAACGGCAATGCGAAACGAAAATGACCATGAGGATTCGTGCCTCTTTCTTCTTCAATCCTTTTCCTGCGAAGCATGTTCATGTAAAAACCGCCTAACCCTGCAGCTACAATTGTTCCTCCAATAAGGAACGTCTGGGATGACGAAGTTAGCGGGCTTCTGTCTTTGACCATGAGCAAACATACCCGACCAAATCCCGAAGGTGGTACAGGAGGAACACTCCGTGGCATTGATGACATTATGGTAGATAGGTACAGGAATTTTTATTCGTGGTGGAAAGGCGGGAGAGGTATTTGAGCTGTATTTGGCTCGCGACGTCTTGAGTGGTTTGAGTCAGCTTGGGTCAGTGTTGGCCTGATCGGGGCCTCAAATATGATTCGATCGCTGAAACCCGCTGTGGATAATAACAAAGTAGAGATATATATCGTTTTAGGGGCGCTGAGATTTGGGGTCGATAGACCGACCCAAGGACCGCGCTGAATGAATAAGCCAACGTCAGTACAGAGATCAAGGTTTTTATCAGAAGATTCGGACAGTCGAGAATCACACGCAAGAATAGCTAATAACTTACAAGCACGGTATTGGTCCAACTCTGCTTTACGGCGTTCGGTTATGCTCCTTTTTGCCATGTAAAAAGTGACGCCAGCCACAAGGAGCACCCCAGTAAAACCGTACCCCTAATGCCGAAAAGAAGAGCGTAGAATAGAAGTTTTCAGGAGTCGCACGAGGTAAAGAAGAGGGAGAAAGGCTCACCACCCGTCTGGAAATTGAGGTGTGCCTGGTCATTGAATGAATTGGCAAAGATGTTCGCTAAATTACACAACCGGGAAATTTTGGGGTTCCCTGGATTTTCTGTTTGTATATCCGGCTCTTTGTCGACTTCTAGAAGAGAATATGGGATTCGTGTCGAGTCTCGACTCTTGATGGAATCGGACGGATGGTTGAGCTCAAGTTTGGTGACCAACCACGTGCACGGTGCGCCATCAAAAATTTGAGTGTCGTTTTCTGTCGTTTTGCTCAGGACCCAAGAATTGTCTAGCAGAACTTTTATTCATTGTTTCATTGAACTTGCACCGCGCTCTTCGAACGTCGAACATCGCGACTCCAATTACTCTTTCTAGGAAACTTCTTGGGAACCAGGAGGCCGCCAGTGGCGCCACTGCAGGCAATAATCTCTATGAACCCGACTCTGACTAGTAAGCTGTTGTGGCATAATAAGTTACTCTCTCCTCTTCACGCGCCAAAGTTCTATCTGAACTCTCCAATACTCACTGTGCCGAGTCCTGTGCTCTGGGAAAACACGGATCCAAGAATTCAAACCTCCGCTATTAGTCGATTCTCTTGCTTCCGCTCCCCATGAGGGCACGGCCCTAATGACTAATTCCGCTTCCTGAATACGCTTTTCATTCCTAATCTTGTGGTCAAATCCCAGTTACTAACTCCTTCTGCGAGACACTGCCTTCCTTGAGGAAGCTCGGCCAGCTGTCGCATGTCAAGCAGGCCATCCCAACTTTATGAGGCAGAACTTTATTTCTGTGAAGTAACATGACTCACGGAACCCGCCTCTGTTTCCGTCCCATCGTCGAGTCTGTGTTAACGGTTCCTCTCCTCGGAGCTCATAGATCAAAGATCCGGCCCAGGACCCAGTCAATTACTTGCCTTTACATTTAAGCGGGAAAGACAAATAAGCTTCACAAGAGTTCGGCTTACCTGACCTGCTACGCTCACTGGCAGGTAAAGCGAGCCAAGAAGTCATTCCGAAGACCGGACAACACCCCACCGAGGCTCTTCCTCAGTTTATCGCACCGCTTCAGGAGGGCCGAAAAATCTGCTACCGGGTCTATTCTTTTTCATACCAAACCAGACTAAACTCCCTGTGTCCTTTCCCGTCGAACGAGCAACGAACGAACCACTCTAATCCGACGTTATCATGTTGAAAGGTGGATAGTTTATCCAGATGTAGCTGGTCTCTTTTCAATCATTGACCATCATATATTGGATGCGGTCTGCAACACCTGCTGACCCCAATCCAAGAAAGTCCGTGAAACGCTGAATGATTACATCTATAAACGAATACCTGCCGAATAGGAAACAACATAAGGCTCGTGCTATCACTTCTTCACTCCAAACCAGACTCGGAAGCTCGGCAATCGTGTCGCCTGAATCCTCGGTCCTCACCTCGGACATGCACCAACCAGTTTCTTTCATGTATTTCTGTGCAGGTTGTCGGGAGGAATTAAAGGCTACCCAACCTTTCTAAATTAACCTGCCTCGGCACGAAGTCAAGCCCATCTGATCATCCACATTGTCCACTTCGTGACTGAATGAACTTTGATATTGCCGCTATGGACTGGTGTCCAAGGAGGACCTAGGTCTATTTATATGTGAAGTCCAATCGTATACTTTTCGCATGCCAGTGTGCTATTGGTTGTTTCTGCCTGGTCGAGGCTGGTGGAGCCCTTTCCAAATGTATGCCCACCTGCTGTACCCATGTCCGTTAAGCTCTAGTGAGTGCGGACGTCGGTTCAAAGCCAAGATGACATTACAACCAATTACATGGGTCGTGATTGTGTAGAAGTTCCAAACGTGGGTTCATGGCCGTCTTGTTCCCACTGTTAATAAAGCTAGGGACAATTGGAAAGGCCATTCATACCGTACAGCTCGAGACCCTGTTCAGGTTTGTCTCTTATACCGATTAACCGTGGACAATAAAAGAATGTTTTGATGGTGACGGCAAAAGGCCTCGATTGCAAGTTCGAATTTCAAGAGCTCTCTCACGTTGTGTGATTCTAGTACCCTGAAAAGTTATCCGCTTTAAGTTCGCTACTATCTGATTCGCTAACTTGCTCAACGAGGCACGTTACATTTGCTAACTTCATATTTTATTTCCAGTAACCCATGCGGGCGCCTAACGCCATTGAAGCCGCAAACGAGACCCGGCAAACTAATCTAACATCAAATTTATGGAGATCATGGACATCAAATGAGTGAATCTATCCCGAATGCTGCGATACTCAATCGCACCATGGCCTGGCCACATTGGTAATTTGTTTCCAGAGGCTTTATAACCCAGAAAAACACTATCTACAGAAATCTAAGAAACTTCTAAAAACCCTGGAAACCTAGAAGCATTATTGGAAATGCTGAAAACCACTAGCTTGTTGATGTAGTATTGACACTGTCGAATATAGTATAAATTCACTGAAACAGGTTTTGAGGTTTTCGGGTTTCCAGGTTTCCTAAACTTGAAGATTAATTTGTCAAATTAGTGACGCATGGGTACCTTACGCCAGAGAAAAGAGCGAAAGAGATCCCCGAAAGCGGGATAGAATGATGAGTTTGCGACGGATTTGATCATGTAGCGCGTATGTATACTACCTTCGTGCAGTGCATGAGGGGGCGGAGCCATAGCGCTCAATATGACATGCTTACAGTATAAGACCCGAAACAGGTTGTACACATGTACTAAATTTTAGGTATAGAAAACGCACGCGCTTAAAGCTGAATTGAGTGGAAAGGGTACTGTAACCACCCCACATTCCGAGCGAATTTAAGCAGATAGGATATCGAAATAAGGAGCTCACTGGCATGTTATTCCCTGTAGGTCTCGCCAGGAATAACCTGTTCAAAATCTCTGCCTTGTAATTGTAATATTTTTTCCATCGTCCAATGGTAGGACGACTAGTATTTATGTACTACATGATCTTTCGTGCTGGGTGCCAGAAATCTAGTGTCCCTCACCATTTTATTTATATCTGTCAACCTTAGTGGGTCCAGGTAATGAAGCAGAATGGGTATCTAACTCATCACCGGGCACAAGGGATGCATTCAGCGAAGGGAGAGCAAATGTGGGCTCGCGTGCACTGGCGCTTGGTTCGCTTGACCAGCTTGTTACACGATCGTTTGTCTCAGCCCTTCACTTGATCCAAGAACTGAGGGGTGCTTAGCCTTAGAAATCAGTGTGCTAAAGATTGGGGACATCAGTTCTAGCTCTTAGAAAGGGGTGTACGATGCTGACCGCCACACACCTCTCATCACTGTCAGTCAAAATGCACTGTAGTCCGTGAACGCCCGGGCCGTATCAACAAGGTGATCCAAGACCGTATCTATGACTTTGGGAATTCGCAGCTTGAGGTCGCTTGAGGTGTTTTGAACCTAAGGGGTTATTAAGGCTTTCAGCAAGAAACAGTCATTCTCTCCACCATCACTATGCCTCTCAAATTCATCACTTGAACCCTCTAATTTCCATCATCTGGGATCTCGGCTGTGATTGTGAAAAAAAATCAAATCATGGTCACTAACTTTGAGGGTTGATCGTGTCATAGATTGTCGGACCAGACCAATACATTTTTAAGGGCTAATTAAACCTCATCCGAGTCCTCAGGGTTATTACATAACACCTTAACATGTTTTAAACATTATTAACCCTTAGGTCTTAACTAACATGATACAAATCCTATTTCGAATCGCGATTATCTGATAGCCCTCTAACTCAAATATAAATATGCTTGAGAATGATTGAACCAATTCTGTGAAATCTCCACATCATGACTGTAGACAAGACGTCCTACCTCACCCCTGAACAAAGTGCTCACTTCTTGGACCATGGCTGGGTACGCATCCCCAGAGCCGTACCAAGAGAGCACATTGAGTTGTTCACCAAAGATGTATGGATCCGGCTTGGATATGACAAAAGCGACCCATCCACATGGGAAGAAGAGAGGTTCAGAATGCCACGTCATCGTGAAATGCTGTGGCCTGAATTTGCGCCAAAGGCATATGGTGCCATGTGTGAGTGCGTTCATTCCATCTTTCAAATAACATCAATTTGTGTTGTGCGTAGGTGAGATAATAGGCGGGACAGATCGCCTTGATCCAACCATATTTGATAAGGCAGGTGATAGCTTGATCGCCAATTTCGGTCAGGAGGAATGGCGTGACGTCGGTATCATCTTTGCTCGGACAAGTTAGTACCTTACTGACGTTCGTGGATAGAAATACATCCACCCTAAAGACCTTGGAAATTGGCACGTGTACGTACCAAAATGAAGTTGTTAATCCTCTTGGAACGGTGACCAAGAGTCAAACGAGTCAGTGACGGTAACTGGTTCACACATTTCCTCGACTCGTCTGAGCAATCGCTGCTGTGTGTGCTTCTCTTCAACGACGTGGTTCCTAGGGCGGGCGGAACATTCATCTGCGAAGACGGCCTCACGCATATCATAAAATGGTAATAACAGCTGTTTTACATTTCCCATGATAGCATTAGTTCATGTGGATAGGTTGCATAACAGACCTCAAGGCGTGCATCAGAAGATGGTCGATCCTGACGGCACCAGTGCATTCGATGCTATTCAACATTGCGAGAAATTTATCGAAGTAAATGTCAAACTTGGCCTGTGTTCCGTTGACATTCTGATCTTCATGCTCCAGTGTACTGGCGAAGCAGGCGATATATTTATTTGCCATGGGTTTATGGTATGCATTGGTCTCCCCTATCTTTGCTGTTGATGGGTTTGTTTAATAATGGTTGTGGGCAGCCCCATTCTGCATCGAAGAACCATCTACGGATCCCAAGGTCATACTTGTTCCGGCATCACACCCCTCAGCTGCTTATATTCTTCTTCTCAGATTCATAACGAGCCCAAAGCTCGTGCTCAAGGATCCGTTCAACTACAACCGCGAGAGTCCGGAGGACTACGTATGTATTCCACGTTAGATTCGAGTCCGCAGCCTGTTCACGCGCTCTTCACCCACCCACAGAGTCTCGTTGAGCAGAAGACGTTGCGTGAGCTTGGCGTTTCCTCCCTCCCAAAGTGGAAGATTGCCGGTGAGCGTGTGCGCTTCCCGGCTTACAATAATCAGAAGAAGGATTCTCGGTTGCCGCTGGAGCTTGATCGTCTTAAGGCACACGCTGCCAAGACTGGGGGTATTGTGGAGAGCATACATATTAACGGAATTGCGGAGTATAACGGTTTCAAAGGATGAAGCGATATCCCGGTTTCAATCTACTCATTTCTTGAATGGATTTTTTTACAATTGTCTATGAAGTTTTTCTAGATCTGAAGTTGCTGTAAATTTTCGATGATGGTTACGCTCGTCTGTACCATCTCAAATAGGTAATACATGCCCCCACTGTTCGTATCCACGAAGCATATTAAAATGATTACACCGATATTCCGCAAGATATTCCGCTCCGTCTTGGCACTTCGTTTATGACCTCCTCTTCTACCCCCCTTTCTGAGTTCAAGTCAGCCAATACATACAGATTCCCCCCTGCTGCTATACCATGGTGATTCAAGGCTGAAGCTTGATTTACAAGTGGTGTCACTTTACCCGACGGTGTGAGACGTTAAAAATGATTTTCTGACAAGAGTACTTCCGGCAAAGGGGTTGCGCTTCGGTAACACCTCAATTGACGATATCGTGAATTAGCTGGGGTTGGCTCATATGCCGCACTGTTATAATGATCACGAAATATACCGCATCGATGCTGATCAGAAGCAACACGGGCGCCGATGCAAGATTCACCCCGGACCATTACTCCCATAGTAGTTTATATCGTTAGTACGATCCTGTTTTGATTCATTGTGCCGGCGTAGAGTTGTCTGCTTCAGACGACACCTAGCTGAAGGGAACGTGAACATTGGCGACGTCGAACATCCTCTCTGTCTGTTACATAAATGAGCACCCAAGTTCACTAGATCCCGCAAGACGGCAGTCGCCCGGTGCGCCAGTGCGCCCGTGGTTACCGACATGAAAAAATCCATGGGTCGTCATCCCATCCCAGGAATGCAGTACCAATTTTGCGTATGCTTCTGAATTTGTGAACTTGGAGAGATCAATGATAAGTCCCCGTAATCCATTTAATAAATTCTTCAATGATCAGCCAATGGGGAGATGGTGAACTTATGTATAGTTAGGTGAAAGTCACAGCATCACTAACAGTAGCGCTTATATCCTTACATCACTCTGATTCACTCACCAGTCAAGAGATGACGCCATCCAAAATAATTGCATGAATTTGGAAGGGGGGCGCAAACAAAAGCGCGCGAATAATTCGGAGGATGTGGTATAGTAGGTGAGCTTGAGGTTGGAGGATCCGATGGGCAAGCTATGGATTCAACTGACGGCATGACTCGAAAGGTTCATATCACAACGACTTGCCGCGATGGATTAGCCTTCGGGAATTTGAGCCACCTGATAATCCCACCAATCACCTCTTATTCTTCGGTCCTATTGCTGCCTATGGAGTAAACACCTCTCTTTCTGTCCGGCTTTCCAATTAACAGTGTCACGTTGTCCTTAGCAACACAACCCTGCCAACGCGCTACGCAGTGAAGGATTTAAAATAGTGCCCTTAAAACCGACGTCCCTTACGTGTCTTGTGATTATATTGCATTTCAATGAGTATCCCCGAGATAAGGAGGTAGTACTAGCAACAAAAGGGACCGCCTTCCCTGCCCAGTCCGGTTTGCGCACCAAGCCACCCCAAGCCATCGGAGAGGTTGAAATGCCTCCCGGGCCTCTCGTCTACTTACCATCAGCAGTTGCCTGCCTCCTATACAATTGAATGCCCGGCACCCAGCGTTTTCCCTTCAAGTCGAACCGAAGTGAATCGAACGAACTTGGAACAAGAGGATTACTCACATCCTAGCAGCCTGCAGGCAGCTCTTCACATTATTACCTCGCGGAGCATCGGACTTCCTCCCTGGATTCGGGAGAGACATGATATTCACGGAACTTAGAATCTTGAAGGAGGAATTTGCTGATAAAACCATTGATATGATGAGGTTGTACCTGAAACTCTTCCGATGAAACCAGAAGCGGCGGAGCACGGTCAGGCCCGTTAACGAGACGAAGAAGGGTACACAGTCGCCGGCTAAGAATCACAACAATGGACGTGAACTTCACCGAGTTGACCGGTAAGGAAAATTCCGGAGACCGAGGAAGCGAACAACATACAGTACTGGCGGAAACTGCAGGCTGATGGGTGTATACACTGTCACTAAACACAAAGTCTAGACACACACGGACCCACCAGATGCACCCCAAACGAAGTTGCAAGTCGCGTCAGACACTATCCCGTGGATATCGGCAGATTGCTAGCACCGGGAACGAAGGCGGGTGATGAATCATGGTGCTCTTTTCTTTGCCCATGGTTAATGCACAAACAGCCGGCGTGTGTAATGAGCTTGAAGAATGAGACCACATTCAAAACCGCGGCCTGCAAGGGAAGCAGAAGAACAAATTCTGACGTGTTGGGGTGTTTATGGAACTCCGAGAGATGCACGAGGTAGATTTACAAAATCCGCCGCCAGCAAGAATCTATTCCAAGTAGAGTTCGAAAGATGGTTTCCGCTTAGTGACCAAGCCATGGTACAATGGCCAATTTATGGATGACACAGAAGTTGCCGAAGTGAAATAGTAGAGAAAGGAGGGGTTCCAGTGATATCGGCAAGGGCGCGACCGAGGCTTAATCATTCCCCCCGGTGAGAGTGGGTTGAAAGGGAAGGATTAGTCGTCAGCCAGGCATGCAGACAACACAAGGAGTGTGCCAACAAAAGGGGTACAAATAGTTCGCTATAAAAAGGCATTCTACAGTGGGCGCTCCCCATGACTTATTGATATGATAATCAAGATCCTGAGAACACCGATGTTGAGTTCGATATATACTCTTGCGTGTGAGGCGATAGTTGGTGAAAAACTGTTGGGATAGCGCAAGCGAGTCGAAGACAATGCCGCAGTTGCCATTATGGCGAGAAGAGGAAACATACGACTTAGTATGTTGATATTCCGACCAATCTGGGGAAATGTTTCATGACGTCGAGAGTTGCCCCGGAAACCTTTCGATCGGTAACGACCTACCGCATTGAGGTCTGAATTTGCGATCCACTCGCAATCACTTCTTTGTGTTTTTCGATAAATTTAGCGGAGCCTTTTGTACACCGCGGCATGGCAATGCCATAACTTGAATGGAATTCCTTCCGATCCCGCCTATAATATCAGTTCTGTGATGAGGAGAACTCCAGGGAACGTGTATCGATGAGAAAGCGAGATCAACCCGATATGGAAGATATAGGTGATGAAATAGGTGAACCAGCTCAGCTTGGTGGTTTACCAGATTCAACCGCGATCCTTTCACTGAGCAATGTCAGAAAACTATAAAGGGATCCCTTCACTGCCATATCTCCCTACAACTTACCTTCTCGACGAGCATCTATCTTTCTACAACGGCTACTTATCACCCCCAATCACCTCCGAAAATGTCTGGCGTTGTTGTCGGAAACGCCACAAGGATCTGGGAGGTGAACGTCCATTGGTCCCTCTACAGCCAGTGCGGTGTATGGGACCCCAGAGGTCGCGGTGTTGATATCTGGGAGTGCATTTGTGATCGTAAGAAAAACCCTGTACATATTTTCTTGGAAAAAAAATCCTATCATACTCCTTAGATGACTCGACTCCCGGCACCGCGCCTCCAAATCCAGGCTACTGGAGATATATTGCGCGACGGTAGCATGACAGCGATGTCCAACATACCCATCATAAGATCATTCTTGCATCCATACCCCCGGCCTACAAGCCTGACCACCTCCATACCCTTTCCTTCACCTCACCATATAAACCGATCCCCTCACATCTCACCATTTATGGACGTCTTGAGCTCACCGCCTTCCTTAATTCCGACTGTGGGCCAGCCCCAATCTTCCAGGCATCGAAGACGACCCTGCGACCCTCCGAATGGACGAATAATATCAACCCCCCGGTGTACGAGTAGTGCGCCAACACCCTACCTGGTCGTTGCATTGTATCGACGAAATCCCAATTCGGAAATAAAACGTTTCCCAGTTCTTGCAGTACACGCATTGCCACCATTTTTTCATTTCGTATCTCTGCTCGCCAATGCTCTTGGATCGTAACAATTTCTCACTTTTTTTTTTAATTTGGGGGTATTAGGACGCAGGACAAGGCTCGTAGAACGATCTAGTATATCAGCATGTAATTTATTGTCAATCAACTCTCCTATCTCGCTTTCACCTTCGTGTGCACAGACATTGCCACATTCCTATGACATTGTGCTTGCGTCATACTTGATTACGTTACCGATTCCAGAAAGAATCAAGGGACTTCTCTCTGCTGCTTCCATCACAATTCCATCATGGTAATTCTGAAATAAGTTCCTTGGGCAGGTACTCCAGTTTTTAGACACGAAAAGAGGGCCTACACTGAAGACCATTAATTCACCTTTAGTTTATTTTGTACAGGCCCGAGGGAACGCCTAGCCCGACATCGAGCGAAAATCGCGGGTTGACTATTTTTAGTCAAAGCAGGCAATAAGTACCCGGCTCAAGGACGCGAGCTGAGTTTAATTCAAAACGCCCACACGACACATTTTAAATCGAGCACCATGATTGTTGTGGCAGAAGAGCGATGCAGCGCACCTTGAGAAGTTTTTTTTTTCTCAATCCAAGTTGGACCTCGAGGATAAAACGAGGCCGCAGAGTCCGCACAGGTTTTGGTGGGGAAATTTTGATAAGTATGTACTGAGATATGTATCATCGCGTCCTGAACGATTTCATAAGTCCTATCAGCGAGGATAACTTGGCACTTGCTTGGGCTCTTTGGTACTAACTGTGCATTGTAGAAGGTACCCGCATGTTCACCTCGGGGATGGGTGAGTTTCGTCTGTTTATGACACGAATCCATAACAAGCGCTGACTCTCCAACGCATTAATGACCAGGGCAAATCAATCCGGACTGAGTTCCATGCAGGAACCGAGTGAGCCAGCAGGGTGGTGGCATACGAGCCAAGTACAGCCTTCACCAATTTTTTTTTCCTTTTCCCCAGCAAGGGTCCTATGAGCGCATACTGAATATCGGGCTTTGTCACCGAGAAACTGAAATAAAGTTGCACCCCTCTTTTTCATTTCCACGAGGTAGTATGACCCCCGCGAGCTGACGTCAACCTACAGCAAGAAGTGAAGTTACGTACTCTCGTCCTAGTTGTACCTAAAGTTTATAATATTTGAACTTTTAAGGGTTCGATATTATGGCTAAAAGACGTTCTCCTTCCAATCTGCTTCCGTTCATTAGGAGCTATTAGGAGTCATGGAAATCATGACGCAATCTTTCCTTATCGGATAACATCCGGAGATATTCCAAAACAAGATACGTCGATCGCGCGACGCGTGGTCATCAAGCCCATCTATCCCTATAGCCCAAGATTTGTACACATATCTATATGGCTAAGACTTGTTTCCAGATGTTGCACAGGCCTCATGGATCCAGCCTCATGGCCACCCGTATGTCAATTATGGTCCTGTCATACTTCCTAACAAAATATGACATTGCATCAAGGTCTAGTAGTAGGTTCGATTACGGGTGGCATCCCAGTTATGTTTGCTATTTATGATGAACGACTCTACGCATGATAGTAAGATATATACTATATCAATATCCCAGGAAGCTTGCTTGATTTGGTGTCCGCTTTGGGACCTTCGCTACAAATTGGCCTTTTTTGGCATCAATTTTTGAGATAATTTCACAGGACCATGGACCTGAGAACGTAGACCGGTGACCGTTCCTTAGACCTCATCCCATAAAAACCTCCTCATACTAGGACTGGTCACGAGTCTACTGAGAACGATAACTGTGCTGAAAAGCTATCTACTTTCGTCCCTCTCAGAGCGTAGGAAATTCGATTTTACTGTGCGGTCTTGCGGATTTGAGCCCAGTTTGGCGGGAAATTGAAAACGGAAGGTTCGATATCTCGGGAACCAAGGCGGCTGGGGATCTGAATTTTGGCACAAACCTTCTTAGGGTCCTTACCTCGCGTTTTATGCATTTTCTGAAAAAAATCCGTGGTCGTTGACGAGTGTGACGCGAGGATCTCTTTTTTTTGGCAGGCGCGGACACCAAATGAAGGAGCTTCCCAGAGCCTATATCAGCTTCAAGATGCAAGGCTATAAAAAGGATTCAACGGGTTGAAGTGTGCCGTTGGTTTTGGTGTTCCCCGTACATACCAAGGCACTGGACTGTACAAAGACCGATGTCAGCAGAGGGAACATCACAGCAACAACATCACAGTGCAATAGTTTTGTATTTGGAATGATGTGTCCACTCGTCCCTAACTATTCATAAATGTTGAGCAAATGTTGAGGCTGCCTGATAGATTTACATCAAGATTTTCATTTTCACGAGCGAGCTTCTAAATACTATGTCATGCATGTAAATAGATTATTCCAGGCGTAAGTGTTTACCAAACCTGTGGCAAACTAACCTGCTTTCGAAGGTTAAAAAAATACTTTAGAAGTGTGTAGATCTGCTGCAATGTTTATGTTTATGTGGGCAGGAAGTGGGTATAGCCGAGGAGGTGGTAGGTTGCATAGAAGAGGTAGTAGGTTGAACTGAGGCGGTCGTAGTTTGTTGAACGGAGGAAGGAACCGACGAAGTGTTGGTTGGTTGGATAGAGGAAGGAACTGATGTGGTCCCGGGCCCGTTTCCGATAGCCACGCAAGCAAACGACATCTTCGACGTGGATGTGGTCGGGAGGCCCCCGTCAACCGGTAAACTGAGATCCCAGGCCATGTCAACATATGGCCAGCAGAGTTTGCCTGTGCCCATGTTTACCATGTCACCTGCGACAAACACATCCATGGCGGAGATCGGACTCCCAAGTTTCTTACCCGTATTGTCAACCTGCTGGAAATAGGAGCCAGTGAAGGTACCGGAGCAACCCATGGCTGGATCGGTGCATTTTGGTGAAGCTATTTCCTCCCATGTGACTAACGCGTTCGATCCGTCAAAGGTTGCCACATGGATATTAGACCGATCAACAGATCCTGTCGTGACCCAGTTAACCTGGTCATCTCCAGATGCGGCACCCACTGTGGACGATGCTTCAGGACCCACGAGATTCGACTTGTCCTTTAACAATGCTATCGCAACATTATGATTCAGCCTCCGTGGCGAGCAGTCCGTATAGGGGGCACCGAGCCACGAATCCTGAGTTAGGTTCACTGCCCCACGGGACGCCCATGCGAAAATATACATTGTTGATCCAGGGAAATTCGCCAGAGCGCTGTATGAACCGCTCATGCCACCCACTATTCAAATGATCAGTTCAAGATTTCTCCTCCATGCCATGTCGAATGATACTTACTAGGCTCGCCATCCGCACCATTGATGGCGTTTTCATTAGCAATCTTTTTACCCGACATGCCCAAGGTATCGGTATTAAGCCATATTCCACTGTTTAGAAGAAGTGGATTGTCAATGACTAGCAATATATAAAACGAGAACACAATGTAACTTACGAGTGATCCTCGGCACAGATACTGGCATAAGGTGGGGCGTCGGCAGCCTCAAAAGCAATACCCGTATTATGGCTGCACCCCCAAGAGCTGGACGCTCCAGGGATCTGAACCAACTTCCCCGAATCATCAACATATTGGATGGAATCGCCAAAGTGGCCTGAAGCATCACCTGTATAGTCTGGATGCGACATATGGCTCGTCTGAAGATCGAAAGTAATTAAAATAAAATAAATACATACCTGTAACGACAAAGTACGCCCCATATAGGCCCGACTTTGCCGAGTAGACAAGGTCTCCATTGAGGTCGGGAGCCATTGAGAGCTGCGGCAGAAATTCAGACCAGCGCCCTCAATAGTCACAGTAGAGACTCACGCCGTCAGCCTCATGAACTCCGGGACCTCCAAGGAAGGTCTGCCATGCTTGCTTTCCATCCTTGTACCTCACAACCACCGGAACTGGTGTATTCCCTGGCGGAGCATTGGAAACCCCAGTGACAGGAAGGTTAGTGAGGAGGGCGAAGCCGTCATTCTGGGCGACAAGACCACCCGCTGCGGAGTGGTGGGGTTTAGCTTGTTGATCATAATTAGCAATGAAGCCGTGTACCTTCTTTTGCTCCCTTGACGGTCAAAGTAGGCCCTACAGCAGCGAAAGTGGCAGGGTCGACCCCTTGAATGTGTACATCGGTTTCAGAGTTATCTAGGTATGCGAGGTACGCTGATGCTCCATCCGGGGAGACCTTGGAGACGGCATCAGCAGTAGGTCTCCCTCTGGAGCAATAAATTCCGTCAAGTAGCAGAACCTACAGCAAAAGGAGTACGTCGGTGGTGGGGTAGCGCAGTCCAGTACGCAGCTTTGACCGGGTTGAATGGAGATGTCAGCGCAAGAACGTTCGGGTGCTTCGTTAATGACGAGGCACTAAGTTGGGCAACTATTATTGTGGCAGGATATAGCAGAGAAAGAAAGAGTGACAGGCGAATCATCGCAAAAGAGTGGATAAAATGCAGCCAAGAGATTAAAGGAATGTGCTTTGTGTTAGACAAGGGGTGTTTCCACTTTAAAGTACTAACGCTGACCGTGCATCGGATGGACCCAAAGACGACGCGGCGACCATCAAGAGGATAAGATAAGTGAGCGACACGATCATTCGTCCGGCGTTTCCTTTTCAAAGCACTAACACGTACATCGGATCAATTGACTCCGTCGGCAAGCATTGAAACGTTGACAACGTACCTTCGATTGTCAAATGAAAAAAATCAACTTCGTGTCCTAGAATAGCTATATGAGTCCAATCCTAGTTATTAACTCCAGAATTGAGTGGGATATTTATATTCGAGGGTCGGGTCAATGTAATATTCGCCTGACATGCGATCTTTTAGAGTCCCGTCAAGTTCCACTGATTATAGGCTCACTTTCGGCTTTCCTTCCATTTCACTGAGGGAAAAAAGGAACAGGAGGCGCGTCAGTAACTTTGCATCTTAAATTCCCGGTTTCCGGCAGTTTCTACTAAGTTTCCGCGGGTTCAGAAACCTGGAAGCCACCGAATAAATAGTAGTGGTAGACTTTATCTGCTACTGTAATGGTGCATCGAATTCGGGTAAGACGCGGAAACCTTGGAAACAAAAAACTCGGAATCTATGTACTCATTCTAGGCTAGGAAAATTACCGATTTTGGGACATGAGTTTAAAGGATCCTTAGTTTCCAAGAGTATCCTTCGTTTTTGTGGTTGCGAAACCTCTGGAAACTCTCTTGCGATATAACGTTGATACAACGGATGAGATCGGTCAACCCCCACTCCCAACAAATGGTAGTGTATGTGGGGTCGGATAAAATGCTCTTGAACTGAGAAAAAAAACCCCGCGTCAACTCCACGATTCTGAACTGGAGGCATGAGATCTAGTATGCAAAGAAGGTATTGTACTCTAGTCAAGATTTATGGTTGTTGGGCCAGACTCCGGCTTACTGCCTACAGGAATCAAATTTCTAATCATTAGCCCCCCGACTATGTCGATAATCGCGAATATTCTAGGATTTCTTTCTTAGGTTGATAGGCTGCACAGTGCAACGCGAGGTCACCGCATATCCACCCTCAATTTCTCCGGGGACGGTTCCAATCCTCCCCGGGGCTCGCTCTGCAATGCCAAATGTACGGTGAACGCAACCAACCCAGCAATCTGGCAGCCTTCTGGACAACTGACCAAGTGAGCTACGTCTCATGGAACGCAATTTCAATGTTCTCATTTGGCGCTTGTTGTGAACCTAAGTTATTAATCAATACAACGTCGCTTAAAGCCTTGCAACTAGCAAACAAGACGAGTCTCCCCAAGAATAGCGCGTCAGATAAGTACTAGATAAATCAAGAAATGGTTCACACTCAGGATTCCGGAAGCCTACTCTGAGTGTATTAACACCAGTTAGGATGGTGATAACTGATAGACCGCGGGGAAATCGATGCGCAGAGCGGTGTTCACAATTACAATGGAAGACGAAAGTGAAATACATTTATGAGTTACCAAAAAAAAGTTCAAATTCAGCTGCTGAACAATGACTGGAGATTTAGAGTGTGGGATACCGTGACGTGGTGTAGAATTGAGCCTCCCATGATGGTAAACTTGAGGAGAGCAGTGTGCATTGATGGGTCAACGAGGCTCGAAACAAGGCTTGTGACGTCCACACTGCTCAGTACAAACGTGAGGGGAAAAATCGAAACATTTCCCATGAATCCTCAGCCTCGGAAAGCTCACCGTGACGAGCGATAAACCCTCTCTGTGATGGATACTGCGTGTGGGCTTTTCAAATCGTTGGAAAGATGTAATGCGAATAGAAGTGTCACCAATTTATTGAGGGTCTCTAGGTCCAAAAAGTGTATTGAAGATGAATGGAAAGTATATCAGTAGAAAATATATCAGTTTGCAAGAGGTCGTGAGACTTAGTGGGCGGTCGATAGATGACAAAAATAGATCAAAGGATCTGCACGCCAATTTTTGTACACCTCTGATAACGATAAGAGTTTGATACAAACAGTTTAATATCCAGAAAAGGGTCCTAAGCGTCCAAAAGCCTTGAGTGGAGGCCGTTCGGAAGCTTTGATTCCCCAAACCTCACTTTGGAATGAGCTCATCGTTCATTACGGATTCCCATGGATGGCAGATCTTTGAACCAGAAGCCACCGTCGCCAATACAACTCGTTTGATGAACTGGGTCGAATCAGTGTTCCAATGTGCCAGTTACTTACCACCAGTTGGGATAACATCCGTGCTTACAAAAGTGGTCTCCAATGAAAATCATTTCGAACTTGAAAATTTGGGTGCATTGTTCACATCAGGGCGACCTCCCAAATTGCGTAACCGTGATGTAGATGAAAATGAAAAGGAAAGAAAAGGCAGGGTTGAGATGGAAACTAGAAGCAGACTCACGGTGTCAGGCTGCCACGGAAACAGTGCAGTGGTCAGGAAAACGGAAAACGGAGATCAGTAGTCTGACAATCATCAGTCAGGTTCTCCCAGAATTTATTTCTCAAGGTGAGGGTCGCCAAATTTTATTCGAAGGCTGGCTCGATAGTTGACAGGTTTCGATAGCAGGACAAGCACACTCAAAGGGTTGGAGATAACTATTAATAGAACCGGACTGCCCCTCGGGCCTCGTGTTATAGTTCGAAACCTCGTAATCAAACCCATTGGTCAAGGTAGTTCAGTTTATAAGTAGAGAGCTCTTTGTTGATGACGTAGGGCCATCGTCATTTACACGCGGCGAACGCATGGTGTAAAAGGCTTCTAGATTCTGGGCAGCAGCATGGCGCCAAAGACCGTATTCGGGAGGGGAATCTGTCAGCTTTTCAAATACAATATGGAAGATCGACAGGGAAGAAAATGAAAGAGAAAGAGGACAGTGGTTCGAATGCCATCAAATTGAATCGGTTTACTTCCTTAAAACGCGTGAAAATCAATCAATCACGTGACATCTCAATTAGTCCACGTGAAGCGTGTCTCAGCACATCCATTTATGCGTGAGACTGAATTTACATGACATCATCAGTTGTGCTCCGTAAACGCATGAGCATTCTCCGATCCCCTAAAACTTTGACAACCACGACACTATCACTACATTCTACCAAAATGTTCGCATCGCGCGTCGTTCGTAATGTCGGCGCCGCTGGAAACAGGCTCATGAATGAGTCGGGCGGCCCGACTCGGAGGGACAGGAATATGGTATAGTCAACAGTATTTCATATTGTAGAAGGGCTAAGTGGGCTCTCGAAGCTCATCTATGGTGCTGGAGGTTTAGCACTCTTAACTGGGCTGGTTTACTGGGCTGGATATAAGGCAGAGGGCATGAGTAAGGCTGGCAGGGAAAATCGTAAGCTAATAGGTCTCCCATGTTCATCGCTTGCACAAGTAATCCTTTCGCAGTGAGGGACCTCGAAGCTCGCGCGGTAAAGAATACGAAGTAGGCATTACAAGTCGGAACTGAGCCGCCAGTCACGGAGTTTAGGCTGCGAGGAAATTGCTATCGTTCTAGTTATCTGTCATACTGCACTAGTGTATCACCATCTGTATTTCTAGGCAATTCCGAAGGTCACTTATAAGCCAGACGAAGAGCCTTCAGATTTGACTCGGGCATGGAGGCATGTATATTTCTATCCTTTGGGGCCTGGCACACGTTATGTACAATCCAAGAGTAACCAGAGAGCAAAATTGGGTGAGTGGCAGTGTCGAACGCTATGACAGACCAGCGAAGGGCATTTCTACGTCATTCTCCCCCACAACCTTTGATTGATCAATCAAGTAAGCAAGCGTCGATGTATTCTCTTCACATCTGTGACACAAAGTATGAGTGAAGATTGTGCATTGAGGCTGCGTTATCAGACCCACAATTTTGATATCGACTGCTCGAAGTCTGTTAAACCCTTTCGAAGCACCCTGAATACGGTAGCGAATTCCCCTGAGCGATCGCGAAGAAGACGTCCGTGAGCCATAAGTAGTGTGTTGACCCATATGAGATCGAATTCGAGATGGGGGCTTTGGTCAAGGTGTTCTCCTACGAAACGAAGAAGCAGGGGGATATATATGACAGGAAGTTGTCGAGCAATAAGACGGATATCACCCCTTGGGATACTCTCATAAACTCTTTGTATAAGGGGCTTTTCGTTCAGTCGGAACGCCATCACCAAAGCTTTGAGGTATTCCTGCTCGGCAAGCACTTGGAGCACGGCTTGGGGAGTGAGATCGATGGAAAGCTCAAATGGGTCGAAGGTTACCGTCTCGTCCAAGGAATAAATGAGGAGTCCCTCAGTCGAGGCTGCGGCCCAAGCCCTACCCGTCGGCGAGAATCGAACACATTTTGTACGGGCCTCTTGTCGAAAGCGTCGAATGGACAAATCTCCAGCACCTCGACTTGCTCCAGGAAGGCTCGTGTCCAACCTATCCTCCAGGTCGCTTCCATCTCGGTCATTGATGAGGTCCACATTAATTCCAGCGTCGTTGATCCGCCTGCTATCCAAAAATTCCTGGGTCCCATCGAGCGAAAGGTTCTCTGAGATCTGGAATTTTTTGACCATGACACCTTCGCCATCTCTCACATCGTACAATACGACATATTTGCTGTTCCCACCCGCAAGCAGGCACGCACCGTCAGCGGTATACGCCATGCTATTATATGACTTTCCCGAAGAATTATTGGCAGCTGAAACACGATCGTCGAGCTTTCGTCCGCCGGAAATGTCCTTCCGACCATCAATGATGTTCGTCTGTTTGCTGTCCTGGATGTCAAAGAATGTGATTTGCCCATCCAGAGTCGAGACCGCGACCTCCTGGCCGTCCGGGCGAAAGGCGAGGGCGAGCACATCAGAATTCAAGGAGAAGGGCTCTACAGCTCCGGAACGACCAAATATGTTCCATATCCGCATCGTTTTGTCCCACGAACCGCTCGCGAGCTGGTTGGCACCGGAAGGTGAAAAGGCGAGGGAACTCACTGGGCCTGTATGCCCAGCCATCACATCTAGAAGCTTGCCTGTTTGCACTGACCACAGGAAGACTTCATATGAATCTGTGGAGCCTGCTGCAACGACTTCTCCAGAGGGGTCAACGGCGAGGCATGAGAATTGGACGGGGGAAGGCGAAGTAAATTTGCGGAAGTTGCGATATCGAATGAGGTCATAGGCGCGGACTGTGCCATCCAGTGAGGCCGAGAAGAGGACGCTTCCTTGCTTCGCAAATGCAACGGAAGATATAGGTGCAGTGTGGTCTGTGAAGGTGACGAAGCAGAATCCGGAATAGGTGGACCAGACTTTGACCTTGCCGTCATCACCGCCCGTTGCTATGGTCTGACCATCAGGTGCGTATGCAAGAGCATTCATGTCGAAATAGTGTCCTTGCTGCTTGAGAACGTATGATTCTGATTGCCATTCCCAAACGAGTAATTGGCCCAGTTTTCGGGCACCAAAGGCAAGCCACTCTCCTGAAGGGCTGATGGCAACCGAAGAGATCTTTTCTTGTGAAATGCTGAGGGTATGGATATTCGAGAAGCCTGGCATCTCCCATAATCCGAAGACACCGGTGGAGAACCCGACAACGAGAAGGTTGGAGACTGCATGGAATGTGGAGCAGACAACCTTAGTTCCAGCCTGATTGAAGTAATGTCGTTTGTGTACACCCCATCTCGTGTTTGCTATCCGATTGACAAAATCTCGTACAATCCCATTCGAAGTCGACGCGACCGGTTCTTGGTCCGAATTTTCATCGTCATCCGAAGTTTCCTTCTCTTTCCAGGTGAAGACAGCTCCATCTTTGCTAACGGTATAAATCTAAGGAAAGCTATCAAAACTAAGGTTAGAAATAAAACGCACGAAACTCACTGTGTTGCCATCTGCAGAGAAATAAGCCCTCAAAACGGCATCTCGGTGTCCCGCAAATGTTTTCGGTCGGAATCCTTCGACTGGGTCCAGGGTAAAGAGACGAGCTGTCATGTCCCTCGACGTGGTGATGAAGCATCTGTGCATCCAAAAGCTTCGTTATTCTATACCTGAACGAACCTACAGCAAAACGCACGATGAATCCGGAGACCATTGTATGCTCAATACATCGTCATGATGTCCGGTATATGTTCGATGAAGTGTAAACGGCGCAAATTCGCGGAGAAGGTGGTTCGGCGTCCTCCAAACTTGAATATGAGAACCGTGTGTGACGGCAATGTGTCTTTGAAAAATTTTTCGATGAATCAAAGCAGAAAAAATATACATGGCATTACGCACGATCCGTTTGGGGAGAATTGTATGTCCTTCACTGGTTTGTGGAAGTTGAAGTGATGAAGCACGACCCCTTTACGAGCATTTACTAATAGTGCGCGTCCATCTATATGAGAAGAATTGTCAGAACGTTTCGCAAATAGACAAAAAAGGCTCCACCTTCATCAACGGAAATTAGCACATTTCCGTCCGGGCTCAGCGCAATTGCTGCAATATTCTTCCGATTTTCGAAGGGAAATGTGAACGACTTGTTACTGAGAGAGATTTTAAGCGGTAAATGAGGGACAAACGAAACGGAACTACAAAAAACTGACGCACTTGACAAGATCGAACACAGAAACCCGATTCCCGACAGGACTGTAGAGTGAATTGCCATCGCGAGTGAAAAGAATGTTCCCCTGTCTATATACGGTGCCGCAGATATTGGAAAACTACTGTTCGGATTAGAAACGTAGTTTTGGAATGCAAACATTTTCGATTGTTACCTTGTAGTTCGCCTTCATCTTTTTCTTGCACAGCCACTCCCGATCATTGGAGGTGGTCAACAAACAAACAAGATAAGATAAATCGAATTCTCACGGTTTCCAGGCAACCATCTTGTCCGTGTCAGTCTCAGCCACTTGGACACCTAATCCGCCTGAACTCGAGATTGACCCCAAAATTGGTCTCCTCTATGTAAACTCAACAATCGGACCGAACCTATCTGAACTTTAACAAAAGTGTCTTCGGAGGTTTAGCCACCGGTACTGGACCTGATTTTCGCCAGACCTTGGGTTCATACGCCGCTTTTCGGTTCATAATTTGTTGATGCTTATCCCAACGACAGCCAGTGTGGACAGCAAGCACGCAACGATATTGTTTCCGCCTCGGGTATGATGGTTGGTAATCGAACAGAACTTGAAGAGCTGCTTCCCTTTGCGCCTTTGGACGGATTCTTGAGCCTTAATTTTCGAAACTCATGAGAGCATGCAGTATTTCACGATCACTTGGTGCTTTTGCCAGTGTACACTTCAGATGCCTTCAGACAAAGGGATAGATTCAAAATTCTTTCTTCGTGAGATCACTTCCATGTGATCTCTCCAACTTTATCGTTTATCGATCTAATTGACCACACCACTCCGACGTCTTCGGACATCGTGTACATATTTCCTTGTCAATGGCGAAGCGAGGCTGCAATACATACATTCACTTGTCGGTTCGGTTCTTGTGAAGTTACTTGGCTCCGGATCCTCTGGACGCCCAATCACCCCATGTTGGGCCCGAGGACGATCACAGAAGAGCTCCATTTAAGCTCATTTGCCTCACCATTCGACCGAATTTGATCCTTTTTGGTTGTTTTTAGGTTCGAGTAGAGCTCGCTTTTCAAATTCTAAGCCCCGAGACTCGGCTTCGTCACATAGTTGCAAAGCTCACCAAACCTTTCTTATATTCATTCTAATGTACGTGACTCGGCTGGGATTCTTTCTCTGTCGAAAGGTTCAGGGATGGGGGAAAAGTCTTAACGATAGATCGAGCCAGGCTTGTTCTAATTCCCTTCATGGCGCCAGGAAGTACAGCTTCCATGGAATGACAGTGAAAACGGTTCAAGTTGTGTGTCCCTTTGTTTCTGACATCAAGCTAATCTAAAACTTTTCGAGACTTTGGATCGACGGATTCAGCATTCCACACAACGTTCCTCATGTTCCGTCGGCATTTTCCTAGCGCCTAGACTAGTGATTTGTGCAGTCGAGGTCCACAGAACATATGGTCCTGGTTCCAAATTCATTTTGGGTTCAGGGTGGTTTTGGATTTTCATTAAAGCTTCGGTGTCCGAAGATCACTTTGAAGAAGGTCTCATAGATTCCACTCCCGTAAAACTGTCACAACGGAAGGCTTGCTTGAAAGCGCAGTAAATGTGTAGGTTACTGTAACATTCATTCCTGCAAGCTTAACACCGTTTTTGCGTTTGTCTGTGCATGAAATGGTTTTGGACTGAAAGCTCGCTGGGTTACTGCCAATGCGCCATATATATAGCAATCCTACAGGTAGGACGGGCCCAATTTCTTCGTCAGCTGCAGGAGACATTCTACGGTCTTCCCTAAACACAGTGAGCTCCAGAAATCTCTGGGTGCAACCTACTTATTGACAAGTTCATTAAAGAACAGCCATGGCAAGACGCAAATTCACCACTGCTTTATTAATTGCCTTGGCAGCGACTACTGCTTGTTCAGCGGGATTAGTACACCACACCTGTGGAGAGCTCCGAGAGGCGCTAATCGACGAGCCTACCCCATCGAAGTGCCACTGGCGTGGTTCTGCGCCATTCTGTGAAGAACAAACGTGCCCCGAGGGCTATCAACTCATTGGATCTGATGTTTGTGGGGATGGGTGGTGCTGCTGGACGGGGATTAAGATAAATTGTTGCCCGAAAAGCTCAGCTGTTAGTGGTGATGGAGAGATTGAAACAGTTTTGAAAAGTACAACAACCGGCAATATGTTACTCGGACTTTTAGATTAGCCTCTAGATGACCTCCCTGTTTTTTTTTTCTTTTCGTAAAATAAATCGTCACCAACAAAGGAATTGCCGTGCCTTCAACTTGAAGTGCGGGTGCCTATTGGGTGACTAAAGACCAAGAACCGGAAATAGCCGAAGATGATTTGGGAAATATTTTTTTTGGTGGTGCTTGCTTGTCGACGTTGACACACCCCCCCCACACCACTCCACAGCTCTCTCCCTTAGATCCCCTTTCTTTTTCTTCCCCTTTAAAATCTAATTCTTTTTGTAAGCCCTCCCTTTCAACTCCAAATGAGTCACTTGATTCTGACGCGTGTCTCTCTAGTCATTCATCATGACCGCCTCAACCACTACCAGCAACTCCCAACACAACACCGTTGTTCCCTCTGAAGTCGGATGGCAGTTTGTGCCTCAGTACTACACCTTTGTCAACAAGGAGCCTCATAGACTTCACTGCTTTTACAACAAAAATTCTACCTTTATCCATGGTACCGAAGGAGAGGAGATGAAACCCTGCTTCGGCCAGCAGGTGGGTTATTCTACCTTGAATCCTACTCCTTTTTTCTTTTTCTTTTTCGTTTTTTCTTTTTTCTTTTTTTCTTTTTTTGATTCGAAGAGCGTCCTCGGTGCTCTCTCACCATTCATGTCGTGGAACGGTGCTGCTGACGCCATGCGATCATCAGCTAATTGTTTCGCTTTCTTATTTTTCAAATTTGCTTCACAAATAGCCATGTTATATTACAATAGAACCTTATCGCTTTGTTTTTTGTGTTTTTTTCTTTTTCCCTTTTTCTGTGGCTCAAAAGACAATTCGTCGCTCACGGAATAATTTTTTTTTAGGAAATTCACAACAAAATCACTTCCATCGGGTTTGAAGATTGCAAAGTCTTCATTCACTCGGTAGACGCCCAGTCCTCGGCAAATGGTGGTATTATTATCCAGGTCATCGGTGAAATGTCCAACCACGGTGACCCTTGGCGTAAATTTGTTCAAACTTTCTTCCTCGCCGAACAGCCCAATGGGTACTTCGTTCTCAACGACATCTTCCGTTTCTTGAAGGAAGAGACTGTTGAGAGCGACGATGCCAGCGAGACTGCTGAACCCGTTGAGTGGGCTCCTCCCACCATTCCAGAAGCACCTGCACCCGTTCAACCTGTTGTTGCACCTGAACCGGTAGCTGAGGTACCACGTGAACCCACCCCCCCTCCTCCACCCGCCCCCATGGATGAACCTACGCCTGCCCCTCCGGCCCCGGTTGACGAGGCGCCCACAACTGATGTTGTCGAACCCCCCATCACCCAGACTCCCACACCGGCACCTGAGCAGCAACAAACCCCCGTTTCTCCTGTCGTCAAGGTCAACGGCATTCATGCACCTGAAGTTGAGAAACCTGTCGCTGTCGCTGCCGCCGAACCTTCTCCTACCTCATCACCCGCCCCTCAGCAAGCTCCTATTCTTGCTGCTCCTGCTTCTCCCGCGCCACCACCTGTCCAGGCTGCAGCTCTTCCAGTTGCCCCACAACCCACCGCACCTTCTGCTCCTCGCTCTTGGGCGTCTCTCGCTGCTTCAAATTCAAAGGGATGGGGATCTGCAGTCGCCCAGCAGTCACGTGGTACAACCGAAACGGTTTCAATACCAGTACCTCCTCCTGCACAAGCGCCGACCCCTACACCGGCTCCTGCCCCCCAACGACCTCAAGGTCAGCAAGGACGCCAAGAACACCCCTCTTATGTCGCTGCTCAAAGTGTGACTACCGCTTCCTGCTTCGTCAAGGTCAGTTCATTGTCATCGTTTATCAGCCATCACGAACTAATAATTTCTCTTTTGATAATCCGTAATTAGGGCGTCACCGAACCCATCTCGCAAACTGCACTGCAAAATACCCTTACAACGCGCTTCGGCCCCATCAAAGAGCTCGAGATCGTACGCAGCAAGGCGTGTGCTTTCATCGAGTTCCAGTCGGTCGACTTTGCGAAGCGTGCCATCGTTGCCTCGCTGAACCAGCACCAGGGTGGGGAAGGCGGTGTGTGGATTGATGTTGGCGGAGAGGTTGGGCAGGTCAGGATCACTGTTGAGACCAAGAAGGAGCGCGGTGACAGGCCTATTAGCAGGCCCCGTGGCGGTGCCCCGCCAGCGAATGGCGATGGCAGGGGTTCGTCCGGTAGTGGTGGTGGTGGTAGCTTCCGTGGACGCGGTGGAGGACGTGCAGGACGTGGCAGTGCAGCTGCCAGTGGATCGAAGTAAGTAAACCCGTACAGTGGTTGTTGTGTTGGAGGCATGGGTTGGTCGATCGGTGTTTTTGAAGGTTTTACTTGTCATTGTAGTTTGATCTTCGAATCTTGGTGTTCTTTTTTCTTCTTTCCTTTTCTCTTCTCGGCACCGAGAGCGACACCAAGCCTCTCTTTTGTCTTTTTACGATACTTTATCGATGCGCACACGCTCCTCGCTGCCACCCGCCTTTCCCCCCCTGTTGGTCTCGTTGCTGTTGTTGTTGCTGTTGTCATTTGCTTTCTATGCATACCTACATCCCACATCTTGTTGTGTTTCTGGTTCTACTCAATTACAATCTTCCACCCCACCCCACCCAATTTTCATTGAGATGCATGCATATAACTACTCATATATGCTTGCTTTGCTGTTGTCATGTTGCCTCTGGCAGATGGTTTTTAGCCAAATTGAACATGAAAATGTTGCATGCTGTCAGTCATTTGTAGGAGTAGTTGCTGTTGCTAATCATGTGTTTTTTGGCCTTGAAACTTATGGATGGATGACAGGGTCCAAAATGCATTGATTGGCTATCGTAAGGTCGCCTCTCTCACATCAAAAGATGGGTTTCCAGCTAAAAGCAAAAACCTTGACAGGTCGGAAATAATTTCTGCCTACACCAGGGTTTGGCACTAAATACCTATTTTTGGTCTTGAGGCACTGGTAGATGTGCCTCCCGATGGTGGTGGTTCAAGAGCCAAAAGAGGGATTTCCAAGCCTCGATAACGTGAGATTGAACCAGAATTGGATGTTGGGCGCGCGGACACTAGGAATTTTGACAACCTGTCTACGTTTTGCATTTAGCTGTCAAGTTTGGAATGTCGTATTTATAACCAAGACGAAATAACCCCGAAATGAACAAAGAACCAAAAAAATCTATTAAAAAAAGAGGTAGCTGCTTGATGGTTTTCAACTTTTCTCTTCAAAAAAAAACGTAAATGTAAACCAGCGAAAAGAAGGCAAGGCCATGAAGTATTATAATTGACATGCGAGAGTTGGTTTGTTATTTTAAAAAAGCGTTTTTCGTGAAGAAATTTGTCCATACGAAGGAATGAATGCGGCCAGCGTCGGTGATTTGGGATGGTGTGTGGTATTACAGACAGAGTCGATACAACTGGCAGGCAATAGCGGGAAATAATAAGCCCAAGAACCCACTCCACATCACGCGTGAGACTTACCTACAAGCGAGAGTGTAAGGTGAAAGGGTTTTCTACAATGCATTAAGGTTGGGTATCGTTCGCTTATGTGATAGGTGCAGGTTGGAAGGACATGATCTCCTCGTATAAGAGCTCCTTTAGCTGTTCACGGCTGATGTCATCTTTATGCACTGCATGCCGAAGGGGGAAAGGAGGTTATGGGAGAATATTAGGAAACAAATTAGTTACTCACGATCGAATTCAAAGAACTCAGGGTCGAGAGGTGGTGCAACGGGCTCGTCTTCTGGGTCGTGCTGAAGAGTCAAGTGAAATAATCAGAGTTTGGCTTTAGGGGAAAAAAAACAATCCACGAAGGATGAACGCACGTATGCCTCCAAATAAGGGTGTGCCAACGCGTCTTCCACAGTGATACGCTTTTTGGGATCGAATGTCTATCAAAAGGAACTTCGTCAGTATTTTTTTTCCGTAAATACAATCGGAAGGTACATACCAAGGTCTTCGTCAAAAAGTCTACAGCGAGCGGGTTGGCGTTGGGGAAAAGAGTTGCAAATGGCCGGCGTTTACGGAAAGGCAAAGCACGGATGTAATCCCGGGATCTCCGGGTCGTAATGGCATAAAATTCATCAAGTGTGGGGGTCCCCAACACGTCGAGAATGAGGGTCAACTGATGGTGGTAATCCCGTCCCGGGAAGAGCGGCTTGCTTGAGAGCATTTCCGCAAGAATACAGCCGACTGACCAAACATCGATCGCCTAAAGCAGGTCCATGGAAAATTTCATGAGAAAGTGGATAGATGGTCCGGAAAACGTGGTTTACGCACCTTGGTGTATTGTTTGAACGTCAACATAATTTCGGGTGCTCGGTACCACCGTGTAGCTACGTATTCAGTCATGAAACCAGTTTCCGTTCCCGATGGCTCGGCAGTCTTAACGGAGCGTGCGAGACCGAAGTCGCAGACCTTGAGGTCGCAATTGGCGTTGAGAAGGAGGTTGGAGGGCTTGAGATCCCGATGGATGACATCGGCAGAGTGCAGTGCCTTCAATGCGCGGAGCGTTTGGTAGATGAAGTATTGGGCGTGATCGTCAGATAGGTCTTGTGTGCGAATGACACGGTGCATGTCTGTCTCCATCAGCTCTTGGATCACTGAAAAGGGCGGGGTTAATTATCTGGTTACGAAAAAGAAAAAGGGTCAACACACAATAGACCTCTTTGAACGCTTCTATTGAGGGCGGTTTGATGATATCCAAAATCGAGATGATCTTTGGAACATGAGCATGATGGAACCTTCAGAAAGACGATTGCCAACACACATTCTCGCTGACGCCTGCCTCGCTCAAGAATTTGAGGAGTTTCAGCTCGCGAAGGGTTCTTAAACAGAACATGGAATGATCAAATGGCGCGATCTTCTTGATAGCGACCTTGCGTCCGCTAGGTCGATGCACGGCTGAGCAGACGATTCCGTACGCGCCTTCACCAACGACATCGAGAACTTGGTATTGGGTGCCTATCACGGTGTTCAGTGTTGAAAGTAGCAAAAAAAATGGAAATAATGTCGCACCAACGTTGAAACGTACTTTCCGTGGTGCAGGTGCTTTTGCCGGGAGTTGCGGTTGGGCAGCGGTGGGGTCGGGCATAATATTGGTGGATGTCGAAAAGAAAGAGACGGCAGGTCAGAGAATTGGAAAAAAGGACAAAGGCGTTATATAAGGGATGACCACAACAATTAGATAAAAGGTCATTTCCGTACTGTTGTGCACAAATGATCTAAGACTAATCTGATCGTCTTCTTGTCCACGATGCCCAGTAAACCGTTGTCAAGAGAACAATTATCGTCATAGCAACGGTACTCATGCCCCCTTTTTGCACTCAACTGCTCAGGCGGAACAGCAGGATTGGTTAAGCGCTCTCACCTCTAGCTCAGTCTGGCTATTCGGGGGTACTTACATCACTCTGCAGACCACTGTACCCTTGCCTCAAACTTGAAAACTCAAGCTTCAAGCCTTTGTCGAGTCATTCTTGCTAGAGTTTACCCATCGCAAAATAGCCTTTCTTGGTGATGCTTTTGTGGATAGATTTACTTTGGACCGTGTCTTTCTTGTCTTCGTCGGTGATGAGGAAACCGGTATCATTATCTTGGCCCCCCCCAAAGAGCCGCAGTCGCTGATGTCCCGAATTCACCCTCCTATCGATGAAATTGCGGACGCCCTGAGCTATTCTGAAATTATTTCTGGATGGCAACCGGTACACTCTCTGTAATGTTTCAGGGATACATTCGACAGCTAGTTCGCCAATCGTGGACCGGCTCCAATGAG
>Ga0307509_10002214_pt1 | contig 31863 bp, 29 predicted proteins | sample 10_EM_MG_FD_202245 | JGI IMG/M metagenome (GOLD analysis project Ga0307509, IMG submission 202245) | Populus trichocarpa ectomycorrhiza microbial communities from riparian zone in the Pacific Northwest, United States - 10_EM | ecosystem: Host-associated > Plants > Roots > Unclassified | place...
TGTATCAATATTCATGAAATCGCTATCTACTCTTGTGGGGGGGGGAGTCCTGGGAAGGCTGAGAGGGGATGCTGGCGATCCCAGAACTCGATGGCAGATTCCTCCACAACCGCTGAATTGATTTTGAATCCGTCACTTGGACGTCGTTGGGCTCGACGCTAGCTACACGCCGGTATAAGGCACGTCTCTGGTGCATCAATACTCATGAAATCGCTATCTACTCTTGGGGGGGGGGGGGTCCTGGGAAGGCTGAGATGGGATGCTGGCGATCCCAGAACTCGATGGCAGATTCCTCCACAACCGCTGCACCGATTTTGAATCTGTCACCTGGGCGTTCTTGGGCTGGATGCCAGCTACTCGATGGTATAAGGTACGTCCGTGTTGCATCAATACTCATGGAGATCGCCCACCCTACTGACAGTGGTCTTTAGGAATCCTAACAGGCATGGTATCCTGAACTTGATGGCAGATTCCTCCACAACCGGTCAGCCGATTTTCAATCCGTCACCTGGACGTCATTGGGCTCGACGCCAGCTACACGCCGGTATGAAGGACGTTTCCGTGGCATCAATACTCACGGAGATTGCCCACCCTTCTGAGAGTGGTCTTTAGGAATCCTAACACTCTGGCGATCCTGAACTCGATGACGGATTCCTCCACGACCGCTTGACCGATCTTCAATCTGTCACCTGGACGTCATTGGGCTCGACGCCAGCTACACGCCGGTATAAGGGACGTCACTGTCACATCAATACTCATGAAGTCGCTACATAGTCTGGGGGGGGGTCCTGGGAAGGCTGAGAGGGGATGCTGGCGATCCCAGGACTCGATGGCGGATTCCTCTACAACCGCTGAGCCGATTTTGGATCTGTCACCTGGGCGTCGTTTGACCCGATGCCAGCTACACGCCGGTATAAGGGACATCACTGTCGCATCAATACTCATGAAGTCGCTACATAGTCTGGGGGGGGGGTCCTGGGAAGGCTGAGAGGGGATGCTGGCGATCCCAGGACTCAATGGCGGATTCCTCTACAACTGCTGAGCCGATTTTGTATCTGTCACCTGGGCGTCGTTGGGCTCGACGCCAGCTACACGCCGGTATAAGGTACGTCTCTATCGCATTAATACTCATGAAGTTACTATTTACTCTGCAGGGGGTCTTGGGAAGGTAGAAGGGGTGGTGCTGGCGATCCCAGAACTCGATGTCACATTCCTCCACAACCGCTTAAGCGATTTCAGATCTGAAGGCAGGACATTGTTGGACTCAGCGCCAGATACACGCCGGTATAAAGAACGTCACTGTCGGATCAATACTCATGATATCGCTATCAACTCTGGTGGGGGGTCATGGGAAGGCTGAGAGGAGATGCTGGCGATCCCAGGACTCGATGGCAGATTCCTCCATAACCCCTTAACCGATTTTGATTCTGTCACTTGGACATCGTTGGGCACGACGCCAGCTACACGCCGGTATAAGGTACGTCTCTGGCGCATCAGTATTCATAGAGATCGCCCACCCTTCTGAGAGTAGTCCTTTGTCTGTACTAATCCTGAACTCGATGGCAGATTCCTCCACAACCGGTCGACCGATTTTGGATCTGTCACTTGGGCGTCATTGGGATCTACGCCAGCTACACGCCGGTATAAGGTACGTCTCTGGCGCATCAGTATTCATGGAGTTCACCACCCTTCTGAGAGTGGTCTTTTGTCTCTAACAATCCTGAACTCGATGGCTGTTTCCTCCACAACCACTCGACCGATTTTGAATCTGTCACTTAGGCGTCATTGGGCTCGACGCCAGCTTCACGCCGGTATAAGGTACATCCCTATCGCATTAATACCCATGGAGATCGCCCACCCTTCTGACAGTGGTCTTTTGTCTCTACTAATCCTGAACTCGATGGCAGATTCCTCCAGAACCGCTGAACCGATTTTGATTCCGTTACTTGGATGTCACTGGGCTCAACGCCAGCTACATACCGGTATAAAGAGGGTTCTGAGGTGCCCATTTTCCATATAGCTATATGGTCCCGGGGGAGGCAAGAGGGGGGGGGGGATTCAATGAGCTGTATATTAGAAGAATAGAAGACTATTAGTAGTAAATTTAATACCTTTTCATGATGTAAAATATATTGTGACCCGGGTGACGAAGGTCAGAAACAGGTAAAGGGGGGACCCTTCGCTTATTTCAGTTATCTCAGGAAGAGTAGGTACTGCATCTGGTGGCGTCCTGAGGATTAGGTGCTGTGTCTGGTTGCGTCCTGAGTGTTAGGTGCTGTGTCTGGTTGCGTCCTGAGAGTTAGGTGCTGTGTCTGGTTGCGTCCTGAGGATTAGATGCTGCGTCTGGTTGCGTCCTGAGTATTAGGGGTGCGCCCGGTGCGTCCTGAGTATTAGGTGTGCGCCCGGTGCGTCCTGAGTATTAGGTGTGCACCCGGTGCATCCTGATTCGCGATTGACATTCTGTGCGTCAGCTGCGTCAGACGCACAGGACGCCCAGGACGCAGGCTAGTATTTTTGCTGATGGACGTTCCAGATATTCTAGTGTATTGGGCAGCACGGCTCACTAACCCTCGCTGGTCTCAGCTAGCTCACATGGCACTCGAGATACATAGTATTGCCGCCATGTCAGCAGAAGTGGAACGTGCCTTCAGCAGGTAAACTATTTTTTATTACTTCTGACTACTATAAATACAAACTATACTAATTATAATACTTGTATACATTTAGTGGCAAAAATCTGATAACAGATTGCCGTGCACGCTTGGGAGATGATGTGATTGAGGCCATTGAATGCATGAAGTCCTGGCGGAAGGCTGGTCTCATCGCTGAGGAGCCATTGGTGGAAGTAGAGATCATGCTTCAAGATCTGGAGGAGAGGGCGCAAAGGTTAGGTCAAGGAAGTGTGATGGGTTCCGGGAGTTCCGAACCAGGTTCAGATATCTCTGTGAGCATTGGTTAATATATAGCCAAATTTGATACACGATAGTCAATAAAATGTTTCAATTCTCTATAATACAGGCTGCATACTCGTGATATTCAAAAATGAAACATAAACCAAGACACCTATAGGGCCCTGCCGTCTGTCCCGGGCATCGGTCTGGACGGACTATAACTTGACGTCCGTCCCGGGCAAAGGCCTTACACATGGCGTCCGTCCCGTCCTAGGTGAAAGACGGACGGACTGGACGCTTGGGAACACTGTCGACATCTTTCCGTCCCAGCAATAGCTTGACCACATCTTCATATCCTTCCACAGCAGCATGCCTCAGGGGCGATCGACCATGCTTATCAGGGCGATTGGGGTCGACATCTTCCCGCCCCAGCAATAACTTGACCACCTCTTCATGTCCCTCAGCAGCAGCACACAGGAGTGGTGTTTGATTATTCTCATCTGGGCGATTGGGGTCGACATCTTCCCGCCCGAGCAATAGCTTGACCACCCCTTCATGTCCTTTGACAGCAACCCACCAGAGCGGTGTTTGATCACACTTATCAGGGCGATTGGGGTCGACATCTTCCCGCACCAGCAATAGCTTGATCACCCCCTCATGCCCCCCAAAAGCAGCACATCCGAGTGGTGTTCGATCATCCTCATCCGCGCGATTGGGGTCGACATCTTCCCGCCCCAGCAATAACTTGACCACCTCTTCATGTCCCTCAGCAGCAGCACACAGGAGTGGTGTTTGATCATCCTCGTCTGGGCGATTGGGGTCGACATCTTCCCGCCCCAGCAATAGCTTAACCGCTCCTTCATGTCCCTCAACAGCAGCCCACCCGAGTGGTGTTTGATTATACTTATCTGGGCGATTGGGGTCGACATCTTCCCGCACCAGCAATAGCTTGATCACCCCCTCATGCCCCCCAAAAGCAGCATATCCGAGTGGTGTTCGATCATCCTCATCCGCGCGATTGGGGTCGACATCTTCCCGCCCGAGCAATAACTTGACCACCTCTTCATGTCCCTTAGTAGTAGCACACAGGAGCGGTGTTTGATTATACTTATTAGGGCGATTGGGATCGATATCTTCCCGTCCCAGCAATAGCCTGACCACCCCTTCGTGTCCATTCTCCGCCGCCAACAAAAGTGGCGTATTATCCATGCAATCTTGTTGGTTGATCCCACAACCTCCCGTATTCAAAATTCCTGTCACAAGTTCAACAATCCCGAAGAAAGATGCACAGTGTAGTCCGGAGAAAAACGGTGCAGTACTAATGCCTCCGATAAATTCGGGAGGCGTATCCTGCTTCAGAAGTGATACAGCGGATGCGTGTTCTTCGTACTGGTCGAAGAGCTCCAACGCAAGGGTCCTTGCATGGTCAGAGAGTTCCCTCTTCGCGTGTCTTCCCCAGTAATGCGAAGAATATTTGAGGAATGGCATGCTTTGATCATCTGGGAAAGAATGAGATGAGAGATTTTTGACTTGTTGTGAGTTCAGATAGGTCAAGCATGATTCTGCAAGTATGGAGTGAGGTTTGCTGAAGAGGGCTGGATGACCACAAAGATACTCTTGGACGGTATAGTGGATTAATCGCACAGTCGAAGCTTCATTATCGATCGTGATTAAGCCTTGACAGCAGTGTAGCAAAGTACTCATCGAAGGGATATTTTCGGGATCGAAATCTGTTGCTCCTATTTCCACAGCCAGAGCATGGCACAGCTCATCCACCTGTAATGGCCGCTCTGAATGGCAGATCCATGTGAGAGTAGCCATCGCAAGTTTTGTCTTTTCCTCGTCCTGAGCCTGTATCCGCTCCAGCGTCACATCATATGCATCCGCTAATCCTGCACCGTTCTTTATTGACTCGAGTGCTTTCTTCCGCCGAGCAATGGTGGTCCCCCGCAGGGTTGCCCTGATATGGAGAGAAGCGAGTAGGAATCTGGATTCAGGTATGTCAGCCATTAGTTTAGGGTGGCCTTTCCCTTACGCTTGTTCCTACATACGTTTCCGAATTTATTTCGGGAATGGACCTCATGATCTCGGCTTCCAATGTGCTGCTCATTATCTCCGGAGTAGTGTCCTTCCGGAGTTTATCCTTTAGATATCTAATAACACCATCTTCTGTAGGCTGAATCGATATAAAAGTTGCCCCTCCATCCAACCTCTTCTCCACCTCACTTCGTACCTGCGGTCTCCCAGTCATAAATAAACGAGTATTCGATGACCCCTGAAGAATCTGTCGAAGTGATTCGAGAACTACCATCCGATGCTCCGTCACGCATTCGTCAAGCGCATCAATACAGATAAATATGCGCTTCGTAGCAGCGAAGGCCTGGAACATCTTCATAATTCCTGGGACTTGGAGGCCTCTACCCCCAATACCCTTTTTCTGCTTTTGAAAATCTTGGACTATCGTTTTGGGGATCCCCCCTAGTCCGCTAACAAGCTGTCTCGGCAGGGAGCCGAGCATATTCACAGGTGACTGCTCATTCCGGGCAGCAAAGTCGAAGTAAAAACACATCACAGCAGTATCTCCTTCCCCGGCCTCATCGCACAACTTGTCTATAACTAGCGAACTATTATCGCAACCTATTAGCAATACCATTCTTTAATTTCCGGCAACGATACATTCTCTTACATGATGTAGCTCTTTCCCACTCCTGGATTGCCGTCGCAGAATAAGGTCGCATGGTTAACTTCACCCTCCCTGGGGGAATTATGCCATCGTTTGAATTCCTCGGTTTCCAGTAGCCAAGCTCCTATACCGTCTACCCTCTCGGCTCCGATGTCTCGATGGCGCACCCATGGTTCTAATGGAGACAGCCACGCCTGTATCTTAGACTCATCATCGGGGGTAGTGTAGTTGTCGTTGAAGCTATTTGTGATGTTCCAACAGTTATTGTTGCTGAAAGCTTGTGACATCTTTTTGTTTCCACCGTTTTGGGTTATGAAAGGAAGGTGTTGGTTAACTTGGGGTTTGTGAAGGCAATTACCAGAGATTGAAGAAAAGCGGGGTCTATCGTAAAGCCTTACGCCTAACTGAAAACTCTCCAATCACTGGATCCGGAATGCGTTACACAAACGTTCAAGCACTTTGTTGTAAATTTAGAAATAGTCATCAGATTCGCATGCAGCTGCCTTCTGTTGAACTACCATGGTCGTACCCCATGCTTTGTTCCATACTCGAGTACATTCAAAGCCGTACCGTACAAGTTTGAGGAACTGATAAGACGGCCTCCCTAGCCACCCGGACAGATGCTGATTGGTAGATTTTTACGAGGAAACGAGCAGTGATCAGCACAATAGCCGCAGTTGATCCAAGTAAACGACTTAAAGCTTTCTATTTGGGTTTAGCTGTCCACATGAGGGGGGTGTCCAGGTGGCGTGAGATGTTATCGAACGAATCAATTTCACTGCTGGAAAATGTTGTCTCAAACTGTCCGGGTGGAGGTGGAGGGGGTGTCCGGGTAGCTAGGGAGGCCGTCTATCAGTAGCACCGTTCAAAAATCTTTTCGATATTCCAAGGCCATAACCGTGCTAAGGTGAGGTTGTTGTTCGGGAGTTATGTGGCTATCCAGGATTCCATATCTCAAAGTTGCTGCTCAAGCGGGCGCCAAGTAAAGTATCTGGTGTGGAAGCTTGATGCCTAACCACACCTTTTAGTTAGGCATCAGTGATGCAAGGCCACAGAGTTAAGTTATCGAGAAACTGCAAGCATTCGCAATGTGCTCCTAGGCGTGAAAGCTTAGGGACAGGGGCGTCGTGGGAACACATACCGGTACGGTATTAGCAAGGGCGGTTGATAAGAACCCCATCAATTTTTTTCTCAAGATCTCCCCAGACGCCTCACTCAGGCAGCGCAAGTTACACAGAGCGACACCATCGTGCCCTGGAAATAAATTTACCGGTACAAATAATACCATAAAATCTCATGAAATCCACTACTCGAGTACTGCATCTCCATCAGCCCCTAATCTCCGCATTCCAAGTCAAAGTTCTTAAGAAGAGCTAGTGCTTTCCTGACACGGTATCGCCTTAGTCTTTCGGCTCTATTGGATCGCGTTATTGTGACTTGACAAGCTAAACCTATCTTTGGCTGATGTCGTGATTAACAGGGATATGGATTTCACGAGATTTTACAGTAACTTAGACCAGCCGAGGCACCCATGATAAGGAATACCGGTAGGTATCGCCGGAACAGTACGGTAAACGAAGCGCACCATATGGGCTGTCCCTACCCCCTTCGCACCACGCTAGCTACCAAAACAAACACCAGTAAAATCGCACGATGAGCTCTGTCAACCAGCAATCAAAACCACCCCTGCAATGCCTATTGCGTGACTCCCGCAACCCCCCCCACCGGCCTGCATCTCGGAAAGCTAGTTACCCCTTGTACGAGTACAAGGGTATGCACGTGGGTGATCGGACAGCCAGGGATTCCAGAGGTCTGAACTTACTGCCTTCGTAGGAAATAAAAGAATGAATTTACCATCGAAATTTCTCAAACGAGCGAGAATTTTGACACCTCTAATCCCTAGCTGTCCGATCACCCACCTCCATACCCGAGTATAGTACCTCCCCTGAGAGGTCAAACCCCCACTAAGGCCGCCTGCCGCCAATGCCTCTTTGCCCTGCTATCAAAAAAAAATAAAAAAATAAAAAAATAAAAAAATCAGTTGCTCGACTTGCGGTGTTGTCTAGATTTTCCACCAGACCCTGACGCCCCTTGAAGTGCTATACACGCCCTTGGTAACAAATATGATGGCTCGCCGGGGCTCTCGTCTTGTGAAGTGATAGGGTGGGTAGATAAGATAGATTAGGGAGGGGGTGTGTGATTGGATGTTTTAAGTGTATCATACTTTATCTATTAACCTATCGGTATCAGGAGGGTGCGGGGTCCCGTTGATGGGTGCGGTTATTTGCGCGGGCGAGTGGTTTAACAGCATAGAGAGTCATATGCGGGTTTGAGCAATCCAATTATTGGTTGAACTTCGGTCATACTTGCAATCACAGCTAGTATCTGAGTGGATGGCTCGCTAGCCGTGGAATACTTACTAGTCTGTATTTCATGGCTTTTTGCTTCATTTCTGGTACCGCGGCCGTTGTTTGCTTGGTGTATTGTACAAAGTATAGCAATCCCAACAGGCAGTCTCCAGTAGCCCAAGCTGCTTTGGAATGAGAGGATAGCCTAGCTTTCCAGACGATTCGGTCGATACTGTATCCATGTTATCCAACATTAGGATCTGAATAACACGATAGTGCCCGTATCATTGCTTTTATATCTGGGTACCCCTTGGGGGGGTGTCGACAGATCGTAATAGGGACGAACCAGTGGTGGAGACTTGCTTAATTTCGTTATAATAATTTGGTATTATCATGGGCTAGCTAGCTATGTAAAAGGAAAGAATTAAAAAAGAGTGCGCATACAGTACAAATACCCCTATCTCCCTACCAAGAATTAGCCACCCTTTTTAAAATAGCGACCAGAAACCCACCAAAAATGGCCTCGGAGCTTATATATCATACTCTTTCCGGGAGAGAGCGTTTAGTCTAGCACGCTACTCGAGTGTATATGGAGGGTAGAAACGAAAAGTACTCACAAACCTTTTATTGCAACCCTTCGTTCATTCCTTCCTCAACACCCCTGGACTAGCCGAAATGTTGGGATTAAGCATGGGAGTCTATTATCAACCTCCTTCTCCTTCTTCACACAGAACTCGGAGTCTCCAACGAAGTTTTGTGATATAGGAAAAAGCTTATGCCGGAGCGACAGACGGATGGATGGTAAATTCTTAGAGAGGGATAGACTTCCCACTCTGATGGGGCTTGGTCCCCGGTGTGGGTTTAGAGTTCCCTAGGCTAGGGACTTTGGGGCAATTTGAGCACTTATACCGGGTGTCTTTCTGTCTATCATATGGATTGCGGTTTCTAGGGTATTCTAATTGGCTACTGGTTCTTAGCACGGAGATGTGAGCGGTTAAGTGAAGTTGGCCGGTTGGGTTCGAGCGGGGTGAGCGGGAGTAATGTATTGTACTGGTATTTGCCAATCCAATTGTGAAAGTGGGAATGGTGGGTAAGGGGAATCTGGCAGAGGTAGTGGTAAAGTGTTGATCTTTTGTTCTCAAATTTAGAAACCCCCCGGGGTTGCTAAAAAACCTATGATATAGGATTTTTGTTTGCGAGTTTGGAAAGACTTTTCTCTGTATAATTCACTTCTTCACTATACAGAAGTCTTCAAAGAAACGCTAGAAACCTGGCACTCTAAGGATACTCTTTCGACTTCCAAATGTTCTTCCATTTACCGGGGGGATCCTCATTTTTTCTGATTTTTTTCCTAGTGCGAAAAATTACGAGTGATGATCCATGATTCTCCCATCCAGAGACACCATTCGATAGTTCAATATTCCCCGGCTTCTAAGTACATTACTACTTAGTCGTTATGCTCGGAGCATTTACCTGAGGGGGAAGGGATGGCGAGTATGTGTGCGTGCTCATCGCCCGGGTTATGCACACAAGGGTCTCGTCCTAGTAACCACAAGAGCCAACAATACTTTTGTTCTCTATATTTCAACAGCAGGCTTGCAAAGCCCGGGAACGCTCATATAACCGGGGCGTTCTGCAAGAGAGAGGAGAGTGTAGTCTACACAGGACTCTTTCGAATTCGGGTTCATGTACAGTACAATACTTTTTTGATGAGACAATTTTAACAACTATCTATATGTCGCAGGAGAGAGCTTAGATTGCTTGGTCATACATAATAGGTTATGTCTTTTACCATGCTCAATCTACAACTCATAAAACTAGGAGGCCACTGCACCGATTTCGATCTACTGACCCTGCTAGTACGAAAGTAATTACCTCTTATAAGTTAATATCCAACTTATATTAGTGAAAATCAGAAAGACTATGATATTTCTGCTGATCCAATACAGATCTGAAAGGACGAAGGTTATGTGTTCTGATTTTTGTTGGCCCACCCTAGCACAATCAACCCCTAAAAAAAGCTGCCTCCCACTAAATTCCAATAGAGGCAACGAAATGGTATATACCGGGAATGAAATTATCCCTGAATCAAAATGTCTAGAGATCGGGCTTTATGCTCATGGTGCTCCAGGAACGCCTATGTAGGCCCTCGGGTATCGATAAGAGAAATCTATATGCAGTTCATCTATTTATCTATCTATTCACTTACAGTATCTATCGCTATCAAGGGAAAGCAAGGACGAAAGAAGTACATGAGGAAAGTTTTTAAACAAGAGGAGATAGTGAAACTGGAAATCTATGCGACGGGGGATTGTAATCAAGATAAATGACGCAAGCTGAATGAAATAGTCCCCCGGGCTCCATACGCTAAATAAAAGCAACAAAAACTCATGAGCCTTCATTCGTAAACATTAACAAATATCCTCAAGTTTCTAAGGAGTCTATCTACATGCATGTAAGATTTCCGCCAATGACAGGTGAGGAGAACCTATAGGTCATGTCGTAGGGCTAATTCAAAGGACATAGGAGGGGAAAGGTAGTGATGGTGGGGGCTGCAACAGCGTATAATAGGCTCTCTGAGGGTAAGGGCTGGTGCTGGAAAATAGGGATCCCATGCAATTCGGTCGTATGATAATCCGTTGAGAACCCCAGAGGTCTACCTCAGCCTAGGTCTTTTATAGTAGGCAGTGTTCCCAACGGACCAGGCCGTAGGCTAGGCTAAGGCAAGACACTCCGAAAAATGGCCTAGGCCGATACAGGCCGAATTCGATCGGCTTACGAAAGCCTGATAGGCGCCTATAGGCTCGGTAATTAGCACTAAGAGTAGATCACGTTAAGGGTATCCTAACCCCCTCCCTTCCTTCAAGTTTCTCCCTTTGATTTTTTTGCCACTTTCACTTCGGCCATGGGTATTGGTGTTGCTTCTTTATTAGTCGCCAAACGAGTGATACTAACTCAATAAGTCTTAAAAATTCACCTCCGGGGCCACCAGCACAGTCCTCTCCTATCATCATTCCCTCATATTTTGCCTCTTCAGCTGGAATTACGTTCAATCCTCAAGCTAGCAAAGCGAAATTGTTGTAATTTTAATGTTGTTTTGTGTACTATTCACAATTAGAGTTCATGGGAACGGGGCGAAAATAATAGGGGTTATCTCGCTTAACCGAGAAAAAAACGCGTGTTTTTTTTCTGAGTTAAGTGAGGCAACATGGGTTATTTTCGCCCCGCTCCCTCGAAACGGGGCCCCGTAACGAACTCTAATTCACAGTTAATCCCATCGTGTTGATGCCTACTGCGCACTGTCGACCCACCACAGCCACATCTCTTTTTCTACAATTCAATTAACCGATTCACTACCTGGGGGCCTTTTAGTAACAGTTTGTTTTAATAAAGCGAAATTGTTCCTTTATTATTAATCTTATTGAGTAATTGGGAAATATTTAGTGAATTTTTGTTGCTGATATGGCGTGGCTGTTGGCTATGAGTCAGTCTGCCGATGCCATATAGGCCGGCCTACGCTATATAGGCCAGGCCGGTCTATCAGGCAGTCGGGAAAAAGACTATATGGCGGGCCCGGCCCGGCCCGGTCTGCAGGCTCGGGCTAGGATAGATCGCCGAGAATTATGATAGGCTAGGCCCGGCATTACCAAAGCCTGGCCTACCTGGCCCGTTGGGAAACTGATAACAGGTAGGCCGCTGCGCATCCGCGCTTCCTACAGACATCCGGGCTTGTAGTAACTCTACCACGCCTTCATGTCCCCTCCTAGCGGCATCAGAGAGCGGTGTGCCGCCGTGCTTATCTGGTGTGTTGGGGTCGACATCTTCCCGTCCCAGCAATAGCTTGACCACCTCATCATGTCCTTTGACAGCAGCATTCCTGAGTGGCGTTCGATCACGCTTATCAAGGCAATTGGGTTCTATATCTTTCCGCCCCAGCAATAGCTTGACCACCCCTTTATGTCCTTTGACAGCAGCCCACCAGAGTGGTGTTTGACCATGCTTATCTGGGCGATTGAGGTCCACATCTTCCCGTTCTAGCAGTAGCTTCACTACTTTTTGATGTCCCTCAACGGCAGCACATCCGAGTGGTGTTCGATCATTCTCATCCGGGCGATTAGGGTCGACGTCTTCCCGTCCCAGCAATAGCTTGACCACCCCTTCATCTCCTTTGACAGCAGCATTCCTGAGCGGCGTTCGGTCATGCTTATCAGGGCGATTGGGGTCTAAATCTTCCCGTTCTAGCAGTAGCTTTACTACTTTTTGATGTCCCTCAACAGCAGCACACCCGAGGGGTGTTCGATCATCTGCATCCGAGCGATTGGGGTCGACATCTTCACGCCTCAGCAATAGCTTGATCACCCCTTCATGTCCCCTGACAGCAGCCCACCAGAGGGGTGTTCGATTATTCTTATCAGGGTGATTGGGGTCGACATCTTCCCGCCCCAGCAATGGCTTGACCACGGCTTCATCTCCTTTGGCAGCAGCCCACCAGAGTGGTGTTTGATCATTCTTATCAGGGCGATTGGGGTTTACATCTTCCCGTCCCAGCAATAGCTTGATCACCCCTTCATGCCCCCTGACAGCAGCCCACCAGAGTGGTGTTTGATCATTCTTATCAGGGCGATTGGGGTTTACATCTTCCCGTTTTAGCAGTAGCTCCACTACTTTTTGGTGTCCCTCAACAGCAGCACACACGAGGGGTGTTCGATCATTCTTATCAGGGCGATTGGGGTCGACATCTTCCCGTCCCAGCAATAACTTGACCACCCCTTCATGTCCCCTGACAGCAGCCCACCAGAGCGGTGTTCGATCGTGCTTATCAGGGCGATTAGGGTCGGCATCTTCCCGCCCCAGCAATAGCTTGACTACCCCTTCCTCTTCTTTGACAGCAGCATTCCCGAGCGGCGTTCGACCATGCTTGTCAGGGCAATTAGGGTCGACATCTTCCCGCCCCAGCAATAGCTTGACCACCCCTTCATGTCCTTCCACAGCAGCATGCCTGAGCGGCGTTCGGCCGTGCCTATCAGGGTGATTGGGGTCGACATCCTCCCTCCCCAGCAATAGCTTGATCACCCCTTCATGTCCCTCGGCAGCAGCACACAGGAGCGGTGTTTGATTATGCCTATCAGGGCGATTGGGGTCGACATCTTCGTGCCCCAGCAACAGCTTGACCACGCCTTCAAGTCCCTCGACAGCAGCGCAACAGAGCGGTGTTTGATTATACTTATCAGGGAGATTGGGGTCGATACCTTCCCGTTCTAGCAATAGCTTGACCACTCCTTCATGCTCCTCGAGGGCAGCACACCCGAGTGGTCTTCGATCATTCACATCGGGACGATTGGGGTCGACATCTTCCCGTGCCAGCAGTAGTTCGACCACTCCTTCATATCCCTTGACAGCAGCACACCAGAGTGGTGTTTGATCATACTTATCAGGGCGATTGGGGTCGACATCGTGTCGTCCCAGCAATAAATTGACCACCCCTTGATGTCCGTCGGCAGCAGCACACAGGAGTGGTGTTTGATCATACTTATCAGGGCAATCGGGGTCGATATCTTCCTGCCCCAGCAAAAGTTTGACCACCTCTTCGTGTCCATTCTGCGCCGCCCACGAAAGTGGCGTACTATCCAGGCAATCTTGTTTGTTGATCCCACAACCCCCCGTATTCAAAATTCCAGTCACAAGTTCAACAATGCCAAAGAAAGATGCGCAGTGTAGCCCGGAGAAAAACGGTGCAGTACTGATGTCTCCGATAAATTCGGGAGGTGTAAACTGCTTCAGAAGTGATACAGCGGATATGTGGTCTTCGTACTGGTCCAAGAGCTCCAACGCAAGGGTCTTTGCATGACCTGAGAGTTCCCTCTTCGCGTGTGTTCCCCAGTATCTCGAAGAATATTTGAGGAATTCCATGCTTTGATCATCTGGGAGAGAATGATATGTGAGATTTTTGACTTGTTGTGAGTTCAAATAAGTCAAACATGTTTCTGCAAGTATCGAATGAGGTTTACTGAAGAGACCTGAATGACCACAAAGATACTCTTGGACCGTATAGTGGATTAACCGAACAGTTGAGGCTTCACTATCGACCGTGATTAAGCCTTGACAGCATTGCAGCAAAGTACCAATCGAAGGAATATTTTCGGGATCGAAATCCGTTACTCCTATCTCCACTGCCAGAGCATGACACAGCTCATCCACCTGTAACGGCCGCTCCGAATGGCAGACCCATGTGAGAGTAGCCATCGCAAGTTTTGTCTTTTCCTCATCCTGAGCCTGTATTCGCTCCAGCGTCACATCATATGCGTCCGCTAATCCTGCACCACCTTTTATTGACTCGAGTGCTTTCTTCCGCCGGGCAATGGTGGTCCCCCGCAGGATTGCCTTAATGTGAAGACAAGCGAGTAGGAATCTAGATTCAAATATATCAGCTATTGGCTTAGGGTAGCCTTTACCCTGCACTCATTTCTACATACGTTTCCGAATTTATTTCAGGAATGGACTTCATAATCTCGGCTTCCAATGTGCTGCTCATTATCTCCGGAGTAGTGTCCTTCCGGAGTTTATCGTGCAGATATCTGATAACACCATCTTCCGTAGGCTGTATCGATATAAAAGTTGCCGCTCCATCCAACCTCCTCTTCACCTCACTCCGTACCTGCGGTCTCCCAGTCATAAATAAGCCAGTATTTGGTGACACCTGAAGGATCTGTCGCAGTGATTCAAGAATTACCATCCGATGCTCCGGTACACACTCGTCAAGTGCATCAATACAAATAAACATGCGCTTCGTAGCTGCGATGGCCTGGAACATCTTCATAATTCCTGAAACTTGCAAACCTCTACCCCCAATACCCTTTTTCTGCTTTTGAAAATCTTGGACTATCGCTTTGGGGATTCCCCTTAGTCCGCTAACAAGCTGCCTTAGCAGGGAGCCGAGCATATTCACTGGCGACTGCTCACTCCGGGCAGCAAAGTCAAAGTAAAAACACATCACAGCAGTATCTCCTTCCCCGGCCTCATCGCACAACTTGTCTATAACTAGCGAACTATTATCGCAACCTATCAGCAATACCATTCTTTAATTTCCGGCAATGATACATTCTCTCTTACATGATGTAGCTCTTCCCCACTCCTGGATTGCCATCGCAGAATAAGGTCGCATGACTAGCCTCACCCTCCCTTGGGGCATCATGCCATCGTCTAAATTCCTCGGTTTCCAGTAGCCAAGCTCCTATACCGTCTACCCGCTCGGCTCCGATGTCCCGATGGCGCACCCATGGCTCTAGCGGGGACAGCCACGCCAGTATCTTGGACTCATCATCGGGGGTAGTGTAGTTGAAGGTATTTGCAACGTTGAAAGAGTTATTGTTATTGCTGAAAGCTTGTGACATTTTTTAGATTCCCCGTCTTTGGGTGGGGAAGGTGTTGGTTAACTTGGGGTTTTTAAGGCAGTTGCTCGAGATCGAGAGGGGAGGGGGCCTATGGTAAAGCCTTACTCTTAACTGAAAACTCTCCGGTCACTCAGGAATTCGTTACACAAAGGTTCAAGCACTGGTTGTTGTAAATTTAGAAACAGGGAGGAGATTTGCTTGCAGTTGCCTTACGGTACTTATGTTGCCGAGGGCTGAGTTGGTCACGTGACCAATGCTCCAGATTTGCCGACAATTTTGATAGGCAATTGAGGGCTTCTCTTTTCTCTTCTTTGGCTAAGGATGTGAGTTCTAAGGCTTTCCTTTGAACATTCTTCTCACTTCCCGTGTCGAGAAGTCTTCGAATTCATTAGGAATCGAAAATCACGTGACTAATTTAGCACTCGGCAACATGAGTATTGAACTATCATGGTCGTACCCCATGTTTTGTTCCATACATTCAAAGCAGAACAAGTTTAAAGAAGTGATAACAGTACCATCGTTCAAATTTTTTTCCAATATCTCCTCCAGAGCCATAGGTTATTGTCCGAGGGTTATGTGGCCCTCCAGGACCCCATATCTCAAAGTTGCTGCTCAAGCGGGCGCCAAGCAAAGTTGTCTACGGTACTCGAGTAGCGTGTGGGGTAGCTTGATGCCTAACCACCCTTTTTAGTTAGACATCAGCGATGCAAGGCCACAGAGCTAAGTTATCGGGAGGCTACTCACCCGGCTGAGCGCTAAGTAGGTCACATTAGAGTATCTTTTATCCAGATTTGCCAGCGGGTTTGATGGGTAATTGAGCGTTTCTCTTTTCTTCTTTGGCCCAGGAAGACCAGGGGATAAGCGGAGGGTCAGGGCTCCCCCTTGAATACCGTATTCTACTCACCTCCTATGTCAAGGAATTTTGGGAATCATTCAGAATCAAAGATTACGTGACCTACTTAGTCCTCGGCCGCATGAGTACAAGCATTCGCAGCGTGCCCCTAGGCGTGAAAGCTACTCGTAAGGGACAGGGGCGGGGCGGGGGCACATATTAGCAGGGGGTTAATAAGAACCCCATCAATCTTTTCTCAAAGATCTCCCTAAACGCCTCACTCACAGCAACTCCTGCAGACCTCGCTATACCCTCATGCCCTGGAAATACCGTACCGGCAGATCAGCCGAGGGCATCCATGATAAGGTACGGTACAGTATGTATGATACAAGTTGTATCACCGGAACGGCAGACGAAATGCACCATATGGGCTATTCCTACTCCTTCCCCCTTCGCCACGATAAATAATACCAAAAAAGAAAAATCACACGATGAGCTCTGAACCACCAGCAATCAAAACCAGCACCACCATGCCAATTGTGTGATTCTTGCAAATCCCCTACCGACCCACACCTCGGGAAGCCAGTTACCCCTTGCGCCCCTTTGAAGGAAAACCCCCCACAAACACCGCCGATTCCTCTTTGCCCTGCTATCAAAACAAAAAAACAAAAATTACCTGTCCGACCTGTGGCAGTGTTTAGATTTTGCGCCAGAGCCCGACGCCCCTTGAAGCGCTACCCACGCTCTTCGTAACAAATGCAATGGCTTGCCGGAGGTCTGGTCTTATTAAGCGATAGGGTCAATAGATAAAATAGGTTAGGGAGGGGGAGTAATTAGATGTTTTAAGCACACTTTATCCATTAACCTATGGGTATCAGGACGTGTGAGGCCCTGTTGATGGGTGCGGTTGTTTGTGCGGGCGGGTAGTTCATGTATTCCACAGCATAAGGAGTCATATGCAGGTTTAGCAATACATTTGGTTGAACTTCGGTCATGCTTGCAATCGCGGCTAGTATTGATCGGATGGCTCGCTAGTCTGTATAATACTTCATAGCTTTTTGCTTCCTTTCCGGTAAGGCGACTGTTGCGTGCTTTACTGTACTCGAGTAGGAGGAGGGCAATCCCTAGAGCGAGTCTCCCGTAGCCCAAGCTACGTTGGAACGAGAGGATAGCCTACCTTTCTAGGCGATTCGGTCGATACTGCATCCGTGTTATCTGATATTGGCATCGGAATAATGTGATATCGCTTACATCATCGCTTTTCTATCTGGGTACCCTTCAGGGGGTATCGACAGATAGTGATAGGAACGGACAAGTAGTGGAGACTTGTTTAGTTTCGGTATAACAATTTGGCATTATCATAGAGTTGGCTGTGCAAAAGGAAAGAACTAAAAAAAGAGTGCGTGTGCAGTACAATACTCGCATCTTCTTACCAAGAGCCGGTCACCCGTTTTAAAATAGCGACCAGCAGCCCACAAAAAATAGCCTTGGAACCTATATATCATTCTTTCCAAGAGAGAGTGTTTAGTCCGGCACACTACTCAGGTGTATATCGAGAGTACTCACAAACTTTTTATTGCAATCCTTCCTTCTTTCCTTCCTTCCTCAATACTCCGGGACTGGCTGAAATGCTGGGATTAAGCATGGGAGCAGTCATCGACCTCCTCCTTCTCCACACGGAACTCCGAGTCCCTAACGAAGTTTTTTGATACATGAAAAAGCTCATACAGGAGTGACAGATTGATGGATGATAAATTCTTGGAGAGGGAGAGACTTCCCACTCTAGTCGGGCGTGGGTCCCCGGTGTGGATCAGGGTGCTCTGGGCTGGGGACTTTGGGGCAGTTTGAGCACTTATGCCGGGAATATTTCTGTATATCATATGGATCGCTGTTTCTAGGGTATTCTAATTGGCTGCTGGTCCCTAACACGGAGATGTGAGTAGTTGAGTGCTGTTGGCCTGTTGAGCTTGAGCTGGGTGGGAGGGAGTAATGTATTGTACTGTTATTGCCAATCGTCTTGTGAAGGTGGGAATGGTGGGTAAGGGGAATCTGGTAGAGGTAGTGGTAAAGAGTTGATCTTTTATTCTCAAATTTAGAAATCCCCCGGAGTTGCTGAAAAGCCTATAATATAATGTGTAAGATTTTTTTTTCCGGTTTTGAAGGACTTTGCTCTGTGTAATTCCCTTTTTTTCACTACACAAGTCTTGAAGGATCTCTAGAAACCTGGCACTCTAGGAACGCTTTCGACTTGGAAATGTTCTTAGGTTTATTGGGGGGTCCTGATTTTTTTGATTTCTTTCCGAGTGTGAAAAATCACGAGTGAGAATCTATGATTTCTAAATTGAGAAACACCAAGATATAGCTCCTTGTCCCCCGGTCGCCAAGGACAACCCAGCTGTTATGCTCAGAGGATTTATCTGAGTGGGAAGGGTATGGGAATATCTGGCGAGTACTCACCCAGGTTATGCGCACTGGGGCCTCGCCCCGGCAACTGCAAGCCCTTACCATACCTCTGTCCTCTATATTTCAATAACAAGCTTGCGAAGCCTGGGAACGCTCTTATCACCAGGGCATGCTACATGAGAGAGGAGGTCTTAGTCTATGCAGGGCTATTTCGAATTCGGGCTTATGTACGATACTTGCTTGACCAGAAGGTTTTGACAGTTCTGCCTGAGTCCTGCACCAGGGAACTTAGATTGCTTGGTCACAGATGATAGGTTATGTCTTTTACCACACTCAATCTACAGCTCATCAAACTAGGAAAAACTGCACCGATTTGGATCTACTCACCCTACTGACTTAGTATCAAGAAAGTAATTGCTTATGGTATCCCCTTATATTAGTGAAAATCAGAAAGGTCATTTCTGTCAGTCCAACGCGAATCGGAGAGGACAAAGGTTATGTGTTCTGATTTTCTTTGGCCAACCCTATTACAATCAACCCCTGAAAAACTGCCCCCCGCTAGATGCAAAATAGAGACAACGAAATGGTACTGGGAATGTCATTACTCTCTTGAATCAGAATGTCTAGAGTTGGTTCTTACAGTATGTTCATAGTGCTCCAGGGACGCCTACGTACAGTAGGCCCTCGGGTATCGGTAAGAGAAATCCATATACAGTTTATCTATCTGTCCATCTATCTATAGTACCTATCTAGCTATCAAGGGAAAGCAGAGACGAAATAAGTATATGAAGAAAAATTAGAAAAAGAGGAGATAGTGTGACTAGAAATCTATGCGACCGGGATTGTGGTCAAGATAAATGACGCAAGTTAAATGAAATAGTCCCCCAGGCTCCTTACACTAAACAAAAGCAACAAAAACTCATGAGCCTTCATAAACATCAACAAATATCCTCAAGTTTCTAAGGAGTCTATCTACATATCGTATCATACGTGTAATATTTCCGCCAATTTCAGGTGAAGAGAACCTCTAGGTCATGTCGTAGGGCTAATGCAAAGGACATATCATAGGAGGGAAAGGGAGGAGATGGTGGGGGCTGCAACAGTGCATACTAGGCTCTCTGAGGGTAAGGGTTAGTGCTGGAAAAATAGGGATCCCATGAGATTCGGCCGCAATCCATTAACTACCCCAGAGCTCTACCTCATCCTAGATCCTTTATAGCGTGTAAGTCGCTGCGCATCCGCGCTTCCTACAGACATCCGGGGTTGCAGTAGCTCTACCACGCCTCCATGTCCCCTCATAGCCGCGTGGGGTAGTGGCGTACCGCCGTGCCTACCTGACGCGCTGGGGCCCACACCTTCCGGTCCCAGAAATGACTTGACCATGCCTTCAGACCCCCCGACAGCCCACCAGAGGGGTGTTTGATCATGCTTATCAGGGCGATTGGGGTCTACATCTTCCCGTTCTAGCAGTAGTTCCACTACTTCTTCATGCCTCTCAACAGCAGCACACCCGGGTGGTGTTAGATCATTCTTATCCGGACGATTGGGGTTGACCTCTTCCTGTCCCGGCAATAGCTTGACTACCCCTGCATGTCCTTTGACAGCAGCATTCCTGAGCGGCGTTTGATCATATTTACCAGGGCGATTGGGGTCGACATCTTCCCGCTCCCGCAGTAGCTCCACTACTTTTTGACGTCCCTCAAAGGAGCATATTTAAGTGGTGTCCGATCATCCTCGTCTGGGCGATTGGGGTCGACATCTTCCCGCCTCAGAAATACCTTGACCACCCCTTCATGTCCATCGACAGTAGCGGCAGACAGGAGCAGCGTTCGCAAATCTCGCTAGGTCGGCCTCCAGATAGCCGGCCGGCTTACAGTCCGGCCAGGCCAGGCCAAAGTGAGACAGACCTGGGCTTTGCAGGCGAGGCTTTAGGAAATCCTGGCGGTGCCGGTAGGCTTCCGGTATATTCCATATGACTCGTCAATATTTTTGTTAATGGGTAGCTGACGTCTACAGATATCTAAAGATACCGGCAGATATCAGCTAATTATTACCGCTTAGGCCACGCCCTCCCAGCCGAACCGACTCATAATAGGTTTATACTATTATCATAAACAGTGATCGGGAAGGTTCTTGTTTTCTCTTATCACTCGATTTATTGTTAAGAAATACGAACTAGTCTGCCTTGCACGAAGTGAATGATTCGAGGTTTATACATAATATTATTCCTACTAGATGTTAAACTCACGAGGGGAGGTATATCGGCTAGGTGTTTATGTTGTTTCCCATTACAGGTATGATAGTTTACTCAGTATGAGGTCGAAATTTAATTCTTCTTTCTATAGCACACACTGTGTATGTTTCTTCCCGACATACCCCCCAAGCGATATTACCCCCAACACGAGTCTAATTATGAGAGCTATAAGGGTAATGGTGAATAGAAAGAAATTTTCTTCCTTGGCTACGCGTTGGTAATTCGTCTTTTGTGGCAGTATAGTAACTCATAGCATTTCATCTGCTTATACAATCACATATTATCACTCGAAAGCCTGCAGATATCTGCAGTCCGTCCAGGCCCGGCAAGATAGACCCTGAAAGCCGGCCAGCCCTAAAAAAAAAAACAAGGCCGGCCACCCTTGACCCCAAGCCTAATCGGACTGGTTGCTTACGAACGCTTCCTGCACATCATACACAGGAACAGCAATTATATCAATTGAGTAGAGACAAATAAAGTAATCAAGGAACTTTTGAGCAAGAAAAAAAAAAAGTAAACGACAGGCAGACCCAACTCCCATTTGTCCCCCTGTTTCCCATTAGATCCCCACTTCCCACCACCACCGAATAATTTCAGAAACCTCATCTACCGGACTGCACCATTTAAATTTTCTCCTCACTTAGCCTTGGGCTTCTTAATGAGTTAGAAGAGTCAGCGATAACTGCTATTGAGAGCAGGAGTTAGGTATGGCTAACTTACTGTACTTGCATAGAGAGCAGTTCCTATTGGAAACAAAGCCAGACACAGTGTTCTCAATGGTCCAAGGTGCCGGTGGGGCAAAGAGGGGAGACTTCTAAGAGGCTCGGTCAAGAGAGGACGGCACAATGTTTTCTGTCCTCGTCCGTGAACTTGGAGGCCTGTGGTTTTGGTGAAGGAGGACGGGCCCAATGATGTGAGACAATTTCGAGTAAGGGATGGCAGGTGCCTTTGGAGAACAGTTAGGGGTGGTAAGGGAAGGTGGAGGACTGCTGAGAATGGCAGGGAACTGCGAGAGCTAGCAGGGAGCGGCAAAGAATGGCAGGGTATAGTGGAAAATTGTGGAAACTGATAGAAACTGGCTGGAGACGGCGGGATATTGCAGGTGATGAAGGTGGATGGCTGAGAACGACAGGAGACAATACAATATCGTCTGTCCTGGTCTTTCACTGTTACTTGTCTGGCAAGTCCAGAAAATGACCGGACTTGATGGCACAATGTCGTCTGTGGTAGTCCTAGCCTATAACGGGTAAACTGTGCCTTTGACAACACTGGCCAGACACAGGCTGCAAATCTTTCCAGGTCTGGTGGAGTGAAGATCATATCCACTTCGTCTTGGCCTGGCTCTCGGAGGAAGAGGTTTTGAAAACCTAGTTGCAAAGAAGCACTCTGAGCATCACCTTCAACGATTTCAATTGTGCTGATACATTTTGGTCTCAATCCATCAGGCTCATAGTAGCCATGCCTAATTTGCAGGTTGGCAGTCGCCTCCATCTCCCACTGCTCGATATGTATCTTTCTCTTCTTGTCTGAAATTGAAAAGAGAAGAATGATTTTCACCTGCCCCATCGAGTTCTCAAACCACCAGTTGGCAGCAGCCCTTAAGGCCTTAATGGATTGGGAAACACCATGCTCAATAGCGAGGGTTGGCCAATCGGTTGCAGAAGGACGAAACGATAGAGGTTTAAATGAGGAATCTGCTTCTTTCGCATTGCTTATTCCATGATAGGTTGTATCACGCATATTGCGAAGCTCATACTGTAGCTCCATCGCGGTTAGCTTTCGATACAGTTCAAGCTCAAAACCAGTGCAAGCTAATGTGTCCACGTTCCCAGGCATAATTTTAACAATCAAGGTTTCTTCCTTTTCATAGTAGAGGAAGCGGAGTGATTTGTAGTTGGTGTTGCAAAAGCGATCAATATTTGCAAACTGGGCTTGTGTTAACCGGGAAAAAACAGCGTACTGGCCGGCTTTACCGGAACATAGTTGATCGGCTTGTGAATTAATTGCAGTCCTGAATGACTCTATGCCCTTGTAGTGCTGGGGTTCAACACCTTCTAGCCCTTCAGTAAGATAATAATGCACTCCTAGTGGTGCCCTGTCTGGTGGGCCCAGCACAGACCCTGCCGAGCCAGAGTCAGAATTCTGTTGCTCGGCATGAAGAGAGCGAGTTTGGGAAATATCACCTTTCTGAGTGGGTATAGCAACCATCCTTTATAGTAGTAGTGGTTGGTATAAAAGAGAGTGATGGTGTTCGGTGGTATGAGGATTAAAGGTGGTGGAGAGAGGATTTATAAGGTTATGAGAACTGGAGGGAGTGGGTAGTTATAGAGTGGAATTAAGGCTTTGCTGGTTGGGTTTTTAATTTAGCGTTTTATTATTGGTCAATTAACATCACGTGGGATTGTTCTAGTAACATACTGTACATGCACCCTAATCAAACCATAGCGCAGATCAACCAAGAACCGATTCTTAGTTTCCACGGAAGTAGGTTACTGGACAGAATTACACAAGTGTAGTACCATAAAAACTCAAATAATCGGCCCGTGTGCTATGTAGTTGAGAATTACCCACTTTGGAAAAGGGGCAAAGAAGACAGCAGAATCAGAGCTGCCCAGCACCCTTGAGAGACATAAAAAACAAAAAAAAGCTCCAGACCTTAACCAGAGGAGGCAACTCCAACGACATAGCACACCAACCGATTATTTGAGTTTTTACGGTATCATAAAAACTCCAATAATTAGACCTTATGTTAAGACGTCCAAAATTGCCCCTCTGAGATACCAGTATGGTAGTAAGCACACATAGAGAAGCAACCCCCTCAGCGCACCTCTATGACAAAAATACAAAATCTTCCAGACCTGACCAGGGAAGGCAACTCCAACACTCTACCGTGGTGTTCAATTAGGGCCCGTTTAAGGTTTTACCTATGAACGGCAGCCTAGCAGCTCGGCATGGTGACGGCTGTTAAGCGGAGCTTCATAGTCGGAGATCTTTTGAGGTGTGAGGGCAAGAATCATATACTTATAGTTTCGTGGTGTGGTTGATAAGAACCCTATCAATGTTTTCTCAAAGATATCCCTAGACGCCTCACTCGCGGAGCCCAGGTCACAGAGCGACATCTGCAGACCTCCCCACCCCATCATGCCCTGGAAATACCTGTACTGTAAAATCCCGTGAAATCCACTATCTCCATCAGCCGCCTAATCTCCAGATTCTAGGTCAAAAGTTCTCTAAGAAGAGCCGTGCTTTCCTTGCATGGTATCTCCTGAATCATTTGGCTCTATCGGGTCTCGCTGACTTGACAAGCTAAACCTATCTTTGGCTGATGTTGTGAATTACACCGATATGGAACTCACGAGATTTTACGGTAACATAGAGCAGCCGAGGGTACCCATGATAAGGTATGGGTATCGCCGGAACAGTAAACGAAGTGTACAATATGGGCTGTTCCTACCCCCCCTTTCGCACCACAATAACTGCCAAAAAAAAAACACAAGTAAGATTGCATGCTGAGCTCTGACAACAAGCAATCAAAATCACCCCTGCAATGCCTATAGTGTGACTCCCGTAACACCCCACCGGCCTGCCATCTCGGAAAGCTAGTTACCCCTTGTGCCTTTCCTAAGAGATCAAACCCCCACCAAGGCATCTTTGCCCTGCTATCAAAAAACAAAAATAGATCACCTGCTCGGCCTGCGGTGTTGGCTAGATTTTCCACCAGGCCCTGACGACCCTTGAAGTTCTACGCACGCTCTTCGTAACAAACGTGATGGCTTGCCGGGGCTCTCGTCTTGTGAAGTGATAGGGTAGATAGATAGAATAGGGAGGGGGACAATTGGATGTTCTAAGGGTTCTTTATCTATGAACTTGTCGGCATTAGGATGTGCGGGGCCCCGTTAATGTACGCCGTAGTTTGCGCAGGTGGGTAGTTTAGCTTGTTCCCCAGCATAGAGAGTCATATGCAGGTTCAAGTAACCGAATTGGTTCAACTTCGGTCAAACTTGCAATCGCAGCTAAGTCAGTACTTGAGTGGATAGCCCGCTTGCCGTGGGGTACTTACTAGTCTGTAATTTACTTCATGGCTTTTTGCTTCTAGTCTAGTAACGCAACCGCTCCGTGGTATACTATACAAGGTATCGCAATCCCAAGAGCGAGTCTCCCGTAGCCCAAGCTGCGTCGGAACGAGAGGATAGCCTAGCTTTCTACACGACTCGGTTAATGCTGTATTCATGTTTTCTGGAATTGGCATCGAAATAACGCGATAGTGCTTGCTTCTGTATCTGGGCACTCCTTGGGGGGTGCGACATATCGCGATATGAACGAACAGGTAGTAGAGACTTGCTTAGCTTTGGTACAACAATTTGGCATTATCATGGAGTTCGCTGTGCAAAAGGAAATAATTAAAAAAGAGTACGCGTATAGTGCAATACTCGTATCTCCTTACCAAGAACCGGTCACCCATTTTAAAATAGCGACCAGAAACCCGCCAAAATAGCCTTGGAGCTACAGGCATATATCATACCGGTACACTTTCCAGCAGAGAGCGCTTAGTCCAGCACGCTACTCGAGTGTATATGGAGAGTAAAAACGAAAAGTACCCACAAACCTTTTATTGTAACCCTTCGGTCCTTCCTTCTTCAACAACGGGACTGGCGGAAATGCTGGGATTAAGCATGGGAACTTATTATCAAACTCCTCCTCCACACAGAACTCCGAGTCCCCAACGAAGTTTTGTGATACACAAGCAAGCTTATATAGGAGCGACCGGCCGACGGATAATAAATTATTAGGGAGGAATAGACTTCCCGCTCTCGTCGGGCGTGGTTCCGGGGTGGGGCGAGCTAGGGCCTCTTCGACAGTTTGAGTAGCACTTATACCAGGAAACTTTCCGTGTACCATATGGATCGCGACTGCCAGGGTATCCTGATAGGCCGCTGATTCTTAGTGCAGAGATATGAGTGATTGAGTGCTGTTGATCAGTTGGGTTTGAGTGGGATGGGTGGGGGTAATATGATGGTATCGCCAGTTGACTTGTGAAGAGGGGAAGGACGGGTAGCTGGGACCTAGCAGGGTAGTGTCGCAGCGTTAACCTCTTGTTGTCAAATTATAACGGGTATTTAGAATCCCCCCCGGGTCACTGAAAAATCTATATGTAGGAATTTTGTTTTCCTGTTTTGAGGGACTTTGCTCTGTGTAATTCCTTTTTTTTGCTACACCAGTCTTGAAGAATCTCTAGAAACTTGGCACTCTAGGAATGATTTCGACTTTCAAATGTTACATTTATTGGGGGGTCCTGATTTTTCGATTTCTTTCCAGGTGTGAAAATCACGAGTGAGAATTTATGATTTATATATTGAGAATCACCATATAGTTCGATATCCCCTGGTCTCCGAGGACATTACCACCCAGCTGCTATGCTCAGTGCATTAATCTAAGGGGGAAGGATATGGAGAGTATTCGCGTGTGCCCACTACCCAGGCTATGCATAACAGGGTCTCGCCCCAGCAACAAGAGCATACCATACTTTTGTTCTATATTTCAATAGCAAGCTTGCAAAGCCGGGGAATGCTCTTGCCACAGAGGCATGCTGCAGGAAAGAGGGAGAGTCTACGCAGTGCTCTGTCGAATTCGAGTTTATGTACGATACTTCTCCGATAAGAGAGTTTAGCAGTCCTATCTGAATACGGCAGGAGAGAGCTTAGATTCCTGGTCACCCATGATAGGTTATGTTTTTTACCAAGCTCAATATATAACTCATCAAATGAAAAACTATATTGATTTCGATCCACTCAATCTACTAGCACGAATAAGGCAATTGCAGTATAGTATCCCGCCTGTATTAGTGAAAATCGGAAAACTACCCCCCCCGATTCAACACAAATCCCAAGGATAAAGGTTACGCTTTCTAGCCCCTCTGGACCATCCTAGTAAAGTATAATCAACAGCTGAAAAAAGAGCCCCCCCACTAAACACCAATGGAGACGACGAAATGGTACCGGGAATGAGATTATCCCTGAGTCAAAATATCTAGAGTAGGGTCTTATGTTCACGGTGCTCCAGTGATGCCTATGTCGGCTCTCAGGTACCGGTGAGAGAAATCTATATTCAGTTCATCTATCTATCCATCTATCCACCTATGTATCGCTATCAAAGGAAAGCAGAGAGGAAATAAGTACAAGAAGAAAAATGAAAGAGGAGATTGTGTGACTATCATAGAAATCGATGCAACCGGGATTGTAGTCAAGATAAATGACACAAGTTAAATGAAATAGTCTCCCGGGCTCTGTACACTAAACAAAAGCAGCAAAAACTCATGAGCCCTCATTCGTAAATATCAAAAAATATCCTCAAGTTTCTAAGGAGTCAATCTATCATACATACATATAAGATTTCCGCCAATAGAAGGTGAGGAGAACCTCTAGGTCATGTCGTAGGGCTAATGCAAAGGGCACAGAAGGGGCAAGGTAGGGATGGTGGGGGCTATAACAGCGTATACTAGGTTCTCTAAAGGTAAGAGCTGGTGCTGGGAAAATAGGGATCCCATGCGATTCGGTCGTAATCCGTTGACTGCCCCAGAGCTCTACCTCAGCCTAGGTCTTTTAGAGCAGGTAGACCGCTGCGCATCTGCTCTTTCCACAGACATCCGGGCTTGTAGTAACTCTATCACACCTCCATGTCCCCTCCTAGTAGCATAAGAGAGCGGTGTACCGCCGTGCTTATCTGGCGTGTTGTGGTCGACGTCTTCCCGCCCTAGCAATAGCTTAACTACCCCTTCATTTCCCTCGCTAGCAGCACACAGGAGTGGCGTTTGATTATATTTATCAAGGTAATTGGGGTCTACACCTTCCCGTCCCAGCAATAGCCTGACCACCTCTTCATGTCCTTTGACAGCAGCCCACAAGAGTGATGTTTGATCATGCTTATCAGGGCGATTGGGGTCTACATCTTCCCGCTCTAACAGTAGCTTCGCTACTTTTTCATGTCCCTCAACAGCAGCACACCAGAGTGGTGTTCGATCATTGTCATCTGGGCGATTGGGGTCGACATCTTCCCGCCCCAGCAATGACTTGACCACCCCTTCATGTCCCTTGGCAGCAGCACACAAGAGTGGTGTTTGATCATGCTTATCAGGGCGATTGGGGTCTACATTTTCCTGTTCTAGCAGTAGCTCCACTACTTTTTGATTTCCCTCAACAGCAGCACACCAGAGCGGCGTTTGATCATCCTCATCCGGGTAATTGGGGTCGACATCTTCCCGTCCCAACAGTAGCTTGACCACCCCTTCATCTCCTTTGACAGCAGCATTCCTGAGGGGCGTCCGATCATGCTTATTAGGGCGATTGGGGTCTAGATCCTCCCGCCCCAGCAATAGTTTGACCACTCCTTCATGGCTGTTCCCGGCAGCACACACAAGTGGTGTTCGATCATTCTCATCTGGGCGATTGGGGTCGACATCTTCTCGCCCCAGCAATAGCTTGACCACCCATTCGTGTCCCCCGAGAGCAGCCCACAATAGTGGTGTTTGATCATGCTTATCAGGGCGATTGGGGTCGACATCTTCCCGCCCCAGCAATAGCTTGACCACCCCTTCGTGTCCCTCGACAGCAGCACACAGGAGTGGTGTTTGATTATACTTATCAGGGCGATTGGGGTCGATATCTTCCCATTCCAGCAATAGCTTGACCACCCCTTCGTGTCCATTCTGCGCCGCCCATGAAAGCGGTGTACTATCCAGGCAATCATGTTAGTTGATCCCACAACCTGCCGTATTCAAAACCCCAGTCACAAGTTCAACAATCCCGAAGAACGATGCGCAGTGGAGTCCGGAGAAAATCGGAGCAGTACTGATGTCTCCGACAGATTCGGGAGGCGGAAGCTGCTTTAGAAGTGATACAGCGGACACATGGTCTTCGTACTGGTCTAAGAGCTCCAACGCAAGGGTCCTTGCATGGTCTGAGAGCTCCCTCTTCGCATGTATTCCCCAGTATCTCGAAGAATATTTGAGGAATACCATGCTTTGATCATCTGGGAGAGAATGAGACGTAAGATTTTTGACTTGTTGTGAGTTCAGATAGGTCAAGCATGATTCTGCAAGTATCGTGTGAGGTTTACTGAAGAGAGCTGGATGGCCACAGAGATACTCTTGGACGGTATAGTGGATTAAGCGCACAGTTAAAGCTCCCTTATCGATCGTAATTAAGCCTTGACAGCAGTGTAGCAAAGTACCTATCGAAGGGACATTTTCGTGATCGAAATCCGTTGCGCCTATCTCCACTGCCAGAGCATGGCACAGCTCAACCACCTGTAGCGGCCGCTCCGAATGGCAGACCCATGTGAGAGTATCCATGGCAAGTTTTGTCTTTTCCTCGTCCTGAGCCTGTATCCGCTCCAGCGTCACACCATATGCATCAGCTAATCCTGCACCATTTTTTATTGATTCGAGCGCTTTCTTCCGCCGAGCAATGGTGGTTCCCCTCAGGACTGCCTTTATATGGAGAGAAGCGAGTAGGAATCTAAATTCAAATATGTCAGCCATTAACTTAGGATCGTTTCCCCCTTGCACTCGTTTCCACATACGTTTCTGAGTTTATTTCGGGAATCGACTTCATAATCTCGGCTTCCAATGTGCTGTTCATTATCTCCGGAGTAGTGTCCTTCCGGAGTTTATCTTGCAGATATCTAATAACACCATCTTCCGTAGGCTGTATCGATATGAAAGCTGCTGCTCCACCTAACCCCCTCTCCACCTCACTCCGAACCTGTGGCCTTCCGGTGATAAACAAACGAGTATTCGATGACCCCTGAAGAATCTGTCGCAGTGATTCAAGAATTACCATCCGATGCTCCGGCACACATTCGTCAAGTGCGTCAACACATATAAACATGCGCTTCGTAGCTGCGATGGCCTGGAACATCTTCATAATTCCTGAAACTTGCAGACCTCTACCCCCGATACCCTGTTTCTGCTTCTAAAATCCCTAGACTATCGCTTCGGGAATTTTCTTCAGTCCGCTAACAAACTACCTTAGCAGGGATCCGAGCATATTCACCGGCGACTGTTCACTCCGGGCAGCAAAGTCGAAATAAAAACACATCACGGCAGTATCTCCCTCCCCAGCCTCATCGCACAACTTGTCTACAATTAGCGAACTATTATCGCAACCCATCAGCACTACCATTCTTTAATTTCCGGCAATGATGCATTCTCTCTTACATGATGTAGCTTTTTCCCACCCCTGGATTTCCGTCACAGAATAAGATCGCATGATTACCTTCACCCTCCCTGGGGGCATGATGCCATCGTTTAAATTCCTCGGTTTCCAGTAGCCAAGCTCCTATACCGTCTACCCGCTCGGCTCCGATGTCTCGATGGCGTACCCATGGTTCTAATGGCGAGAGCCACGCCAGTATCTTAGACTCATCATCGGGGGTAGTGAAGTTGATGGTAACTTTATTCGCGACGTTGAAAGAGTTATTGTTATAGCTGAAAGCTTGTGACATTTTTTGAATTCCACGGCTTTGGATGATTAGAGGAAGGTGTTGTTTAACTTGGGGTTTGTTAAGGAAATCGATTGAGATTGAGAAAAGCGGGGGTCCATAGTAAAGGCTTACGCCTAACTGAAAAACTCTCCAATCATTAGGGGGTCTCAGACCGGTGGTTCAGGTCCGGGATGCGTACTGGTGTTCTAGGTGGTTCAGTGTAGTATGGTGTGAAACCTCCCCGGTACAGATTAAAGGTTTAGTACCCGTTTTGTCTATTTGATGATCAAGAACTAAATCTTTACTAGCTAGCTTTAAGGAAACTAGCATAGTAGCGCTTGATAGCTCATGAATATTCCTTCTTTTGTGCAAGTCAACAGTGTACCACCAACCGCCAAACCATCAAACCATCCTGAGTACCACCTCCAGAGCCGGTACTAGTACCGCGGTTCATTTTTCCAGTTCATGGTTCGTGAACTACAAACCACCTGTTTGAACCGTGGTGAATCGGTGGTCTGAGACCCCCTATTGGATCCAGAATTCGTTACACAAAGGTTCAAGCACTGGTTGTTGTAAATTTAGAAAAAGCGAGCAGATCTGCATGTAGTTGCCTAAAGGTATACCGGTATATGGTACGTTTTCATAAATAACCGAACATCGCGCTCACCTTCTCAATACTCGACTTCTCAACAAACGACTGCCAAAGCCACAACTAAAAAATATTTCAAGGCAAAATCATGACATAACCCTAACTTTAAGTTAATTAGTATCATGCCATCCGTCCATCTAAATAGCTATTTTGTGTAAAGGAATGGCGGGGATCGGGAATGAGGGGCAGGGGTTGCCCTGTGGCGCTGTAGAACTTTGCGAAGCAAAATGTTTGGTTATTTATGCTAAGGTGCGATATTTTGAAATATCTCAAAGCAGTGCAAGCCCGAGGAACTGGTATTAGTAGCACCGTTCAAAAATCTCTTCAATATTTCGAAGCCATAGGTTATTGTTCAGGAGTTAACTTATGTGGCACTCCAGGATTCCATTTCTCAAAGTTGCTGCTAATGCGGGCGCCAAGCAAAGTTATCTGGCGTGGGGGGGAAGTTTGATGTCTAACCACACTTTTTGGTTAGACATCAATGATGCAAGGCCACACAAACAGAGTTAAGTTATCGAGAAACTACTCGTACAAGCATCCGCAACGTGCCCCTGAGCGTGAAAACTTAGGGGACAGGGGCGTCATGGGAACACATATTAACAGGGGCGGTTGATAAGAACCCGATCAATTTTTTCTCCCCAGACGCCTCACTCCGGCAGCCCAGGTTACACAGAGCCACACCCGCAGACCTCCCCATAACCTCATGCCCTCGGGACACAAGTACTGTACAAGGGTCCGGCATAAAGTCTTCGCACAAATTTTCTAGCGGTTGATGTTGTTTCTTTTGTTATTAGTTGTTGTAAGCTAAGCTCGAGTATGGGGTTTTCGGCCACCCGTAGTTTTCGGCCACCTTGGCACCACCACCAAAGATAAAAACATTTTTAATTTACAATTCCCATTCAAACATATATTCCTCCATTTGTGTTCTTTGA
>Ga0307509_10002215_pt1 | contig 31858 bp, 34 predicted proteins | sample 10_EM_MG_FD_202245 | JGI IMG/M metagenome (GOLD analysis project Ga0307509, IMG submission 202245) | Populus trichocarpa ectomycorrhiza microbial communities from riparian zone in the Pacific Northwest, United States - 10_EM | ecosystem: Host-associated > Plants > Roots > Unclassified | place...
CGGGAGGACACGAAGAACTCCAACTTGCCACAGTTTGCCACAGTTTAAACATATAGGCCATAGTGATTGGGCAGATTTAAGAAAATCGTCACTAGCGCGAATCCGACTTTCGCCGGATTATACGGTATTTTCCCTTCCGCGATCGTACTCTTGTTTTCTGTTGGCGAGGATCCACATTATCATTTAATAGGGCCATAACTCAGCTCTCACTGGGGTGGTGAAAGTCCTTTTGGTGCTTGAAATTTGGCAATATTTTTTTGGCGGGCATTCCGGCCACAGACGTCCCTCGCCATAATCTTGTGGGGTCCTTAAGAAAAAGATTCCACTCTAGGGTTTCGTGAAAAGCCGATGCGACCTGTTGATACTTTGGATCCTGGGAAATGTGCTAGGATATCCCCGCCCGGCCATAAAGAGAAGCCGGGTTTGGGTGTTTTTTTTGCTTTTCTTTTCTCCTTGAACTTAAAAAAGAGGTGACGTGGCTGATGAATATGTGGCTGAGGCTCGCTTATGGGCCTAACCCCCTTCGCGACAGCCTCCCCGGGCATACCGGCACGAGTAGACTAAACCAAAGTTATGATGGAAGTCATAAATCCAGAGTGCCGTAGAACCATGGTCGCCGTGTGAGAAGTAACGCCATAGAAGGCAAGGGATGGCGATGACATAAACTTCCTACCGTGGGGTAGTTTCCTTCCCTCAAATATTCGCCAAGAGTTCCAAGCTCCGGCTTATCACTTCTTTCCGGGGTGCGCCATCACTCTAATATCTTGCCGATAAGAAAAGTTATGCAACCAGATGCAATTTCACGTTCACTGACTTCGCGATAAACGCGTCGACCCCACCAACGATCTTCACCTATTCAACCTACTCTGTCTAGTCTCATTAAGTTTGGGCTCTTTCCCTCCCCACCACTGCGCTGCCACCACGGTTGGGTATATCAAGATCTAAAAAGGTTCCAGTGGCCATGTCGTCTCGGGGTAGTAGGGCCACAAAACCAGCAACCAGCGGAAGAATTACTAACTTCTTCAAACCGGCTTCTTCTCAGACATCGAGCGCTGGTTCTCGCAATGGGCTAACAGGACAGGTTGCTTCCCAGGAAGAAGGTGTCACCCGTCGTCGAGGCTCGGCAAGTTTTGATGAGGACCCAACTGTGAGTCTATCCGGCCTTTTTCTTTAACAGACTTTGCTAATGATCAGGAAAGATCAGTCCACCCACCAGACAGCTTTTGCGAGAGAGCTCTATCTCAGGCGTATCGGCTCAATCCTCCTCAATGCCTAGAAACGAGCCTGCTAAAAAACAGCGAGTTGTACCAAGTTCCGATGGCGAGGAGAGCGAAGACTCTGATGGCCTTGAAGACCTCGGGTCGATGTTTCGTGCTCGAAAACCGCCCACGCAAACCCCGCAGAGAAAGAAGGAACCAGATGGTATGCTTTTGCGATTGAAAAGCGTTACTATTCCAAAAGGCCCTCCTGAAACACCGAAGCCTCGGACATACAAGTTTTCTCTTGATCGGATTGTTGAAGAACAAGCCAAGAAATCATCGCTTGGTGATAATATAATCAAGGCACGCAAAATGTTCGAGGATGCTCAAAAGGAAATCCCAGATGGAGAAGGGAGGACTAGGCCTTCCGAGGAAGAAATAGGGAGCAAGCTTGGGGAAGGACAGGCGACTAAACTCTTAGGTGCTCTTGATAGGAAGGACGCTTGGAGAATTGAGAAATCGTGGCACTTTTTCGACGTAGATAAGGCATACAGGTCTAGGGGCAGGGCGGCTTTCCCCTTAGAGCACCTGAAAAAGGGTTGGGAAGCATCGAATCTTGCAGGTTGGATATGCCGAATTCGTGTAGTGATTCAATACCCCCCCCATAAGCTAATATAATCATGACAACAGATTCTCGGATGCGTCGAGAGACTTTTGTGTCAGGCTTTGCGCGTGACATGATGGAAATCGGCGTCAAATTTTCCGAAAAAGTCCTTGAATGGATGTTCATAGAGAGTACATTTGTCTCCATGTTAGTTGTATAGCTCTTGCTTACTAGTTGTGCAGTGGTTTTGGAGAGTAATCAAGATCTATCGTTCGCGTACTACCAAACTCTTTGTTGTATACCGACTGAGGAACTCCTTCATGCTCTATCTAGCCATGGGCTGGTGCATATATTTCAACTCCTAGGCGGGAGGGAGGATGCCCTTTGCGTTGACGGCCCCGTTCGTCTAGGGCGGTCATCCAGAAAAGGTAGTGGTTCAGGTGATATCAAAATTTAATATACCAAACTGATTTGGGTGTCACAGATGACGCCCCTCTTGACTACTGGAATGTCCAGTTGGTAGTCAAGTATATTGGCAAGATGGCTCATGGGTCAGAATTCAATTTTCCTTTCAAAAACCAATTCTGGGAATTTACTAATAGAATCTAGAATATCTTCGAATGAGGAAGTATTTAAAGAGGCATGCAAGCTTCTAGGTCGTCTTGCTCTTGACGTGCGTGTCGCTAAGTGCCCATCCCTACGTGCTGCTATTGAAGACTCACTGGAGAGCCTATTTCACGCAATCCCTGAGAGTGAATGGGAAGGAATGGCAAGTCCCACCATCCGCACACTCATGCTTTCAATCCTAACATTCCTCGAAGACTCTATCAATTGGCCACACTTTCATCTCCACAATTAGCGACCCGGACGTCCGCTACAGTCTCTTGACTACCCTCCCATGTGTCACTCCACGCACCCACCTCTTCCGCCGGCGGCTAGCCCTCGCATACCTCTTCCAAGACCCCACTTACCTCAGCAAAGACTACCCAGACCTCGTCCGGCTCCAGCGCTTCGCCCGATTGCTAAAGTCTAGTCCGACCTTCGAAATCAACAACGACACGGACTATGACGAGCTCCGTGCGACCATATGCATCCTGGACATCGCCATCGATGACGGCCCCACCTCCGGCGAACCTAACACAAACGATCTGGAAGTAGACGCCCTTGTAGAGAACTTTAGGAACATGTTCTCTAGGATTAGGGACACAAATGCGCAGAATTTGTCGAGGACGGAGTCGAAGGACGTTATCGAGAGGTTGATGTTCAGGCTCAGGTTTGGCGTGAGGAAGAGGGAGAAGATGAACCTCGTTGTTGATACCGCCTTTGGCACCGAGTGGGCCGGGAGGGGAGGGAAGACGCAGACGAAGTTGAAGTTGGAACCGAAGGAGAAGATGGAGGGGGAGGAAATGAAGAATGAGGAGGTGAAGGGGGAGCAGTAGACTTTTCGCGATAGCATAATGCGTCTTGGTTTCCCCCCTTTGTTTCTCTTCTTCCCTCCCCAAAATCTTGCAAAAGTAATTGGAGTTATGGCTTCTTTATATATCCTCTTTCTCGTCTTCGTTTATTGGGGGAGGTCAAGTTACTATAGCTACTTTTAACACTGCATTTCATTACCACTATCCATCCATCTATCCATCTATCCATCTATCCACCTTTCCAGTCTTAATATCCCAAGTCAAGACCAAAATTTCCATGCCCCCCGCATCGCGCTGCGTATCGACAGCTTACCATATCACTCACTCGTTGAGAATTGGGATGACACAAACATGTCTAGCACATACGTACATACATACATACATACACACACACACACATACATAATCGCTCGCTCGCTTTGGTGGCTCAGTAGGTGCTGAGGGTGTCGCACTACTACTTAAGGGGGAGTCGATTATCACGCCCGGAATACTCTCATCTGCGGTGAGGGTTGGATTGGATGGGTAACTTCCGCCCTGGGATAGGATATGGGGGTCCGGTTATAGCGGTTTTTGCCTGGAATGTGGTCATGTGGGTGCTTGCTGTTCTGTTCTGCGATGTGGTGCATGCGGCGCGAGTAGTGAGAGAGAGAAGGGGGGCATGTGTGTGTAATATTTATATTCGTAGTGTACAATATCGGGGGTTCTAGGTGGGGGATAACCCCGGCGGGGCGGCGTGGGTGGGTGGGTGGTAGTAGTTATGCTTGGAAGCTCTATTACGCTGCGCTACAGTACGGGAGAGAAGTGGGGAAGGGAGTGAATACGGAGCCAATGTTTGGGTACTGTACGTATAAAAAGAGCTACGGAAGGAAGGGGATAAAGGAAAAAAGTATAATCACAGGTTCCTCCAATGGAGCAAACATGAAAACATGTGTATCCATGACTAGGTATAGAAGAGGTGAGCGAAGCCAGCCATTCAATCAATCGTAGAACTTGCGGTTGGGGTTTTGTCCAAAGACGCTGTTGCGGACGGCTGGTAGAGCCTCGGACTCTAGGAGCTTGAGGCGTTCTTCTAGAGTGTTGTTGATGGAGATTTTTCCGCTGCCGCTGATCATGTAGATTCCGCCGTGGCTATATGACACACGTATCCATTGTCAGATCGCAGAAGAAGGTAGTAAGGAGGGAAGAGGATAGACAAACCTCTCAGCTGGCAACCAATTCCCCTCCTCAATCTCCACCCGCAACTGCCCTTTATACCCCCCCCTTGCCTTTTCCACTGCCCGCTTGGCAATCCCTGCATCCTTCTCCCTGACGCGGATGCTAACTTCCCTCTCATCAAGAGCATACACGCACTCCAACACCAGATTCTTCAATATCTCCTCGTACCTCCCCTGATCCTTGCTAATGTCCGCCAACTTCCCACGGGCCTTTTCAAAGATGTCGTCGAGAAGCTGCTGCCTCGCAGCGAGCACCTTGAGCCGTGTCTTGTTCGTAACGTTCGAGCGCACGATTTGCTGCGACAGTTCGGCTTGCTTGAATTTGCGCTCGTATTGGGCGTCTATCGCTAGTGTCTCCGTGCGCACCAGTTTGGACTTTTCGATGGCGAACTCCTCGTCGGCTTTTATGTTGATCTCACGGGCTTTTTCGAGGGCTTCTTGTTTTATGAAGGCTACCATTTTTTTGAGTTCGTTGCTGACCTGTATTGATTTAGTTAGCTCTTTGAAGGGGCGGGAGCGAAGGGGAGGGGAGGGAAGGGGAAGCATTTGATATGGTATGGCCTGGTCGGTCTATCCCGGACAGATCTTTCTGTAAAGGTAGGTTCCTGAAGGGAGGGATTGCTGACCTGGTCATCGCTGAGAGCGTGCGCCATTGTAAATATGGCTTATTGTTTGACCGATTAAACTTGGGATTGGTTGTTTCAAGGTGTAGATAGCAATAGAACTCTCTATCTATCACGAATCTACCAGGAAGGCAAGAAAACCACGGATGGAAGTGTTATCTGGTATCGGGGAGGATAAAGCCGTTGTCACGGGATGGCTCAACGGGGTTGCTGGTGGGGGGTGAGGGTAGAGAGGTGCGGAGAGATACCAGTGGCTTAAAGTGACGACGGATCTGCAAGAGGCTCTAGCAAGATATGACACAAAACAGACATATACAACCGGAAGGGTCTTATAGGCGCAGAAAATGAGCTCAAGGCCAACCGATGGGTTTCGGTTGCGGGTGATTTAAAAAATAGAGCTATTTGTGCATTTGAAGATTTGACTTCGAGCAGTTGGGTGAGGGGGGGTCGAGACCAAACTCGGTAAGCAGGGGTCCAAATGATGGATTATCACTCGATGCTAGGCATGAGGTAGCACCACTGCTTGAATTTCTGTGCAGCTAACTAAGATTTAGCGATCACCAGCACGGTACTCAGTGGAGATAAGCTTAAGCTTAAAACCTCGGGAACCTTCAGTAATATCCGAAGCCGGCAATACGGACATGGGACCGACATGGACATCTCTATTTCCCCTTTATAGAGCTGTTGCTATGGAGACTCCACCCTGTCAACCGCCTTTCAGAACAAGTTTCCTCGGCCTCACACCCGTGAGGGCCTGAGCCGGGCGCTACGAGAAACACGGGCTTGGTGGTATTAACGGCAGAGACTGAAACGTAGGATTCCAGAGCCCTCTCTGTGCCAGGAGGTAATTTTTACTGCTGCTCATGTCCGGAAGGCTTTGCGGGCTAATTAGAAAGCTAGATATTATACCACGTTCCAGCCTAGCTCCAATTGCCTCTACCGCTAATACCATCGATCTTGTATTTCTCGCTGCGCCTGGTTTAAGCCTTCACACGTGTGGGGCCAAGGAAGCTTATTCTGAAAGACTGTGATGGGTAGATATCCCATACATTATGATTAATGTTATTACGCTTTCAATCAGCGCTTAACGTTTCTATTCTCAATTGATGAGGATGGTGCAGGTCTAGGGTGCATCCCCAAGTAGGAGATGTGTGGTCGAACTGAGGAAGTACCTATGGATCTCGATCCGGAACGGTATGGGCGACGGAATTAGATATAGGAGGTTCTTCAGGGTCTCAGACATATATGGCTATTGGCCCATAACGATATATACACGGGATTATCAAAGTATCATTTCCCCGGCCTCAACTAGCCCTCCCCATTTCTTGCTAGTGTACTGTGCTACGGTTTTTGGAGGTGCGATCTGATCATATGATAAAGCAATCAGACGCTGGGGTGCCACGTTAGTATGATACGGCATTGCGGAGAGGGCCTTGTGTCTTTCACTAGGCAGTGCTTATACCTCACTTTGCTGAAGAAAAGAAAGAAAAAAGTTTTCAAGACGGTATTATACAGGGAGAACATAGTTTGGTAGAATGAGAATGGCTGAAACGTCTATAATACTTCCAGAATCCGCAGCTGCTTTTCCAAGATAAAAGGAAGCAAGAAGAAAAATTTCCTTTTTTCTGCTACATACCCCCCTAATCGCCAACCTTAGGGTCTAGCCTAAGATCTGGAGTCGGATTCTCCCACCTCGTATGATATCATAGCAGGATTGACAAGCCCCACAACCCTATTGATGAAGGCTAAGTTCTCCAACCTCCCAGTACCCCCATAGGGCCGGATTTCGTTTTAATTCTCCTATCCTACATGATGGATCGTTAAATAACAACTGATTGTCAGCGTGAATTGAGCTTCTGGGCTCCTTCTAAGTGCGGCAGGGGTTAATTGGTTCCCGACATGCTAACCACTGCGCCAGCTAGGTATTTCATGAAAAATCAACTTGGGAACTAATACTTATGACGCTGGAAGCTGGATTTCGCCCTTGGTGGGAAGGGTGGCGTATCTCTTCCTAAGTTGGTAGATCTCGGTGGATGTCTTTAGTGAGAGGTTCTCTATAATTTTAAACAGGAGCGGTGCTTTGTGCCCTCATTGCCGCCATACCGTAGGCTATTAAATCACATAACCCAAGCGATACTAGTAGGGCAAGGACTCGAATAGGCGTACCATGCATCATACTAGGTGGTCCGAAATTTCCCCCCTCCGGAAAAGGAGCGAAAGTCATACTGAAAAACCTGCCCCCCAGTGATAACAAGGGGAGAAGAAACACCAAACCTCCCCAGAAGAGGGAGCTCTAACGCGGTAGCACAAGACCCGCATTTTGGAGTCCTTACGGTATACTGCGAGAGGAGCATATAGCGTCTAAGTTGGCGTAGAATGGTCTGGGCCGAAGAGATGCTCCTGTGGATAGGAGGATCCTAACGAACTACACAAGAACTAAGTTCTTATATTTATACTATAGGTGTTGATTTGAGGGGTACTGACCACATAGCTTTAGCACTCCCACGAGAACTAATCTTGAGCCAGGACACCGGCATCCGGGTCCTGTCGGAACTATTACCTCAGTATGATGATCTGGTATGAATGTGTTCGGCCAGTGGTCAGGCAAGTTGAAACATGCGGATCTAGGAAATGGCAGTGGTCATCTTGATGTATATTCACACTGCGCACTACTATAAGCACAGCAGTCTCAAGCGCGTTTGTGGGATAAGCAAGATAGTATTCGTCTCTTTCTCTTTCTTTCGTTTGATCAGTCCCATCACTTTTCGCTTTGACTCCGGCCATTCCTGTGTGACCTGCGACAAGTCCTTCCAACTAATATTCGAATGATAGCTTGTGAATGCACTCCAGGTGTTGAGTTTTACGCAAGTTTCAGCGCTGGTCTCGAGTGTATCAGATCAGCTAACCACGGGATGCTAGATTTGGGCTCAGCTCCGTTGTGCATGGCACAGTAATTTGTTTCTTGTTTACGAGTACTGAACTGGCAGTGAACCAGGACCATCGGCGGCTATGCGTTTAGTGGATACTTTTCCGGGCGCGATGAAATTGTTTGAATTGTGGTACTGTGCGCCCACTAGATGCACTGTTTAAGAAGTGTATACCGTACTCTTAAGCCGAAAACCCGAGTTGACATTTTTGGACTCCGCCAGCGGTGATTGGGATGCGTCTATATATAGTGAGTATATGAGCGGACAATACATTAGTATCAGAAGCTGTGGCTGTCCTCTCACTTGTTGCATCTTAACATCTGTGGAAAGGGCATTTTTGGCAGTGCTCTTCACCCCTTGTCCGGCACTGTCCAATGCTTACCTGGACAGGCTGACTCCTAGTACCGTAGACCGGATTTCCTGTGGGGATCTCTCCTCGCTGCCATTATCCGATTAATGTGATCCCAAAGAAGGGTGTTGTAACTCGTGTCGATAATAACACTCCGCCCTTAGGGCGTCTTGCAGGAATGCCGTGATACGGCACGAAGCGCATCTACGGCAATCGGATACCCAGCCATCGAAGCGCCGGATGCATGCTTGGGGTCCACGCGAGAGAGGGGCCGGCGTTTTGACAAGGGTGCGGGGGTCTCTCACAGCCCTAACTTACGGGTGAACCGAAAAGGTGTGAAGATGAGATTCAGGGCGTTTCACAATCAAGTCGGAGAAGTATGAATAGTATTATTTTGACGGTATCACACGTCAGGCACTTTATTCAGCACGCAGCAGTGACAGAAAGCTCTCACGAAACCATCCTGGCTTATGATTAATTACCCACAAGCGGGGCCGGGTTGAAGTCGGACACCTTATCTAGGGATTGCTACCCTAATCGTCCAACTTCAACTCGGTCGCGCGAGTAACTTACATGACGGCAAGAGGTTCGTCTAGATTCATCAAGTCGAGTTCCTCGTGTTTGGATTGGGGGAGGGTTGAACGTTGTCCCTGGTTTTTGCCGCCTATCCCGATCATGACACTCCCGAGGGAGATTGAGAGATGAGTTTTAAAGGGGTACCGGTATTGGGACTTGTGGGGTCGCCGGTGATGGAAGAAGTATAGAATAAAGGAACAATCTGAAAGAGGGTGGAAAGTAGCCTAGAATAAATAAATAATATGCACAAGTACTAGTACAGTACCACTGCACACTACCGAACCTTTCATATATCACTCTACCCTTACTCGAGTAGAGGCATCCAGCGACAGCGCATCTCGAATTACCAGCGTTCAATTATTTCATTCGTATCTATTGCGGGAGCTGCCACAGGGTGTAGGGTACCCGTACCGAATTTCTCTTCAGCACGATATCATGCCGTAAATTACCTGTCTCTCCTTTTGAACTCTGGCAGTCCTTACTCCCTTTGTGCGGTACCTTTACCCCATCTGCGGCTAACTTTAGCTTCCTCCGGCTCCTCCTCTTTCTCCCTTCCTCCCCAACCACTTTCAAGTTTCAACCACTCCCCACACGATAGAAACGCAACCTGAGACAACTAGCCAGCTAGACATCTCTTTCCACCATTTCCGCCATTCAACTTTCTGGCCACTCCTTCTCCCTTTTGACATACCAGCTGCTAGTCGTCTCTTGTTTTTTTTGCTCATCATTTTAGGAAATACGGTCATGGGAATTTAAGCGAAAGTGCACTCGAACCCAGCTGGCTGCTCCTTCCTCATCTCACCCAGATACGCACCCGTGCAACACGAACCCCCCCCCATCTTCACAACCCACCCACCGAAGACAACGACACACACCCCATCACCAATAACGAAGGCCTCTCTCTAACCCCCCGCCTCGCCCATCCGTGAAAAGTAGCGGGACAAAGTCGCTCTTCATGGTGGCCCTCGGCGATCTCTCCCCTGGCGCCCAGATTACAATAGGTGTATGTGTCGGGGTGCTGTCCACGAGCGTACAGAGCTTGGGATTAACACTGCAGCGCAAGTCCCATCTATTGGAAGATGATCGACCCCCGCATGTCAAGAAGCGGCCACCGCATCGCCGGCGACTGTGGCAGGTAACTCATCTGCGCTCCCCAAAACATGCCACCACTCCTTGTGAAGCTCAGGCTAATTCCAAATAACGGTGATAGGTTGGAATGCTACTTTTCATAGTCTCCAATATCTTAGGCTCTAGCATTCAAATTACCACCTTGCCACTAGTCATCCTCTCACCGCTGCAAGCCTCGGGCCTGGTCTTCAACTCCATCTGCGCGACCTTAATCCTGTCGGAGCCGTTCACTCGGTACTCGCTAATAGGAACCATCCTCGTGTGCACCGGTGCCGCGCTAATCGCCGCGTTCGGGGCGATGAAGGAGCCTGCGCACAGTCTCGATGAGCTGCTGGGTTTATTGGCAAAGAAGACATTTTTGTCATGGATGGCGTGCACAGCTTTGTTGGTCGCCGGGATCCTCGGAGCGACGAAAGCAAGTTCGATTTTACGGCCCAGATTGAAACATACCGCTGGGATGAGGATGGTTCGGGGCGTTGCATATGGCTGTGTTAGGTATGAGTTTATTTATTCTGAGATGGGACGGAAGTGAGGGGCGCTTGTTGCAGGAGGCTGACTATTTTTTGAATGTGTGAAGTGGGATACTCTCAGCTCACTGTCTCCTCCTCGCCAAATCTGCTGTCGAGCTCCTTGTTCGCACGATAGTCGACCGGCACAACCAATTCAACCGCTGGCAATCCTGGATGATCCTACTCGGCCTCGTAGCCCTCGCGCTAACACAACTATACTACCTCCATCGTGGGCTAAAGCTCTGCTCGACTAGTGTTCTATATCCTCTTGTTTTCTGCGTATATAACATAATTGCTATCTTAGACGGTCTTTTGTATTATAGGCAGGCATCGAGACTCACGTTGTTACACGGTTGCTTGGTACCTACCTCTTTCTTCCACCCCTTCCTCTCTTGAATTATGTTAACACAAGTACAAAAGATCGCCCTCGGAACTGCCATCCTCCTAACCGGTGTTCTTGCCCTCTCCTGGCGCCTGAACCAAGAACCGGCAAACCCCCCCGCAACCACCGCAAGCGCACTATCCCCCGGCATAGGCTTCATAGACACCGACTCGTCAGAGCCCTCGACAGACGCTGAAGAAGAGCACCTGGGAATCGATGCAGGCCAACAGCCCGCCTCCCCCTCATCTCCATCCGCCCACGACAAGTTCCTAAAACGAAGACGCACGTTGTCAGAGGTAGAAGAGATATGGGGAGAACTCCAAGACGAGGGCGGACTTCCGAGAGATGAAGAAGAGGCCGAAACTGACGTCGACGAGGGCACGAGTCTATTAAGGAAGACACCGGGCGGGAGGAAGCATGTCCGGAGAGGGAGCTACATGGGTCGTGGCAGATCCAGCAGAAGCTCCAGGAAAGAGAGGATATTGCAAGGCGCAATAGGAGGCTGGTGGAAATTGAAATGGTGGAAAGAGGGAAAGGAAGGGCACTCCAGTCGTCGCCGCGGACAGGGCGATGACGGTAGTGATAGCGGAGGAGGAGGTTGATGTGGTGCAGGAAGAGGGGGTACTATAGTACTAACCCCCGGTGATGAAGCCAACGGATTCCTCCTTTTTCTTTTTCCTTCTTTCTTTCCCCAGATCCTCCTTCCACTACCACTTCTCGTTGCGATAAATTATTATTTTTATTGCTACTATTTTATCCCGCTTGTTCTGTTCTGCTCTGGTCGGAGGTGTATCTTAGTTCTCTGTTCTGTGTGGCGTTTGTCTTTTATGTTGCGCATGGGTGCTGCTTTGTTTTCCTGGTCTAATCATGCGATTATCACAAGACCTACCATTTTCCTTTCCTTTCTTGGAGTGTGTATGGGCAGGTACATGGCGGGTGCATCAGTTTGTTCGTTAGCCGGGTAGGTATTGTAGGTAAGTGGATGGGTGGGTCGGCAGGTAGGTAGGTAACGTTTACACTGTACTTTACAAAGAACCGGAATAAATAAATAAATAAATAGACATGATACAAGTATAATATGGTTTGCTCCAAATGCTAGCAGGCTATAATAATACTATAATTGTATTAATTAAATCCTTATTCATTTTTGTCTTTTGATTATCCTACCGTATGGTATCTTGTACTGCACGGTACTATCACACAGTACAGGACACTTATCTGTCAATGTTGGTTAACTGTGTGTTCTACTAGGAAAAACGCGAAGTATTATATATCATGGCACGCTGTGAAGGGCCCCGCGCACGCCACGGTGATGCCGCGGCCACCGCGGAGGAGTATCTAGACTATATAGGGTCGAAGGTTGCTTTGTTTGCCCACTCGTTGATAGGGCATAAAAGAGTGTACAGTACAGTACGATACAGTGCCTACCCTGTGGTGCGGTGCGAGCTTGAGATGGTAAGTTCATCGATGCTAACACGATAACAATCCCCGAGGAATTGTAGGAAAATATGACAATGTCATGCGGTGCACGTTAGAAGGCGAGAGCGAGGTTAAATTAGTGAGTGTAGGATCATAGACTCGCACTCGCACATATAGCCAGTGCGCAGGGGTACGGTATGTACGGTGTGGTAATTTCGGGGTACACTATTGGTGAGAACGAATCCTAAGGTATCGCAGTGGTTCTGTTTTGCCCGGGAATGCTTTGTTATACCCAGCCGGGTTAAAAGAAAGGAGGGAAGGGGGGTCCATCATATTAAAAGTCCCCGGTTGTCACTCCCGCGAGCTATATGCGCGGGGGTGCGGCTATAGCGTGCCTGGTTTCCTTGCCGCTGCCTAGCTATGGACTATGCTAGGGGGTATCTGGGAGTACGGTAGGTCTTTGTTAAGACCATATTCCTCCAACTGCTGTCTAGAAAACCCCCCCCTACCCCATGAGGACTTGGAACTGGGCTCGAGCTTTGGTTTGCTTTTGTACTCAGGTTCTCCAGTTGTGGGAGTGTATGCTGTGCGCCGTTTTCTAGACAATTCCCCGCTATTTGTGAGACTACTCCCGAAAGGCGGGAACAGTCGCGTGCTCGGGCCGTAGACGCGGGGGTAAATGCTTTGGTTTTCCTTGTTTTTTCTTCCAACCACTCGGTTTTCGTGAAAATGCATGTCCCGCGCTTGTATGGTATCGCCCAATCTCTCGTTGTAGGGCGACAGGTTGGATATCAGATCGTCTCCTGTTCATATGCAATATAACCCAACCAGCTGGATGGTGGGAGATATTTCCTTTAAGTATTAAGACCAGAAGTGGGCCCCCTGTGCTTGTATAGGCTTGACCGGCCTTTAGCCATCGGCGTTCACCAGTCAGACAACAGGCTGTTCCCCACTCTCGCATGTAAAAGTTTAGTCCAGGCAGGAGTGTGTATACTTGCGCGGTTGTCTCGATATTTTGGCATACTTAGGTGAGGTGGATACCCTACTGCAGCTGTGTGTCGTGGTGGGGTCCCCCGGTCAAAAGACCTTCGAGGAGCACCGCATATTTCGAATTCCAGTCTTTTCCTCAGGTAAAGCGCTCAATCCTAAAGACCCGTTGGGAATCGAACCACAAATCGTTATCACAGTTCCCCGGTTTAGAAGAAGGGTAAAGGATGATGCTAACGTACCGCTCCAACTAAGCTCCGCCGTCAGCCAGTCAAGCCACCACTTCATTCCGTTCTCCGTTTCGGGCACAACGACTCTGTTTGGCGCAGTGCATGGTTCTCTTCCATTTCTCGAGTTTTGAAGAAGCGTAGGTGCTGTAGCTGTACGATCCTTATCAATCCTCTCGCAAGCTTGCGGAGTTTGTTACCGGCGCAGCCGAGCAGTGTATACCGTAGTCGGAGTCCCCCGCCAGGACGGAGCACCACCTGCCCAGGAGAGACACTAAGCATGAGTACTGCGCTTCAACTTTGCACCCCACCTCTCTGGCCCGCACCCAAGCGCAAGTACATACGCTGTGTCTAGAAGATGTTATCTAGTTCCCAGCCTCGTAGGAACCATAGCCCCATCAGCCAAACAAAGGCATACTTTCTCCTCAGTAACTCACCTAGCTCTTGAAGGAGCGGACATCCGTCTCTGGGAATTGCTCACCGACTCCCGCTGACCACGGCCCGCACTGATACGCATCGGTTTACCGGAACCTTGCAAATATCACAACAGCCCCTTACCTCGTTCGCTAGATGAAATTGTCCTGAACTTGATGTCAGCAAATTTAATTTATCCAAACCCCAAGTCTTTATCTGATACCCCACCGCCTCGCCGTCATCCCTCGCACTCAGTATTAAACTGGACAGCCTGGATTCAGCAACTGCCCTGTTTTGCTCCGCGGAGTCGGCAGTCGCTGAAACACACTCATCTTAACAATAATGAACTACCATCTTTGCAACCTCTTCACCTCTCATCTTCTCGTGGGATCGGAATCCCCCTCTCCTTCTTCCTCCTCCCCCTATTAGATCGGATCATCAGTTCGTTCGTGTGCGATATGCGTCCCCCTCAGTCAACCCCTCACCAACACCCAGCACAGAAACGGAAATGATTTTCAACACTGGAATCCAGCGCCAAGTCCGTTACCAACAAATTGCCAGGTCTTGCATAAGAAGGCGATAAGGAGCAGGGGTGTCGATGTTGATTCTGGTCAAAATCAGTGGTTCGCCGCAACCAGCCAATCTGGAAACACAAGCTCCCCACTGCCCAAGAGCCTAACTTTAGAGAGCTTTCTTTTCTTTTCTCCTCTTTTTTTTGATGCGTTGAACCAGAGCCCAGACAGCTGATCATATTTGCTCAAAATTAGTTGAGGCAAGGAGAAATACTCGAGTGGAAATCTTCTCAGGGCCATATTTCTCAGGTGTATCATCACTGCTAATATTTTAGCCAGTAGTTATGCACCACACTGTAGACTACTTGCACCGCCCATCATTTTATCCCCGGTCCTCGTATAGTGCAGTACTCGTACATCCACACCTCGCTGTTCCTAATCCCAACCAGAAAGCGAGGGTACCCGGACTCCCATGGAATTCGAACGCACCTTACCCCAGTTCCTATACAATTTCTTTCTACCGAACAGTATTCCTGTAAGTAAGCTCGGAGGGGTATCCCCAAAAAGAAAAGGAAGAAATTGTTAATAATAATTGGCGACGAACCGGTTTAGTATCATGAGGAGGTGCAGCTTTTCCTATCCTCTGCATGCCATGATGAACGCAGGGGGGGTTACCCTCCCCGATGCACTACCTAGGGTGTTCCACCGGTACCGCAAAATGACTTAAAGCGCAAAGCTGAAAGGTGCTGTACGAGTAAAAATCATAGGAGCCTCAATTGGACTACCTAAAATAAAAGTCGTTAATACTGGTAGAGATGACCTATCGCGACTTTGAAACTCCGGATAATCTGAGGCAAGTTGAAGGAAAAATGATTCCTCCTGCCCCAGACATGCACCAGTTTTAACTCGATTTAGAAAAAATCTCCGCATTTTCTATTAGTCTTCCTGTTAGGTTTGGGTCTGGAACTATCTCTCAAAGCTAGCCTCATCCATAGGGTGATAGTTTTTCATTAAATTTTCATTTTGTCGATCAATGACTGCATTTGTCTAAGACACGAGGGGGAGTTTTTTCTTCCCTACGAGACCCTCCAACCTCGCCCAAGTTATCAAGTGTTTTTAAAGCTGCAATACTTGGTGCTGCAAGTACCATGTCTTTCTTCCTTTCCTGTCCTACATGCTCCGCTGTACCGAATGAAATCCTGAGATTCCGGCCACCGGGGATAGCAGGATGCGAGTGTACATGAAACCTAAGGAGAGATAAAAAAAGACCCAAACAAAGACACCCACATGGGAAACCAAATGTGCTAGGTGTGGAAGGGAAGATTGGATCGACCCTAAGATTGTTCAGTGCGTGATGTACGCACGCAATCCAATCCCGATATGTCCTCGGCAAGTGCCGGTAAGCTCGACTCTTGAAGCGTTGCCCTATGCTTATCTTCCCCCTGCCCCGACCCGCCAGCTAGCCGGAATAGGTTAGTCAGGGAGGGCTGCGATGTGTTGCTGCAGGAAGGAGAGAAAAAAACATTCACTTTCCCGCATGAGTATCGCATCACGGGTTCGAGGGATATATGCGGGCGCAGCTCAGAGCAGTGGTGTTCTTAGAGAAGATTACTTACCTGGAGGAAAGGAGGAGGAGGAACCTGAGGATCAAGGCAGAGCAAACACCGCCCACCGCAAAAGAAACAAACAGAAGGACAAAAGTGGAGGCGAAAGTGGGGAGAGAGCAGAAAAACAAAAACAGTCAATTGCTCGCTTGAAGATCTCGATTCGTGGAGCACGTTAGTGGGAGCATGTCGTCAGCGGATACACTGCCGTTACTCTCCTCGTGCTCATGATCCCTCCGGACAGGTCACCCGAACTCAACCCGAAAAACAAATACCATCACCCCTCCCCTCCTTACTCACGAGACATGAATCATCCAATCCCCTCCCCCCCTTGGCGAATAATCTACCGAGACCAAGCTGGCCACGAGTGATCCCCCATGACTGCCAGAACAAACCCCGATCCGGGAATGCCTGCGCAGACAGGAGACTGTGGTTGCAGATCGCGATGGGCAGAAACGCGTCCTGTGCTTGCACAAATCCGGAATGGCTACAGCCAGGCGGGGAACTACCGGCATGGCGCCATGGAAATGGTGCCGAGTACGGCACCAGCACGAGAAAGATGTAATGAGAAGCATGGGAGCGCTTGAAGTTCCAGACTGCTGGCAAAGAGGAATAGCACTCGTCCCCAGAAATAAGTGCCAGTGCACAGGGAGGATGTAAATGCCACGTTGAAGAAAGGCGAAATATCCCTGAAATAGCTGTGAAGTGTCCGAGATATCCTCCGAATATCCTTGTTTTCCCTCCTAGATATTCGGGTAGGCTGCTTCTTACCGGGGACGAGCTTACGCGGTGATCGGTGGGCCGGCGTGGCACGGCGGATTCAGTGATAACCAGGCCGGAGTGCGATAAGGGAGCTATCAGAGGGAATGATACCAGGCCGGCCAGGTGGATCGATTAGTGTCTGGACTAACCAGTATCTCGAGTACTGGTATTGTGCCTGTGGTTGTAGTACTGAGTATGATAGATAGGATAAATAAACCGTACTTTCGTGGTTAAACCCTAGTGGTGCAGAGTGCTAACGGTATGATAGAATCATAGGAAATAGAAGTCAGAAATCTGAAGCCTGTGCAGCCATGCCAGAGGCAACGCTTCAGAAAAAGGAATACACAATGACATAAACTTCCTGCCCTGGGGTAGTTTCCCTCACTCTCAAATATTTACCAAGAGTTCCAACCCCCAACTTCCAACATCCCCTTCTAGGCGGGGCGCCGTCTCCCTAATGTCACAGAAGAGAAAAACTTGAATTGGTTCGGTTTTCAACAAGGGTACGACGAAAACTGGCCGGTGGCGAACGGTAATCGGTAATGGGTATTCTTTTTTTTTGTTGCTCTCACTTGACGGATTCGCTTTTCTGCCTACCAAATACCACGAGGGTGTCCCCGCCGAAGACCTTATCATACTGTAGGGCTTCCCTCTACCCCTCCATCTGATACCTTTCTTTTCCCACTCTCCTCCTCGAAACTCTAGTTTCGACTATCATGTCGTCACTCCTTGTCTTACCCCCCCTGCGCCTTTCCGGTTTGTCTCTCACGCATGAGTTCCTAACACAAAGATCCCCATCCCCCTCCTTCCTCCACCACCTCAATCTCTTATTCAATATAGTAGCTACCCCCCCAACTAGCGAATTCGCACCAAAACTTAGACAATTCCTCCAATACAATCCTGTAACCCTCCTCCCTCCAATCCATTCTATAAGCTCTAGTCACGCGCCTGCAAGGCCACGATTGACTCCCCCCTCCACCAGCTTTAAACTCCGAGTGAGATCGCATGAACCATCATATCATCCAGTTTAGAACGAAACCCTATGGTAGGTCGTCATGTTCACAGCCGGTAAGCGGGCAAGCAATCAAGCAAGATTGCATCCACGTGCGGAGGAGGCTGGGTCGTATTTTACTCTTTTTGTTGGATGTTTTTTCTATTTTTATTTTTACTTTTATCAACTGGGAGGAGGGGTTGGATCCCGGCACGGTTTGTGGTTTTTAATGGTCCGAGCGCTGTAGAATTTTGACTAAACGAGTTGGGGGGGGGGCCGGGGAGGAAATTTTTTTCTTCCTTCCCTTCTTCCCTCGGCTTGCAGAGGTTACCCGTGTCCGAAAGAGTTTAAAATGTCAGTTTAGGGTATATTCCGGGAGGTTAATGTGCCTAAGATCTTGGAGAAGAGGAGGAGGAGGCATAAATAGGTGTGGGGCTTGCCCTCGCTCATAAGTACTCGAGTGTAGTACCGGTACTCGAAAATGGGGACTAAAGAAACATAATATGGTAAGAAATCTATGTATCCGAGCGGCAATACAGGGTACAAGTATACCCTCCCTGCTTTCAGGCACTTATGGGGCGAGCAGTCTGAGCCTCTGAGGTTAAGGAGGCGGGGGGGCCAAGTTAGAGCATACTCGAGCACAAGTGCTAGTAGAAGGGAGAGAGGGGGAGTCTACAAGTAGTGTGAACGGTAATGCAGGAGTATATAGCTGATCGTATCCTAAGTTCCCGACAGAGCAAAACCCCCCCCTCAAAAAAAAGGAAAACCAAAGAAAGCAAGGCTCTGCTTCGTCTACCGGAGCCCTACCTTATCACAACATTCTGCCCAGCCTGCCATGAGAATGGCCTCAGGGCACTTCATGCCCCGGGTTCGGCACCCAGCGTGTAACGGGCAGAGAAACAAGGGAGAGAAAAAGGAAAGAAGAAAAAAGAAAAAAGAAAAAAGAGAGTAGAGGGGGGGAGAACTTGACCATTTCCATCATGCCAGGTATGGTAGTCATTGCAGCAAGTTGTTTGTTTGGTGATGGTTCCATACTATCCGTAGTAACAATGCTACCATGGCCCGCACGCTAGTACGATACGAACACGGTACTGTGCCTGGTTCTTAGCAAGCAAGATGTATCCGAAAACAGGGATCCAAAAAGTATATGACAAAATCCGTGCATATCTGGGTGTCCATACAAATTCGGGACCCTTGCCCTCGGATACTTCTCGCCTGCTTCGAGTACGGTACTCGTGCAGTACTTCGTGCTGTGTGTGATCTTGCGTCTGTCCTTATGATACCAATGTATCCATGGAGATCATATGCGACTCTCCTGCGCGAATGATTGTCGTAAGTCCAACCCGCCAATCATGCATCTCAACGCAACTTTCAGATGCTATTCACCTGGTTTACTTTGCGCCGTGCCAGACTGCTTGTTGACGTCGATCTAATTGTCATGGTTAGCCAGCACAGTGTTAGCACAGTGCCGGCTGGTCAGTCAGTCAGAACATAGGTGCTTGGGAAATTTCATTCACCCGGTTTGGAATTCGTGTTGTGGCGTTGCAATATTATGTTATTTATTTATTTATTTGTATATTGACCCACAGCATTCCAACAAGAAGGACGAGACGAGACGAATGGCAATTGTGTGACTTTCTTTCTCCTTTCGTGGCTTATGGTACCCGTATCTGCGTATCGGCGAAGAAGAGAACCCTGTTTTTCCAGTCTTCCTTCTATTCGACTCTTGGATGTCCTTTGTGCCCCCCCCTCACTACCCATAATTTGCCATTTTCCCGCGACGGAGTCCATGTGCCGCCAACCTTTGTAAGCTCAGCTTCGACTACTTCGCTCACCCCCCAATTCACCTTCCACCCTCCACCGGTCCATCTACAGTTGCATCTAATTCTATTGCTCCATTTATGTCTCTCTTTCCCTCCACCCCCTTGTATTGTGTGTGAGTTAAGATCTGGGGCGAACAATTCTATCCCGGACCGGGAAATAGTATATAGTTTCAATGTTCGCCAGCTTAGACCCCCTCTCGTGTATACACTCCTCAGTTCAGTACCCCATACATACCTTCCTACCTATCTACCGTCGTGCTCCCCATGTGAGTGAGTGAGGGTTGGACTTATAAACACACTGTTGAACTTTTTTTTTTTTTTGTTCAATTCACCTGTGTCATATCCTTGCCTCCTTCCTTCCTTCCTTCCTTCATATCCTCTCACACGCTACGATAGTCATGGATCAGGCAACAGAACTTCTAGGACAGGTTGAGCATCTACTTCTCAGGCCTTTGCACCGCTCTTCTCTCCAGGCACTCGCAGCATTTCTGGTTTGGTATGTAATATACCAGCGGTACTTTCATCCGCTGAGGAAGTTTCCGGGACCATGTACGCATACCCCACCCGCATATACAAATTCTCACACTCCCTTCTTTCCTTTCTCTTCCCCTCCCCAATATCACACACTGACCGGGAAAACAACTCCAAAAAGTCTTCGCAAGCCTAACCGTATTCTGGCGCCTGTCAAACATCCTCACATTCAGACAATCCCTCAACGACTATGCTCTGCACAAAAAGTACGGCCCTGTATTCCGTGACGGGCCCAACTCGCTCTCGATCGCGGACCCGCGCGCCCTAGAACCCATCTACGGGACCAGGAATGAGCTAAACAAGACGCCCTGGTACCTCATCATGGAACCGGATAACACGGGTGATGACTATAGCGTTTTCTCTAGCAGGAGGGCAGAGCAGCATAAGCGGTTGAGGAAGAGGATTGCTGGTGCGGTATGATTGGCTACACCCTCCCCGATGGATAGGTGGATGGATGAGGGAATGCATGAGTGATGAAAGGATCGATGGAAAGGGGATGGATGGGATGGGCTAATGATTTTTGGGGATGTGTGTTGGTAGTACTCGATGACGTCCGTACGAGTATATGAGCCTGTTATCGACAGGAACATTAATGATTTGTTGGCCTGGATCAAGGAGCTCAAGACTTTGGACGTGTCTGTTTGGACACACTATTTTGCTATGGACTGCAGTATGTTATCATGTTTGCACACTTTTTTTTACCTGTGAGACAGCGTGCTAACGCTCATTGTACCTTCAGTGGGTGAAATCGCCTATGGTAATCGCATGGGCTTTCTTATTAGTGGAACGGATGTCAATGGCTATCGTAGAGCCCTACATGTAAGTCTGCTGAAGAAAAGTGAAGGAGGGGTGGAAAGATGCCCTAAGCTCTGGCTTGTTGCAGCGGTTCATACCAGTCTAGCCGCTTTTGCCTTGGTAGACACGCGAAAAAAGCAAATACGGGACTAACAAATCTGTTGGTTATGCAACAACAGGAGTCCGTGGTATTCATTGCCACTATGGGGTACCTCACGGGTCTGAATTACGTTATGAAATCCAAATGGCTGAGCCCATATCTCTCGCCCTCGCCTAAGGACAAGCATGGTTACGGGCATATGATTGGGGTAAATTATATCTTCCCTTGTTCTTCCCTTCTCCTCTCCTCTCTTCGCCCTTCCTATTCATCCCTTCCCTTTATTACCCTTCCCCGCTCCTCATCTCCCGCCTCATCCCATGACTTGACTAACACCCACCACCACTAGATGACCCAAACGCTTGCAACAAACCTGCTGGAAAATGGCAACACAACAGGCAAACGCAACATGTCACACGACCTTCTCCAATGTCAAAACGATGACCAAACGCCCCTCAGCAAGAAGGAGCTAATTGGTGAAATGCTCGCCTTCACGACCGCAGGCTCCGACCCTACTGCCTACGAGATCAGCGCGATCCTCGACCGCATCTGTCGACACCGGGAGGTGCGCGAGAAGCTTTTGCAGGAGCTGCGCGAGGTTGGGGGGCTGGAGCAGAGTTCCACCGACGGTGTCGTGACGTACGCGCAGACTCTGCAGCTGCCTTATTTCCTGGCGGTGGTGAAGGAGACGATGAGGTTGAATCCTTCTTTCCAGGGGCAGTTTAGCAGGGTTTCGCCGGAAGGGAGCGGAGGGGCAGGAGGAGGTGGAGGGTTGGAGGTGTTGCCGGGGGTGGTGGTGCCCGGCGGTGTTTGGCTGAGTGTCAATACTTATGTCTCGCAGAGGGATAAGGCCATTTTCGGGGAGGACGCGGAGGAGTTTAAGCCTGAGAGGTGGTTGCCCATTGGCGGGGATAGGTACTGTGCCATGGCGAAGCATCTCTCTGTGTTCGGCTATGGGAGCACATCTTGCATGGGGCAGCACCTTGCCTTGCAAAAGATTAATAAGACTGTTGTCGAGGTAAGCTTTCTATTAGCATCGCCCTCTGTGACGCCGGGGCATATGTCGTGTTACCAGAGCTAATACCTTCTACAGATATTAAGACGCTTCAACGTAGAACTCAGAGATCCAAAAACCCCACTAAAGGAAAAGAACATCATCCAGATGTTCATTTCTGACTTATTCATGACCTTTACAGAACGAGAGGAAAAAATATAGAAACAAAAATGAGGAGAAATGCGGGAGGATACAGACACTCACTCAACATGCTATTGAGGCAGGCGCTCTTACTTACTTGCTTACTTAACTTGTGATACCAATTCCGGGAGTTTAGGTGAACCTTATTTGTTTTATTTTTTTCTCTCTCTCTTCTACCCCCTTTATTCTTTCTTGACACCGATACTGTATTGTACTACTACCTCATTTATTTTCATTTCAGCTTACGCAGGCGAACAAGCAGAGAGAGAGAGCCGGGCTTTGGGGGGAAAGAGGCGGTTTATTCTATCAATTCTAGTCTCATAACTTTCATGTATTATACGATACTAATCCATCCTACCATTCATACTTTTAATTAATTAATCAACCCAAGATATCACTTGTAACCAACAAATTGCCAATTCTTCTCACACCCCCGCCCCCACAAACACCCCAGCCATTGGGCGCACAAAGCAACTCACCGGGCAGTTACTGCAACCGTACTCTGGCAGATACAGTTACTCGTTCCCGGCATGAAGAACCTGAACATTTGGATCCGAATTTAGTATGGGCGCTCAGATACGCACAGACAATTTGCCATACAAATTTTGATCCCTGTGTTCAGGTTCTACATGCCGGGAACATGTACCGGTTATGATACACGCGTACTTGGTACCGTAGCACGGCAAGCCACACGGTCTCCTCCGAAACAGTCACAAGGCCAGCCCATGCCATCCACCCCATCCCATCCCATCCCATCCCATCATCTACCGTACCATTCATCTCTCAGAGAATAACTCAAGTACCGGTATGTAGCAGCCCTCACCTGATCTAATCTCATCTCTAAGTTATGGTAACTACTTGAGTTGGCTCGAAAACTCGTTAAAAAGGACAGTGAGAGAAAAAAAACAAAAAAACAAAAGACGTACAAACTTCCCAAAGAAGGGAAGGGAGGAAGGAAGAAGAAAAAGGGCTTCCGTTGTCTCGGTAAAACCATTCTTGAAGGTTTTTGTCTGGCTCGGTCGGGGCTAACTTGCTCGAGGGGGAGCGTGAAACATTGTTTTTTGTTTTTCTGCTTGGAAGGAAGGAAGGTTGATACGGTACGGTACTACTAGTGCGCGGCGCGACGGCGACGGATGTTGTGGACGGTATATAATAGTATAGTATATATTGTAGGTAAAATAACATCCGAATTTTCCGAATTTTCCGGAGGAGAGCGGGAGAAACGGGGATGTCCTCGGCTTTTTTCTTTCTTCTTTTCCTTTCCTTTCTTTCTTCCATCTGAGCCTTACTGGTGTTTGTGTGAAAAGCCGTTGGTTGGTAACGTGCCGGTGCTGACTGAATTCCCCCCATCCCAGCGATTAGTGGAAGGGTACTGTGCCGGTACAATGCGCCATGGTACTATAGATCGTGGATGTGCTATACCAGTACTTACTGTGCCGGGTACAAGAGAAGAGAAGAGAGCGCGCGGGGGGGTTGTTTATGCATACTGGCATCTTTTTGTTTTGTTTTGTCAAGTCGGTAGATTCATCCGTGCACGCATCCTAAGGCATGGCCCAGAACCCCTCTAGCGAAATCGACATGGACTAATATCAAAATAAAGAGATCTATTCCCGGTACCATACGACACCGTAAGTCGAACATCACCACCACCACCGCCATCACTATTACACAAGAAATCAACACACCCCACAGCCCACACCCTTACCCTACCCAATCCATCAACCCACTCACTCACTCACCCACCACCCAGTCAAGAACCATAATATAAACAACCCCCACAATCCCCACTCAATGATCCGGCAACCCCTCCCTACTCCTCCCACTATCATACCACTTCCAATCGATAAATATAAGGTATCCGACGACAACCAAACGCATCGTGGTCAGTGGGTCAATCTACACCCGCAGCGTTAGCGATCATTTCGGAATAAAACATGCCTAGGGAATATGATGATGGTAATGACGAACCATTTTCGCTCCCTCTCTTCTTCCTCTACTTCACGCTTCCCAGGTGTGCAGAAATGATAACGAAATGAAAAAGAAAAAAGGTGCTGAAAGGAAAATTTGTTATGTTTGGCAGGTGAGGAGGGGGGGAGGGGTTGATTATATATGCACCCCTGGACTACTTCCGTCATAAGGGGGCCAGAGTAGGCAGGTATGATGGAGGGAGGAAAGGTACTATATTTTAGAATATTCCGGAGGGGGGGGGGGCGGTGGGGTTAGTTAGTTAGTTAGTTAGTTAGTCCGAAAAAGACGCATGTCCGATCATTGGCTTGCTTTGGCTTTTTTCTGGAATGGAGGGGGTTTGCCGGGGTGGTGGTGTTGATGCGTATTACGCATCATGGTACGTATATAAACAGTATCGCTTGAGGGGCTTAGGGGGAGGGGGGCGCTTTTTCCGGCTTTGTGATGTGTACCTGTCTCGGGCAAAAAGTAACTACTTGCATTTGTGTACCTGAATATAGATAGGATTTTGGAAAGGGTGTGTGTGTGTATGGTCGATCGTTCGTTCGTTCGTTGGGTAAGGTATCCGTGCCTATAGGTAAAATTCCACGTTTAGTGTCAGGGCACTTCTTTCCTGATGGGTATAGGAAGGAAAAGGACCCTTTGGCTAAGTAGGGTGTGATACTAACTTTTATATTTTCCCACATGTGGAAAAAGCGCGGAGGGGGGGGGGGGTTGTTGGAAGTGGTGATTTAGAGAGTGTCTCCTGTAGTAATAATAGGATAGTCTAGTTGTTGGGAGCGAGCGGGGTTTCGATACTGGATACCTGAAAAGATCGGATGGGAATTATTTCTTCCTTTCCTTTTTTCCTAAGGGGCAATTACTATATTTACTGATTGGAGTGGAGGACTTTTTGGTAGCCACTCTTTTTCCCATTACTCTACCCACACCTTGTCCAGGGTCCATCTGGGGGGCGGGAGGGTGGCCTTGGGAAGTAAGTGGTCATTGTCTGCCTATCGTAGGCACTCATCCAAAGTACAGTACAGCACCACGCTGCGGGAGTCTTATGCAGTGCCCGAGGGTGAGCAGGCACTCCTGTAGAACGCCCCAGGCAAACCCAACTCAACCTTCCAACCCTTCAATCGCAAAACAGGGCAGTGATGGCGTAATTGCATGGGGCCACAATACCGTAGCCGTCCGGCCAACTACTAAGAACCCTAGATGGACCCGACAATCCAAACAAGACCCTTCTTCCCCCCGCGTGGGCATTCCGCATTACACCACAAAAGTCAATACAAAAGGCACGGTTCGTAAGTCTTTTCAATATTATTTTTAGACATCATGATGTCACGCTCGAAGGCCGGAGGAGGAAGAAACGGAACTTATTTAAGGTTTAACCGGGAGGGCCCTTATTATCAACTAGTCCCCCCCGATATTCTCAAATATTCTCTCCTCCCTCTCGCCAACCGAGAGGGGTATGGCTCGCAGTTAAATGTAGGGAGGAAGCAAAGAAGAAGAAGAAATGACGAGCTTTTCGAAATAGATATCATAACATCAATCGCTGGAATTTCTCAAAGGGTTTCCTTCTTCTCCCACCTGGGATGTATATAATCCCCCCCCCCTCAGCTTTCTTTCTTTCTTTCTTTCCTACTTTTAGCTGTGAAGCTCAAGTAACCCCCCCCCCCCCCCCCAGGGAGCCAATATCAAGAAGCCCTTTAGTATATTATAACAACAGCTATGTATGATACAAGAGAAGAAGGAAAAGGAAAAAAATTGACAAACGGAGTGAAATCAAGAAAAACCCCACGACTACTAAAACACCCATGCCAGGCTAACAGCGCCGGTAACTATATTTACTATACTCGTACAGTACGATAAAGCCAGAAAAAAGGAGGGGGGGGGGAACTCGAATCACAAATGCCAAACCATACATTCAGTCAGTCAATATCCCTGACGCAGAATACTATCACAACAAACCCCACAAACCAAGACGGAAACCAAACATAGTGTGTGCATAATATTATATGATATAAAAAAGGGGGAAGTCCCAACAAAGGAAAGAAATATAAATACAAAAACTTTACAATCGCCAAAGTCGTCCTAGCCCCCCCTCGAATCGATAATTCATTCATTCACACCCTTCGAGCCCGTCGCGACAAATCACCGGTGCCATCATACCAATTCCAAAGACGGAAACGCCGCTACCGTAAGGATATTCCGAGGGTCCCTCCCACGTGCCCCGCGATTCGGTGACGCCAGCGTCCGGACCATTTTCGTGCGAGGCTAGGGCCCCTTGCGGATACTCCCCGGTCCAACCCACAGTCGGGAGATCCGATTGATAATCCATGACGGGGGGGCAAACACACCTTCTACGCCACTTGTTCCCTGCAATTACCAATACGCCCCATCATACTAGTGACAAAGAGAGATTCATATATATAAAAGGGAGAAATAGGTATACACCCTGAAATGAAAAAAAAATTACATTACATTATGAGAGTGCCGACCCCGCGACCCAGGCTGCCGCACAAGTGAGTAATGCACCAACGCCCATAGCATTCCTACTCCATCCTCTGCTCCCCTCGACCCTCACGGCGCCAACCTTCTTCACCGCTGGTGCTGATGTCTCCGTGCTCTCCTTCGCACTAGCACATGTCCCATTCTTTCGTCCGGGCATGGTGAAGTCGACCGCCAGCTTTGACAGCTGCAGCACATCCTCCTTCCACTTTTGCTCGTCCTCACCGTCAATTTCCACGTTCTGCACGTTGCCGAAGAAGTCCGTGATAAGGACGTCTTTCAGATCCCGCTTGAACAGATCAGTGCGCACGCCAGGAGTGGAGTGTATCTTCTCAGTCTCGTAGGAGTCGAAGAGGTCCTTCATAGTGTGCTTCGAGGAGGCACTCTGCACGTTGTTCTCCAGGAACTCGAGGTTGTAATACGTATACCGATCAATTACAGCAACGCCAACGTCATTGTCGGCGTGATGTGAGTACGAGCTCTCGTCCAGCTTGCTCGACCCCGTTGCGAGGATATTCTTGGAGTAGAACTTGCTATACATGGTGTTGGCCTGGCAAGTATCTATCATGAACAGCATCTCATGATACCGCTTCTTCTCCCACATCTGCTCGAAGGCATCAGCGATATCAAAGGCACTAATCTCCTCCGCGTCCTGGAACTTTAGGAATTCGTTTCCGCCGTGGCCGGTCATGTAGATGAAGATGTTACTCCGATCGTCCGTCAGCAGTCTCTTGCTCCTAGGTGTGTCGGGCTCGACTCTATCCGTGAGCAGCCGGATAAAGTTCTCGACCGTAACCTCGTACCCCCGATAATCCACCTCAATGTTGTCGCCGTAAAGGTCGAGTGCGCGGTCGGCATTGTTGTAAACTGTGCCGGGGAAGGCGTTGCGGGGATTGCACGCGATGTCATCGGAGAGCATTAGGATGATCTGCGAGTCTGGGATCCCAAGCCTCTTCACTGTCCGGTACATTGACAGCACGTTCGCCAGGTGGCGGTAGTTGAACCAGAACCTGGACGTCGACACTAGGACCGCCCAATTTGACGTGTGCTGGGCTAGAGCTCCGCATGACAATAGAGTAACGAGAGCAAGGGGCAACTTCATGGTAGCTGAAGGTAGGCAGGCAGGTAGGTAGGTAGGTAGGTGGGGGTGTGAGCAGTGGTAGTATTCAAAAACAAAAAGGGTTCGTTGATGCAGTGAAAGTTGGTCTATTGTGTCAAGAGGTCAGAGCTCTCAATGTGTTGCATTGCTGCGGCGCGGGACAACACAAACCAAGTTAGTCCATTCCAGTTGCAACCTATGGGTTAGGGCTGAGTAATAACTTGTATCCATACCGCCGCATTCCTTCTGCTCCTCCTCAAAGCTGCCCCTGAAATTGTCACAACATCTCACTCGATTTCGTTTTTGTTTTTTTATTTCTTCCTTTTGACATTCCTTCCCCACAATGACAAGGGGGGGCGGGGGAAGACCGGGGAAGCGCGACGCGAGGAGGAAAGAAAAGCAAAGAAAAGGAAAACTAAGGAACACGCGAAAAGAAGTTGTTCTCCCCCTCCCCTCCCCTCCCCTCACATCATATCATATCATAACCCTCTCCCCCCCACGCCCCACCCACCACGGTACCTGCTCATCCCAACAGGTCTGAAACAACAACCTCCCCCCCCCCAAGCCATCGGAGGTTCTAGCCCCGGGTCCCATTAATACTCGAGCGCCCAGTACACAACAGCATATGTAGCCTTATCACCATCAAAAACCCATCACTATCACTATCACCATACATACCGTACATTGCCGTCGTCCGGCGCTCGAACTGGCACAGCACGTATGATACGATACCGCATTCCCCCGACAAAAAACAAAGGATCACGTGTTATCATATTATCTCGTGAAGCTGAAGATGAACAGTTTCAAGAAACACAAAACCAACTCTGTTTCACACTCACTACTCCACTTCCGACATGCGTGTGCGTGTGTATGTGTGTGTGTGTGCCGTACGAGCATGATAGAGTGCGGTAAGTAATAATAAAAAAAGACCAAGTAAACTGGACCCGATTTTGTTTCTTCCCTTCGGGGGGGGGGGGGGGTAATTATTGCCTCGAAAGATATCATGGAAAAACGAACGGCCCCAGAACCAATTGTTTCTTTCTTTATTTATTTCTCTCTGGCAAAGAGGTATAATAATAATAATCCGTCCCCAGTGCGTTACCACGATAATCATAACTCACCGGTGTCTACATATTATGATACCTTACCGCACCACACCGTACCCGTACGAGTAGCATCAGCGCAAACCCATGACTTCACAACAACCGCATAGTACAGTATAATAGCATGGCATAGCATAGCATAATCCTTCCCTTCCCTTTACTCCTGTCTTCTATGCCTCCCCCATATCTCGTCAATCAATAAATCAATCAATCGATCAACCAATCAATCAATCAGTCCACCCTGCTAGTACCACACCGGCATTCACCCCGGGGGGACATCAATTTGACCTACCGTGGATTTCACAAAAAAAGAAAAAGAAAAAAGAAAAGAAAAGAAAGGGAAAAGGGATCATCTATCGTGGTCTCACTCGAAGATCAATCAAGCTATCATTTTTATTTACCCCACCCTTCTCTCTCCTCCTCCTCCTCTCCTCTACGAGTACTGTGGTATGACATGATGTGCATGATGATGATGGGAGGAGGCAGGCAGCGGAGTATCCATCAACCGTTCCGATGTAGTAAACTTGCCTGTTTCGTCTCGCTTCGCTTGGGCATGCTTAAAGTGGTGTGGCTTCAGCTAAAAGGTAAGGATATGGTGGACATGGAGCTGGAGCTCGGCGCGAGGAAAGGAAGGGAGCGAGGGGGGTGAGGAGAAACGAGAAACAGAGTTGACTTGAACCTTGGTCTCACAATTTGCACGAGGTGGATGGGTGGATCATAGAGGTGGAGAAGTTGTGATTCGGGCTACGGTACGCTCTTGGGGGAAAAGGGGGCTGCCTTTGCTCACCAGACTTTGTGTGATATTGTATGATATTGTACCACGACACACAACTACGGGCGCACTAAGCTTCCCTTCGTTTTCTGCTTCTGTTATATACAAGTGCGACTGAATTACCCAAAATGCTTACCGCTACAAAAATGCGGGTAATTTTTTGGAAGCTCAGAGTAATTGATCATTGATCCGAGTGATTGGAAATGATCATGGCCTTTTGTGTGTGGAACTCAAATTAATTCAAGCCTCTTCCCACCCTTTCCTGCGCATCCTACCCCTCATTGATCCACATCGACCCCCACCATCCTCCCCCGGAGATATTATATCCTAGTACCCGTAATATGTTGAGAGAAAGATAAATTTACACCGGAAGAAAAAAGAGAGGTATATAGAAACCGAGTGCAGCGGCCAATGAATGGTAAAGATGGAAGAGGTGAAGAATAAAAAACCAAGATAGGAAAAGGAAACCAAGATAGAAAAGAAATTTTCCCAAGACCGAAACCAACCTGAAATTTTGAGAATACATTAATGGGATGAGGACGCTATTTCGGTACAGAAGTCGGCAAATCAGAAGACGTGGCTCAAGCATACAGACACAGCAGATTCCATTTCGTGAGGAGTAAAGCGTAACCCAAAGGAATTTTCCGAATCCATACCACTAGACGAAATGAACCCGGTAAGTTGTATGAGAAACATATCCGAACGATTAATAGGTGAAGTGCATAGACCATGGAGCAGGAGAGAGAAAAGAAAAGGACATGCAAAAATACAAAATAAAAAGAAAACAGATTGAAAAGGGTATCTTGGCTACAAGGTAGTCTTCACTATAATCCTTTAGCCAAGAAATCGTGGTCCACTTAATGATACCACGCAGTAAACCAAAACACCACCCGAACGAACCACACGCGAGAAATTGGCAAAGAGAAGTAGTAGTTTTCTTTCAAGGGAGGCGAAAGTGGTGTGGATTTTTCTCTTTCGGTGACTGGGGTGATTGCCTCTGATGCCCCGTCAGCATATCATAGGTGGTATAGTAAATCATGACGTCTGAGCCGGATGTGGTTGCATCTGGGCCGGGTGTTGAGGAAGATATCCTCCGCGCTGTTGTGCCTGGACAACTTGAGCTTGTTGCTGCTGTTGAATATATTGTTGATAGGCATGAGCCTCAGGCATGGCCATATACGGGCCGGGCGGAACACCCGGACCAACCGGCATTCCGACTGGCGGACGTCCAGTGACTTGGGGAGGCAGTTGGGTATGTTGCGGCTCCTCGGGGGAATCAACACTATTGAAGATATTCAGGTTAGCTACCTGTTCGAGGTTCCGAGTAATAGGAAAATACATACGCAGAGTCGCCTTCAGCAACACCATTCTCATTGGAATGCGGTTCGGGTGCGTTCAAACATGCCTGAAAACTCGTTAAACATCAATTTTCAAAAGGAAACACGAATTGAAATTATCAAAGCTACCTGGATGAGATTTTTTCCTTCCGCTTTGGTGACCAATGGCTGAAGCTTGGGCGTTGTGAAGGTATAAACTAGGCCGGTCTCGGAGACAACAAGCAACAGAACCTGAGTGCCAGTCAATACGGAAAGTTCGTAGGCCTGGATACATGAATAAAAGGTTAGCAAATGGATGTTGAAAGTAGGAATTTGTTACGCGTAGACATCGTGAACCGCGATTGAGGAAAAAGAAAAGGTCAAAGGCTATGAGATAAGAAAAACAAAGGACAATAGCGGAATGTACCTTCTTCATGATGCCCGCCTTTCGTTTCGAGAAAGTGATGTGACGTCGTGATTTGTCTTGGATAAACTTGATCTCGATTTTCCTGCGCTCACGACCGGGCTTATTGTCTTCATCATCATCGTCGTCATCTTGATTCGGTCGGGTTCGTTTTACCCCCCGAGAGGGATCGACTCCGGCAGCATTGGGGTTGGAATTCGGAACTCCGCCATTACCAGCAGCGAGGCCGGAAGCGTTCGGGCCAGCAGAGTCGTCGTGGGGACCGGGGGAAGGTTGTGGGTCGTTATCAGACATAGCCGCGAAATTTTATTTTTTATTTTTTAAAAAATGTGTCCCTCTGACTGGATTCGGGTTTGGTGTTTTTCTTGTGTTATGGTTTGTCTGTATCTGGATATGGGAG
>Ga0307509_10002216_pt1 | contig 31851 bp, 29 predicted proteins | sample 10_EM_MG_FD_202245 | JGI IMG/M metagenome (GOLD analysis project Ga0307509, IMG submission 202245) | Populus trichocarpa ectomycorrhiza microbial communities from riparian zone in the Pacific Northwest, United States - 10_EM | ecosystem: Host-associated > Plants > Roots > Unclassified | place...
CCCCAAACCCGGAGGGCTACAGGGGCAGGCAGGTCGGGGATGGACTGTCCCCAGTATTCGGCAACGCTTTCGGATTTTAGCATGGGCCAAGGAGGTAGTGCTATACCATGACACAGCGTAACCTACTCGCGAGGTTTGCGACCATAGAGTAAATCGCAGCCTGAGGAGCGGGAGGAGGACGAGGAGAGTCACCCGGCGAGGAGAGCCACTCAGCAGTGGAGGTGCCAGCTATCGTGAGGGGCAGTAGGGTGCCAGCCAAGGAGGCAGTAAGGTGCCAGATAAGGAGGGACGTAGCAGTACGGTGCAAGCGGATCTAACGCGTGGGAAGCGGGAGTAGGAAGGCTCGCCAAAGACCAAGAAGTACGAACGCGGAGGACCGAAACAGGGTCACAATTTTTCGAAAACCGACCGTACCGACCGAGCACGTCAGCAGAGAGTGCAATACCAGAGAGCTGGGCCACCAGGGCAACTACTTCACCGATAGCCCGAGACTGCGACCGCGTGTTGACGAGGAAAAGAGGGTTGCCGACCGTGCAAATCGCTAAGCGAGACGCGTCGCGAAGTGCGGGGTAAAGGGTAGGAACGTCAACGCGAACGAAGACAAACAGAACCAGAAAGGAATCCATAACCCCCGGGAGGGGAGGCCAGAGGCCCCAGAGGAAGGAAGGAGATCAAGGCGTGACACCCCTAGGCAGAAGCCATCAAGGGGGGGTCAGAGGCGAAGGACACTCTCACGATGATCTCCCGTGGTGTTGAGATTTCAATCGCTGGAGGTGGAGCGGACGAGAAAGATGAAACTGGTAGGGGGGTCATCCCCTGCTATATATACAGGAAAGCACCAGCCACAATTTCCCAGGTTCACGCGGCCTCACTCGCGGCCTCACCCGCCACTTTACTGGCTGACGTACTCCCCCATAGCCGACCGTGCTGGATATGGAAGGACGCTCCAACACATTACGCTCAGACTCCGCGAGTGACTGCCTGTGACGACGTAACAAACAACCTAGGGAAGACTGGTGATAATTGTTACGCACTTGATGATTATAGCATCCGTTGTGCAGTAGTATGTTAGAATAGAATGAAGTATGATAGTTCTTTTTTTTTTGCGGGTAAATGCGTTAACCCTAGTAGCCTTTTCATACCAGGGTTCAGAATGGGGAAAAGAAAAGTAATCGGGTTATGTAATAACTCTTGCCTCGGCAGCAGCCCGGTCTTACAGAAATAGCTACGATCCATTCCTTCGCGGTCAGGTAACTCAAGTTCTGGATACCATAATCATGGCCGGGAACACAGGGGCGATCATCCAGATTGGGTATTCTTTCAAGGTTCATCGGAGATTTAACCTATAGTTTCGGATAGTTACTAGTCCCAGGCAAAAAGTATCGGGAGATAGGGGTTCGCAAAATATGTCGCAAAAAACTCGGTTGTATCACAAACTCACAGCTCTTATTTCCGAGTGCTTCTTTCCTAGGACAAGTAGTTTAGAGCAGATTCTGGCTGCTCAGTTAACAGAGTGACGGCGCCCCACGTAGGGGTGAAAGTTGGAAGCTGGAAGTTGGAAATTGGAACTCTTAGCCAATATTTAATGTTGTTATGAGATGTTGATTGAGGAACGGGGCAATTGGATGAGGAGAGAGAATGAAGTCAAGGAGGAAACGAGTGGGTATTGATTGGTTTCGTACCTTGCTTGCTTATCCTTCTGATATATGGAAGGACAGAGGGTTTATATACACAATACCAATATCTTTCCCAACTTCCTCACTATAGTAGCGGGAATCTTCCGGGAGATGCCCACACAACAATGGGGTTCCGGTCCTATGTGACCGGTATTCTCACCCACCCTCGGATTTTCTTTCTGATCATTTCCGGCGATCCATCCGGACACTCGCATATGATATACGATTCAGGTATATCCGTCCCTCCTCCTATATTGGTAATGCGTGACAAAGGGAACCTCTAACAAAAGAGTGACAAGATAGGTAAGGTGCATAGGAAATATCGTTTAGTGCCGAGTGATCACCGATGATTTTCAACATTTAAGAAGGGAAGAAAGCTCCCTCACAGCAAGAAATTGGCGGTGAAGCAAAAACCTTTGTCTTTTTTGTTGCTCTCTTTCTAAAAAAATCCCAGTTTACATCACTTTTTAATGACTCTCAGGGCGCTGGAGGCTATGTGTACTATACCGGCTTCCCGTGCTCTCTCTGGAAAGCTCCATTGTGTAGAAGCTTTTGTATGAGAAGGTATTATAATCCAAGGTTTTGACTATAGCTTAAGGATGAACGTTTCCGGTGTTCAATTTCTTGTTTCTTTTGGGATTGGTTTGTTCATTAAGTCCTTTTATGGTATGATGAGCTTCCTAGTGCGTTGCGAGTATGGTTAATCATACACCGCTCCCAGCGCTACGGCACACTGATTTTCCGTGGAGCACGAATGAAGGGACAAATAATAAGTTAAGTGGGGTTTCCAGCTGATTGATTAGCAAGGGGTAAGGCGCCAGGTTGTTTATTTGCCTAGCCAAGCGATTCCACGCCAAGCACTCTCGGGGCTCCTTTTCATTTGAGTGGAAGGATTGTGGCGCCCAGCGGGATAGCATTTGCTTGTAAAGGGTGTGGCATTTGTCGCGGTTGATGCAGTAAGCACAGGGAGAGTTTTGTCGAATAATCTTTGGCACGGATTGATTGGACTACCGTCAGAATTGGAATAATTGAGAATGTCGCCAGCTCTATTGTCCCAACTGAGGGTTGAAAGAGGACTTTTCTCTGTGTTTCCCCCCTTAATCCAAAATGGGGAAGTCTAGACGTCCCAGTGGCGTTCTTAATTGCCGGTATTCCAGTTCTTAAGGCATCGGCCAGGCCACAAAAGACCCCTCTTTTCTCCACCTCGAAGGAATTACACCACCGGTAGTCGGCCGCTTTTATCATCCATAATCTACAATACTCAAACCAGCAAAAATCCCAAAAATGTCTCAAAAATTTAGCAACAATATCAACTCTATGAATACTGTCAATAACTTTACCTTTGCCAATGATCGATCGGATATCCTAGCCTGGTTATCACCCCTGAATCCGAAGTTACGACATCAGGATATTCGGGACGGCCGAGTTGGAAATGTGGGGGAGTGGCTCTTACGAACCGAGGAATTTAGAAGCTGGGAGGCTGGTAGTGCGGGAAGCGAATCCGACAACCCGGTCTTGTTTTGCTATGGGGACCCGGGGGTGGGCAAGACCTTTGTTTGGTAACAAGGACGAACCCCGATGAATGGAAGAGGAAAGGGCAAGTGCTAACGAATTGTAATATTAGCTCATTGGTGATAGACAGGTTGTGCGATCGGGCTAAAGATCGGGGGACCGCAGTTGCATGCTTTTACTTTGACTTTGCAGCCCAAAAGGAGCAGTCTTGGGCGGGTATGCTGGGTTCCCTGCTCAAGCAGGTTGTGAGCGGAATGGGAGAGGTGCCGGGGGAAATAGCGCAAGCATATGAAGACCACAAAAAGGTGATTGACGGGCGGGGGCTACAGCTCGCCGATATTGTGAGGATGCTACAGACCACCGTTTCCGAAAAGCCTACATTCATATGTATCGATGCTCTCGATGAATGTATAGCGAGATATCGAATCAAGCTTCTGGATTCGCTTAACCAGATCCTCCGAAGGTCTCCAGGCACTCGGTTGTTCATAACAGGGAGACCGCACATCCGGGCTGAGGTTGGAAATCGTCTTTCTGGAAGGGTAGCGACTTTACGCATCACTCCGCCGAGAGATGATATCATCAGTTATCTTCGCAGCAGACTAGACGAAGATACAACACCGGATGCGATGGACAGTGGCCTGAAGGCAGACATTCTGAGGAAAATTCCCGATGATATTTCTGAAATGTAAGTATGATAGAAGCAACAGCATCGGAGAAGCTGTCTCAAGTTTCCACTGACAAATATCTAGATTCCTGCTAGTCTCGCTGAATGCTGACGCGATCCTGCACGAAACCACGATCCGGCGCAGGCGACAAAAGCTCAATGCAATGACTGATGGGTTAGGGCTGGGGGGTGTTTATGGTGCGACACTGGGTCGGATAAAGAGACAGGGTGAAGAGAAAGCGAGGCTTGGCATGACCGCATTGATGTGGATCTCCCACGCGGAGCGGCCATTGAAGGTCGACGAACTGCGCCACGCTCTAGGAGTCGAAATCGGATCCCCGGATATCGATGATGACAACGCTCCTTCAATTGGGACATTGCTAAGCTGTTGTCAAGGACTTGTTGCCGTAGACAAGGAAGCTTCCATGGTCCGCTTAATTCATTTTACTCTTCAAGAGTACCTCCGGGCCCATCCTGAGTTTTTTGGTGGAGCTCACGCGACAATGTCTGAAACATGCTTAAGTTATCTGAGTTCCCATCACGTCAAAGCTCTTTCGATGAGTCCCTCTCGCGACCTCCGGCGGACTCCCTTTCTGGAATATTCATCCCTATATTGGGGGATGCACGCAAAAAGAGATCTTTCACATATTGCGAAGCAGCTTGCGTTGGAGCTGTTTGACGACTACAGTAACCACATTTCCACCGAAATCCTCTTGAGCAAAGAGAAACCGGAATCTTTTGATCCTGACTTCGATGAACATTTCTTGTTCAGTGGCCTGCACTGTGCATCCTTCTTCGGGATTGTGGAGCTTGTAACTTCCTTGGTAGAGGTGGGAGGTTGTGATATCAACCAAGCAGACTGCACAGGTAGTACACCTCTCATGTGGGCTGCTACCAATGGGCACAAGGGGGTGGTGAAGATACTCCTCGAACGAGACGACGTCAACCCCAACAAACCTAATTGGTATGGCGAAACGCCACTCTGGGCTGCTGCTTTTAATGAGCACGAGGTGGTGGCAAGGATGCTCCTCAAACGACACGACGTCAACCCTGACGAAGCTAATGAGGACGGCGAAACACCGCTCTGGTTGGCTGCCTTTCGTGGACACGAGGGATTAGTAAAAGCGCTACTCAAACGAGGCGACGTCAACCCCGACAGTCCAAATAATGACGGAGAAACACCACTCTGGTGTGCTGCTTCCGGCGGGCACGAGGGAGTCGTGAAGATACTGCTCAGGCGGGACGATGTCAACCCCCACAGTCCCAATAACGACGGTGAAACACCTCTGTGGTCAGCTGCTTTCAGTGGGTATGAGGGACTGGTGAAAATGCTGCTTGGGCGGGATGACGTCAACCCCGACAGTCCAAACAACGACGGAGAAACACCGCTCTGGTGGGCAGCAAAGAATGGGCACGAGGAAATGGTGAAAATGCTACTCGGGAGGGACGATATCAACCCCAATAAAGCAAGTGGGTCTGGTGAAACGCCACTCTGGTTTGCTGCTAAGAACGGGTACGAGGGAGTGGCGAAAATACTGCTTGGGCGGGACGACGTCAACCCAGACAGGCGGGATGAGCGCGGTCGAACTCCGCTCTGGTGGGCTTCTTTGAATGGGCACGAGGGAGTGGTGAAACTACTTCTCGGACGGGACGACACTTGCCCCGACAAACAAGATAACGGCTGCCGAACACCGCTCTGGTGTGCTGCTTTGAATGGGCACGAGGGAGTGGTGAAAGTACTACTCGGACGGGACGACGTCAGCCCCAACCGCCCAGATAAGTACGGTGAATCACCGCTCGGGTGGGCTGCTGCAAATGGGGATGAGGGAGTGGTGAAGATACTGCTCGGACGGGGCGATGTCACCCCGGACCAACCCAATAAGTATGGCCGAACACCACTCTGGTTGGCGGCCGCAAAGGGGCGCGAGGGAGTGGTGAAAGCTCTACTTGGACATGATAATGTGACCTCCAACAAACCAGATTATGACGGTCAAACACCCCTCTCGTGTGCTGCTCGCCGTGGCCATGCGGCAGTGGTAGCGCTACTCCAGCCCCCCGGTATCTATGCCCCCCCTGCCACCTCCCGTAGCTTGAAATATCCACGTGTGGTAATTGCCGGCTTTTCCCCCACCCCGGAATAAGCCCGCCATCGAAACTCGCCTTTGGTATTTCTCCGCTGGTCCTAGGAAATCATCTGGAATGAAGATTTCCTGATCTATCACATACTCGTCCCAACCTCTGCTTACGTTTTCTTATGCTGTCGGATCAGTATTTGCCAATTCCTGTCCACAGTCCAGACTTTGGCGTCTGTTGCAGGCTATTTCTAGTGTATTCGGGTAGGCGGGTTTGACAAGGAATTTCCGTCGTGCCTACGTTTTAGTGTTTTCTGGTTCTAGACCCTCTTTGCACATTTTCTCGTTCACTTTTGTCCCCTAGAGCTCACTTTCCTCCTTCCCCTCCTCCCTAAGCGTTGGTAGACATGAGGGTTGTGTAGATACAATCATATCGTTGTTGGGATCGGAAGTGGTTTTTTGTGCTAGTCGGGTTAATGGCATCTACGATAGTGGGGTTAAGGAAGTTTCGCCGCTGTATTAGATCGTGTTGTGTACCGGTAGTATGCTCTGCAAACTTGCCGTTCAAACCTGTTGGAAATAATAGATTCGGAGGTGATTCTGAATTTTGCTATGAAAGCAATTTTATTGACTTATAGAGACAAGATAGAAGAATGGAGACATGTGCGAGGAAAGAGTAAGTAATCTTTCAACAAGGACATGAGAAAAAGAACCTGCTCTTATCCTATGACAACCGCGTGACAAGAAACACAACTAGAAAAACTCTTCCTCCGGTTGATACCTGCTACTGGTAGTCGGTAAGAGGAGGGTCTTAGATGTTTTTAGCCGAAGGAGATGAAACAGGAAAAATATGCAGGTGCAGAGGAGGGGCAAAATATGGATCGACTACTCCAATGATATGTTTCAACAATAATAATCGGCGATGAAGTTTTTATGATACGCAGCGGAGTAGGGCGGTTTAAGTGAAGATACACAGTTTGTATCAAGCAGTGAGGGGGTTCATGATTAATTGTGTTGTGAGTTAAGAAAGGAAAGGCGTGAGGAAGAGTTAGGATCAGGAAGCCAGGGGTGGGGCGAAAGGAAGACAGTGAGAAAGAAAAACAAGTATCATAGAAGAAACCTTTCCATCAACTTATCACAATCATCATGATCTCTATCTCCACTTAAGCGGTTCCACTCAGCCGCGTAAAATCTTCACCGTAAATCATTACCTCAGCAACCATCATTTTCAACAAAAGCCGAATAAATCCAGGCGAGTGATGACCTGTGATGGAATTATAGAAAAGTCGAGGGAGGGTGGTGGTAATCATGTCACCTTCCCGGAAGAAATAATCCTCAGGTGCTACAGTGTATGTGAACAAATCGGAGCAGAGCAGAGTTTTCAATTTTACACAACGTCTACGAATCATAGAGTACGAATCATATCATAGTTGTTTTGTTCATATTTCGAGGTAGGGTGCAAAATAAATACGGTAGGAGGTTTCCTAAGTCTTCGGGATGGGGAAACGAGGGCCCGTTTGGGGTTTTTGTTTGACCCTGTTGCTTAAGTCTGCGGTTAATTTAGGAAAGATGGGTATCCCTCTAAGGTGGATTCGCTCCCAGATCGGCTAAGCTAGATACGGAAAGAATTGGATTGTGATCCATTGAGAATTTAGTAGCTCTGGAGGCGCTAGGTCAGTTATGGTCTGAAAAGTCCAACATTACCACCAACAACCGCTGCTCCGTAGCTACTTTTGGTTTGTAGCTACCTCGGGGCAAGTTTTACTGTTTCATACCGCCTCAGAGATATTATAGCAGATGTGCTTGCAGCAACAGCAACGGCGCGTCCATCACACTGGAGTAGCCGATGTGCTTGAGGAAGAATGCTGGGGGCGGTCGCGGCGGGGGTCTGAAAAGTCTCACACGGGAGCGGAGCACATAGCACTGTCCTTGCGAATATTCATTTGTAGCCGCAGGGGGCTATTTTCCTGCCGCGATTTTTTTAAAAAAAGGCCGCAGCCGCCACCTGGGTTGGCCGACAGCGGCAGTGGAGTGGGCGGGCCCATGGGCCTCTCGCATGCCTACAAAAGCGTGATGTTTCCAACAAAGGTTGGTTTCGAAGTGGGGCTTCAACTGCCCGGCGAGGCAGTGGCACTGGAAGTGTGAGTGGGAACTGGAGGAGCACTTCTGAGGGTAGTTGTGCCAGCGCCATTGGCCTCCCAACTGTAAATTCTGACTTTGTTGATTCAGCGCTTGTGGAAAGGGGGGGAATGTTTTCTGCTGCTTCTTCTTCTCCCCCTAGGTACTTGTCATGTGAATCGTGTGTGGGAGGCGTAGATTGAGGGTGTACAGGGGCGTTCGAATAAATTACCTTCTTTCACATATATATATTATATTATTATTGTCTATTTATAGGGGCAAAGTATTAGGACTTAGTTATTATTACAATGTTTATTTACATGTTATTATACGTATATATAATTCTCGGCTTTACCAAGTTTCATTCCACTTTGCTAAGATTATAGGCAATATCTTCGGGGGTGTGGCATGACTCTTCTCCCCTGACTGTCAGGACGATTGTAGATTAGCAGTACCAGTACGAGTGCTAACTAAGTCTGATTCATCCCTTTTGTCAGCCCCAACAGACCTGATAGCTACTGCCCAGCTCCCCTCTGGAGTGCTGCCGAGAATGGAAGCGAGACAGTGGTGAAAATACTACTCACACGGGACGATGTCAACCCCGATAATCCAAACAACGACGGCCAGACACCGCCCCGGGTGCTGCCATGAATGGCCACGAGGGAGTGGTTGAAATGCTGCTCAGACGGGGCGATACGAATACAAACCGGATATCTATAGCCAAACACCGCTCTTGTATTCTCCTTGGGATGGCCTGAGAAAGAGGTGAAAATAGTCAGGCGTTATGATGTCAATCCCAACAAACCAGACAACGGCCACCACACGCCGCCATCATGAGCTACTATACATCGCCACACCGGTGTGATAGCGCTACTGTAGCCACCATCTGCAAGTTCAAGCACGGCTCCCCTCCTCCCACCTCCTCCCTCCCCGCTCCCGCGGTTTGAGCACTGTCTTGTGGTGATCGCCGTCTTTCCCTTCCTTGTGATCCCGCCACTGAAACCCTAATCAAATCTTTTTCCTTCTGTCCCAGCAAATCATTTGGGCGAAGGATGCATAGATCCCTCCCCCTCCCCAAACCTCTACATATCATACTGTACATATTCTAGTAAAGTTGAGTCAGGATTTGCTAGTTTCCTTTTATAACCAAGATCTTGGCGTTGATCGCTGGTTATTTCTATTATATTTACTACCGAGATTCGAGATAAGCTGGTGTGGCTAAGGATTTCTGCCATATCTCTTTTATTTTTGTTTCCCGGTTTTGGGTCCTCTTCGCACACCTATCATTCACTTATTCCTTCTCTAATCCCCCCTTCCCCCTCTCACTCAGCTGTAGGCATGAAGGCTTTTGAAATACAAGTGGAGAGAACAATAAATAAAGGACGCACGTAATTTCCGGGACACGAGAAGAGTCGTCCCCGAGCCAGCTGTTCACCAAAGCCAACTATCGAAATAGTTTGGTCTGAGAAATACTACATATCCCGTTTCTCCAGGCTTAAGCTCCGGGCTCTAAGGTGAGGCTAGGAGGCTCTCCACAATGCTTAGCTTTGCCCATCAAGGAAAATGAGGGTAGTGGGGAGCCTTTTAATCGCGGGGCAAACTTCTGCCCTGTAGGGGCTAGTACCTTACTCCAACCTGCCAAGGGTGATTGAACTGCCCGTAGCGTTGTGCAATTTCCACTTAGGAACACGCCGGAAAGGATACCGTATTCCATCATGCCCTAATCAGCCTTTTTCCTACGACAATTTTTCCCTTTTTTTCGCTCTCTACCAAGCGCCCCGCACGATGCCCGAGTCTAGTGTCAGGAACCCACCCCATCCACAGCTAGGTAGAAAACTTTTCGCCATGTCCAGAACATCAGTGTTCTAAAAAAATAGTACCTTTCGGTACCCTATTGCATTTATATCATACAGTAAACCACAGTTACATAAAAGGCACAGCGCCGGGAGGCAGTATCTCGCAGTTGAAAAATTTGGTCCCGAGTGATGATGGAATTTCGCTATAGCTCACTTGATGGTAACTGTGAGGTCTACTAACTTAGATGGCAAAGGTTTCTCGTATAGAAGAGGGGGAAGGAGGAAAATTGAAATAGTGAAACAGGGGTGAAAACAGAGTTTAGATGAATTAGCTCTACCCTGATGGTATTATATTTACAAGAGATTTCATGTGGATTGTTCAAAGGGAAACTGGCGCTCGAAAAATAGGCCCCATTCCAGTACCGTTTAGGATTTATACCACATGGCATGTTACAGCTGCAAGGTACGGCACAATACCGAGAAACAGTATCTCGCAATTATGAAATCAGATGCCGGGTAATAGTGCCTCTTTCCATAGAAGTCTAGGCATGGAAAGCGCTGATATAAGTTTCCTGATGTCAATGAGGGAAACGAGGGTCTCACAGAAGTAAATGATAAACTAGCAGGATTCACCTAGAACTTAGGCACTTTGTAGGAAGGATATGAAGGTTAAATTTTCCCGCTCACACTTCGTTCATTTGATCCCTCACATACTCTCTAAAAGTAAACTAACGATTAAGGTAGGTGTATAAGTAAAACACAAATACTACGTCCCGATCTCTCCCCGGATCGCCGCACCTATCTCTGTATTTCCCCACATGCACTTATTTCTCCACAAACTCCCGTGAGAACGAACGAACGACATGTCGGTGTAATCTATTGTTAAACAATCTCCCGTATCCAAACCATCCGAAAATCTCGAGAACGATTCTTCACTCCCCCCCAGCAACGATCAAAGCCGAGCACATCCGTCCAAGAGAGAATAGCCGAGGGAAGCGCGAGGCCGACTGTTACCAGACTGAAGGTAATACCGGCAGACGGTATTACGTTAGGAGCCTGGGCGGAAGCGGGGGTAAGGTTTTTTTTTGCAGCCACTGCGAATCATACCATTGTTTCGTCCATGAGTAATTTCTTTTAGAGTCCGCTCACCGGAGATCTATTCTGTAGCCGGTTAATTAGTGATAGAGGACTGGTTGGATTCAACAATTCTTTGCGGTATCGCTTGGGCTGGTCGTTAGGGAGTTGTTGGTTTTGACGAATTTATGCCTCGGTTATTGGGAAGGTGGGGGGGTATGTTACGATGGATGTGTCGTGGCTGTGGCGATCTACCGTGGAGCCGCACTGCACCCGTACTTGGCTATCGTGATGAATGACAAAAAACCACAATGCTTGGGTTCATGGAATCTGGTAAGTGACGAGGTTGGGTGAAGAGGTTTCCCAGCCCGTATAGACATCCCGAGGAAATATGCTGCGATGCTTTAAGTTGATGTGCAAGGTTTGCGACTGATTCTGTCCTAAGGAGCTCGGCCTGTATTAGAGTTACCGAGGGCAAATTCCACCCCTGGCACTCCGGGATGTTGGTTCATCGCGGCAAGGGGTTTGTGGCGTGCCGGAGGATAAAATTCGGAGCGGTGTGGCACCTCTTGGCACTGATGGGCAATCATAGCCAGAGGAGAATGATTGGGCAGTCCTGAGACATCCATGAGGCTCCGTGAAAGACCCTCCCTTTTTCTCATCCCCGAGGAATTCTAGGACAAGTAGTCGACCGCCCCCACCATTCATCGTCTACAGTACTCAAAACAGCAAAAAAACAGAAAATGTCTCCATCCAGCAGCTTTGCCGATGACCGATCCGCTACCCCACCCCGACCCCCCCAGGTGCGGCATTAGGATAACCGGGACTACCGAGTTGGGAGTGTAGGGGAATGGGTCTCACAAGCCAGGGAATTTAGAAGTTGGCATGCCTATATCGGGGGGACGCGAATCCGACACCACAGTCCGTTTTACCATGATGATCCCAGGGCGGGAAGAATTTTATTAGGTAGAAAGGGCGAGCTCCTACGAATAAAAGGGGAAGAACAAGCGCTAACGAGCTGTGATGTTGGCTTATTGGTGATAGACAGGCTGTTCGATCGAGTCGTGCCACTTTCAAGTCCCATTCATACCCTCCTCCTCTCAACCCCTATGCCACAACACGGATATCCAATGCACTCCTGCTACCCATCTAGTGCTACACGATATAGCCGGCATTCGCGTTCGAGTGGCACCATGCGTTACTATGCTACGCGACGGTTAGGGTGCATTGCAGCGGCTTATGGGTCTCACGTGGAGCGCTATACCGAAAAAAAACGGTGGCTCCCAACTATAAGATTTGATGCTGGGCAAGGATATTTTTTTGCCCTGGTTCATGTCAAATCAAGGTCTATGAAGTCCGCTACCATATAATGGTCAACGGTCGTCGCATGGGGGAGAAAGGAAAAAACAAGGCCTGGCAAACCGGGGGTTAAGAGTTGTACGGCACATTGGCCTAGACAAACTAACCCTAAGTTACTTCGATGGTATTATTGCTACAACAAATTCTATATAGATCCCCCACGTACGGGCCGCTACTGCGCTACAACTTTTCTAAACTGTGAACGTGGATGTTGCCCACGTCTTGTTACTAATGGGCGATTTCTTGGGTACATGTCTCGGGTGGAAAGGTGGGCTTGAGGTGATATTGCCTGCACTTGTGACATGCCGTAGTTGCTCGATAAACAAATAATCATCTTTTGACTTTGGTGATGGTTCATGTTCTTGAGGGTTGCGATTGTGGCCGTAGATTGTGGGCAAGAGCTCATGATACAAGTGCCGTACTCGCAAAAAAAAAACAAGTTGGAAGCCTTGTTGGGAACCAAGGAAGGTGAATTAAGTTTAGCCCACGTAGCTAGTAGTAAGCTAGTTTCTACCCTAGATGATCCGGCTGTAGAGCTTTACCTGATTGAGTGAATCCAGGTATAAAAATTTAATGTGGGCTTGGTTACTCGCAGAGAGAATGCCGGTAGGCCCCGAGACAATGGGCGCAACCACGATCCCCCGCAAAATTCAACCACCTTGATAACCACAATATAAATCTATGATTACAATTACAACCACAACTATAATGACTATTAATCCTAAGGGCTGTATATTCATGTCCGTCCTTTTCCCTATGATCATGGGAACTGGTAATCGGACCATTGATTTTGACTGTGGCATTGGCTTGAGTTGTGGTATTGTGATGGTTGAGTGTTGTGGGGAAATTGGGGTTCCCAAGCCTAAGCGCATCCCCGAAGCCTATCCAGACAACGAAAGAATAAACCAGAGCTTGCCGACCGCCACCTAACGACTTCCAACAAATGCATCAATCCAAAAGCCCGTTCTCAAAAACCTTTTCGCCATAACAATGGGAACAACGCGCTAGGTGTGCCGAGCGTCGTCCAATGGCATCCAACATGGGGTAGGTTGGGGTCCAAGGGGTTTTTTCTGTCTCTGCTGGGATGGATAACGATGTTTGATGAGCCTAGCGTATGTTACAAGTACTACTCGAGTATAAGTATTTATTGTATTGCATCGTCTCGTAGCTGTGCACACAACTGCTCACAAAGTTCACACCCCACTGGGCATCTGTGGCAGTGCTGTGGCGGTGAAAAAGTTGCGTAACGCCCCGTGTTCGATACCGTTTTACCACATCTTAGACAGCGGAGACTGGGGTACCTTCATATCCCGCGATATTTTTACATCCCATTCCGATGCCCGAAAGGAGGTTTGTGTCGTATCATGAGGGAGCCATAGAGTACTGGTCTTCGTTGTACTTGTAAGACGACTTTAGCAAGCAATTTTCGGTCGCCTATGGTCGCCTATGGCCGCCATGCTACATTTTTATCAGCCACAGCACAGCCATTGATACACGGTAGGGTGAGAGCTTTGTGACCGTGGTGGAAACTTACCATGAACACACCAAATATTTCCGCAAGACAAGCGCTGGTCTGTAATACTGTCGAGAATAGCCGAGAAAAGGGCCGTGATGATTGCTATTATGAGTGCCAACTTGGAGGCAGTAGCTACGGCAGACTGAAGTGGGTGTGGGTCGTTTTTTATTTTTATTTTCCACGTGCTGGGCTAATCGCACTGTCGGCTGATCCCTACTGGAGCTTGTTTCTGAGTTTTATCGGAGATTTATTCGGTTATCTCGGTAGGAGGACTGTTGATCATGTCTAACCACGGTTAGTCGTCGGGCACGCGGGTTTGAGGAATTTGCGCCTCGCTCATTGGAAAGATGGCGTGTATTTGATGTCTTGTGGCTGCAGCGACATACTGTGACGCCACACTGCGCTGTCTTGTTCACGCACTGTGCTCGGCTGTCTCGGTATACCAGAAAGCGTAGTGCCTGGCTTTAAAGAACCCGGTAAGTTGCGGAGCGGTGGGAAGAGACCCTCCGGCTGCGTCGATATCGTGAAGGAATTCGTTCCAATTCTTGAGCTTGGGAAGTAGAGTTTTCGACTGATTCATTCAGAAGGCTTGATGTACTGAACTTGTATATTATATACCAGACTAGGCCATTCAACTTCAAGTAGGCTAGGGTGTCCCTTCATTACAGAGAAGGATCTGTGCAGCGCCGCTGGCATTGAAAGGGGTGAGGCGTCCCTTGCTATTGATCCCACAAACACACCCCCAGTGTTGGTGACTAAACTCTGGGCGACATTGATTGGATGGTCGTGAGGTATCGGTGAGGTTCAACAAAGACCCCTCTTTTCTTCAGCCCGGAGGAATTCTAAGACCGGGAATCGACTGCCTCCATCATCCGCTATCAACAATACTCGAAGGCAGAAAAACCGGAAGATGTCGCAATCATACAGCAATAATATCAACTCTTTAAACACTGTCAATAACTTTATCATTCCCAATGACCGATCTGGCATCCTAGCCTGGTTATCTCCACTAGATCCAAAGTTACGGCATCAAGATGTTCGGGATCGCCGAATCGGAAATGTGGGGGAGTGGCTCTTACAAACCGAGGAATTTAGAATCTGGGAGGGTGGCAGTGAGGGGAGCGAGTCTAATAACGCAGTCTTGTTTTGTCATGGAGATCCGGGGGTGGGGAAGACATTTATTAGGTAACAAGGACAAACATTGACGAATGGAAGTGGAAACGCGAGTGCTGACAAGCTATGATGTTAGCTCATTGGTGATAGACAAGTTGTGCGATCAGGCCAGATGCCGGAAGATGGCGGTTGCGTGTTTTTACTTTGACTTCGCGGCCGAAAAGGAGCAGTCATCGGCGGGCATGCTAGGTGCCGTGCTCAAACAGGTAGTGAGCGGACTGGAAGGGATACCCGAGGAAATTGCGCAAGCATACGAAGACCATAAGAAGGTGATTGGTGGGCGGGGACTACAGTTGGCCGATATTGTGAGAATGCTGCAGACAACCGCCTCTGAAAAGCCTACATTCATATGCATCGACGCTCTGGATGAATGCGTAGCGGGATATCGAGTCAAGCTTCTGGATTCGCTCAACCAAATTCTACGAAGGTCGCCAGGCACTCGGGTGTTCGTGACAGGAAGACCGCACATCGAGCCCGAGGTGGAGAAGTGGCTTTCTGGAAGGGTAACTGCTATGCGCATCACCCCACGAAGACATGATATCATCAACTATCTCCATACCAGGCTGGGCGAAGACACAAGGCCGGGCGCAATGGACAGCAGTCTCAAGAAAAATATCCTGAAGAAAATTCCGGAAGATGTTTCTGAAATGTAGGTATAAGTAACGACACTGGAAAAGTTGCCTCAATTTATCGACTAACAGATACATATCTAGATTCCTCCTAGTCTCGTTGAACATCGATGCTATCCTGCAGGAAACTACCATCGCTCGTAGGCGACGAAAGCTCAACGGAATGACTGACGGTTTGGGGTTGGAGGGCGCTTATGGTGCGACCTTGGGTCGGATAAAGGGGTAGGATGGGGAGGGTTCGAGGCTCGGCACGGCCGTATTGATGTGGATCACTCACTCGGAGCGCCCGTTAAAGATCGACGAGCTGCGTCACGCTTTAGGGGTCGAAATAGGGTCGCCGGATTTTGACCCCGATAACGTTCCTTCAATAGAGACATTGCTAAGCTGTTGTCAAGGACTTGTTGCTATAGACAAGGAAACTTCTACGGTCCGGCTAATTCATTATACCCTCCAGGAGTACTTACGGGCTCATCCAGAGCCCTTTGGTAGAGCTCACACGACAATAGCGGAGACTTGCTTAACCTATCTGAATTCCCCCCAGGTTAAAGCTCTTTCGATTAGCCCCTCTCGTGACCTCCTGCGGACGCCCTTTCTGGAATATTCATCTCTATATTGGGGAACCCACGCAAGAAGAGATCTTTCACATAGTGCGAAGCAGCTTGCGTTGAAGCTGTTCGAAGACTACAGCAACCACATTTCCACCGAAATCCTCTTGAGCAAAGAGAAACCAGAACCTTTTAATCCTGATTTGAATGAACATTTCTTGTTCAGTGGCCTACACTGTGCATCCTTCTTCGGGATTGTCGAAATTGTGACTTCCCTGGTAGAGGTGGAAGGTTGTGATATCAACCAAAAAGACCGCACAGGGAGAACACCTCTCATGTGGGCTGCTACCAATGGGCACGAGGGGGTGGTGAAAATACTCTTTGGTCGAGACGACATCAACCCCGACAAACCTAATGGGTATGGCGAAACGCCACTCTGGGCTGCTGTTTTTAACGAGCACGAGGGGGTGGCAGAGATACTCCTCGAGCGAGACGACGTCAACCCTGATGAACCTAATAAGGAGGGCGAAACACCACTCTGGTTGGCTGCTTTTAGTGGGCACGAAGGATTGGTGAGAATGCTGCTCGGACAGGATGTCAACCCCAACAGACCAAATAATGACAGAGAAACACCACTCTTGTGTGCTGCTGAGAATGGGTACAATGGGGTGGTGAAAGTACTGCTTAGACAGGGCGGCGTAGACCCCGACAAACCAGATATCAATGGCCGAACACCGCTCTGGCGTGCTGCTAAGAACGGGCACGAGGGAGCTGTGAAAACGCTGCTCGAATGGGAAGGTGTGAACCCCAACAAGCCAGATGTCAACGGCTGGACACCACTCTGGTGTGCAGCACATAACGGGCACGAGGGAGTGGTGAAGATGCTACTCGGGCGGGGCAACATCAATCCTGACAAACCAGATGTCAATGGCCGAACACCGCTCTCGTGTGCAGCTCATAATGGACACGAGGGAGTTGTGAAAATGCTACTCGAGCAGGGCGGTGTCAACGCCGACAAACCAGATATCAACAGCTGGACACCACTCTGGTGTGCCGCTCACAATGGGAACGTAGGAGTGGTGGAAATGCTACTCGGGCAGGGCAGCGTCAACCCTGACAAACCAGATTTCAACGGCCGAACGCCGCTCTCGTGTGCAGCTGATAATGGTCACGCGGGAGTAGTGAAAATGCTACTCAGGCGGGGTGGCCTGAACCCCGACAAACCAGATATCAACGGCTGGACACCGCTTTGGTGTGCCGCTCATAATGGGCATGTGGGAGTGGTGGGGATACTACTCGGACAGGGCAACATCAACCCTGACGAACCAGATATCAACGGCCGAACGCCACTTTCGTGTGCAGCTCATAATGGTCACGAGGGAGTGGTGAAACTGCTGCTCGGGCAGGGCAACGTCAAGCCTGACGAACCAGATATCTACGACCAAACTCCGCTCTGGTGTGCCGCTCATAATGGGCACGATGGAGTGGTGAAAATACTCCTCAGCCGGGGTGACGCCGACCCCAACGAACCAGATATCGACGGCCAGACACCGCTCTGGTGGGCCGCTGAGAATGGGTACGATGGAGTGATAAAAATACTGCTCGAACGGGATGATGTGAACCCCAACGAACCAGATAGCAACGGTTGGACACCACTCTGGTGTGCCGCTCATAATGGACATGCGGAAGTGGTGAAGATGCTACTCGGACGAGGCAATGTCAACCCTGACACACCAGATATCAACGGCCGAACACCGCTCTCGTGTGCAGCTCATAATGGTCACGAGGAGGTGGTGAAAATGCTACTCGGGCGGGGCAACGTCAACCTTGACAAATTAGATATCACCGGCCGAACGCCGCTCTCGTGTGCAGCTCATAATGGACACGAGGAAGTGGTGAAGATCCTACTCGAGCAGGGCGACGTCAATCCCGACAAACCAGATATCAACAACCGAACGCCACTCTGGTGTGCCGCTCATAATGGACATGTGGGAGTTGTGAAGATGCTACTCGATCAGGGCTACGTTAACCCAAACAAGCCAGATATCAACGGCTGGACGCCACTCTGGTGTGCTGCTCAGAATGGACATGAGGGAGTGGTGACAATGCTACTTGGGCAGGGCAGCATTAGCCCTGACGAACCAGATATCAACAACCGAACGCCACTCTGATGTGCCGCTCATAATGGACATGTGGGAGTTGTGAAAATGCTACTCGATCAGGGCAGCCTCAACCCTAACAAACCAGATACCAACGGCCAAACTCCGCTCTGGTGTGCTGCTAGGAATGGGCACATGGGAGTGGTGGAAATTCTACTTGGCCGGGATGACGTCAATCCCAACATACCAATCCAGCACGGCCAAACACCACTCGAGTGGGCTGCCAGGAATGGGCACAAGGGAGTTGTAGAAGTACTGCTTAGACGGGGCGACGTGAACCCCAACGAACCAGGTATCAACGGTCGGACTCCGCTCTGGTGTGCTGCTAAGAATGGGCACGAGGGAGTGATGAAAATGCTCCTCACACGGGACGACGTGGACCCCGATGAACCAGATAGTGGCGGCCGAACGCTGCTCCGTTGGGCTGCTCTGAATGGCCGCGAAAGAGTTGTGAAGGTACTGCTCGAATGGGGCGACGTGAACCCCGACGGGCTAGATAGTAGTCGCCGAACACCACTCTGGTGGGCTACTCTGAATGGGCACGAGGGAGTGGTGAGAATGCTCCTGGGGCGGGACGATGTCAACCCCGGCGAACTAGATATCAACGGCCGAACACCGCTCTGGTGCGCTGCCGATAATGGGCATGAGGGAGTTGTGAAGATGCTACTCGAGCGTGGCGGCGTTGGCCCGGACAAACCCGATATCTACGGCCAAACACCTCTCTCTTGTGCCGCTCATAATGGACACGAGGGAGTGGTGAAAATAATATCCGGGTGGACAACTTGAACAACAACAACAAGTTTGGTAGCGGTAGCCGAACACCGCTCTGGTGGGCTTCTAGGCGTAGCCATGCGGGAGTGATATGGCTACTACGGCTCTCTACATCAATGACTCCCAGCGGGTCATATACCATGGGATATCGCCCCCCTTACCACCTTCAGCTACGGAAAAGCTATGCGCCATTTCTCCGGGGACTGCAACAGCTCCATAAACAAGCTTACCCCATCACTACCTGCCTCCTCGCCCACTCCCTCATCCGGCAGTTTGAACCACTGTTTTGCGGTAGTCGCCATCCCTCCCTTCCTCCCAGGGTGAGCCCGCTACTGAAACTCAGCCTAAATCTCTTTCCTCTAGTGGCTACAATTCGTTTGCACTGGGATGCACAGATCTACCACACGCTTACCTAGGCTCCCACAGACATCCCCTTATGTACCCGGGTGGGGATTTACAAATTTCTATTTATAATCTAGATTTTGGCGACACCGTGAGCTATTTTTATGATATTGAGATAAAATGTTACAGCATAGAGTTTCCCTTGTGTTTTCTTCTATTCTAGATCCTCTTGGCGAAATCATTGTTTATCTAAATTTTCTCCAATTCCTTTTTTCTCCCCCCGTCTGAGCTATTGGGATGAGGGCTTTTTAGATTCAATCATAATCAACAAAAATCATGGAGAGCAAATAACCCCCGACGCCAGCCAAAAGCGGCCCAGGAGCTGGTTTTTTGGATAACATGTGGCAGTGATTGGTTTTCATTCCGGATATAGTTTAATAAAGTTCGTGCTTCCATACCACCTTCCTATGGGGGGTAGCAGGCTCTGGGGTGACGCTGTGGGGCTAGCAAGACTTTTTAGTCTTACTCACCAAGGAAAATTAGCAGAGTGGGATAGTGGGGTGTCTTTTAACAGTGAAATTAAATTAACTCTCACTTTATTAGCACTAGTATCCTACCCTGGCTCGTCACGAGTAATTGAAAGACACGCAGCGCTGTGGAACACTGACCCAGGACCGGGCTAGGATGGATACTCCATCCCGCCCCAAACCCGTCTTTCCCACAACTGCTTTTTTATTTTTCCCCTTTCCAAGTTCGCATTGTGCTTTACGTCTAAAGCCCGTATCAATACCACCACATCATGGAACACTCAACCCAGTATGGAAATTAGGGCAATGCTATGGAAATCGGAATTTTAAAAGATCTGATGTTCGCTTTATTGTCCACAAGTTCACTTTTTTAATCCCTGTGATTTCTGCTTTACTACTCACTTTAGGCTTTAGGCTTGTTTCTGGTGGTTCATGCAGTGTCTTGTAATAATTCTTGGATTGGGTTAAGAGAAGTGAAAAAAGTGTTAAAAGCTAGAAAATTGACAGCTTGAGTACGGAGTCCAAGGGTGTCTAAACCGAAATTCTAAATGGTGAGTAGTGCTTTCGATCAACATTGGTTAGATCATATTTGTATATCACTTTCTCCCAAGCACGAGCCGAAAGTGTAGTTAGGAGGGTTTCCGTATGGCATTAACGATAGAGAAGACTTCAAGAATAGGATCAACACTGAAAAACTGTGCCTTTTGCTCTGGGATCTCACACCGAGCAGGGTGACTGTTAACCCATTAATCTTTCTTATAACAAGCGGGTTTTACATTGCCAATATGCAGATCGGGCGCCTTTCAATCGTCCCAAAAATGAGCTTTCGGTTTGTATTTGAGCGTTCCTCACAGAAAGTACTAGTAAGGAATACATATGCTAGATGCATGATGTTTATCTGCAATATCGGCAGTTGGTTGTGTATTTAAAACCTAAAATTGGGATTTCTGCACCCTGCCTGCAAGCCTGGAGCAAATCCTCTCCCCCCCACAGCCCCTCTTTACAAAGGTTTTTTTTATGCTGGTATACAGCGCCCGGCGATGTTACAGGGTACCACAACACCGTATTGGATAGCGGCGGGTAGTATGCTAAAGTCAGGTGGTAAAACTAGGGCCATTGGCTATTTGACACCAAAAACAGCCATTTTCAGAAGTTCATGGATCCATACTGCCTAGGTAAGAAATTTCAACAAGCTGCAAGAAGCATGAGAACTATTTCTTTCTCTAATTGAGATATCAAGGATGTAAATTAATAACTATTGATTTTCTGTGCAATGGCGCGGCAAGATCAGAAAGTGACTTGGGACATTGTGCGAGGGAGGCATACAAAAGATACATGAAAACCACCTCTTTTGTTGTCTCTGGTCTCTCAATTCCATAAACCTGCTACAGATTTTTCTCTTCTTGAAAACTACTCTCCACCTGTTCCCCTGTTTAATTTGGCCTAAGTAAAACCGCCGGATTCATTGGGGGTGATTAAATGGTTGGGAAAGAGTGCTCGACCTTAGTGTAAATGGCAGTCGGCAGGGGCTTTTGTCACTCGACTTTACTGTAGGTAAGCTGGCCGTTTAAACATGAACGAAGTGGGGAGGTGCCGTGGCTCCGGGGGATCAATTGATTCCCTACATCTAATTGACCGAAGCAAAGTATAATATATGTATTTTACCCAGTGACGGCGAATACCAACCGGTGTTGATTCATGCAAAGACCCATGCCTGCAATAGTAGGTAAGAAGCCAGCACCGAATTTCTGCTTTCCTATAAAACTAGTTCGATTTGGGCGAGTGACTGTCCATGATGCTATTTTACACCTAGAGGAAGAATGGTAATATTTCGGCTGCCTTGGAGATAATAGCGGAACAGACTAAAGCAGAATTAAGTTTTTTTGCATGAACAGTAATAATCGCGCTAGCCTTGTTCATTCTTTGGGGCAGATTACAGAGTTAATAGAGTATTTTTTAAGTGTTCTGGATTGGAAAAAAATGTAATCTGGTTATTTCATAACAGGCGCCCCCACGGGGACAATGCGACACCTCGCCTAGGGTGAGTCCCGGGTTCGAGGGCAAAGTTGGGAGGCTGCCAGCACTTTTTTAATTGATTTATGCTAGTTATCGGCTTTCATCATGTGTTTGATATGGTTGACTCTGCAAGTTACGGGGGGTATCACAGATCGTTATGAAATATTACAGATGGCCCAAGAGTGTAATAAATTGTTCTAGTATCTTAGTAGTTTACGGAGAAGATTTTGATACCACCCCCCCTTTGTCATTATGGGAGGGTACAGACAAACCGGGATACTTAGGGAATATACAGATAGAAGTAGTGATCTACGGAAGGCTTAGGACGCGTCACCCGTATCTTACTCACACAGTTGCCTTTACCGGGAGATTGGCTTTTTTAGATTGTGCGAACGAAGTTGTGGAAGCCATACCCTATACCCCCCCGCACAGCCCTCAGGCTCCAAGTGAATCCTCTCACTCTTCAGTCTGCCACTGCCAGCCTCATTTTCTCCCTTCTACATTATGAACATGGCTTGGTGGAGATAATGTCCCCATACTGTCTTCCCCCCCTTGTGACCTCGACGACAAGGTTTGTGAGTAGGTCTGCCCTCTTTTGTTCTTGTTTATTAAGGAAAATTAGTCTATCATAGTTAGGATTCCTTTATCAGCGAAATTAGTTCCCACTTTACAAGCGCCGCCGGTACCCCACCCTAATTTGTTAGCATGGATCGAATGATTCCCAGCTCTGTTCAATGTCGACCTAGGAGGGATCTGGGAAGTCTATTCCATCCTACCCTACTCTCCTCTTTCCCACCATGGAAGTTTTTTTATATTCTTTATTTCTCAGGGAATTATGTACAGTGATCGGGTAGGGCATCACAAACGTTTATAATCTCTTCAGCCGAGCAAGAAAAACCTTACCCTGTCCAGGAAATAGTGTTGGAACAATACAATAAATTGCGGTACAGTATAGGAGTTAAGTTATATCATACGATAAAACACAGCACTAAGGTGCAATACCGAAATATTGCAGCCAGTAACTACGAAATTGGATCCCCATAGGAGCATCTGGAATGGAATGCGCTGACAGATTAAGTTTTCTTATAACTAGTTGGTTTTATACTGCCAGCTCACAGATTGAGTTATTCTAGACAAGTCTTGAGGATAATGCTTTGGTTACATAGCATATCAGGAAGATTGCAGGAAGAGGGCTAAGTTAAAGAAGAGGGGAGTAGGTTGCACCTTATTATTCCCGACCCCTGAGGTTAAGTGTGTATTTGGGAACTAAAATTAGTGTTTGTTTTCCACCTCGGTATGTGAGCTTGCTGTTCAACCATGTCGGAAATGGCAGTTTAATGGCCGTACGTACTTGATGCGGGATGTGCCCGCACTCTGCGGCCCCAGAGGCATACTAGTCAAAGGATGCACAAGCTCTGAAAATGTTTTCACCCCACTTGTCTTTCCTTCTCACTTTTCCTCGCTTCACACCTTCCTTCCGGTACACAACTTTCCTCAAGCCTTTCTTTTCATCAAGTTACCATCAATCATGATCCTCACCTCCACTTAAGCGGCTTCAGTCCACTGCGTAAAATCCTCACCGTAAATCATTACCTCCGCAACCCAAATTTTCAACAAACCAATAAAATTAGATGGCGAGTGACGGTCTGTGACAGCATGACAACATAGTCGGGGAAAGGCATGTGATAATTGTTACCTGCTTGGAGATGGCAGAATCAAAGTGAAGCAGCGTTTGAGAACAGAGTGAAGTGGTGTCTGCCTTTCTTCAGTTTTTCTTTGCCCTTTTTCTACACTAGCCGGAGTAATTTTGTTCACATTATAGTCCAGAGTATGAAGTTAATAGGGGATATCTGAGGTACCCAGAACGAACTTGAATGGGGAAAAGAAAGCTTGGTTATATTGTAGTCAGATCCTCTGTGGGCACCTAATTTTGTAGAAATAGCCATGACCTGCTCCTTTAGTAAGGCAACTCATGTTCCAGTCACTTTAAACTTGAAAATGTCCTGTTGTACCAAGAGTGTCACCCCGATGGCACTCTCATTCAAAGCTCACTGGATATCTAGTCTTTGATTTAGGTTAGTCAGCTCAGCGGCAGATCCTGGATCTTCGCCCCTCGGTTAATACTATCGCTTTGATCGAAAAATTTCGTCATAAAATTATTCAACAGCTCCTGCACTTTCTGATTAGGTTAGTAGTCAAAATGTATTTGGTTTGGCGAATTTGCACCTCTGCCATTTTGGAAAGATGGGGTATATTATTATACATTTATTGCATTTGCTCCAATAGCAGCCGTGCGGAGACACTGGGGAACTTGATGCACCTAGGGCACAAAGTGGAGGCGGGGGTCCGAGGAGTTGGTTTGGAAGCGGAGCCCACAGCCCAGTCCCTGCGTATATTAGCCATTATACTATGATAATATTATCAAGTTAGCAAGGGAGAAACAGGTATCAAGTGAAGATGCAAACCGGATCATGGTGCTTGTATTGCCTATTCCCTTGTAATAGCAAAATATCTGGTGAGCGCTGGAAAAAGCTCCATGTTCAAACGTTCATAATATAGTTTCCCCCATAGTTTCTGTCACGGGAGACTTATCCAGCTGCCTTGGCTAGTTGATTAACCTAGAGATAGAAGACCGTTTGTGAAATTTAGGAACTTTTCGAATTTTAATCTAGGTAAGCCATCAAATGGTATTGAGTTTTGGCAAATTCATGCCTCCGTTCATTAAGAGCATGGGTATATTGTGATAGAGGAATTGTCGCCATAGCAATATACGGCGACACTAGACTGTGATGCCCTGTACGGGTACTGTACTTAATTTCAGAGATCATAGTATCTAGCTTCACAGGATCTAGTAAGTTACGAGGCTGTGGTAAGGGCTTTCCAGCTCCCCATCGGCACTCCGGAAGAATATGTTGCTATGATTCAGGTTGGGTGGTATATTTTCGACCAACTCATTTATACAGCTTGATGCACTTGTATGTTTACTTACCAAGTGAGCGGATTATATCCTAGACACTCGAGGGCGTTCTGGTCGGAGAAAACTTTTACAATAGCAGCGAAACCCGTATCCTTCCTACACAATACCACCCAAGCCTTTTTATATGAATACCGGTGAAAACATAATACTCCACCTCCTAAGCAAGAAAACACAATAAAAAAATTATAAAAAAATGTTAATATTTCTTTAGAAACAAACCAGAAAAACTACTAAATTTTAGAATCTGCTTTCAGGTCAGAAGGCAATTATTCAGATGGCTTGTGTGCTTAGAAATAGTCATATGTCTCCTTTTTAAGAAAGTGCGAAGGCAAGAACACTGCCAAACTGTTTTGAGACCATGTTTATTACTACCTTGTTTGGCATAACAAGAGACTTTTGGGTGAAACATTGTGTCTCTGCAGGCATAAAAGAACTTGGAATGTATTATGTAAGAAGGGTCAGAGTTTTACTGGTATTAAATAGATTTTCTCCTCGAGCACCGGTAATTGGTATCAGGGGAATTCTGAGAATTCAACATCAGATCTTCTGGGGGGTAACCTCATCTGCCCTCCATGCAGGTGCTCGAAAGTCTCGGGAAGTTCAGCGCGCATCATACTCGGGAGGGCCAGGCAACACCAAGATCTCCGCATCCCCCCGCAACGACCAAGTACGATAGGTTACCGATAACACGGTCTACCGGGGTACCACCAAAGGGCAGGATTCGCGAGGCAAAAACGTCAATACGTCAAAGAATAACAAAAAAAATTCTCTTTACTAATCCCTACTTGTGACTTACTGGTTTTCGCCATTCAAGTTCCCTTGTTGGAGACAGTACCTGTAGTTCTCTTAGCCCCCTCTCCTAGGAACTGTTCAGATCAAATACCGGAACCACATAAAACAACCCCCCTCTGAACAAACTCCTGTGAAATATAAGTTTGCCCTTCAAAAAGACGACTGAATCGGTGAAACATAGAGTATGACACTAATTTTATCGGATTTTCAGTGAAAATATCAGGGGCAGATTGAAAAAATTAAAAATCCGCTATTTACAACTGGGATCACCGCATGAATTTAACTGATAAAATTTTAACCTACTTAGCCAATGCCCACATACCGGCAACCCTTCCAGCTCCAGTCCCTCGGCATATAAATACAACTTCCGCAGCCGAAATCCATACAAAAAAACCCCCAAATATAAGTTCCAAAAGATCGTAACCCAGCGAATTTCCCCTGAATTGTAAGCTCCGATTTTCATTCCACTTCACGAACTTGCCCTTTCTGATACGCCATCTATTCCTCTTATCTCTATATACCATCCACTCCCATTGCTAGTAATTTTTTCTTTGTCTGATCTGTTTCCATCTACTACAACTGGAGTTCCGCCCTTTAGGCTTGGACGGCGAGATGATGATACATGGCGAGTGACGAGCGGTGAAACGAAACGCCAAGCAACTCACAACGAAAACGGTCGCAGGCGAGGAAAATCTTTTCACTAACAACAACCTCAGATTCACTCCACGACGACTCCTTCGACTAACTAAGACACCATATCCATCTATGAGCTATAGTACTACTCCATGTAAGTCCCCCCATCATGACTCCCTGACTGACAAAAGGAAAACAAACTCTCCCACTGCCGCCAGGCTTCCAGCTCTCTCATGCTTGCCTTACTATGCTTCCACTTTTCTCCCGGCTTTCCCGAAGGCTGCACGATCCCAAAACTATCACGCATTTCCGCATGTGAAATGCTTTCCACAACACACCCGAAGCCGAAATATATTCCCGAATCCTCAGCGCATTTCCGAAGTCAAACAAGTGCGCCCCCGACGGCTATCTAAACAACGAAGGAGGTATCGGGAGAGTATGGCGAGCAGCATTATTTCCAACACTGCCTCAGATTTCGATTTCCTCCGACGCTAGGGCTCCAGCTAGTATTAGGACCCCGGCTAGAATTAGAACTGGTATTAGGGTCTCACCTGGTGTTAATATTTTGCAATGAGTTGATGGCGGCGCTGTTTTGGCTTCTGGGACCTCCCCCATCGCAGGTCTTTGGCGCCGATTTGTGCGAGACCCTATCCGCTTTCTTTGGGGCGTTCTGCCCGCCATTTGCCCCTGGGGTTGGTCAGAAGCTACCTCCCTAGCGGAGGTCGGGTGTTGGTAGATCGTTCGCGGGGGGTCTAAGATTTAGCATCGAGTACCGATTAGCAACACGTTATTTATACGTAGCTTGAGTTTGGTATTTGGGGTCCTACACTTGGGGCATGCCGGCGGGATATCGCAGACCCGTTTTTTCTGCGGTGCGCTGGGGCCCTTGGAGTGAGGGGCCTGGGAATAATGAGGCATCGGTTTAGGTTTCTGCGGCGCGGCCTGGACTGCTAGGCTCTGGGAAGAGGGTGCATCCGCTATTGACATCACAGAAGTGTCAAATATAGGTTTTAGGGTAGTAGAATCACCTCCCTTTTGAAATCCCGCATTCACCCCTAAAGATACACCTCCTGGGATGCAGCTCATGTCGTCCTGCACAATAGTGTTTTTTTTCCTTTTTCTTTTCTTCGATCTTTTATGCGTAGCCGGTTTTCTTTTACGTTTCCCGCTAGAGGTAGCTTCATCCCGACTTATCGCCTTATCTCCGTCTCCACTATATTCATTATGGCTTCTAAGGTCCGCCAACCAGGCATGGCCCAATGCCTCCGCCGCAGTCGGGCGACGCTCGGGTTGTATTTGGAGCATAGACTTTATTAATGAAATCCCGATATTGCTTGTTGGGGGCGATAATCTTTTTAGTTCATCTTCGGGAAACGGCCACCCCCTAAAGTAGTAACGGGATAATTGACCCACAGAGACAAACAACTTTGTCCCTACAAGTAACTCATATATCACACATCCGAGCGACCAAACGTCAACAGAATTGGTGTATTCCGAAGTTTCGCTAGTGGAGTCTAACCCCAGAACCTCGGGGGCACCGTAGGCCGGGGTTGACACTTGGGTGTGAAAGGTTGTGGTAGTTGGGTCCTGGATCTGTTTCGACACCCCGAAATCTCCCAGTTTGACCCGCACGGGAGACATAGAAACTACAAAAATGTTCTTAACCTTGGTCAGTATCCTGCGATATTGCCTGATCAAGCGAGGTGTCTGGTAAGGAATATACCGCAGGCTTTAAATCTCGATGGGCTATCCCCTCTTGATGCATTGCTTTGAGGCCCTCAAGTACCTGCTTTGAGATGTTCCGAACGGTTTCTTGCGGTAGCGGTGTGCCGATATGCCGGGTGAGATCGCCTTCCTGAAAATATTCCATTGCAATATACAGGGTCTCGGGCCGCTCAAACCATCCCAAGATCTGCACAAACAGTGACGGATACTAAAATAACCGACCATTAGACCACAAGACAATCCCGGAGGGCAAATAATAAACCCGGGTGAATTCTCTCCGGAGTGAGAGCACAAACCTTTGATAATATAGCCATCACAAGGACCTCCCGAAAATAATCGAGGGCTTGCCGCTTATCAATCGTCTTTACTGCGCGATAGCGGCCCGTGGTTTCCTGGATTTGCTTATGAACAACACCGGAACCTCCCTTTCCGAGTTCTCCACAATTCTTCCAATCCTCTTCTTTCTTCTTATACGTGTCTTTCGCTTCCCTTACATAGCTTGTGTGTCTCACGTGATGACGAAAGAATTCCGTTTCGAGTTTACACGATACAATCAAATCAGATTGAGCCTCATCCATGCAGCAGATGTGCGGCTCTTCGAATGCGGAACCCACCCAGAACCAGCCGAGATATAAGAAATGCAGGACTAGAATGATAGTGCTAGTGAGGTGATGGGAGTGAAGGTCTGTGAATCAAGCGAGGAGTTGTGAATCTAGTAGAAAAAAAGTACCAAGTGAACCTATCTCTCTCGTGACGGAAAGGCCTCCTACCGCAATATTTATACCAGCAGCAGTTTACTGTGCTCAAGTTGTCGGATTAAAGTTACCGTACTCCTCTTTGACGGTGACGCGCTGGGGGGAAGTGCCTGTCTTCCCCCCCATGAATATGCGGCCTCCCTGTAAGGAATCAGTGTGGGACTTCAAGCGAAGGGGATGAGTCTCGTACATGGGATTGGCTGAGGCGCGTCAACCAAGATTATCTCTCCCTTCCACGCTCACCGTCAAGGAAGGATTCCCGACGCTTTCTTTTTTTTTCCCTTTTTTTTCTCTGTTTTTTCTCTCAGCCCCTTCCTTTGCCCATCGAAGCAATCAATTCCTGCAATCAATCGATGCAATCGATTCCGCACTAACGGTACTTGGCAACTCAAAAAAGCCTCGGGACGCTCTTCTACGAGTACCAGGGCAAGCGCAAATCATCCGGGGACCTTTTGCATTTCCAAGTACTCGTAATTGCCTAACGGTTCAAAAACGGACTGCTACCGCACACAACCAGAATTCTGATATCTTTGTTTTTGTTTCGCAATAAACCTTATTGGTATCGCTAGGATAAAATAAACCGGATTACTAAAGCTCTGGCCAATTTTCCACCCGCATGCAAGCTGTCAGTTTACAAACGTCGGGAAATTACTCGCGGAGGGATTAAGTCGTGAGACAACGGGCGCAACTACAATTGCCAGCAACACTCAACCATCGCAATGCCACAATTATTCAAGCCGATGCCACAGCCAGAATGAAAGGCACTATTATTAGATCTCAAACTCCTAGAGAGAGTGAGAGACCCGAATACACGGGCCTTAGCCTTCATAATCATTATACAAGTACAGTACCCCCTAGAAAGTTACCGAACAGTTAATTTAGGTTAACCCGCAAAATAAACCCTGCTTTGTACGAAACTTTATCCCTGCCACTTGTACCCCCTAGAAAATTAACTGTGCGAAAACATCCCCCCTAGCACTTGTAGTTATGGCTGCTATTGTAACCGCCATTGTGTGATCATGATTTTGCGGGGGATCGTGGTTCGCCCTTGGGCTTAGGGCGTAAAAATGCCACGACTAGAATACAAGCACCGAAGAATTCCCGGTATTATGCAGGTAACTCAATCGGTTTCTCGGGTGGGCAGAGGGGCGAACTCATTCTCTCAGTTCTCTCCCCCCCATGGTCAGTGGAGGGGCTCCTTCTCCTCTACCCTCAACTCCTTGCAAGCCCCAATACCTAAAAAGTGTAAATGTATCAGTATTTCTGCCTCCCGGTACTCGAGTATATCATACTCCTACAGAGACGCGAAAAACAGAAACTATTTCTGCCGATCCCATCCAAATCTCTGTGGAGATAAGGGTTATGTTTTCTGATTTTTTCGTCCTTACCTAAGTAACTCGCTCTCAGATAAGCAGTGGGAGGAGCTCCTTTCCCCTCCCCTCACGGGCACCGGTGCCCCCACCAACTGACTAAACTAATCAACCGCAACACTACGGTTACTCGTACTGCGCAAGTAGCTCGTTTCTCGGATGGGCAGGAGAACGGGGTTTCCTCCCCTCCTCTTGCCGCCACTAATGTGCTTCTACCGTTATAATCAGTCGATTCGGCGCACCCCAACCGCCTTACCGTAGCGGCGCACCCGCTTATTCAGCTGCTCGAGTGAGGCAACCCATTCAACCGGACAGCACCGGTGCTGTACCTGCCGTGCCACCGGCCTCATCGACCTGTCCACCCCTAGTTTTGACAGACTCTCGGGAGCTGGCAGAGCACAGAATCCCCCCCTCCTTCCCCCCTTGCCCTAACTGCACTTTCTTTTCTGCCAACCAACGCATCCAAATCCCCCCTCACTTGTGGGCGCCCAACACCTTATCAGAAAACTCGGCAAACTCTGATCCCACCCACTGCGCGCGCCCACATCCGCCAGTAATGATTTCCTCCGAACAAATGCGCCTAGCACATGGAGGAAGAAAAAAAACACATACGGTAAAAACCGAAATAGTTGGTAATCACGCTAGGACGTTTGTGTTGCCTCTCCTAGTAACGTCTGCGTTTCAAGTGAGGGCTAAAGGAGAATCAATCCCCTTGCTGTGTTCCCCCCCCCTAATCCAAAGCCAGAAATTCTACAGGTATTAGCGCCGTTCTCAATTATTTCGGTTCTTGCGGTATGGTATTATTATAAACCTAAAAGTACAAGTTATAGAGTACGTCCTCAACCTTCACTTACCCAGATAGCTCTAGCTGTAATATGACATCAGAGGGGAAAAGCTCAGATGTGGTGTCGGGTGCTGCAGGGTGGGCAGGATACGCCTAGTACAGTACTCGAGTACTGGTACCGCGACCCAGATCCCAGATTTCAGCATCTAGATTGTGCCCCAATAGGGTAATAAATGACACCGGTAATCGCACTTGGTGTCGGATTAAATATCTAGAGGCGGCAACTACCAACTCCAATTCAAGAGTACGGAAGGCAACTCCCAGGATACAAAAAAAGGGACAAAGCAGTTCCTATTTTAGTAGCAGGGGGGCCCAAGTAGATTCAGTAGAAAGGTTTTTGCAGTTTTTATCACTGTACAAGTGCCATGGGGGATGTTTTTCGTTCAAGACAGGGATCATTTTGGTGGTAAACCATCCTGTATGGATGGAAACATCCCTCATGGCACTTGTACTAGTACTTGTACCCTCTACCGTTGCCAGCCCGGTCTCAGGTTGCCTGTTAAGGAGACTTATGCGTACGATATAACCTATGCTTCCGTTCACGCCCCAATGTGCCCACACAGGTCCACACATCCGTGCTGCTCCATTACCCTAGCATGTGCGTCTCACGATAGCTTTGTTCCCGACGCTTCTAATACCGTAAAAACTTGAATAATTGGACGGTGTGCTATGAAGTCCGGAATTCCCTTCTCTGGAAAGGGGGCAAAAACACAGCAAAAACACGGCCCCTTTCCCCCCTCCGAGACAGAAAAAAAAACAAAAATTTCTTGACCTTACTAGGAGAGGAAAGTCCAACGACATAGCAC
>Ga0307509_10002217_pt1 | contig 31830 bp, 36 predicted proteins | sample 10_EM_MG_FD_202245 | JGI IMG/M metagenome (GOLD analysis project Ga0307509, IMG submission 202245) | Populus trichocarpa ectomycorrhiza microbial communities from riparian zone in the Pacific Northwest, United States - 10_EM | ecosystem: Host-associated > Plants > Roots > Unclassified | place...
GCTCCACCTCCTCCGGTTGGCCCCCCCCCCCCCCCCCCGCCGCCACCGAGCCCATATGTAATTATGCAAACTTGATCTCCCAAGCACGACCTGTGGAACATACAGTATAACGCCTCTTGCCCACCCGCTCAATCCGTGATACCCGTATTTCCGGTACTTGCAACTGTACCGTACTAGCACAGGTGCACTTCTATTGCCAGGGCCGAAGAATGTTGAGACTGGATGGATGGATGGCCAGACGGAAGAGTAAAGCCGAGACTTTTTTTTCTTTTTTTCCCTTTTTTTTCCCTTCTTTTTTCTACATTAATTTGGTTTATTATTACTATTGTGAGTGCTGGCTGGATGGTCGATTGGCTTGGTGTGTAATGCCGTGGGTGGCTGTGTTGTATGTATGATAGTAGTTATTGCGAGCAGCGAGGGCGGGGGGGTTTGGATTGGGGATTGGGGGGTTGAGGTCTCATACCGGTACCAGTATCATACCGCAAAAATTCGTGTTATCGACTATCTCCGCCAGATGTCTAATCTCCGTGTTTAGAGACAAAAAAACAACCCCACAGGAAGGATCAGTGTTTTCCTCACATTGCCAAGTCCCCAAGTCCAAGTGAAACTGACCGTGCTGGATCTCGTCAACTGGTTTTTCGCAATTCTGCTAACCTGTCAGACTAATCCGACAGTGGATCGAGAGCCAGGGATTGATGGAGATTAGAGGGCAGGCGGAGATAGTGGATAGCACGAGTTTTTACTGTGTTGTTTTACGGATGGTACAGGGAGTTATCGTACCTGTGTGGATACGGTGAGGACACACTCCCGACAGTATCCTATTGGGCTTGCTGCTCGGTCGGAAGAAGCACTCTTAATGGTGCTCTTAGAAGCATGATGGGAGAGCAGGGTTTAGCTACCGGTATCCATGTGGAGCTAGCTGGTGGGGAAATCTTCCAACATCCCTCTACCGTGTTACTCAGGCCTTGTAGTATCATACTCGAGTGCTGGTACTATTCTAGGTTTTTGTAGATTAATTCTGGGGAAAGAGATCTTACGGGCCTCTGTAATTGTGCAGTAATCTGGCTCAAGCATCTGAAAGTAGGATAGCGTTTTTTCCCCACTTACAGTAACTGGCAGGGTAGTTGTGTAACATTGGCCCTATTTTCGGATACATAATATTGCCTGGCATTAGGCAAGTACCCTACAGACCCCGCCCGCAACAACGTAAGAATACTGGGGAGTGGCTTTGTTCCCTACTTGTTGTGGGATATTATTACTCAGGCGCAGGACGACTTGGGCCAACAATTGCAGGATACTTATCTTTCTAATACCTTACTAGTATGTAGACGCAAAAAAGTTTGTTCTCATGATATATATACCGTAGCCTTAAGAAGGTGCCCCTCTCCATCTATCTTGACTAACACTATGCCCCTGCGCGGACCCGCAGTGACTAAATCTGTCTAAGAACACACGGGGCGGCTCCCCTCCTTCCTTCCTGTTAAAGGACCGGATAGTAGTATTAGGAGATACAGGGATTCCTTGAGTCGAGATGTATCTTACTAATACCCTCCTGACACATACTGCATAAGCATTCTTATACCATAACCTACGGTAGTATTTCATCCTTCTATGTGTCTTTGTTGTAACAAACCGCTTGATATTGTCCCTCGAACCCTTCCGGCCCTAGCGCATGGGATTGCGGGTCACACGACCAGAGCATCCATCCTACTACGACCCATTGACCAGCCTGATAACCTCTCTCTCGAGTTATTGATACCATACCTTCCTCGTATCATACTATTTGCCATGAGTTTGAACCACCATATCTGCGGGGTAGTTGCGTAACTATGATAGCATGATGTGCGTGCATTGCCTCCTTCCGAGTGATGTTCCATGCCGGAGTCATGCCCGGCGAGCGAGGTATCATACTGGTATGATTAGGAGAAAATTGCTCCCCCGTATGGATATCGTTGGGCAAAAAAGTGGAACGAAGAGTTTTCGGGGAAGTGCCCTTAAGCTTTACGGTAGGAGGTATGTCTCATATGTAGTGGTGGATAGATACCCGAGTGGCCATCTCGATAATGCTCGTGCCGTATCATATCATGACATTGTGTATCATAGTTTCGATTATGCCTTTTGCGGAGGATTTGGGGCTTGGTTAGGGGCCAACCGCTCTACGGTGTCATGCATGGTGGTGGTGGGGGGGTTTGTTTTCCATCAGAATCGGATTGTCGTGGGTTTCAGACCTTGGGGTTTGCAAGCGTGAATGGTCGTATCATATCACAGAGCAGTTTGCTTCGCCGGGGGTTTCTTCTTTTCTTTGCTAACTAAGTATGTAACGATAGTGAGACGGTTGGGTCCCCCTCAACCATCTCTGATAATACAGCTGAAATTCCTTAGACTATAGCACGGATCTAAAATATTCCGGGAAAAAGGGAAGACGCTTACCGCAAGTCAGGTTCTGAAGTGCTTAGGGCTCGCCCGCGTACCCCAAACCCTCGGCCCTAGCAACCAACTACGGTACGGAAGTTCATTCCCCCCCCGGTCTAGCCCCAACCCCACAAGAACTTGCACATGCATCAGTGGTGCGCCCATCAAAGTGGTGCTGTGGTTGCAAAAAAGAAAAAAAAAGAAATCCATCCCACGTAATGATCACCACAATGGCAAAACGTCGTCCGCCGAGCGGACGAATTCGCCCTCTCTCACCACCGACACGCCTCCGACACCAGCAGCACGGCGATCACCATCCAATGGGGCTCCCGCGCCGCGGAATTCTTCGCTTACCAAAATGTCTCCCTCGCCGTCGGGGCATGCACACTCTTCCACCCCTCCGCAGTAGTAGTGATGGTGGGGGTGGTAGTGTGGGCAGACAGATCGTGAAAATGGAGAAATTGGAGGATCTGGTGTTTGCTCAGGCGGCTTACATTTCGTCTACGGCTAGGAGCTCGGATACGGAAGCATTGAACAAGAGGATGGAAAAGTTGGAGGGGATGCTGGCTGCCCAGGCGGCTGAGATCAAGGTGGCCAAGGGAAAGAATGCTGGGGTGGAGGCAATTGAGAAGAGGGTCAAGGACATGGAGAATAAGTTTCAGTCCCAAAATGCGCAGATCATGAAGGGAAATAATCGAGTTAGTGATGTGGAGTCGAAGATCAATTCTGTTGAACAGAGGCACAGCTCCACCATTTCGAAGCTTGGTAACGTCGAGAAGACGATTCCGAGCTTGGTCACAACAAAGGCGGCAGATAAATACATGTCTACAACGAAACAAGAGATTGCGACATTGTTCAACCGAATTGAGGCTCTGGAGGCGCCAGGGCCTACGGCTTGGGGTGGAGGAGGAGGGGTGGCAGGGGCGGGTAGTCCAACTATTCTAACCCCCACTGCAAAATCCGGAAAACCATCACCACTGGATATCCGTCTCGAAAGGCTTTTCATGGACCTCAAACTCCATCCCCGCCGGTTCGTACCGCCTTCACCGCAGAGCACGCCACTTACTGAATTCTCCTTCGCACCAAATTCCGCCCCGGTACCCTCCCAACGGCTAATTCGCAATGGGGACCCCAAACAAGTGCTTCTCTTTATAGATGGGTCCTGCATAGGGTCTGGAAGCCCAGATTCACGTCCTGGCTATGGTGTATACTTCCGTCGGGAGGACAATGTCTACGGCAGGCTAGAAGAGTACGATGGGGATGATAACGCACCAGGGGTAGCAGAACTCTGGGCTGCCGTCATTGCACTTCAATTGAGGCCGTGGCGCGAGGAAGGGTTTGACAAAGTTGTCCTGGCCTGCGATGCAGAATACGTGGTCATGGGCGTGTGCGAGTTAGTCGAGAAGTGGGCGGCGAAGGGATGGAAAACCGGGGAAAAGACGATTGCTGGGAGGGAAGCCTGGGAGAAACTGCTGTTTGAATTGGCTGTGCAGGAGGCAAGGGGGGTTCGTGTACAATTTTGGTTGATCCCCAGGAAGCTCAATTTGGCGGATCCGGTGGCTAGAAAGGGTGCTGTAAGTGTATTCATTTTTTTTTTACCCCCCACACGCGGTATATGTCACGTGAAGAATCTAATTGGAGTGCTTGGATCCAGGGGTTTAATATGGCGGAGATTAGATCTCGCAATGAGCAACTACTACGGGCACCGCATCCTCCACCTCCGCCGGAACGAGACCAAGTGGTGCCCGATTCTGAAGAGAAACAAGCGGCTCCGCCAGAGGAATCTGAGCCTGAAGAAGCCAAGCTGGTGGACACACCACCGGGGAAGCCTCAGGGGCTGTTCGGATCCATTTTTGGCTTCCTCAGACGTAAGCCGCTAACCACCGGGTATTAAACTCTGCACGTCTTTCAAGTTCATCAAATTCCTCTTTGCTCTCCGTTGTACACAACCTTACCCTAATTATTTCTATTTTCTATGCAGCCTATCATCCGGAGAAACACCAATAAATTCGGGTCTGATATCCGAACTGGAGGGAAGCGAAAAATCATCACCAACTCAAAAAAAAAAAGATAAAATCTCATCTCTTTCTGTAATTCCACTATTTCCTTCACCCCCATACTTAGATGAATGGTCAAAAGGCCTCACTCCTAGCCAACTCGGATACATCAGTGGCCTCAATGCACAAGTGACTCAGGTATCCCTCTCAGACCCCAACATCCCCCTCGGCCAGCGACAACTAGCATACCACCAATCCCTCCTTTTAAACCCCAACCTCGATCTAGAAACACTAAAGCCGCACGAGATCACCAGCATTAACTTTGCGGCTCTCCGCAAAGACTACCACATCAGCCGACTGATAAGAGCCACCCTCAGGGATCCGATCATAAAGAAAGAACACAAACGCATAAAAGCCGATGCGCAGTGCATCATAGGCCTCTCCCAGAAGTTGATAGACGCCAATCTTGGATCCGCCAACGTCATCAGAGCGAACAAGAAGAAGATCGAAGATGCGGCCACCCACTCGATAACCAATATCAAGAAGGCGAGAGCGCTGGATTGGTCATGTCGTGGCGAAGTTTTTGCCCTGAAACAGCAGGTGGCTGGCTTGTCGGATTCAACTATGGACATAGTTTTCCAAAGGATGGTTTGGGAGCCCGCGGTTGACGAGATTGAAGCGGCGGTTAGGACATTGGGGGCTGATGTGCAGGAGATGGCCGGCGTAATTGGGGCTAACCAGATGATTAATCAGCGCGGGGCTTGGGGGAAGAAGATTGGTGAGGGTGGGGCAGAATGGGGATGCTAAATAAGTTAGGCTGTGATCGGATTTGACTAACTGTGGCCTTTCTTTTCTTTTCTTTTAAAAACAAAATTTTCTTTTATATGTATATATTCTATGTGGTGATGGTGGCGGTGGGGCGGTAGCGGGGGACATTTTCTTCCTCTGCCTTATTGTTGTTGTCGTTAGTGTATAACATTGTACGATGCGTGAACCTGTAGATACACCTTGGAATATAGACCTTGGCAATATCATTACTCTTGTATTCTAGCGTTAGCTCACTTGGCATTCTCACTCTGGAGTTAGGTTCATTTGTCATTTAAACTTATCATATCCTGAAAGTATCGCACCGCATTATAATGTGCTATTCTCTGGGATTGCAGTTGTAACGGCACCAGAACATAAGTCTTACAAACTTCCTTCCTTCCAACACAACCTTGCCATTCAGCAGACAACCTATTATACCAACATACCAACCACAGCCCCCCCGTCACACACCTAAGTATTATATTATCACATACTTCACAGCACCACACATACGAAATCGAGGGAGGGAGGGAGGGCGAGGACATCGTGGCCTGTCGGGCCTCATGGAGGGGCAAAAAAAGAGGCGGGAAGGTAGAGTACGAGTACAGTAGCTGATTCGGAGGTCTCTTCCTCCTCCTCCAAGCATACGATTAACTCTCCTACTTGTCCCGAAGCTCTCCTTCCTCCCACAAGAGTAGCCCGATTCGGGATCACAATAACCATCGTAGGACGTTCTATTAATTATCTGCGATAACTTACTTTAAGTCTCTTGCCGGGATTTGCCTGTAACTACTCGTAGTATTTTACCAATAAATCTAAGGATTGGTTATGATATCATACTACACTTAACAATCCACGCCCAAAGATTAAAATAGCACACCCTCTATACTTCGAGTGACACGTCATGATAGACAATATGGTAGGGCCCCTCGGCACAATCGGCACGCGCCCATGCATGCACGCAATCGGTTACCGTACGAGTGGCAGGCAGTATGTACGAGTACTGGCACTGGTCCAGGGTACGATTAGTAGCTTTCTGAGGCGTTCGGATTGGGCTGGGATGTTTGGGTTTACCGTACCTGTACTCGGGTAGGTGTATGAATATGATAAGAGGTTGGTTGTGGCAATGTCCAGTGGTACAGCTTGGTGTTAAATTGACTCGGACACTGTACCACGCAACCGAGTATTACGCCCGAGCTTAATATTACCAATAATGATAATTTGGGAAACCTCAAAGAACAAAAATAATAATTTTACACTTAGCCTTACTCCCAGAGGGGAAAGCGCGTTGCTGCTGTGAGGATGGGAAACTCTCCGTATCATTTAGGTCCGGTGCCTATCTCAAAGGTAATACATCTACTGATTTTCAGCTGTGGTATATATACTTGGTTTCGAGGTGCAGTATCATACCTAACTCTGAATAATAACCTGTGGTCTGTCATATCCTCGACTATATCATAGGGGAAGGTCAAGTTCCCCAATTGGCCAGGTCAACTTTCCACGAGTGAGCCCATTCCTCTAATTGGTGATATTCGGACTAATCAGGGTGACGGTCTCTCCCATTACTGCACTAAAAGTGAGTGAGCGAGTGAGTGAATGACGGAGGAATGATAGACTAGCCTTTTAAGTGTAAATTTACAGGCTGTCCACAGTGGTAAGGAGGGAGGGAGGGAACGCGAATCGAAGGATGTGGAAGAGGAGAGGGGGTAAGTTATGACATAAGTCACAGACTACAAAATTCAATCGCCTTTTATTTTGTGACCTCCGAGGAGGAGTCTCGTCTGGTCTGGTAACGAACTTGAGGACGTTTTTCCTTCCCAAGTGTAGACTACTCGCTCAAATAAAAAGTCTGTCCCCGACCTCTACCTGCACGCTGGGAGCGCGGTTCAGAACTGTCCTTCGCTCATGGCAACAGGTGGCGTCCTGGTATAATACTCTTTGATATGGGTAAAGGTCGGGGACAGACTTTTCTCCTTTTTTTTTGGGCCAGTAATGCCCCCAAATAGCAACAAGAGGGAGGAAACCGACGGATGGAGGGGAATACGATGCCGTGCCCCCGATCACACGCCTTTACACGATAGCTGAAGAAACTATAATTATCGTGCTTTGCGGTGAAGGGGAGGTTTGGGTAGGATTTGTTTTGTGCTCGGTTTTTGGGTTTTCTCTCTCTCGAAGAGTTTGGAATTGGGGAGAGGGGGGCAAATTTAGTGCGTTTTTGTTATTTTTTTTATATATATTCCCCCCCCCCTTTGTTTCTTTTCTTTTTTACTTCTTCTTCAGAGGGGGGTGCTGTATTGTTTAAATTGATGATGCTTTTGGTTACTTTATAAACCCCTGAACAAGGGCTTCCGTGAAGTCGACTTTTGGCTTATTTTTTTTTATATATCTTATTGCATCCTGATATTATATTCTAACGCGCATTCTGGCTGCCCCCCTGGTTGAGGGGGGGGACGTTGTGTAGCTCTAGAGCTTCGAGGGGCCAAGGGGAACGATAATACCTATTTTCTTTCTTTCACACAAAATTGGCATGACAGCAGTCGTTGTTGGCCTCGAATGCTGACAATTTGATGGGGGATTGAAGGTGTCGTGGGTGAGTGGACTCCGTGGATGGTTTCTAGTGAAACGTTGGATGGGTATCAAAGCGATTGGTACCGCATTATTTGGGCATATCCGGAATGACGCTAGGGAGGCCTAGAGGGAAAACGGTGAAATAAGCGAGTTTGCCACTTGTGTTGACAACAGGCGAGTGGAGAAGCCCACATCATTAAGCTGTCAAATTCAACGTCAATCAGCAAAAGATACGAGTTTATATCATAGAGAGTATCTGCAATGTTCGTTCAACTTTGATACTATGAAGGTTTGCTGAATGATTTATCAGCAATTTAGTCTTCGTTCCAGGAACGAAACACAGGATTAAAGGCCAATCATATCTCAATTGAATTGAGATTTGATTCTGGAGCTTAGGTGCATTCAGCTTTCCTTGCTTCTTAACTTCTCCCACCTGATGACCTTTTCGGTATGTTCTCTACCTACTAATATGAAAAAGTCAGCTAATTGTCATAGTATTCACACTAAAAAGGAAGTTCTTAATACTCTTCGATCCCATCAGATAACCTCTTCTCTTGTCCCTGTAGGCTGTACAGGCCTGGTGCAGCCACTTGATGTCGCTCTCAATAAGCCACTGAAGGATATCCTAAGAGATATCCTTGAAGATTCCTTAGATATCTACAAGCAAGAAAATCAACTTGACCTATAAGAACTACAAAAGTCAGATAACCAAGCAGTGGCAGAGCGTCGAGTATTGATTACTTGGGCTATTGGTGAAGCCTGAGAACAGTTCTCCTTACGACATCCGGATCTTATTGTTAGTACTTTCCGCAAGCCTGGCTTAATACTACCTGTTGATGGATCTCATGATCACGAACTTTCAGTTAAAGGGATTGACAGTTCCTTACTACGGATTGGTGACTGGAGTCAGGAATGTGGCAGGACTGGTATAGGTAGTAATCTGACTACTTTGGAGATGGGACAGGGCCAGGAGGTTGAATGGAACTCAGAGGTTGAACTGGATGGGGCTGATTGTATGCTACTAGAATGTATGTTTGATGAAGGTGGTCATGACGCTGCTATAGAATTTGTTGATCGATATTAAATTCAAGTTGATCCTCTATTCAACCCCCTACTACCATTCAATCTCATAGGAATTGGCATAATTGAACTTCATACTAAGAAGTTTGAGTTGCCTTGCTTCTCACTTCATTTCAATGCTAGTGCTATATCTCGTATGTTGTGGTTTTGATACTCGCCTCACTTTGCCACCCCTGCCCAATGGCCACGTGTGGGTTACCCACCTCTTAGCGTCATTCCGGATATGCCCAAATAATGCGGTATGGAGAGACAGACAATTGTCTTGATTGAGTTTATACAAACCAAACCAGAATACAAACAGACCGCACCCACTACAACTACTACAACTACTACTACTACTACTACTACTACTACTACCCCTATCAAAGTTATCCTCCCGTTTATATATACTCCCAATCTGCCATCATAGAACCCGCAATCACACGTTACTCCAATAGAACCAGGCTGCCGCTAAACTGCTCATCCAACTACAATACCACCTAGCAGGCTATTATACCATGCTCCAGAGCAAACCCCACCGACTCCCCTCTCTAAAACCGAGCGGGCCAGGCCCAGACCCCAACACCCCAAACCTGGGCCAAGTTTTCCAGAACTCGACACGTGCTCTGGCCCATCTAGGACTGTGGAAAACAAACCAAAACATAGCCCCACCCGGGATTGAGGAAATACTAGACAATGAGCTGGGGGTAGCGAATGGGAATGTGAACCTTCGGCGGGACGAGAGTCATGGATAGGGCACTAATGGGAAGACAAATGAAGGTCTCCAACGGGGTATTTGAGAACGTGAGATCCTCGCGCCCAGCTGGAGTAAAGTCGTTATTTGGGTGATTATTTGTGACTAATATACCTATGTATTACCGGGGGATGGATATTATTTGCTTGAGCTACGCGCTGCGCCTCCCAAGAACCCCCCACAAAACCTTACAAGTCTCGTGCCTCTGAGATACACTGCTCTTGGTTCCTAGAGTGTATCTAGTGCTCCTGCTTCTTGCCTTAAATCGTAAAGGTGGAAATTGGGGAGAGAAAGAGGAATAGACAGCGAAATGTGGGGCTAAACAAGAAGCTCCTTTGGTGCTGGCATATGTCTCATATCGAGTCCCGCAGAGAATGCGAGGGTAGCAAGAAAGCCCAAATGAAAGAAAGAGACAAGCAGAATGCGGCGTTTAAACGAGTGATGTGTTGTGACGGAGCACGATAGGAGGTTGCTGCCTCTCGAGAACAGTCAGGTATGAGGAATGGCTATTCCTCCGAGTTTTCTAGGATACCTTGAGTCATTGCTATATTTACAAAGTTCCTAGTGACGCCTCACTAAAGTAATTGTAAAGTATCCGGATAATGCTTTTCAGGGAATAAATACATTGAATAGTAGGAAGAACAAAGAGAGTAATGAAAAGCATAAAAACAACCAGATAGATCACAAGGTAATAATGTAATATCACACAAAGAAGTGAAGAAAAATACTCAACACACTTAACAGAAGGCTGCGGGATGTGACTTTGACAGAAACAAATAACCAAATAAACCAGAATGACAACCTTGTAGCTTGCAACCCCCCCCCCCGATTTCGATGATAAGTGAAAAAGGGGCACTTTTGATGGGTGGTTGTGGTTTAGGCGGCTGCTACAGCGATTGGCTGGACAGCACGGCCTAAGATTTCAGCTGTGACTGGGGCTCTGTGAACGATACCTCCGGAGACGGGCAGCTGTGTAGTGTTCATTAAGTACTGGTCAACTTCACGTGCACATTGTCGACCTTCGTTGATACCCCTGGAAGAGAAAGAAGTATGTTAGAAAAATCACCCTGGTAGTTCTCTGGGGTTATGGTAACTTACCAGACAATCAAACTCTGTCCCCTCCGACAATCACCAGCAGCAAAGACGCCGGGAATGGAAGTAGAGTAGGCTCCCGGGGGTGTCTTGACATTCTTCCGAGCGTCTCTCTCGATATCACCCAAAACTCTGTCTTCCGGGCCCAGGAAACCCATTGAGAGAAGAACAAGATCAGCGGGGAAGAACTGTTCGGATCCTTCAACTTGCTTCATGTCCCAGCCTCCACGAGAGCTCCTAGCCCATTCGACACGAACCGTGTTGATACCCTTGACCTTGCCATCGTCACTACCTACAAATTCCTTGCTCATGACGCAGTATTCTCGGGGATCCTTTCCGTATTGCGCCTTAACCTCTGAGTGGCCATAGTCAATTCTGTAGACCTTAGGCCATTGCGGCCAAGGGTTGTCTCTGGCTCTCTCGTTTGGTGGCTGAGGAAGCAACTCGAAGTTGACAACTGACTTGGCTCCGTGACGAACAGCGGTACCAATGCAATCATTACCCGTATCACCTCCGCCGATAACGATGACATCCTTGCCCTTTGCACTAATGTATTTGCTATCCTCATGGGCTGAATCGAGCAAAGACTTGGTATTGGCATGAAGGAAAGCTATAAAATTAGTTAGTTAGGATTGTAGGAAGGCGATAAGATTGGCTTACTCATAGCATAATGAATACCCTCAAGGTTCCGATTAGGTATTGGAAGGTCTCTAGCAACCGTGGCGCCAGTTGCAATGATAACGGATTCATTTTGTTCCCTAAGGGTAGAGAGTTTCACGTTTTCGCCTATATGAACACCAGTGACAAACTTGATACCTTCGGCGGCCATGAAATCTGTTCTCCGCTGGACGATTGATTTATCAAGCTTCATGTTCGGAATACCATACCTACACCAAATTAGCATCTCCGGATTAATCTGTTAAAAGATAGCGGGGGGCTTTACATTAGCAAACCACCAATGCGATCGGCTCTCTCATACACAGTAACAAGGTGACCGGCTTTGTTCAAACTGTCGGCAGCTGCCAAACCAGCAGGGCCGGAGCCAATGATTGCGATCTTCTTTCCGGTGCGAACTTCGGGCGGCGTAGGAACCATCCAACCCATCTCAAAGCCACGGTCAATGATTGCGCATTCGATGCTCTTGATCCCAACTGCTCAAAGTTAGTTAGGTTATATCACGGTAAACTTCACCCAAAGGAAACGAACCTGGGTCCTCGTTGATACCCAGAACACAAGCACCTTCACAAGGAGCTGGGCAAACACGCCCTGTGTACTCGGGAAACGGGTTGGTTTGAAGGAGCTTGAAGAGGGCATTCTTCCATTGGTTTTGGAAAACGAGTTCGTTCCACTAAAAGAAGAGGTTAGCTTGCGATCCTGAAGAAGTGGATGGAAATACAGGGAGCTAACCTTGGGGATGATGTTCGAGATGGGGCAACCGGTATCACTTTGGCAGAATGGAACGCCGCAATCCATACAACGGGCAGACTGATACTTGAGCTCATCCTCGTCCAACCGCCTGCTGAGCTCTTGCCAATCCTTTGTACGTGTTTTGGGGTTCCGATACTTCTCATGACGACGAGAGTAGAGCATGAAGCCCTTCGTCTTGTTGAGCACCAAGGCAGATTTCTTTTTCTCGGCGTTTGTGTCCAAAATACTGTCCTCCAAATCAGTGATAGAAGCCGCATGCTTATGCTTCTCTGCCTCTTCCTTGGCTAGCTGTTTTTCATGTTGCTCGCGAACTGGATTCCCAGGAAGTAGGCCTAGTGGGTATTGGGAGACCTTCGACTTTCGGGCTTCCTCTTCTAGGACTCTCTTGTAATCGGTGGGAAGGACTTTGACGAATCTAGGAAGAGCCCTGCGGTAATCGAGGAGAATCCGTTTCGCTAGTTCGGAGCCGGTGAATTGGTAATGATCTTCAATAAGGCCTCGAACCCAAGAGATCTCATGAGCGTCTTCAATACTGGAGAGCTCAACCATTTCCATGTTGACCTTAGAAGCAAAGTTCTGCTTTATGTCAAGAACGTAGGCGATACCTCCAGACATTCCAGCAGCAAAGTTACGACCGGTCTCACCCAAAATGATGACTCGGCCTCCCGTCATGTACTCACATCCATGATCACCAACACCCTCAACGACAGCAGTCGCACCCGAGTTCCTGACAGCGAAACGCTCGGCAGCAACGCCGCGGAAGAAACATTGACCAGCGGTAGCACCATAAAGGCACACGTTACCGGCAATAATGTTCTCCTCAGCTTTGTAGGTGGCGTTTCGGGGAGGGTAAATAACGACACGACCACCGGATAACCCTTTTCCAACATAATCGTTGGCATCGCCCTCAAGTTCGAGTGTGACACCAGGGGCAAGGAAAGCACCGAACGATTGACCGGCTGACCCTCGGAGATTGACATGGACAGAGTCTGGTTCCAAGCCCGCCTCCCCCATCTTCCGGCTGATTCGATAGGAAAGCGTGGCACCAAGTGCGCGGTCCGTATTGACTATATCAGACTCGATGCGAGTGGGAATACCTTTCTCTAGAGTATACTCCGATTCGTCAATCAGTTTGTTATCGAGTCGAACGTGCAGGCGGTGATCCTGTTTCCGGACATTATATGTAGCAACTCCAGGACGAAGTGTATGGGCGGGTGTTAATATCAGGGACAAGTCAATGTTCTTTGTTTTCTCAGTCATAAGGTCTCTTCTTACGAGGAGTTTCTCTGAACGACCAATCATTTCGTTAATGGTTCTGAAACCTAACCTTGCCATGATGGCACGGAGCTCGTTGGCAACATAGTAGAAGAAATTAATAACATTTTCGGGGGTGCCAGTGAACTTCTCTCGCAGCTCAGGATCTTGGGTGGCGATACCGACAGGGCAAGTGTTCAAATGGCATTCTATATAGAATAATTAGCGCAGGAGAACACTATGAAATGGATTTAAGGGAGCTACTTCTCATCATAATACATCCCATCGCGATAAGAGGTGTTGTCGCGAAACCCCACTCCTCAGCACCAAGGAGGCATGCAATTGCGACATCACGCCCGGTGCGCAGCTGTCCATCAGTTTGCACAATGACACGACCACGCAAGTCGTTCAAAACTAGGGTTTGGTGTGTCTCAGCTAGGCCAAGTTCCCAGGGCAATCCCGCATATTTAATACCGGTCCAACGAGATGCACCAGTACCACCATCATGCCCGGAAATGAGAATGTGATCAGCCTTGGCTTTAGCTACTCCGGAGGCAACAATTCCGACACCAGTCTCAGATACAAGTTTCACTGAAACCCTTGATCGAGGATTAGCACATTTCAAATCATAAATGAGCTGCTTTAAATCTTCGATAGAGTAAATGTCGTGGTGAGGTGGTGGAGAAATGAGACCTACGCCCGGGGTAGAATGGCGGGTGCGAGCAATGGATTGCGAGACTTTATGACCGGGAAGCTCGCCACCTTCTCCAGGCTTTGCTCCTTGAGCCATTTTTATCTGGAGCTCATCCGAGTCGGCAAGATAGTGGGATGTGACACCGAAACGTCCAGAAGCGACTTGTTTTATAGCGGACCTCATGGTGTCTCCGTTTTCTAATATCTGGCTTCTCTCAGGATCTTCACCACCTTCACCGGTGTTTGATTTCCCCCCTAACCTATTCATAGCTACAGCAAGCGTAGAGTGCGATTCCATAGAGATGGACCCGTAGGACATAGCGCCTGTACAGAAACGGCGAACTATTTCGGTCCAAGGCTCGACTTGATCAATTGGAATTGGCCTTGAACTAGAGAAATCGAAATCCAATAGCCCACGCAGAGTACAGTTCTTTATCTGTTCGTACTCTGAAAGGGAATATGCTTCGTAGGATTTGTCGTTCTTCGTCCGAACAGCATCTTGGATGTTTGCAATACTGACTGGGTCGTTGACGTGGGACTCACCACCATCGCGCCAATGGTATTCACCCGTCTCCGGAAGCCCAGGGATAGAAACGATCTTACGGCTTGGATATCCGGTCTCGTGGAGGGCAAAAGCATCCTGCGCAATATAATCTAGCGTGATGCCCTTGATACGCGTCGCAGTTCCAGTAAAGCACTTGTCAACAACGGAATCATCAACACCTAATGCCTCGAAAATCTGAGCACCCTTATAACTCTGCAAAGTGGAGATACCCATTTTACTCATGACTTTGAGGATGCCACCATCGCAGGAGTGCTTGAAATTGTCCACGATTTTCTCATCGGGAAGACCTCCCCTAATCAACTTCTCGCGATTCATCTTCAAGATACACTCCATGGCAAGATAAGGGCAAATAGCATCTGCGCCATATCCTAAAAGCACGCAAAGATGATGTACCTCCCTCGCTTCAGCGGTCTCAATGACTAGAGCAATTTTGGAACGCATTCTATTTCGTACAAGGTGGTGGTGAACACCGCCACAGGCAAGAAGCGCCGATAATGGCACACGATTGGCGGAGGTGTTACGATCGGAAAGAACGAGCACTTTGTCACCATTCTCAATTGCCTCGCTTGCCTGCTTGCATACCTCGTCAAGAGCATTAATGTAGCCGGGTACACCCTGTTCCTTGGGGAATGTGATATCGATGGTATGAACAGTCCAGCCATTGTTAACCTGTTGGATATTCTTCAAGGCATTAAACTCGTTTAGTGAAAGGACCGGCGAGTGGAGTCGCAGGCGATGGCATTGGGATGGATCCATCTCGAGGACATTGCCCTGAGGCCCAACATAGCATTCAAGAGACATGACAATGGCCTCACGGATGGGATCGATGGGTGGGTTCGTGACTTGCGCAAAAAGCTGACGGAAATACTCGTACAAAAGGCGGGGCTGCTTTGCTAGGCAAGCCAATGGGGCATCATTACCCATGGAGCCAAGCGCCTCCTTCGAGTCTGCAGCCTATAGGAGATATTAGTATCGGTAGGGAAGGGGCTGCCCGAGTGAGATGCAGTGACTTACCATCGGCCCCAGAATCAAGCTGACCTGCTCGAATGAGTAGCCAAATGCAAGCAAACGAGGGTCATTTTGCAAGCTATTATCGTCCAGCGAAGCTTCAAGGCTAACGCCCAAAATCTCCAACTGGTTGTATACTTTCTGAATGGTGAGTAATTGCTCTTCGACCCATGAAGTGAAATCGAACCGAGAAGACACCCCCATCTTCAGTTCCTTGTCATCGACTATCCGCCCTTCCACAGTATCTACTAAAAGCATCCTTCCAGGTTTCAATCTACCCTTTTGGATGATGTGTTCTGGATCGATTAAAATAGTACCGACTTCAGATGCACAAATAATGCGGTCGTCATCTGTTACGTAGAATCTACATGGCCTTAGGCCGTTACGATCCAATGTAGCACCACAGTATCTCCCATCTGCAAAAGTAAATAATGCCGGACCATCCCAAGGCTCCATCAAACAGGCGGCCCATTCATAGAAGGCCACCTTCTTGGGGTCCATCTGCGCATTGTCTTGCCAAGCTTCGGGAACCATCATCATTATTGCCTCCGGCAGAGAAAGGACACCATTGATAGTAAGCAGCTCAAGAACGTTATCAAAAGCCGCAGAGTCGGATCCTCCCTCCTCGATGATAGGGTATAACTGCTCGAGCTCGTCCCCAAATTTAGCAGATTCCATCTGACCTTCACGTGCTCGCATCCAATTTTTGTTACCACGCAATGTATTGATCTCACCTATCCTTCAAGTTAGCCCCATATGCTCAGGTAGAAGGCTTGACGAATTACCATTGTGAGCTGCCCACCGTAAAGGTTGAGCACGGTCCCAGCTAGGGAAGGTGTTTGTGGAGAAACGAGAGTGGACGAGGGCAAAGTGGACGGCATAATCGACGTTAACCAAGTCATGGTAATAGGTATAAACTTGCACAGGTGCTAATTGACCTTTGTATACAATATTCTTGTTGCTCAGAGAGCAAATATAGAACCAATTATGTAAACCGATTTTTCTCGTGCTAACTTTACGCAGAATGAAGAGTTGTCGCTCGAAATTTTTCTCATCAAAACTCTCGGTGTCTGTGTTTTCGGGTTCTCTTCCTTCTCCGTATCGACTCCTTAGGACGACAAAGGGTTGAAGTATCGTGGGTTCACGGGACAAGGCCGCTGGGCCCAGAAGAGCACTATCACGTGGAACCTCACGCCAGCCCAGCACCCGAAGACCCAAAGAATCTGCGAGCTCAACAAAAGTATTCTTACTCTCGGCAAGAACCTCCTCGTTTGGCTTGAAGAACAGGTTCCCGACGGCATATTGGCCCTGAGGAGGTAGAACAAATCCCGTCGACCCAGTAAACTCTTTCACGAAGAACCTGTGAGGAATGGATGTCATAACACCTGCTCCGTCGCCATCACGGGCATCAGAACCCACTGCCCCTCGGTGGGTCATGTTGCATAGCAGACTCCGAGCATCACTGAGGATCTTGTGACTAGCAATTCCTTTGATGTTCCTGTACGATTGTTAGCACAAATAATCCTTGAATAATTTCTGGGGGAAGGAATGGATTACGCTGCAAACCCTACACCACAGGAATCCTTCTCTAATTCAGGGTCGTAAAGACCCTGTTTGAGCGGCAAAGCGCCGGCCCATGATCGGTTCTCAAGGGTGTTCTGGTAGTTGTAGATGTTCACGGGTTCTTCGATATCCTCAATCTCGCTCTCATAAACCGGGGCCATCCTTTGGCTCGATCGGAGAAAGGGTAATCGAGAGCTAAATCAACGTCGCTTTCCCAGTGAACAAGATATAAATTGTTTGTATACTGGGATGATGAATTCTTCAAACTCGAAGGATAGATTTGGTCAATTGCACCGCAAACAACCTAGAACTTGTTTGTTGGGCGAAGGACGGGAGGAGGGGGGGAAGCAGGGGTTTGACTCTAATTTTCCAGCTCACGTTCAGTTATATGTGGCAACAGAAAAGTTTAATTGTGCGAGTGCTACCCTAGAGGGACTCGGGGACTGCGGTAGCCCGATGAGGAAACAGCTAGGCGCGGGGCACAGTGCGTCTAACCCTTGGGGGGAAACGATGAAGAATGATGCGGATCCTACGATAGACAGAGAATAGAAGGGAGGAGGAAGAGAAGTGCGAGGTGGCAGAAGGAAGGAAGGAGGGGAGTGAGAGAGAGAGAGGGGAGAGAAGTCAAATCAGGGATGTCTCGATGAAAATATCCGGCCGTAGTTATAATTACTGAAGTGAAAGGACCCCCGGTAAACTGAAATGCTTTTCACGCTAAATTATGGAGGGGTGAGAGAGGGGCGGGCGGGACGTGACGGTGGGGAAACCCTAGGTCTACTGACCGATAACGTCAAAATAATTACCAACAAAAGAGATAAGAAATTCTCAAATGGAGCACACAGGAATCGAATTGCAAGGCGTCTGTCCCCAAGTGAACTGCCTTTGCCCTTTGTTCTCCAAGCGTCAATTCTCGTTCCTCCATCATCATAATAATAATATATGAAAAAGAAGAAAAACTCTCTGCCGGCATCCAAACCCTCTACAGCTGGGAGTGGGCTAGCATTGGCGGGAGAAGTCTATGACGCTCAGGAGGAAAGCCGAGCACAGTACCGGAACGACTGAGGTGGGAAAGAGATCGCTCCCCCGTTATCTGATGGGCCGCAGCAAAGGTATACTTGTAGTAAGAGGGCATGACAAAAGTGTGAGAGATCAGGGATTGGTAAGGCAGGAGATTGGAGATCCTTTGTAAAGTAGTTGTTCTTATGTGAACACCAGTACTGATCATCGAAGAAGCTCAGTAAGGCACAGCAATGGGCTTGAAGTGCGCTGTGCCCTTTGGACAAACGTCAACGTTCATCAACTCCATCACCCCAGCATCGTAATCACGACGTATGCGGCCATTCATGTGAATGGAAAAAGTAATACATCGGTACCCTACTGTACGAGTACCGCAGGCACAGCTGCATTGACTGTGGTTAAAATGCCGCCTCTTCATGATACCTTCCCGGTACACAGCATTGATAGCTGCTAGGAGTACTGTACCCCTACTGTAAAGCGGGGAAGCACAATCCTCAAGTCTTACAGACCGCACACAAGAACAAAAAGGTCCTTGTCCTCTTTTCCTCTTTTCCTTTTTCTTTTTTTCCCTTTTCCTTCCTTTTTCTTGTTGTTGGTGGTCGTGTCTACTCGAGTACTCGAGTAGGATGAGCGTGCGCTACCATTCTCACGCACACCCCACGCTACCCTCCAATCATGGATCGTTGGTTCGAGATCTATTACGGCAAATGCTTCATTTCCGGACGGTGGATGCCTTTTGGTTGTAGTTTAAGGTGCGGCTGCTTGTGCGACAATCTGACCAACCTGCATCCTTCATTCGTCCTGAAATCCTGCGTCGGCTCAACACTAACCTTGCAATACCTGATTCGCTCCCTTCCTGTCAAAACTCGTCATCCCTGCCTGATTACTACAAACGCAATATTATTCGCAGATGCTGCATCCCGAGCAAGCACCAGAAAACTGTTTCCTGGGACAATCTCTGCAGAACAGAAATTCCTGTATCTTTCAATAAGTAGAGTGGCAAGGCATCCCCGCAATTAAGAGTAGGGTCCGGGTACTGTGCTCCTCGGGTCTTGGATGCTTGAAATTTTTTCTGATATTTGCACTTTCATATCCCCCCTCAGTGTCGTCGCTGCATCAACGATAACCCTCTTTCTTGGAGGCCAGTGTCACACAAAAGCACCTTGCTGTAGCACCCGGTTTCGGAAATGCTGTATCATACTCGAGCATCCATCCCTCCACGTTTGCGGATCGTGATGGTGAAAGTCTGGTTGTTAACCCGGGTTTCGGGGGAATTCGGATAAAATAACAACTAATCCCAACACCTTTTATGTTTCTGGGGAAAACCAAGTAACTAACCCTCCTTGGTTCAAACAACCGGCCCCACTCACTCAAAACCTACTCTTCCGGCGGGTCAAGTTTTTCCTAGTGTCGACAAAGTGATCTAGACACAAATTCTAGATCCTCAGCCCAATTCTCAATTTTTTGAGGATGCAAAACTCTTCAATCACGGCTCTATCAATTGGCCACCCCATACCAGTAACTCGAACGAATTATCCGCACAGCAAGAAGCGGCCAACTTGAAGGGTTTGTCCCAACCCCTGAACAGTGGCTCCCCATGCTCCACATATTTCTACTCAACGGCATCGGAAACTACTAGTACGGTACTCGAGTAGAGTACTTGTATGACACTCGTGTCTAGCCACTGGTGAGCAAAGGGCTTTGGCATTCGCAAGTTTGTTTCTCCATCGCCCATTTTCACCGACTAGCAATCACTTACTGCACACTGTATGAGTAGCCATGCGGGTATTCGTCTCCAGTTCCTCAAGCGAGACCATTCCCCGCGGAGAATCTGTGTTGTTGTTTCAGTGCAGCATTTTTGCTAGGATTTAGGCAGTTCAGAGGGTGCGTTTTTCAATTTCGAGCCATTTCGGTTTCCGGCATCGTCTTGGCCCGATTTTGCATCCTCTATTCGATGCTGGTGTACGAGTACCGGACGGAGGGGGGGGGAAAGAGGAAAGGAAAGGAAAAAAGGAAAGAAAAAGAGAACCAAAATCACGCGTCCATTTGGCTACGGGCGGAATCGGGAACTTTTGAAATAAGAATTGTTATTCGGTCTAAGGCCACACTCATAAGGGCGGCGATTGATTGCGCCTAAAATGTTCACTTTGCATCGATTTTCAAAACCAACCATTCCTGTCATTGATGGGGTAATGAGATGTGTCAAGATTTATCGACTGTGAAGCCAGTACGGATGCCTTGGATCATCTCCTGGGGAAGGTAGGCTGACTTCAAATAGTCCAATTTCAGCTCCAACGGATGAGCAAAGCCAACATCCCAGCTCCCTAGATGCGGAAAGTGCGGTCTGCCGCCCGGGCATTGCTTGGCTATCATCTCTGGGGATTAAGACCGAGTACGGCAACCTCAGTCAAGTTGGCTAGTAATAACGCTCGGATAGTTTGCTGACCCCCAAGAGCGGGGTCCGCATGCGCATGAGATGTGATTGGTAGGACATATCAGCATGGAGGGGGAAACTTTCATAAAGATCAACCCTCGCTCCCAACCAGAATTTCGGTTTATAGGCGTTGTTCTTTAGCATGGGGTGTCCCTCGGTTACTTCCGCTAGTGTATTAGGGGCACTTTTGGGGACGACACCTGAGGCCTAGCGAACTATTTCGACAAGTGCCAGGAAAGCCAGATAGAAGGGCCGGCCTGGAATCAAAATCGGCTCTCGTCCCTACTACTTTCAATGCTTCGCAGCGATAAGGGAGTAGGAAACGTTGTTCCACAGCCCAAAGCCATGATTAGCTACATAGTTTATATCATATCACATCCATATATTTCAAGTCACACAAATGCGGGGAAGATAGCATATGGACCCTTTCCTACATAGCACCTCACTAGGGTACGGTAGTGAAGTCCTGCCTCGTTAGAGCCTAATAGCCGATCTCTCGAACAGAAGCTCCACAGGCCAGCTCTCGCCAGTGTACTCGAGTACGAGTAGACGCGGCTCGTATATGCGCACGCGACCCGTAGTGGGTTCAGGACCCAAGCAGCCGTCTCGCCGAGTAGTCGAAAGCAGGGAGTCAGGAAAAATCAAAACCCTATTCCAAACCCTGCCACACAATGAGATACGGTACAGTACTTGTATCAAAGAATTAAGATATGATACCAAGTGAAACATTCCAATGCGGGTTAGCTACCGTCGACAAGTACTCGAGTAGTGGAGATACGACTTGGAGAGAACAGCTGCTGGTAATGGGAAAAAGCAATCATCAGGGTCATTCGGGTACCGGTACCGTACCTTGCTCACGGCAATCTCCGGTAACACAGAGAAATGGACAGGGCTGAATTTTGGAGCCGGGTTTGCGACAAGTGGGGTGTTTCGAACGGGTGTTAAAATAACATGGTATTTCTGATACTTGTAGCTGCTATGCAATATCAAGGGAATATCATAGTTGAAATGCAGCCGAACATACGGAGGGGTTTCCAATCCAGCCATTTTTTATTTTATTGAACGAGTATATTAGCCCTCGATTGTTCACCACTCCAGCACCGACACTGCTCAGTTCCGGCCCATCTCTCTGCCGTTTTGCGCGATTAATACGGTTTCCAATCGATCGTCATATTAATCCAAAAGCGCTCGTTTGGTCATTGCACATTCGCAAATTTAAATTGTAAATGCCGCCACCCTTCACCATTGTGCGCCGCAAAGGCTGTTTTGTTTACACACCAGAATGTGTATGAAAGCACTCCACGTTCTTTCTCCTAATTCTTATAATATTTTTTGATGGGCCGACTATGGGCAATAGAGCAAAGCCTCCTTCCTTGCTACATTATCAAAATAGGATATTACACCCATGGGGGACCGAGCAGCGTCGCAATTCGCCAACAAATAATTCCGTCTGGGGAGTATTTAGAGCTGCGTGGTAAGTTACATCGTATCGAATTGCCTACCCTAAAGCCCATTCATTACCAGGGGCCTAGAATAATAACGGATTATTCTAGAAGTAAATAGCATCCGTCCCAAGGCGTGGAGGACTACATAGCGTGCCATCTTCGGGAGTTTGTCGAATTGCGCGCTTGATCAGCTTAGTGCCCTAAATCCATAAACCGAAAAAACGACCCGAAATCTATGATACTTCCTAAAATGAAGCGCAAATATGATATGATATGGTTCTGGCCGTCTATAACGTTCACCAAGTCTAATGAAACGGGGACGCAGGCTTGGCATGAAATTTCAGGGCTAACTCTGAGAATTCACTATTTTAGGGTTTATGTTTTGATTTTTGTTATTTAATAATATGATATGATACGAGGAATGATCAAAAAAAACCCTAAATCCTTGAACTATCGACATTTTGACCTAATATTTTCTGCCAAGCCTGCGTCCCCGTTTCATTAGACTTGGTGAACGATAGACGGCCAGAACCATACTATGTATGATATAGGACCTAGGGCAAGGAGTGGCGAAACTCCCCGAGAGCTCCAAAGCCCGTCACACACCGATGATCAGCAAGAGGTATGATGATGAGTTAGGATAGCTCCAGATACAGTATAAGGTATCATACTCCACCTCCCAATTTAGCAGTGCCTTCTCTGGCGCAGTTACATATATTGGGAGGAGCAAGAATAAACCCCACTATCAATTTTACTAGACACCGCCGACTGGCCCGCCGCTCTCTATTCACCAGGATCCCACCACAAAAAACCGATCCAACATGAACCTCCTGAACTGAAGATCACACTCAATCACTCGAAGCATCCATCAGCCGCCACCACAGTGCCACTTCCGAACAATCTTGGGTCCCTTTCAATCCTGTTCCCGCAGCATCTGACCTCGGCACGAGAAGACCCCTATAGAACTTCGCGAGGCGTTCCCCACTAAATTTAGCCTGAGCAGAAACCGCAATTCGTCAACAGTTAGTTGTTCCGGGTCAGAAAATCAGGTTTTTCTGCCTCCTCAGCACCCAAACGATCCAGCACTTGGGTGTGGGCTTAAAAATCCTTAGCAAATCACATAGCTCGAACAGCCTTGGTGCGCCTGACAGTAAATTTAACTGTTCCAGCCAACCCAATGGACAGCACCCTACGACATTTTATCACCGATAGTAGGAATTAACATTAATCTTCTCTCTCTGATTTAACTAATACCGGATAGATTACCAATCCGAGTGATGCAATGTGATATCAACTTCCCCTTCCTAGTCTCACTTCACTCCTTCTTTCCCACACAACTCATGGGCGATCCTGCCAATAGCAAATAGAAAACTCGTCGCTCAAATAAAAGAAATCTCCGGGTAATTCGGATCAGGCCCATCAAACAGCTTCCCCTTACAATTTTCGAGAACTTTATCAAAGAACGCCTTGAGGTAAACCCTCTGTATCGCCATAGCCCTCAGACCCCCGATAGTACCAACGTGCACCTCTAGGTCTTCCTTCGGGAACAGATTCTTCAGCCCGAGTGCCTCGATAAGCGGGGCATAATCCGAGAACGTAAGATGCTTCGCGGCCTTGAGCGACAACTCCCTTTTCCACCCCTTGGAGGGGCTATCCCAGAAACTCTTCAACGACTCGTCAACGGTGCGGTTATGTCCTTCAGCGCCAAAGAGGAGGAATGGCTTCTTGAGACCACTCTTGGCGACGTCTCCTACCAGACTCCCGTCGAGGTCCACTCCCCCGAGAATACTGTCTTCCACAGCCATTGCGCCAGCAGCGGTGGCCCCTCCCAACGAGTGTCCAAATATGCCCGTCTTCTCGACCTTCAACCCGCCCTCTCCAACGCCCGGAATTACGCTGGTAACCGATGCCATACACAAGGACTTGACCACGAAAACCGCATCCTTAACCCTCTCGTCGTAATACTTGGTCAACGCACCTGCGGTGATATTCTCAGGCAGGTTGGCCACAACAACCTTCCCATCGGGAAACTCCACGACGGGCGAATCGTAGGTCGCATCTAGTGCCGCAACCATGTACCCGTGGCTCGCGAGGTCCTCGGCGAGCGTGGCGTAGACATACCGACTCGTGCCGAATCCCGTAGAGAGGAGAATGAGCTTCACGTTCTGCGACTTGACAGGCGCGCCATAGTAGCTGTTTGTAGTTATGCTCTTGATTGTCCCATTCGGCAGGTTCAATGAGGACTCGTAGTACGCGGCCACCGCCGGCGACATGTAGGCTGGGTGCGGAAATTTTGTGTAGGTGGAGGTAGTGGGGTAGTATAGTGTCATTAGGATCCTCCGGGACTCGGGGGTCGGGTCGAAGATGTCATTCCTGGTTTTGTCCGTGATGAGGAGGTCGTATGTGCCGATTTTGTTGGGGCCTGTCGGGGCCGGGAGGGATACTGCGGTGACATGGTGGAGGAGGAAGGGTAGGGAAAGGCACAGCAAGTTGAGGAGGGGTTTCAGAATCATCGTTATAGAGTTGATGGGAGGAGAGAGATATAATGATAAGATATCGTACTAATTCTCAACCTTTAAGAAGAAAAAAACTTCAAACACCCAATTCTCTTTTTGAACCTCCAGGTATCGTATCTTTTTTTTTTTTTTCTGGAAGGGATTGAGTGCGGAACTGAAAGTATGGAAGGAAGGAAGGAATCAACTGAAGTATACCACCCCTTTATATATCCATCCCCTCCCTCCACTCTCCAGCTCTTTCCACCAATAATACATCCAGAAAAATCCGGGACGGACAAACTGGGCACCGTATGTCCCTCCCCCAAATAAAAAAAAAGTTTAATAAAAATAATAATAAGGCAGTCTCCGCATCCGGCGCCGCCCGACGACAACACTAACAAAACTACAATAACTATCATATGCTATATACTGTAATTATTAGACCATGCTTGTTGTACTGTACCATAGACTACCGGTTCAGCAACAACAGAATCGCATGTTACGTTACATTACGTCTTCCGGTTACACAGTACCTTTTTTTTTTTTTTTGCCTTTTGCGACATTACACAGAATTCGGCATATACTCGCGCCGAGAATAAATCCTGAGACAACTGGCGCAACCACAAACCCCCCCCCCAAATTGAACCATGACGATAACTATTACAATGGCAACCACAACTGTAATGTCTATAATACCAAATGCCTCTATATTAGAGTCCCTACCTCTCTTTAGGAGCCAAATATTTGGTAGAATCTTTCATTCCGACTCTTGTATCGGCTTAAGTGATTGTGGTATTGCGATGCTTGGGGGTTGTGGGGAATTGTAGAGGCATCCGCTGTCTCAGGACTTATTCTCGCCGCGAGTACATACATACGGTATAATACAGAGCGGTGCGTACCTAGAAGAGAAGAAAGATAAATAAGGCGAAAGAGAAAAAAAAGCCCAAGCCAACACTTTTTTTTAAAAAAAAAAAGGTGACGATGATATGGTAACTCAGCCACTGAGGAAAGAAAAGAGAAAAGGAAAAAAGAAAGAAAAAAGAAAGAAAAAAGAAGCACCAGAGACGAATAATTCTTCAGCATGACCTAGAAGGATAAGTTAGTGCTTGTAGAAGAACCAGACGAAGGTTATATAAGTGCAATATTGAGCACGGGCAAGAAGTCATTGGGTGTGGAGAAGCGCAATGAATGGGCGGGCAGGCTTACGTTTGCGAGGCCTTTTTTTTTCTTCTTTTTTCTTCTTTTTTCTTTTCTTCTAGTTGGAGCACAAGTACAGTAACTTAGTTGTTTGTCCTCGAGTATTGCGTTGCACACAGTAGGTACGGTACTCGAGTATATCATACTAGTCATTGTGCTTGTAGAGTTCATCGTAAACGGTAGGTGCATACCGTACATGCCTACCTACCGTATTCTGCCTTACGGGCTTACCATGGTGCGCGATGGGTACGGTACTGTTACCATGGCTTTTTATTATTATTATTTTACCTGTCGTGCTATAATATGTACAAGTATGGTACCGGGATTAAACTGGGGGCTAGACTACTATAGGTAATTTACCGCTCGGAGAAGCTCACTCACTGCTTCTCACTCGATTGGTTGGGAGACTGGAGAGCAGCTACCCGTAAATCTAGTTATGATAGTACGGTAAGCCAGTCAGCCAACCCAATCCCAGTCAAGAACACAAAGGGGAAGAGGAAGGAAAGGAAAGAAAGAAAGAAGAAAGAAAAAAAATGCCCCAGATCAGGAACCTTGACATCACCAGGGATTTTAAAACTCAACTTGGGTGTTATTAGGCTCAAGTGTTACGGCCATATTACTAACCAACTATCATACCAGTACAAGTACTTGTATAATACAATAAAGTACGGGGAAAAATGGAGAAAATTGTCCCTATGTAGTGGCTCCCCCCTCCCTCACTTGACGCCTCGTACCATGTCATATTATCCCTACTCGGTTAACCCTCCCGATAAAGCTTCACAGCCCGGCGGAGTCTCCTCCGCACCCACGCACCCACACATGCACAACAACGTAATCCGGTTTGGGGCGTAAAGCGAGTGAGTACTTGTGCCGAATCAACTGCTAGTCAAAGCGAAGAGAGAAATGCTCGAGGGGGGGGGAAGCTCCTGTAAGGTGTGGAGATTTTGTTTGTATTAGGTTGAGGTTAAGCGTGCTGGCTGTTATGGCTTAGGGCTGCTATTAGGTATTTTTTTGGCGGGGGTCAGAATGCCAGTGGAATTTCAAGCCGTACCGGACCTCGTAAGGGGCGGCGAGTGAGTGGGGTTGATAATGGTTCTATGATACTTTGCCTTGCTGCGGCTATGGGGAGGCCTGTCTTAGTTAAGAAAGGAGGGGAGGTGTACGGGAACGCCTAGGAAGGCTTCAAGAAAGCTCAATACATCTGAGGTGAATTATCAAGGTGTACTTGTTGTGATTGCGCTTGTAATAGCACTGGGATTCGGAACTTTCTTTCCTACCCTTCGATTTAGATTCTAACTTGTCATATAAGGCGGATATCATATCACTATCCAGTGCAACACAGAACTCTCCCCAGCCAAAGGGCCGGGGGAGAGGGGAAAAAAGAGACATCAGAAACGAAACAGGTTCCCCATACTAAAAGGACCCCGCAGGTCGCGGAAGCATCAGGACAGCAAACGAAAGCCCAAAAAAGAGAGGAAAGGAAAAGAAAGAGAGAAAAAAGGGCATCTGATTCTAAGTAAATTACAATGCTAACCCAAATCGAATGCTATCCGTCCCCGCCGTGATCAGATCAAATAGACGGATCTACGCCCTGTAGTAATGGCTATGGGAGGGAAAAAATTAGTCAGCGAGGCAGATTCGCAATCTTTCGGGGGTCCGGACAGTAACTTACGTCTCCTCAAGAGTCCTTCCCTTCAAGAAATCTGGTTCCGATCCCGGGACGTAGATGTCCTCAAAAAGAATTTTTGAGGTAGGGTCCGGCACGGGTGCCTCCTCGGCTTCCTGGACCTCTTTGTCGACGGATACCCTAGCCTCTTTTTCAAGTGCTTTCAACTCATCCTCAGAGACAATCCCCCACTCCAAGATCTTCTGTTTAAGGCCCTGGATTGGGTCCTGAGTAGAACGCATGCGCTGAACTTCCTCACGTGTGCGATAAGTGGTACCAGGGTCGGACATGGAGTGACCGCCGTAACGGTAGGTGACGAACTCCATAACCATCGGACCTTTTTGAGAAATAGTATATTCCTTAGCATAGGCACTCGCCTGCTTAACAGCAAGAACGTCCATTCCGTTAACTTTCAATCCAGGGATGTACTGTCCACGCTTGTAGTAGTCGGTCAAAGCCGAGGATCTGTTCGCAGAAGTGCCCATTCCGTACTTGTTATCTGTTCATCGCACCGGTCAGTCAGTAATCAACAGTTACGCGTTACCTTTCTACGGATAGCCGTACTTTCACATGCGAAAATAACCGGGATATCCCAAAGCTTAGCCATGTTGTACGCCTCAAAAACCTGACCCTGGTTGGAGGCGCCATCACCATACAAAGCGAAGGTAGTGTTCGGCCTTCCCAAGTACTTCATCGCAAACCCGATCCCAGCGCCGACAGGAACCTGCGCACCAACAATACCATTTCCACCATAGAATCCCTTGGTGAACATATGCATGGAACCGCCCTTTCCATAAGCGATACCCTCTCTCCGACCAAGAAGCTCGGCGATGATGCTTTTAACAGAAGCACCGCGCATGAGAGCGAAACCATGGCATCTGTAAGCAGTGATAACTTGGTCATCGGGGGTGATCGCATGCTCGATACCAGCAGCAACGGCTTCCTGTCCGGTGGACAAATGGCAGAAACCACGGATCTTCTTCTCCTTGTAAAGCTTATCGGCCGCCATTTCCATTCGTCTATACTCGCAATCAGTCAGCAGCCCAGACAAACCGCCACTTCACCATTGTGAAGCAAAAAGCAAGAAAACGATGCAAATTTTCGAATTCTGGACCCGAGTATTCAAAAACTTTGGCAGAAACACCCAAATTTGACCACCCCGCTACGAGAAAACATCGGGAAACCAAATCCCTCTACCTCCTGAGGAAGAAACAAGGGCGGGGTCTGTGCTCACCGAATAGTAACCATATCAGAGTACATCTTCTTAAGCTCATTCTTTGATACGTTCAATTCAGTACTCGGACCATCAATCATATAACTCTCGAAACTCTCATTGGAAAGGTTGACTGTGAATTGCTTGTCATCTTCCTAAAAAGTTCACACAATGTCAATTAGTTCAATCGTTCCTTCCTAACTATCGCAGAGAGGGGGAAGGCCTACTGCGGGAACAGAGCTCCTAATTGTATGCGAAGATGCAGCATCCGTGGTAACGGTCCTAAACAACCTGAGCGGTGCTATGCGAGTGGCCTTAATTGAGCGAGCCAAAATCATGATGTTCGCCTGGATGAGTGAAAATGAGGGATATGCAAGTTGTGGGTCGGTTCTTTTGGCAGGCGAGCGAGGGACGGAAGGTGGAGGGGAAAGAAAGCTGGTGAGCAAAGAAAAAATGTTGGGCGGGAAGCTCAGTCCGATCCGGTAGCAAAGTGTCGATCTGATTAGATAACGGACCCGGTTCGTTTGGTCACCACAGTGCCGTACCGGTAGTCTGAGTTAGTCTAGGGTTTGGATCAAGTACTCGAGTATGGGGGAGAGGCTGTGCTGCAAAGTAAACTTAATGTCGGAACCGGAGGCTTGTTGTTTTCTGTTTTCTTGTTTTGTTTTTTTTAGAAAAAAAGAACTTGCTTTTAGGTCCAGTGAATTATTTTACACTTCTATGGTTGGTAGGAACTTTGATGCTGTACATAACCTAGTGGACAATAAATACTCGTCCCATAAGAACGCAATTAGGAGCCTGGGGAAGAATAAATAAAGAGAAAAGAGAAAAGAAAAGGAAGAAGAACAGATAGATAACAAGGACCTCCCGATTCTCTCTCAGTATGTAGTTTTTGTAAAAAAAGAAAAAGAAAGAAAGACAGAGAATACGCCTCCCTCCCGGCGAGAGATGAGACCAAAGATGTTCATATTGGAGGAGAGCAAGGGTAGGCAGCGTCGTGTGAGAGGCACATAAATACACTTGAGTGAAAAAGGTTTCCGTAGGAAGAAGCGAGGGTGGAAAATGGTGAAAGGAAGAGGAAGCAAGAAACAAAACACAAGACCGAAGCTGCATAACCTTGTTCACCCAAATAAAAACTAGCAAGAAAACGAATCAGAAAGTTGGGAGGAGAAAGGAAGAAAAGGGAGAAAAAAGTACACCCATACCACCCCCCAAAAAAAGACAAGAGGAAAAAGAAAACAGAAAAGTAATTTAACGAGAATAAAAGAATCAGCGGACACATCTTACATAGTCTGCCTTTGGGAGATCATGTACAGAGACTGAGGAGGACTTCAATCCATGGAATGCAAAAAATTACGCTTGGGACGGCGGGGCCGGTGTCTGCCCAAGCGCTGCTGCCGCAGACTGTCGCGCCCGCGCCCGCGCTGCCCCTACCTCTGCCTGGGCTGCTTCTACGTCTGCTTTCGCCTTTTGTTCCTGAGCCTTTGCTCTCGCCAGTTGCGCAAGGGCAGCCTGGATGTCTGCCAACGGAACCGACTTGCGAGGAGAGGATGAATTCGGGGGTTGCTGAGGGGGAGAAGCATTGAGCGGGTGATTGACTGTTGGCAGCGCAGAAGGGGGTGGCGAGGACTGAAGAACAGGTGTAACTGGAGAAACCTGGGACATTGCAGCCACAGCCGAAGCGGATGCCTGTTCAGGGCTGCTTACCATGTGGGCAGGCATTGGCGTCATGTCTTGTACCGACCCTGTAGCTGAAATGGCTTGTGTGGAGAGAGCAGACGTTTGTTGCGCAACAAGGACAGGGTCGTAAGCCCCGATCTGTTCGGAGGGGGTAGCAGCTAACTCGGTACTTTGCGCCATGAGTTGAGGATCGATCATTGAATTCGAGGTAGTGGATGACTGGATGCTTTCTTGATTAGAGAAGCCGTCATCGTGGTGTCTCGCTCTCAGGGTTAGGGCCTGGCTTGCAGGCATCTCACTCACCTGGCCCGACAATATTTGAGTCAATACCGCATCATCTTGTGTCGGGAATAGTGCGTGCTCGTTAATAAACGCTTTAGTAGCATCTGCAACAATATCGGCTACGGAGGTTCCGCTTGAGACGGTTGGGATAGACGGTCGATAGACAGGAGGCCATAATTGCTGCTGAGGGAGGTGGCTCATGGAAGCCCCTCCTGTAAGATGACTTGGAGGAGAATGGTGATTATGAGTCTGATCTGGTGTGTATGGGGGCTGCGGCGCTTGTGAATGTTCAGGGGGGCCCGGGCCAATGTACGTAGGTTTAGAGGTCTTAGCGGGAGTCTTGATTATCTTAGCCCTAGGTTTCCTAGTAGACCCCATACTTGCAGCCTCGTTCGGGACTCTCTTTTCAGGATCATCAGTATACTTGGCAATGTACTCTGTCGAGTGTTCTCCGAGATAATGCCATATAGGGTTGTTAAGGTCAACTGGAGCTTGATCCGGGTTTACCGGAGGACTCGCTATAATAAGTTCTCCCCACTTAAGGCCGGATGCTTCATCGCAAAAGGGGTCGTCGGGCTCAGGAATCAGTTTGGGAGCCTTTGTAGTTGCAACGCCTGATTGTTGTGCCGTTGGATACATAGGCATCTCGGTCAATGGCAAAGGCAGAGGAACTGTTGAAGGATCTTGAGCCAATATCCACTTCCACTCAACTTCCAGTGGTTCGGTCCTAGAGTTTGGTTAGATTAGAAACTGCCCTTTGAATGAAACAGCACAAAAGATGGGATAAAGGAAAGGCAAAAAACCAGTTAGCATTGGCGACTAACCCCTTGGGCAGAACATTCACTACCACACACTCCTCACTATATCTATTCTCGATAACCACACCGCCAAAGATGTCTCCCCTGTAATACTGCATCTGGATAACATCGCCCTTGATAAGGCTGTTAGCAAACTTCCGTACTACCATATCGTTCTCTAATCTCTCGCTATCCATGCCCTTGGGACGTTTGGGCCTATGAAATCTACAACGGAAGTCGACATCTGTTTGTGGATATATCTGGCCATCTTCACCATAGTGAGGAACGTCAAACATGTTAACCAGGACGCCAGCTGCCGCAGCGCAGGTAGCGTGATACGCTCTCGCGCATTTCTTGGAGGAGCACTGGAAGCAGGCACCCTTTGTTGATCGACAGAAGATGCA
>Ga0307509_10002218_pt1 | contig 31828 bp, 39 predicted proteins | sample 10_EM_MG_FD_202245 | JGI IMG/M metagenome (GOLD analysis project Ga0307509, IMG submission 202245) | Populus trichocarpa ectomycorrhiza microbial communities from riparian zone in the Pacific Northwest, United States - 10_EM | ecosystem: Host-associated > Plants > Roots > Unclassified | place...
GAGAACACACGGGGGGGAGGGGGGCATCATATTTTGTTAGGGTATAATATGTTTTGTTCTACGATACAGTAGTGTTGGTTCGATTCGATTCAGTTTGGATTGGTTTTGCGGATGTCGATGTCAGGTTCGGATTGGGGGGTTATAGTTGGAGGGGAAGGCTGTATCGCGCGGGCTCGGTGGGTCACCGTGAGTGGGTGGGGGGGAGGGCGGGCGGGCGTGGGGGTTTGGTGAAATGCCTGCGATTGATGGAAAGTAAATTTAAACAGGCACAGTAAACAGGCACAGTGCCGGTACTAGTACGGTACGTCCAGTTCTCCACTCCAGGCAACTCTACTTTACATTACTGGTGCTGGTGGACTACCATCGTCCTCTCGGCGAGAATGTAGGGGGGCGTGTACCCGCGCGTCACCTGTCTTCACTCGCTCCTCGTTTCAAGCATCCATATACTCGAGTACTCGACTCGAATATAAACCATAGAGCATAGGGGATCACCCACCAACGCACCGGCACTTGGACAAACTAAGCCCGAACAAAAAGCCGAAACAAACTCATCTAACTTAACACTTGCTATAACCAGAAAGGAAAAAGGAATCGGGCAGACAAGTAGGCAAAGAAACCAAACTCAACTTAACCGCTTCCCGCCAAGTAATGCACTCAAGGAGATCATTTTAAAAAAACGGAAAACATTACAGTACCCCTTGTCCCAATAGAGAGTTGTATGGGATCAGCAGAAATAGTTTTTTCCGATTTATACTGACCCCCGAAGCTTCTTGAGCTCGGACGCAATACCCCTGCACCCTGTGCCATCCCAGACCAATATCCAAAGCTTGGCAACCTTCAGCTGCACCGCCTACTGAACAATGCCGTGCTCTGCAAGTTACAAAACAGAACACCCTTTATCTATCTTATCTTATCGAACCTACCTTGCCTTGCTTGGTCCCCCCTTCACTTCCTCTTCCCTCTGGGCTGTAAGTCACCCCTACCGTAGAGCACAGTACTCATACCCTATAAAGATCCCAGTCCAAGATCGGAGGGAAATACTTTCAATCGAAGAAACGCATGGCATCTGCAATACCGCTATCAACTGTGCTCTCTGCTCAGCTGTTGTGTGCGAAAGGGGGTGTTTCCATTTTTGCAAAAATAAAAAAAGTGTGTCTGGCTCTCTCTGTGTCTGGATTTTAGATAAATCTGCAACGGAGGCCCGAATCTTGAAAAAGTGTAGAGAATCGGAAGGCCCGGAGGGGGAGAGGGATGGAGGCGGCGGTTTTTGCAACTCTGATGTCTTTTGTTATTTTTGCCCCCCCTCCCCCCCTTCCCATATGATCCCTTTTCCGCAATTACCATAGGGTAAGGTAGGTAGGTAGGTAGGCTAACGCCTGACTTTTGCGATTCAGGGAAGGAGGACACGGTAGTGCTCGAGTTGGCGATTTGATGAATGGATACCGTAGATGCCACGGCGGTGCATATGCTCTACAAACCCCACGGAGAAAGGAGAGGGAAAAACAAGTAAACGGCAGAATCCCCCCAAATCCAACCTCCTTTTCCCTTCGCTAAACTTTTCAAAATAGCGAGGCGGTTAGGCTCTACCTTCCATAAACAGTTCACGCTCCCTGGGGACAAAAAACTTTGGGAGCAGCAATGTTGTCCCGTAAACTTGAGCCCGTTGCTATGGCTCGTGAGCAATGCATCGACCCTTTTTGGGCCGAGCCAGAAACAGAAACTCCAGCAACGGGGAATTAGAGGAATAACAATCTTACTAGCATGATATCATTGGTTCGTTAATTATGACCCCCCGACGTTGCAACACTTCGTTTTACCACCATCCATTTCGCCTTGCCTCTGCTAGAATAAGCGTTGAACCTCGCAAATGCGAAGTAATAGATCTTACTGTTCATAATACTCGTACAAATACCTCATACCCTTGAACCAGGGGATCTTCCACATCCCGCCGCCTAACCCGAGAAGCCTCCAAGAGATTGCGGTGAGGACTTGACTCTTGGGGAACCAGGTACCTGCATCGTGAATCCCAGAGCTTGTTCCTGTAAGCTATCCTAGCATTAGTTCACTTTCTGACGAACTTGCGTTCGAGTTCATGTGGGGCAGTCTAGAGTACCCGTATTAGGGAAACGAGTGCTGCAGAACCGGAGGGAGACTAGTTCTGGAATTAGTGGAATTGAGGCTCTCTTCAAAAGACAGTAAGCCATTTTTAGTGTCCAGTTGTCGTTCGGGAAACTCACTATCACTCGTTGCTAAAGGCCCAATGTATCATGGATTATCCACATACTCGGCTATTGTCCCTCCAAAAGCCCTTCTAGAAGGAAGGAAGTGACCGGGAGGGGACCTAAACAGGAATCTGGGGGCCGGCTACAAGAAATACGGAGAATTTGCGGTGGTGGTCTATGGAAAAGGATCCCATACGGCCATCAAGGAACGACATATTATTCCTGTGCTTCCAGCCTATGCTTCGGTGCGTACGCTTGATCGGACATTGCAATGGATGATTCGCTTCTCGAAGAGGTGAAAGGCTCGTTTGGGCTCTAGGTGGCCTGTCCAGGACAGCCAGAAGCTCTTCCCCAGTGTATGGTATTGCAAGCCCCGATGCTCCCTGCGACATACTAGAAATTGAATATGGTAATAAGCAAACCGAGCCCAACAGAGACACAAAGTCAGGATATGCTTGCTGGAGAGTCTGGCCACAGGTATGATACATGATCCTTAGGGCAAAGTCATGTTATACCCGAGCACTCGGCTTATGGTATGAGAATATGTGCTGGGACCCCCCCGCCCCGATTGCTTGCCCAGGAGCCACGGGCAGAAACCCATGGTGGCATCACTCCTGACCTAAGGTTTTCGCTCAATTGGGGCCTAAAAAACCTACGGGAGCCGGTTATGTGCTTAGCCTTTTGAATCATGAGGTATCACCCGTAAAAGTCATTCGGGGTAATACCTAGACTCCGCGGCGCAGGGAAAGCCACCCATATAACTGATTGGAACTTGCAGGAACCCTCGGCCTTGTATTGGAAAACTTACTCACATGCTGTGTAGGTATCTGGTTTTAACTTGTGGTAGCCAGAAGTAACAGGAGGGCTAGGAAGGCTAGGGTTTGAGTTATAATCCTGCCGACTGCCATGCCACGAAGCCCACACTGCAGCCTGCCCAAGCCTCGAACTACTAGACGGACATGCAGTGGACCTCTAGGAGCAGCGTGGGTCACAAGAAGGCTCGATCCACTAATAAGGCCCATCATAATCTCCCTCTCGCCTCGCTGATGAGGAGGAGAAGGAGGGAAGGAGGGCTTGCTAAATTAGGCCTGAAACTCAAACAGGAGCCACTCAGAAGCCTACTGTAGGTTCACCTGTTCCTTATTCGATACCTATTATTTGATACCTAGGAGGGCTCGATACGGTAGCGGTTCAAACCCTTGTATTCTCATTACTTGTTTCGGAACCCCCTGTGTTCAACCGTTAGCCTTCATATCCGGAACCCAATATCAAAAAACGATGACGTTAAGGAATTCTCGACTCGGGGCAGGAGAGGATGTGGTCCGAACTCTCGGCGATTAGGGTATGCTTGCTGTAATCTTAGGAGATGTGCTCCATTGTTGGTGTTGTTGTTCATGGGAGGGTATGGGCCAATTGTGTGGCCAAGGCTATGATACGCCACCTCCTCGGTCGAACCTTATTGTTGACTTATCTCCAAAAATCTAATTTGAAAGGCACTCGGCTTGTCACTCTAGCGCGGAATTATAATCCAGTTGTGTTTAACCATTTACTCAAGCCGCCGGATGGTGGCTGCACTTCTCTCGTGGTGCCTTAGTTTACCCCAGGGAATGGAGTCCAGGTTCAGTGATCCGGGCATAGGATTGTATTCACTACCTTTAAAATACTACTACATCAGTATGAGAGGAACTATCGTTATGATAAACCATCATGTTACGATAGAGCACGACATCGTATCAAAACCACCAACTCTCAACCCCCCAAAAACCGAGTCATAGGGCATGACTCTGAATGGCAACAAAGTCATAATCTATGAGAAGTGCCTACAAGGCTTCCCAGCCGCTTGGGATCACTGGCTGCACATATAAAAAACATTTATTAAAGATGCCGATAGACTTTATAGAAACGATGGCCTCTAGCAACACAAATAAATACATTGAGGGGAGTATAATGCAAAAGGTACATTAATTAGGCCACTTGCTAATCTAGGGTGTGTGCAAACAGCCTGGCCCGAGGATAGTAGGAATTACACCAAGGCGTCTCAATACTTTATTCGTCATAAAGAAACTGTCTATAGCACTTGTTGAAGCGTGTCATACCATCTGATGCAGACCTATCCACCTCCGACCCCACAGGCGAAGTGAGGAGATTACGGTCGTCACCTATATTACTTAATTTAGATTAACCCTCTCTTCCTACAAGCTGGGACACGTACCTTGGAGCTTCTTGATAACTTCTGAATCTTGAAAAATGCAAGAAGCAAGCTGTCGTCCATTCTCGCCATAGAACGGTTCAAAGATTGTGCTATTGGGATCAGCACTCTTAAGAGTATCAAGCTTCTCACTACTGTTAGGAGCCGTTGGACTATTAGCCACGTCAACCTCAAGTGAAATGTAATAAAGACGTACTTGCGAGAGATCTCGTCTCTGAGTCCATTTACATCCTGCCTAAGCCCACGCAGATCCTGCAGGATAGCAGTCTGTCCTTGTTGGAGTTGGTGCAAAATTGACAGGAATCGAGTTACAATTTTGAACGTAGAAGCATTTGGGCTAAGGGGGGTGGAATGGGATTGTGGTTCAATTTGAGCCTTGGATTGTTCTGCCATCGAAATAGGGTGGACCAGGAGCTCGGATTGGAAAGTTGGGTCGGGGGATTGGATGGAGGAGCTGAGTGGTTGGGTTGGGTGAGTTCAAGGGATTGGATTGCCCGGGTTTGCATGTGGGTGTCATGTGCCAAAGCTGGTCTAATCCGACCCGCCACTAGTGACAGCTGATCTGTGTCGGGTTAGTAAGTTATCTCCAGATCCGATCATACTTCATAAATTTTTTTAATACGTACGAGTGCCTCGGGTTGAAAATATATACAAGTTCAAGTTCAAGAAAGAATAAAAGGAAGAAAGAAACAAATGGGAAACAGCACATCAAACTGCAGAAGGCTCTACAATATCCATCGAATTCCCAATCTTCATCTTCTCTTGTAACTGCCTAAGCCCTATCCAAACCGATTCTAACCTGTGTGCTAACCTTATTCCGAGCTGGTTGTCTCTGGTAGCAGGTCGAATTTGACTAGTCAATGTGGTATTTGAAGTTGATCAGCAAAATACAAGTACAGCACTCTCTGTTCCGGTCAATTGGTCCTCAAGTTGCCCTGGGGCATGGAATTATGTTTGTAGGTTTTTGTCGATGCCCTTGTGGTTTGTCGTGGTATCATATGATATATACGGTATTATGCATAGTCCAACGAACCCGGCGGATCGAATCAGTTATTATGATGCTGGCACAGCACAAGTCCACAAATCAATCAATCTCTGGCCGCCACATATCAAGCCTCAAACCCACCTCAAAAACCTATTAACCCACGTCACGGTACCACCCGAAGCACAATAATTTAACCAACTAGCCACATGCAAGCATCCCAAACCTTCCAACAAACTCTATCCCAACAGCACCTCTCCCGGAGAGAAATAGTGAATAAATCGAGCTTCACAACTCCCCCCCGCCACCTTTACGAAAACTCACCACAATAATGACGGTTCTAGGGATCTCACAGAGACTAGCTTCCCTTACCGACACTCATAAAGAAGTACTTACCCATCCTTCTCATAACCCTTGAAACGTGTCAACTTCAATATCGGACAATGAGCTAAAGGAAAAGAAAAAAACAACAGTGCATGAGCCTAATATCCCGCCTCTCAAAGATCGACACACCAAACAGCGATGGCGCCAGAACCGAGCTCGCGAACGTGATACACCAGAGCTTGCGCGACGCTGAGTCTGAGCTCGAGTTGCTGAGCGCACAGGTCGGAGATGAGGTTGGCGATGGGGCGCAGGTGACATTGAAGAGTAAGGTTGAGAAGGCGGGAGAGGATTTGAAGATGTTTGTTTTTCACGCTCTCCGATAGAGACATGGAAGCGGAGGGTTTGGCTAACGTATGGGGGGGACAGCGCACGATTACAATACCGCAAAGCCCAACTCTCCGCAAAGCGTAACGCACTTGCTGCCGAGCAACGAGAACGGGAGGCTTTACTGGGCGGATCGGGCAGGAGCACCCCGGACAGCACCACCGGGAAGCGGAAGGGGAATCAGAAGTTCTCGTATTGCTTCCCCCTCTATCTTCCCCAAGGACGGCGCTAAAGAAAAAGTGGAGCATAGCCAAAACGACCTCCTCCTCCATGCCTCGACAGACGTCACGACCGCCCTCCGTCGCACGCACACCCTCCTGCAGTCCGAGCTCTCCCGCTCGCAGTTCGCTGCGGAAACGCTCAACTCTTCCACCGCTGCGCTGCAAGACCTAGCCCACCGCTACTCCGCCTTCGACGACGTAATCTCCTCCTCGCGTGCGCTCATCACCGACCTCGTCCGGAAGAACAAGAGCGACAGGTGGTACTACCAAAATGCGATACGGATACTCCTTGTATTACTAGTCTGGCTGGTCATCAGGCGGCTGCTGTGGGGTCCTATATACCTGGTCCTTGGTGTGCCGTTTCGGATCACGTGGTGGGGGTTGTCGCTTGTCGCTGGGGGATTGGGCGTTGGCGGGAGGAGAGAGATTAACGAGGGGGTGGGGGTGGGGACGGGTGGGGCTACGATGGTTCAGGTCGTGGGGATTCCGGAGAGTATGTTGGAAAAGAAGAAGTCTTCCGAAGAGCGCGCCGCCCCAGTTTCTGGGGAGGGGGAGAAGACGATGAGGGAGCAAGTGGAGGGCATCATCGATGGAGAACTGGAAATCGAAGTGGAAAAAGTAGAAATGGAAAAGGCCGAGCCGGTAGACCAGAACCCAAAGGCTAGAACCATGGAATATGATTCAGAAGAGGAGAGACAAGCCCGGGAGAGCGGCCACCCAGAAACGCACGATGAACTTTGACTCCCGGAATTGTCCACTTTGTTTCACGGCGCCTTCATTAGCAAACTCGTTTTCACTGATTCACTATGCCCGCACTTTATTCTACTGTATTATAGCATCACCTCACCAAGCGCTTTTTATGTACCGTAGATAGATGAACAGATGGGCACAGCGAGCTTTCGCTAAGGGTCCAGCTTTCTGAACCAAACCATCCTAACAAAATCTTGAAAGGCGTGGTTAGCAGCAGCAGCGATATGTTCCCACCACTTACAAAGGCCCTATAGTTACTAGTACAAGAAAATAGGAATTAAGCTTTTTTTTTTTTTTTGCAACAGCCGGGAATCAAGCCCATGATACCTCATAGGCACCCCCTTCTCCCTCCCTCCCTCCCTCTCCTTTTTCCCACCCTCCCCTCTCCTCCTTCCACAACTAACCAATCTAGAATAGTTATGCAGAGGTAGGAGTTGCGACAGGCCTGTATCCTGACTCTTCGTCCTCCTCACGGTCCAATTGCATCAAGTAGGTTTCCCACAATTCGATGAGCTTATTGGCCCGTTAGTTTAGTTGCTGGAGATGAGGGTGGGCTGGGGGAGATACCTCCTTCTGTGCCTCCACAGAACTCTCTAAGAACGTCTCAACAGCGCTCTTAAAATCCTCCACCTTCTCCCTCTCAAACCTGTCCAATTCCGCCCTCAGGGTTCTCCCCATGTTATCGAATGCAACCCTAGCAGCGAGTAGCTTCCTCTCGCTATCGCTAACCTCTGCGCTCATATGGTTTAGCCTATCCTGCTGCGTCTTTCCTTGTCTCTGTAGCTTCTCAAATGTTGCCCTTCGCTTGACCAATTCTCCGTCTGCGGCGTGGTAAGTATGGAATGCCTTCTGTCGCTGGTTGAAGGCGAGCTTGATAGAGCCTATGATCCGAATGTATTCTTCCACAGTTATTCCTAGGGTTAGAACGTCTTGCTGTGCTTGACGCTCATGAAGCTCTTTAATGCGGATTTGTAGGTACGAGAGCGATTCGAGGGGGTTGGAGAGGGATTTGCTTAATTCTACCGTTGAGAGAGCTTGTAGGGAGGAGCTAAAGTCATTCGCGGCATCTGCTAGGTCTTTGCGTTGTTTGATCACTGTGTCAACAGATTTGAGCAGAGCCTTGAGCTGGCTTTCTAAAGTGTCCAGGTAGTGTTTGCGGTCGAGGAACCACTGCCCTACTAGTTAGAAAGCTCCTTATATAAAATAATGGAACGGTCACAACAAACTTCATCATTTTCAATGAATTTGCCACCACCGCCAAATGCACCACCAAGAGAACCAAACATTCCCTTGTTCTCCCCCACGGGCTGTACCTGCTTTTCTTTATGTTTGATATCACCTGACAAAGCCTCTGACTCCAAGAATAACTTGAGGTCTGCGTCATGTTGCAGCATTGGATGAGCTGCGGTTTTATTCAACATTCGTTCTAGCGCAGCCCTTCTCGATTCGACGAAGTTGTCGTCGAATCGGCCAACTGCCTGTTTCTCCGGAGGTGGCGGGACAACCACCCCCGGGTTGTTATTGATCAGTGCCTGGTAGAGCCATAAGAAATCACGGTATCTACGGCTGACCGTGAATTCGCTGTTTCTATAAGCTTTGGATGTAGTCTGCAAACTCTGGGGTGTTAGTCACCAGAGCTTGTACAATAGCGGCAAATCATCCGACAAACCTTTGTCTGAACTTGATAAACAGTGTGAGCACTAGTCAAATCCCCAACCTTATGCGGGTCGCCAACATGTATTTCGAAGGACGGGCTCGCCGGCTGATCGCTAGCTGGCTTAGGAAGAGTGAGAGACTCCCCAAGAGCTTCTCTCCCCACAATCTGGGCAAAGTCTGTAGCTGGTGGTCTCCTATATCCACCTTCATGCACCTCCGCTCCGGAATCATCCAAAGGAACAGTGTCCATTGAATCTCCGGTCAGAGACATCCGGTTTGGGGCCCCGGGTATAGCTCTAGCCATACGGGGAGAATCTTCCTTCTGCGGGGGCTCGGGCGGAGAATCATAGCGGGGTTTCGCACCCAAGACGGTGTTTATATTATCATTGAAATTGTCTCCAAGGGGGCCTAGTGGTCCGAGGTCATCGTCGATGGCTTCTATGCGAGCGACATGACGACCAGGACGGCGAGGGTTACGGCGAGCTGAGGTCCTGGTTGATGGCTGAGGAGATGGCTCTCCCGCACCTTTGTTCTGTGTAGATTCTTTGGCTTCTATTCCGTTAGTATTAGCTTAAATAGAAACCAAAATGCTTTTTTTTTGACATACTTGATCCAGTGCTCTTGAATGCGTCGGTAGGATCGTCATGAGGGAGGGTAATGGGGGGTGTGCTTGTGTTTATAGACCTTTCATCACCCCACGGGGAAGCTCCATCTGTCTCTAAGTCCAGATTGGCCAAGGTCGGGGATGCGCCAGTACTCATCGTTGAACGTGGCGCTCACGAGGAGATCTGGCTTGGTAGGTTGACTTTAATTTAAACAAGGAACCTTTTCTTCAGTGGCAAAGGGGATGAATTGAATGAGGAAGGGGTTTGAGATGTTTCTTGATTGATGCTCTCAGATGCAGTTGGCGGGACGCCGCGTAGGTGGTTCGAGATGCCCGAAAGCCTTGGCGGTAGCGCCCTTCTGTCACGTGGGAACGGTATCAGGTTTGTTCGCTTCATAAGATATCACCCGGCAAAGGCTACAAGAACGGTTTTAGGTTTTTATCGCTGGCTTAACTTTTGATTAAATCATCCATACTACTGATATGTACCCACACACGGTCTGATGCGCGTTGCTGTGATGAGTTTTGGGGTTTACGAAATGGCGGTTTAGGGTCTAGGAACTATGTTAGGGAATACTGCACCGAAAGCAAGGGCCACGCATTCTGTCCGGAAAAGCTCTCCTAAACAATCTGTTTTTAGAGAATATGTTATTCATAAGGGCTAGGATGATGGTGGTGACACATGGTTGTGAAGAAGATAAACAAGTAGACCAAAAGGAAAAGACACTAGTTTACACATTTTGCCTCCGCGGGGAAAAAAAGTGGGGAGATTAGGACTAAGATTGTTATGCCTTATCCCTCTTGTCTTTCTTCTCCCTCTTCTTCTTGCGTTCAGCTCTCTCCTCTTCTGTCTCATCTAACTTGCGCTTCTTTTTGCCCTCAGCCTCTCGTTTGACCGAAGTAGTCATCTCAACATTTGGGGCTCCGAACGGAGGTACAGGAGGAGCGGTTGCGACATTTCCGGCATTCGTTGAGGAACTAAGTTGCTCAGTGCCGCCGGTTGAGGCGTTATAATCCGTGTACTTGTTCGTCCATTCACCGGGGGTAGCATCGTTCGAACGTCCGTACTTCTATGATAATTTTTAGCTGAAAAAAAAATAAGATATCTGTGAGATTATGTTACGAACATCGAGTTTGCCTTCGGATTTCATCTTTTTCTTTTCTACCGCTGTTGGACCTAGCCCCCATCTGCGGGGGTAGAGATCGCGCTCCATGATGCAACGCTTAACCTTTGCGACAACACCGTGATCACAGGTGGAGAGCTCGACAGTAGACATTTGAGCAATACCGAGCGCAATGGCTTCGCCCTTGGTAGTCATCAGGACGACCTCTTCATTGACTTCAATTCCAGCCTCATAACGAAGCAGTCCAGGGATCATAAGTTTAGCGCCGTAGCAAACAGCGTTCACTGCACTGTCCTTGACGACAATACGTTTGTAGGTTGTTAAGAGAGATTCTAAGGGGCGGATAACTCGGCGGAGGTAGCTCTCATCACGAGAGTTGTCAACAAGCCACTGAGCTGTGAAGTAGTTAGGTTCTGATAAACACATAAGGGTAAGGAGTCACACCATCAAGAACATCATGGAGAGTAACAATATTATCATTTTCGCTTAATGCTCCAGATCTAACTCTTCGAAGCTCCTGCATATGCGCACCAACACCCAACAACAGGCCCAAGTGAACACACAATGTTCGGATGTATGTTCCCGCTTCACAACTGACCCAGAAAACGGCGAGGTGCCTATCGTTGTCAAACTCTAACAATTTCGATTCGTGGATTGTGCGGATGCGGAGCTGACGCTTGACAGCGGAAATCAGTGGCGGGCGTTGGAAGAGTGCGCCAGTCAAGGTTTCAAGCGCTCTGGCAAGTTGAGCACGACCCTCAATTTTGTCGTGTAAGCGCAGAACGCAAACGTATTCCTTTCCTAGAACAGGGGTGATCAGTAAGTTCAACAACCTAGAAGGGCCTCCAACGAGGGAGAGGGGCAGCGGGGCACAATATACCGGCGCCTTGTTGGGACTTGACCAAGCGCGTTGCACGGTCAATACAGACAATGAGACATCCAGTGACCTTGGGATCAAGGGTACCGCTATGTCCGGTCTTTTCACATCTACCCAAATTAAGTGCCAGATCCACTAGATGAAGAGGTTGCGGTGAAATTTACCTGAGGATCCTCTTGACCCAGGCGACAACTTCGTGCGAGCTTGGGTTGCTCGGCTTATCTAGGTTGATAACACCACTACTGATGTAACTCTTCAACTCACGTTTCAGAGGAGTACAGCCGTTAGGTATCGGTGTATAATGTCCGGTACGGACATGGAGCTTTTCATAGTTTTTTAGAAGAAGCCTTTGATAGAATATAGTGTTAGAAATCTGCTGGCTGCGAAAAAAGTGAAAGAAAAATGTGGAGAATAGAAAGACTCACGGCCATTGAGACGAGTCGATGGTCGGAGTCTTAGCCTCCGGCTTGATGGAGAAATCCTCATTTTCTTGTTTATGTACGAGAGCCATTGCAATTAGTGATGGCAAGCTTTCGTACTAAGGAGAGTGTTATAGAGGGATGTTCTCGCTGCTGGAGAAGAGAAGAAAAGTTTCCAATGGCTGCGAGAGTGGGTCGGCTGACTAAGAACTGCAGGGTATATATATCTTGGCAAGAGACCGCCACATCAAGTAGGCACCGCCACAGGGACAAGGGATGGTTTTCACTTCTCGGTAAGAGCTTTGTGATTTCAGGACTACCTAACCCTTGTCACGCTCATCATGCTCGTTGTTTGAAATTCCACGCCCCAACGCGAATAGAATAAATGGCCATCGAGAAATTTAATCGTCACATTGATATGAGAAGAAGAAGAAAGTCACAGCTGCGTGACCAGTCCATCTGTCACACTTTTCCTAATACCGGCATCCAATCTCGTTGCCAGCCGTTTCCTTCCATTCCCCCCAAAATCTATAAACATATGTGGCAAGTTTGCCATACCGGTACCCTTCCAAGTTCTACCCAGAGCTCCTTGGACCTAGGAGTGCTTGTGCTTGTTTCTCCCGACCTCTCCAAGCACCTACCCGCATAAACTCCAACCTTATCTCTCCGTGCTTTCCTTGAAAATACTTGGTATAGGACCTCCTTTTAATAACGTTTTGCGGCATCTACCGAACTCTCTCAGTAGTCACACGTTAAGGACCTCGCGACTGACAGCAAAAAGTGATTGGCTTATGTAGCCTTGCTCTTGCGCATCAGAGAGATCTTGCAAACTCGAACTGACAAACTACGAATCATGGCCTCCGCGCCTCTACCTTCATCATCTGCCCACCCATCGGCAGACAGCCCACTTGAGTTTGATAACTCATCTTCGCCTTCATCTTCGAAAGAAGTCACTCCTACCAGCTCTCCAGCCCTCTCGCGGTCTACCTCCTTTGTTGGCCCGAACGAAGATTGGGGTGAGGCTTTCCCTCCCCTAGACAAACTTACCGTTTTCGACTTCCTCGACCAGTTTGCCCTCCCACAGAGACTTGAGAGAATCAATGAACAGATCAACAGGAAGATACAGTTCCAGAGCGAAAGCCTAAAGAAGCATCGTGATAAGGTCAAGTTGGAGTATGTAAAGCAGAAAGAGAGGGTCATTAAGAAAACGGATGTCGAGTTCGAAAAGTACCGCAAGCGATACAGTCAAGGACTCGAGAAGGTCCTTGATAAATGGGATGATACTAGGGTTGTTTCTACAAGGGAGAAGATCTCCTTTGTGGTCGGTGTCTGCAATATCTTCATCACAGGATTCTTGATTGGTGGATACCCGTGAGTCTGTTCTCTCGGTGTTTTTATATGTAGCAAACCCTAATGTGTCGACGTCATAGCGAATGGATCCATATCTGGTATTCTATTCAGCTTCTATACTTTATGCCAATCCGTTATTTCACCTATCACAAGCGTGGCTACCAATACTTTATGGCCGATCTGTGCTACTTTGTTAACCTTCTTCTTTTGCTTAACATTTGGGTTTTCCCGAACTCCCGGCGTCTAATGATCTCAACATACTGCCTCGCATATGGAAACAATGCTTGGGCCATTGCAATGTGGAGGAATTCTTTGGTTTTCCACTCACTCGATAAAGTTACGTCTTTATTCATTCACATCATGCCTCCGGTTGTCCTGCATTGCCTGGTACACTTGTTGGATCAAGACCTCGTCGACTCACGCTTCCCCTCCATTAGTAGAGTTAAGGGAGTGGAGAAGTATGGTTTGATCGAGATGGTGATTTGGGCAACTGTTCCTTATGGAATATGGCAGTTGTCTTATCATCTGTTCATCACGGTTGGGCCCTGGACTCTTTGCTGTATTCGGTGTGCTAATGGTGGTTTAGGTGAGGAGACGCGAAAAAATTGCAGCCGGGCGTCCAACTTCGTTCACCTGGCTTCGCAAGAGCTATTCAAAGACCTGGATTGGTAAACTGGTCCTCCGCCTACCAGAAGCTACGCAGGAACCTGCGTTCATGTTAATTCAGTACTCTTACGCTGTTCTAACCATGTTGCCATGTCCTTTTTGGTTCTATCACAGGAGCTTTTCTGCTCTCTTCCTAACCGCTGTTGGCCTTTGGAGTATCTATAATGGTGCCACCTACTATAGTGAGTATTCAAGTCTAGCTTCATTTAAGGGCGATGACTGATATTACCACAAAGTCGACGTATTTGGCAAACGCTTCCAGAACGAACTTGAACAACTAAAGAAGGATGTTGCAAAGTGGCAGAACTCCCCTATGTTGAACGAAAGCAATGGGGACACAAAACACTTCGAGTCCTTGAACCTTACTACAAAGACAATCACCGAGACGACCGCTACTGACAAAGGAGAGAGGAAGCCAGACGGCAGTGAAGTTCGGGAGCGAAGTGTCACTAATCGCATTACTACCGAAACCTCGTAGAGCGATTGCTACGAGAAGAAGCCCTAACGGTTTTTACTTTATTGTTTCTTCTAGGACTTTAGTTTTCGGCAGGTATTGTGTGTTGGACGGAATTGATAAAAATATTTGAGGCCTGGGCTAGGGGTTTTCAGGTTTTCATCGTCTTCACTGCTCGTTCACCTTGGGTGGGTTTGGGCACCGTCTGCCGGTATTGGTGTATAGATCGCACTTGCACAGTATTCGGCCTTGGAAGGAGGGTTTCGCTTTGGAATATCATACCCTTAACCAATGTTCGGCTCTCTGATAAGCCAATTTTGTTATTCGATATCCCCTTGTTCTCTCTTTCCTTGGTTGGTTATGAATAAGGTTTTAGTGGTGTTTACGTCCGGATTTTTTTTGTCTTTCTATTTCATTTTCATCACTTTGGTCTCTACACGATTCGGTCCTGTCCTTGAGGATGGTAATAATGGTTAGTTGGGTAATGTATGAGTTTATGAATTAAACCTCGCTCTAATGCGTACCTCTAATGTGCTCAATACTACTTCTATCAACCGTGTCCCAAGATCCCAACGCTACCGGTTTACTCTAAAGAAAGTTTTCAGCCCAACCCCTCTTCTCTCCCGGGCCCACATACAATGCATATTGCACAATCCACCCCTCCAAAGCCTAATCCCAACCAAAAACACCCTGGCGATAATTCCTTCTCCCCCATAACAATCACCCAGGCCCATCATCCACCACCACTTCATCACTTCCCACCTCCCTCCCAACATCTCTAAACATCCCCTCAGCATACATCAAGCCAAACCCCGCTTCCCTTTCCCCCACAAGTAAATCCACTCCCGCAACCTTCCCAACCCAAAACTGATGATCCTCAATCTGCACGCTCCTATACGTCTCACACCTAAGCCTGTACAACACGTCCTCGTCCCTGCCCAGCAATCCCTGCTCGCGCAATTGGGAATCGCGCACGCTCTCCCAGGGTGATGTGGGAAGCTTCGCTTTCGAGAACAGCGATGCGATGTGTGCTGCCCGTGCGGTGGAGCGGAGGACGTGCACTATGAAGGCGCCGGAGGTGGATATGGTGCTTGCGGCCATTGAGGGTGTAGCGATGTTGAAGGAGATGAGCGGCGGCGAGAGGGAGAAGCAGTTGAAGGAGCTGAGCGTAATGCCGCGTGGGGAGTGTGGAGTCAAGGGGGAGGTGGCTGTTACTATTACTACTGTAGGTGGGGGGTCAGAGGGGTTGAGAGGGTGAGAGGGTGGGTGGGTGGGTGAATACCGGGGTGGGGGATTTTGCGCATTACGTGGCGGAGGGTTGTGGAGGTGGTTTGGTCTGTTTGTGTATCATTGGGGGAGGAGGCGGTCGAGGTAATGATGGTGGAGTTGTGTCGGAGGTGCTGTCTCTGGGCGCCCCGTTGGAGTTTTGGGAGCAATGGTGGCCGGCGGTGATGGTGGTAGTGCGAAGCTGTTAAACTCCGTCGTAATAGTCGTAAAGGGGATTTAGACATTGAGTATCGTAATATTAAGCCTCCCTTGTAGTTATAAGGGTGAGAAATTGTGGAGGATTGTGGTGTTTGTTTGATGTTTGATTGATGGTTGGTCGTGGTGGTGGGGGGGGGGCTCTTAATGTGCGGTTGCCTCTTTTCCCCTTAATTATTTTCTTTTCTCTTCTGGGGTTTGTGACGTATGATACTTGTACTGTACCGGTAGGCCGGTTCTGGGAGGAGAAGGAAAACATTTCTCGGCGCAAAGAGGGTTGAAAGAAAAGTCTAAACCAACACCAGTCAACCAACTGCGATTAAGAAACCCCCCGGAGGGCCTGGACTTTCTTTAATTGCGGATAGCCTGTCGATTAGAAGGGATCTCTTTACGGGAGGTAAGAAGGGAAGAAGAGGGGATGTTGACTCGATCCCGGTATTCCGGACTGAGCAGATCATCTTTTAGATCACTGCCACACTTTATCACCCGAGCCTCCTCCTCCGAGACCTCTCCTCCGGCAGACACTCTATCTGCCACCCCCAGCAGTGGCAAAAAATTCTACATTCCCCGCAACCTCCCCCTCTCCCCCATCGAAGACCCAACGAAATATGTTAAGTATTCAAAAGCGCATCCAAAAGCGGCCCGGCCGCTCAAGAGTACCCCTCTCCCAGACCCCGAGCTCCGCCTGATAAAGAACCCCTACGCACACATGCTTTCCCAGTCCATCCGGCAGGAAGTCGAGTACCACTGCCGGGTCCCACGCACATTCCTAATCCGTTTCAAACAGCTAATGCACCCGGAGACGCGCGAGACCTGGATCGTCCCGGACGGGCTGCGCCAGACGGACGACCAGCGCGGACGGGTGCAGAAAGGGAGGTGGGTGCTAGGGAACTTCAATACAATGCGCTTGATGAAGGGGGCGTTGAAAAAGCTGGCTGGGATGAGCGGGAAGCCGGTACTTCCGGGGGACCTCGCGGAAAGTGTTAGGGATTTGATGAGGAAGAGGGTTTTCGATGAGGCCTTTGACGTCGTGCAGAGGGGTGGGGATGAATGTTTTGTGAGGGGGGAGGCGATCGAGGAGATGGGTGGGGTTGTTGAGATTGGGTGTGTGCTTGATTGGGAGCTGGAGGAGGGGGCCAAAGGGGTTATTGCGGATACGGGAGAGGTGGACGAGGGTTCGGGAAAGGCCCAGAAGAAGGATATTTTAGTCAGGATTAATGGGCGGTTATGTCCTGTGCATCATATGCACGTTATGCTCGGGGAGGAGGTTGCGGGGAAGATCAAGGAGCTATGGGAGCTAGGTGAGGGGGTCACAAGGGTTGGGCTTTTAAGGAGGGAGGGGACTTTGCAATTGGAGATTTGGCTGATGAAGATGAGGGCTTATATGGGGATTTGGTAATTGAGTGGTCTGCAGACGTGGTATTCCCGCTGGGGGTTTAGACTTGGTTTTGATACGTATATTAGCCTTATAGAGAGAAGTTGATAGAATTATTACGAGCCACGCGGTGGCACCGCTTCCCATTCCAGAAGAGCTCGTATTTTCTCCCACTCATCCTGAGGATCCATGGACCGTGAGAAATCCCACGAGTGACACACAGTGAATCACCCCTTAAAACATAACGACCCCCCGCCTTTGACTTTGATCCAGGACTTTGATCTAGCACATAACCAAAATGTATATTTAGAATTCTCACGTCTTTTTCTAGAGTATTATAAAGAGCTTAATCTGGGGGAGAAAAGTTATTTGGTATATTATGGCACATTTTAGACTATCACGGAGCCCTAACCGATATTGAGTGGGCATTTCCAATAGCCGGCTAACATTCCAACTCTCAGCAGTGCCCACGACAAAATAGCACGCAAAACCATCTCCGAACCAACAGCGAACAGTACCGATACCGCAATGCAGTCGAATCGAGTTGCCCCCTCGCGTTTTTATTTTTTTATTTTCCTTTGAAAAAGTCCCATTCTTTTTCCCTCCGTATCTCGCCGCATCTAGCCTACCTGGCGGAATTATCTAGAGGTATTGTTTTGTAGCACTAAGATAGGCACTCACGAATCCTCATAGTGGGCTGCCGCATGTCTGTCCGAATCCACTGGCGTGCGTCTTAGCACCACCTTGATATTTCAACCCTCAAATGGCGTCCAGTGGGGGAAGGGAAGGGAGACCACTATCACGTTCGGGAAGTATGTTGTCTTGGATCGGAGGCCCTAACACGGAGGCATGTGATATCCTCTCCTCGGGGGGGGAGGGGATAAGTACCGGTAAGGTAAGGTATGGGGGAAATGTGAACATTAACCCATTGGCCGCAGCGGATGGGTGGATGGCTGTGTTGGGCAAGAGGTGCGTCGAGCGGTACTGGACGGTAGGGTGTATAGTACGAGCACTTGGGTATATATGGGTACGGCACCACCCACATCTCTCTTGATGTTTTAGTTTCCAACGCAACACCCTCTTCTACTTTGCAAACCTCCGGAAACTATCAGATAATGGCTGGAACTACCGAGAAATGGGAGACTTTAAAGGATGGATTGGAGATTTATACTAAGACTTGGCTGGTAAGTGCAATAGATTAACCGCGGGGCCTCCCCAGCTTGGTTACAGATCTGAGATGGGTAGTATGTGTATCGTACATCAGTAGCTAATAAATGAACGAACGATGATAGACAAATTCACCTCCAATTGCCCAGATATTCTTCGTTCATGGCTTCTCAGATCACTGTAAGTTGCCGTCTAGATCTTTAGAGGCGGTAGTTTGTTTGGGAGAAACTAATGATGAACAGGTAACGCTTACGGCATCTTCCCGACCACCGTCGCCGCACAAGGCATAGAATTCTACTCCTTTGACCAACGCGGCTGGGGTCAGACTTGCGTACGTTCGAACCAAAAAGAGAAAACCACCCGCCACTCGGGCAATTCCGGCCCCACATCTCTCGTCCTCTCCGACATAAGCGAGCTTCTCGGGCCCCATCTGGCCGCACGCCCGGACATCCCTTGCTACCTGGTCGGCCATTCGATGGGTGGCGGGATAGCATTGACGTACGCCATCCAAGGAACACACAGGAATACCCTCGCGGGAACAATCGTCTGGAGTCCCATTATCGATTTCGCGAAGGAGAGCTATCCGGGCTTTATTAAGATCAGTGGGTTGAAAGTTGGTGCCGCGCTTTTCCCGAATAAGCAGGTTGTACAGAGTCTGCCGGCCGAATATATGTCTAGAGATCCTGCGGTCGTGGAGGCGTTCAGGACGGATCCATTGTGCCACGATACTGGGACGTTAGTTGCGTACTCGGATATGATTACCCGTGGACAGGATTTGAAGAAGGGGCATGTTGTTTCCAAGTTTTTGGCCGACAAGCCAGTTTTGGTGCTTCACGGTTCTTCGGACAAGGTATTTTCAAAATTATCATTGTTCCATTCGCTGCGCAGACGTTGGGGGGTGGGCTAATGAGGGATTGATTGATTGTATAGATTACTAACCACGACTCTTCAAAACACTTCGTTGCTAGCCTTTCTCAGGTTAAGGACAAGGAGTTCAAGAGCTTCGACGGGTGGTATCATAAACTACACAACGAACCGGGCGAGGATAAAGTTACGTTTGCGAATTATGTCGCAGCATGGATCATCCAGAGATCTACTGGACATGTTAGCTCGAAGCTGTGATGAGTGTTGAAAAAACAGGGAAAGAATTGTGAACTAACGGCTGGCGGGAGCGAGTGATTCGTCATGAAATCTAGCATAGGATTGACGGGTTAGTGTTTAGCTCTCTGGAATTAGGGACTGCCCCGTCTCTCTCTCTCTCTCTCTCTCTTTCCTTTTTTGTGGGTAGGGGCGGGTTGTAATGCTGGTGGTCTAGGGTGTTGGACGCGGTGTGGTAGCGATAACGGAGCTTAATTAAATGAGGAGAGCCAGCCGGATCCGAAGAGAAAATATTTAACTCCGGCTGCACTGTCCTGATACCCCTAGCCATGCGTAGGTTTACCATCTTGCTATAACATCAGCGCCATTCCTGCCCACCAGAGGAAAAGAAGCCGAATTTAGGTATTCGCCTCACCTAAATCTTTGGCGCCTTGATAATGCCCAACCGTGGTGTAAATCAGATACCCGATATTGTACTCATTAGACTGTGTATATAGGCTACCAACTGGCGTGCTAGTGCCACAATACATGTGATCTATGTGTATCCCGGACCAAGCAAGATCAAAACCTAGTCGGCACGGTGCATACCACTTCATAGAGGAGCTATCCAGCACTCAGGAGTATTTAGGAAGCGTACTCGAGTAGTGGTGGTCATCTATAATCACTCGCCGAAACCCCAGACATCCCCAATAGGAAAGCAAACATTTAGTCTTAGCCAATGCCACACGTATCATACTAGAGGCAGCTACTGCCCATAAAAGTGCGCCCAGAGCAGGGTACGCCACATCCGAGCAAAAAAAGGCTGGACAATCCATCCACTCACGAGTTTTCCCCAGTGAGAAAAAAAGCAGTGAGAAAGAAAGGAAGGGAAAGTAGGAATATTATAGGAAGCTCGCGGCGCACACTTTAGAGTTGGGCACGATGCTCAAACGGGATTATCGCAGGTCCGGGATATCATGATAAGTTACTCCAATGTCACGGCTTACTGCCCCCCCCCCTAATCCAAATCCCGTCTTCCCCTGGGTGGGCAGACCCGCCTTCTTTCCCCATCGTTCGGATGGATTCTGGTTGTGCTTGTTCTTTTGAATATCAAGGGGTGGATACTATCTTTCGCTGATCTGCTGGTGATGTCTATGGCACTGTCAGCTGCTGTGCTGGTAGTGTGGACCCTGCCGGTGCGTAGTAGTAGTAGTGTTGAACTCTTGTCTTTATTTTTTTCCCTTCCCCCTTTCCCTTTCCCTCTCCATTCCCCCGATCTTAATTTAATCATAATCGAAGTCAACATGTCAATGGGGGAAGTATTCGTTCCAGTTGTAGCATTGTGAAATATCGCTCCGGAGGATAGGGTTCCCATCCGATTGTGCTAGTATATGTAACTTTCTGAACACCCCTCCTCTACCGTGATAGGTAATTGGAGTGAGAAATTGGAGGGGGGGGGGAGAAAGAGTGGTACATAAAAGCTAGCATCAAACCACTCCATCTATAGGGGGGTAAATCTGTTGTCACAAGAGATCACTCGGGCTGGTTTTCGCTGTGGATTTATATATAATATAACTCAGCCATCGCTAACCACACCTGAAACCGAAAAAAAAACCGGGTCTTCAACCGTCTAGCCTCAGTGATGCCATGCCATACCATAACTATATACACAAATCTACAACTTGCCGCGGGTATTTCATACAGTGCCGAACTCAAATCCCCCCTCCAGCCCCCATAGTCCGGCACCACCTCGTTCTAGAAGAAGTAACTACTACTACTTGATACTTGGCGACTTCTACGGGACATCCAATCCCGTGAATGCACTGGGATGATGGCGGGTAAGTTAGTTGTTTGTTTCGGATGGATGATTGAGGAGAGAGAGAGGGGATGGTTTGGGTTTGGCATGTGCTTGTTGGGCTCAAGGTATTGTGCAGTCTTCCGGGCGGGAGGGGATAACTTTTGGTATGATAGGCTGGGGGAAAACTTCTATGGGATGTGTGTCCTAAAAGTTCCCCTATCGTATGATATGTATGCTGTGTGTGTGTGTGATACTGCCTTAGGAAACTATTCGGTAGGTAGTGTAGCACTGTCGTGGCTGACGGCAGCGCTCTCCCCGCAAAAGCCCAACAACCCGGAATGAAAAAATTCCGATCATAACATATCACTTAGAGCCTGTCTGGATACGACTTGTTCCGTTCCATTATCCTATGGTAAAGGCCGTTTCCATCCGCTTGTTTGTATGCGGCAATGGAGCGGAACGGTCGTATCCAAACAGGTCTTTACTAGTCCTGTCAAGTCGCACACTCCCTCTTTCTGGACCAACGGTACCAGTCAGGGCACTTAACTTATCGGCCACCACATTCACCCAAGAATACGACTCTACGAAATCGAATTTCTAAAAAGGGAAGCATCGGTCATTGGATATCTAATACAAAGCTCAAGCAGCTAGTTTAACCCGAGAGCCGGGAAGAACCTACACTCCACCCGCCTGCCCGCCCCGTTGAGTGAGACTTGATGAATCGCAATCACAAACCAGCCATCGGACGACCGCTGATCAGCCTTGATAAAAAGAAACCCGTGATGAAATTCCCCTAAAAATGCCCTCTAACTCAACCGATGCAAGGATATCCAGACACAATCCTACAAGAATCAATATTCGGATGCAAAAAAGAAAAAAAATACAAAAAAAGCCGATTGGAAAGAAAAGACTCCACATAGTGTAGCGCAGCTTCAGTTACATTTTCATCCATGCAAATAGCAAATCGCAACTAAAAAGACATGCAACGGGATGGCCTAAACTTCCTTTTTATCCGATGAACCTACCGGTACCGGTACTGGCGCCCCCACCACCCCAGAGAAGAAAGAGGTCACGTGCCCGAGGCTGTTTCCACGGTGAAGGGGGTGGGCGCGGATCATCTCTGAACGTTCAAGCTCTGACATGTTTGTCACAACGCTCTCACTAGAAAATACTGACGAGGAGCGCTCGCGGGTAGGGCCTGCTGTGCCAGTTGGTAGGGACGAGGATGATGCGGCGTAAGAGCCTTGGTGGAGCATGAGACCAGGGGGAGTAGAAATGTGCAAAGAATTGCGGTTGCTGTTCGTTCCTAGGAGGCCGCTATCAGGCGTAGATAGTGGGGGTTGGGATTGGATGGAGGACTCATAAGCGTAAAAGGCTGCCCAATTATCAGCAGAATACATGCGGAAGTCTACCGTCTTTTGTTCCATGCGGAGGATCGCATCGGAGAATTCCTTTTCGAGGGAAACACGATGCTTTTCAACATCCTCTCTTTCGGTTTCCCTCTTTCGGTGGGCCTCGGTGTTCTGTTGGTGCTCCTTCTCGAGCTTCTCAAGATCGGCACGGAGTTTACCAAGGCGTGCTGTCAGTCTCTCCTTCTTCTGCACTAGGCTGGCCGCTTCTGATTCAACTGCTGAGGTCTGGCGATCTGCCGCTTCTTTCACTTCCCCAGCCTGACTTTGTGCTGACAAGAGCCTATCTCTCTCCTCACACCAGCCCCTTTTCTTGGCTTTCCACTCTGCCTTGAGCTTCTCCGGAAGACTATGCAACCCTTCAAGCTCCTTTGTCATTTTCTCGGTCTCCTCGTCAGCACGCTTGATAGATTCCTTCAATGCTAGGATTCTTCGGAACGCCCGCTCATCACCACGGTCATTCCCGAGGAGATATCTATTCTTTTCAGTCTCTTTCCGAATATCACTCAATACAGTCTTTTGGTTTTTCTTGACGGCCTTCAAACGATTCTTCTTCTCAGTGAGGCAAGAGTTTGCCTGCGATAAGCTGTGCAAAAGAGTAGTAATCGGTGATAGAGGCCTTGAGGGTTGCTTGGTGGCAGGGGGAGCGGCCGAGGAGGCTACCGTACACAATGTTAGACTCGACTCCTTTCAATCAAACGAGAATAAAACATACCTTGGGCGGGCATTGTACATGCACTTGTCTGGTAGACTATCTTCCCACCCTTCTTAACGAATTCAAAATCGTACTCGGTTGCTCCAGTTAGACCAGTGATATCGATTATCCACTCTTCTTCCACATCTCCTGTGATGACTCCATTCTCCCTATCCCCATCCCCACCTCGGATATACTTTGATATGATTGTCTGTGGCCACACAATGCCGTTCACCCGAACAAACAGAGGAAACGTCCCGTCCTTCCCGCTCCCATCAACGCCATTTGTCAACGCCGCCCCATGCATCTCGTACCCAACCTCGCCATCGATTCTCGCCCCCAGAAATCCAGCGCCAAACGCAATGTCTGTTGATCCAATTCTCGTTATCCACACTCGCACATCCTCTCCGCCTGACGTAGATTCGTTAGAAACAGTGCCAGTCTCAGGAGCATTGGGATTTGAAGCTGCAGACGAGATCTTGGACTGTTCCACCACCTTTGCAACGTGCACCATTGCGCTCGCAACCGTAGCCCATAAAGGCTGGTTGTTTCGGATATTTTGTATTTGATTTTTCTTTTTTCTCTTTCCATTCCCTGTACTATTTTGTCGTTCTAGGGGCTGAGCCAGTGCTCCGGCCGCCGCCTCCGGGTCCTTGTCTTTTTGTTTTCCAGATGCTAGAGAAGTATCTTTGGCTCCCGAGGAGCTGCCTGGTGCAGAAGAATCTCCTGAATCAGATCTCATCAACCACCTTCTAGTCACCCTCATAACCCCCTGTGCGACGATGTGAATGGCTATAGCACTTCGGATCCATCCCGCTGAGGAAATTCGTCCAGCCGATGGTCCAATCGCCTCGCCATTATAAAGAGCCACTGGAGTTGGAGTTACCCCATCCCACGCATCTGCAAATCCAAATCTCGCTTGAACTACTTTCACACCTCCCATAACACTAGCGCATACAGCTGCATTCCTCAATGTCCCCCCACTTTGATCGGAATATCCAGCACCAAGGGAAATAGCAATAACAGCTTGGGCAAAGTCGACAAGGAAAACGCGAGCGGAAGGCCACAAAAACATGGAAAGAAGAGCGACGAGGATATCTGCGAATATGATTGTGAGTAATGACGGTGCTCCGTTCGAGCCTTGCAATAATAGGTTCGTAATGGAGGGCAATGAAGACGTTGTTGAAGCGCTGAGAAGTGTGGTGGACGGTGGAACGAATGTCAAGGACGCAAACAAAAAGTGAATAATTGTAAGAACCGTAGGCGGTAGTTGTAAAAACAATATCAAAAGCATAATGGTATCGAGCAAAGGAAAAGAGGGTAGAACAGTAGAGGACATCCCTCCGGTCATTGCCATTTTCCCCGAAGAATCAAAATTGATTTTACTGTGCTCAGCTGCGACTGTACCATCCATTCCACTCGCGAAAGCCTCACCCAAATCCTCGCCAGAACCATCATAACTCCTCCTATCTTGATTCCCATCCCAACTGTTCGCATAATTTACACAGGATCTATCGGTATTGACTGGCTGGAATTGACTGTCCGTGGGGATTTGCTGATTCGGAGTTTGCTGAGCCAAAGTCGGGGCAGCCACAGCAGAGACCGTGGAACCGCTACCAGCAGACCCGGAGTGGGAGGGACGTTTCATTTCATTATGATGGTTCTGGCGTTTTTGAAACGAGCCACTTGGTGGGCCTCGTGGCATCGGCAGCTGGATGTTGTTTGGACGACCCAGACCAGCTCCGAGCCTGCTCGACCAACACGACGCAAACAATCCAGGAACAGGAGGAATGACACCCGCCAAACTTTTGTGGTGAAGTTGGACGAAATGGAAGGGATAAGGATGAAGGGGGGGGGGTGGTGGTGGTGGTACCGGTGGAAGTGCGGTGGAGGGGTCCGACGAAGGGGTCGGCAGGTGGATGAATCAGGCGGGTGGCGTGGGGGTTGACCTGAATGCAAGTTTGGTTTGAGTTGAACGGGGGAGGGTACGGTACTCTGGGGGGGGGGGGGGTTGACGGGGTGTTGCGGGGAGGGGGAGACAGCCTCAAGAGTCAAGGGGGGGTAGGCAGAGTGTTTTGTGGGAAATTAGAGAGCGGAGGAAATCTACGCCCAGCCTAGCCAAACCGACCAAACCGACCAACCAGCCTACCGGGGAAAATGGGCGGACGCAGGAAAAAAACCCCTTGGGTTACTATTCCGGAGCGTGCACATCATTCACTAGCGCTTGGAGGAGCAGTGTACGAGTACAAGCGCTCGAGTATGAAATATGATGCTGCATCCATAGCGCCCGCTGCGGGCTCTGATAGAGGTTCATGCAAAAACAGTGTAGCTTTCTTACATATACTACTTGTATCTATCTGCATTTAACACTAAACTGCCCTAAAAACCCTTTCGATTTGCTATCTCCGGCTGCCTCTAATCTCCGGATTTAGAGACAAAGTCCCGGGAAGGGTTAGTGCTCCTAGAACGGTATAGCCGGAGTTCTTTAGATGTGCCGGACCTTATTAACCGACTTTCGCAATTCTGCCAACTTCCCAAACTAAACCTATCGCGCGGGTTTATGCGGGGACTTGTGCTGACAATCTGCTAGTGAATCGCAAGAGTTTTTACCGTACTAAAACTGTACTCGAGTACTGATATCACTTGAAGACTCTACGGTACTCGAGTACTATGTAATCTACCCGTGTTATGATCCCCCGAGGAGAGCCCGGTAGAAATGCCGGAGTGTGGTGGAGATGCATCCTTCCCAGGGCCTATGCCTCATTCTATTGCGAGTTCCTAGACCCGTCCCCCTAGAAATGGTGAACAGTTACTCCGTAACAGGGAAGAAGTACCCGAAAACAGGGATCGTGAATTTAGATGGCTAATGGGCCCCAGATATCCACGGATTTTTTTTTGGCATATATTTTGTTGGTGTCCGCTCCGGGCTGCTTTTCGGCTGCTGGGGGCAGGCTGCCCGCACTGGTATGTGCTGAAGGATGAGTTATGTCCGCATGCCTATGCAACATTTATAATACAAGTATCACAGATGTGCTTCTAAAATTGCAGATATATGATAAGGTGGATGGGGGATTGAGACCCTCACCCCTGCGTAATAGAGTCACCGGTAGGGTACGATATACCGTAGTAGGGCCTGGGCTGCGGGGGAAAGAAGATTGCACGATGTTCGTGCCTAGGCTAAACTCTTATCTCGGCAACGGTCGCCCGGTACAATAAAAAGGTAGAATCCAGTAGTCCCCGCTCCATGAGAACAAGGCACATCCGGAGGGAGTTATTGAGCCTAGATCAATTTTGTGTAATTCTTATATTATACCGGTCTGTAGGTATAATTGGTATTCCAGATCACTTCTACTCGAGTACTGTACAACCCAGAGTCATGGAAGGAGGAGTAAAAAAAAAAAGAGAGAGAAAAACGAAATATCTACTAAACCCTAGTAGACAGAGCGCCATTAAGGGAATATCTGGTAGTGAGCCATCCGACTATCCCATCCAATCCCTTGCATGGGCCGAATCTATACTCTCGCCTTAATCTTATAATGACGGAAAGACTGAAATCCCATCCATCCCTGGCCAATTTTTCTTTAATACTTAAAGTAAAAATCCAAGGAAGCCTTCGATCAAAATCTTCAATGTCCGCACCGTGATACAGCAAGGCAATGGAAGGATTTGTGCCAACATAACAGATTCGAGGGGATCCCCCCACACTGGGCCATGTCTCAAACCGGAGCATCTATAGCATATTCCTCTTTCTCCGAGTCTCCAATTGGTCGTCAGGTTTTTTTCTCTAGCTTTTACTCAAGTACTGGCACACAAACCACCTTTATTCCCTTTCAGTTTGAGTAGTGCACCGTACTTGAGCAACATACCAAGGTAGTCTATTTGGCTAGCCCCAATAGATTCTAAAGATGTTAAAAATCCATGATAATGTTTGGATCAGAGGTATTAGAACCATCTTTTGGAACTATGGGTCGACTTTCTCTCTTTGTTCTAGCCATACCAATTGTCATTTTGTGTAATACTCGTAGTCAAGAAAAGAACTTGGTTTAAGATGTCTTCCCTATAGTCACTTGGGAACTTCATATCATTTTAGATAATGTTCACCACTAAGATTCTTTATGAATCTCCGCTCAAAAATACCAATTTTATCACCCATTTACCCTCGTGTAATGGTTGTGCTTGATGATCGGTTGCAAAATAAGATCAACAGAAGCTCGACGGCACAAGCTCAGGTTTCACTCATTCTTTTCTCCCGTTACAAATCCTCCGCATGTTCTGCCAGGCCGGTATGCCGGAAAAGTAGAAAGGGAGCGGAACCGAGGGGGAGAAAGGGCGTCAGTAAAATCCTGGATGGGGAAAAAACATCTAAGAGGGAGAACTCAGTACGAGTACAAAAGCTTACAAGTATGATACGATACTGTAGTGCGGTAGCGCTGCAGAAAACTCACCTAAATAAGAAAGCGATCCATAACGGGCACCACTCCGATTGATTCTTACAAGCGCCAGGGGGAGATATAATGTTTTCGCACGAGACTAGGGCAGTTAGCGAGCAAAGTATTCCCTGTCTTGTGCGAAAGCATCTCCCAGGCACGCTACATACTCGAGTACATGGTCCTCAGGAACACCCATCACCCACTGAAGGAAACAACCCTTCGGCAAAAAAACGGTCTGCGGAAGGTCCAAGCCTATCGCTTTCCGTTTCCTTGTTGGGGGGGAGGAGGGAGAAAAACACAGGCTCTTCCTATCCCCCCAAATCCCTGTACACACACCCTGAACATTCCCTACGATTCCTCATCTATCCGCACAGTGCTGGTACTGTACGGGTACTGTACTTGTACTCGAGGCACAGGACCTCATCCGCCATCGACCGATTCCCCCTCATCAGCTTTCTGGGATGTTTCTCCTCCCTCACACCCTTCACCCTACTTACCCCCGCTGCTATCTTAAGAAGGGAATTCCAGGAAGTGAAGTTGCTCATATTAAAATAAGACCGATACGGTAGGAGGATACACTTTATTTAAGCGATTGGCTCACACGGCGCTTGACTGGCGCCACGCAATACGAGAAATTCCATTGAATTTTTTCTTTTCATTTGACTTTACTGGGAGGGGGAGGGAGGGGAAGGAGGGGGCAGCGGTATGCTAATTACGTGGGAGGTTCATCAACTGGCACTCGGGAGCTCCAGAATTGAGTGGCTCACGAGACTTCAAGTAGGGAGATTGGCCCGAATGATATCACCGCCCTGGTTGGTTCTGACTCGAGCGCTCTTGGCCTATAGAGAGTGAGGCGGGATTTGGTAGGGGATTTTCGGATTACTTACATGCTAAGCTTCCGGTCTTTGAACGAGTTTTGAGAGGTAGATTTGATGGTGAATTGGGTAGTTATTACTACTAAGGTTCGCCGTGGTAATTGAATGGTATTACAGGTATGACAAGCCTTATCAATAAAGGATAACCTTCTTCGGTGCTCGCTCCTCTAGGTTACGGTAGTTATGCGCCGGGATATCATATGTTACGTACGCACTTGCATTCACAGCATCACCTTTTGACAAACATCAATCACAATTGAGCTCGGAAGCAAGCATCCTCGAAGTGGAGCAAATATTCTATTCCACTTTAAAATCTTGAGACTCCTCACTAATCGTATCTGGAATACACCATAAAGCATGGTCCAACGGACTTGACGCCTCCAAACGGCCGTCAACTTAGTCTACCCCGAGCAGCATTTACCCCCAGGGGTATCCGGTTGAATCTACCGGCAGTGGTGATCAACTCTTTATCATATTCGGTCTGATAAGCCTAGATGTGAATATGGTGGGCCCACCTGGTTATTCCGCTGGACTCTTTTGAGACTGCGGATTAGTTTGATTACAGGTACTAGTACTCGAGTACTTAAAACTGAGACAGCGATAACAGCGATAACAGCGATAATGTCAGAGATACCCTAGGGCGAGCTCTCCTACTAAGGGTACGAAAGGGGTGCCGGTACGGCGCCTTATCGGGATCCTTCCAAAGCAGCCCAAAAGTTAATCCGACTAGGAGGCTGCTGTTGTCTGTTTGCTGATAACGACTCAATTTTGATGGACCGACACCAGCATCATAATAGTTCCCCGCACAGGTGTCGCACTGTGTGAGCCTACTGGCTTTCACAACGGTAACTCCAGCGTTTCTGCTTAAACCTTTTCTAAGCACCTGAGACACGCCGGGAGCCTACTATATCCCATCGCACAAACACGCAATTCCTTTCAGCAGTGCTCTTGCTCGTATCACGAGAGAAATTCTTGGGGTATCTCGGGCGATTCGGATACCGGCCCTGAACTCAATCTATTTTACATGTAAGATGTGCGCAACTCCGTGTGTAACAGTAGCTCAACCCAACCAGCATGTACTGTGCCACACGCATCGATCGCAACAGGGGCTACAAGACCAGGCGTTGGCAGCCCCCGCAGTCCAAAGGCGGGGTAGGGGCAAATTGGTAGACTATGCCGGCAGAGTGAGCACGTATCTTGGGGAACGGTCCTAAGTGTCAAGTTGACTACGAGAGGACTACTGCACTAGAAACACACGGAGGGCTGATAAATATTTAATTCGCTGCGGTGGCAGCGATTAAGGAATCAGCAGTTCCGATCTGGCTGGATTTCGGATTTGGGGCAGGGGATTGGTGAGGCCGGGCTGGGGAGGGCACGGGGTAGCGGTGGTGTTATATATACTAGATAAGAGTCTGCGACACAAGGTAAGTTGAGGCACTGTACTAGTATTTTAGTAGAGTACCGTATACCGGTAGTTTAATACTTTGTGTTTTCTTCTTCGAACTGCTTGCGCTAGCGGGGGAGAAGTTAGAAGCTGAGAGAGTTCCCAAGTGATGTAGGGTGATCAATCGTTGAAACAAAGTTTAGTGTTTTTTCTTTTAGCACCCACGGTATCCATATGTATGATATCTGGTTTTGTATACAAATATTATGGTTCATGCAATTCAAAATGTATACCAGACTTTCAGTAGTTTTCAATCCATTATACCTCATAATCTGAGGAACATATTGACTTGAAAAATCCACTAGTGAATAGACCTGGCCAAGGAGAATAATATAGTGGTTTTTTCATAATAGTTGGAGATTTTGATAATAAGGTATAATGATTTAAAATCATGGACTTTGGGTGGAGAGAGTGAAATTGTATTATGCACAGCTATATATTTCTTGCCAAGCTCAGTCTATTTTGTATTAGGAATCCAAATTCTAGATCAGGATTTGTTTATGATCAGAAAATATAATATGCCAAGAGCATGACAAATATTATTAACTTACAGGTTATACTTTTTATAACACTTCTTTTTCTCTTATAATTAACTTTTCTTTTTAATAAATGTAACTATTCTTCAATTATTAATCTTCATAATACTGTTTGAACTTAGATTGAAGTAAAAGATATTATATCTCTTCCGTATCAGTTGTTTTCTTATATATTATCATCCAGGTTTATACAATTTAACCACAAAGGTCAATCCTGCTACTACTATTAATGAACCTTATTGCATAGTCTTGGCACAAAAGTCTACTCAGCCACATAACACTCTACTTTCAGCCTGGTCTGCATTTTGAATTACACGAACCATACTGAAAAAGAAGATACTATCATAATCTTAATTTCTGTAAAATCTGAGCTATTTTTAGCAATCACTGATGGACATTTTACATACCGAAGTTGAGCAATATTTGTTCAAATTGTGCAACTTTGGTATGTAAAAAGTCTGTGAGTTAATAATAACAATAGCTCATATTATGCAGAAATTAAATTAATATCTTCTTTTCAAATATAAGAAAGGGGATCTTTAGTATTACAATTGGGTAATACGTGATTCAACAAAACATAAAACTCAACTACATGAGGCACAGGGGGGGCCCTATTTTTTTTGCTAATGTACCTACTGGTACAGTGTAACAAACCAGCCTTCCTCGAGGTGTTCGTAATGGGAAACGACTATCGTGACTATCATAGACTATCTGTAACAAACCAGCCTTCCCTTCAGGTGTTCTTAACGGGAAATGACTATCTTACTATCATAGACTATCGACATAGCCTACGTAGTTTGCTTTGTCTATCGTTATAGACTAACATCTTGTGTTCGTAGTAGGGATAGTGATCGTAGGAAGTCCTATCGTGTAGAAATAGAGTTCTCGCATACAAGCGAGGTAGTATAGAGATAAGGGCATTAGGTATCTCGAACATATTGCACCTATGGAAGGTCACTGTCAATGGGCCAAGCCCGTGCCTCAGTATCTGAGTGATGTATTACTTAGATGGTTGCGTGAAGAGCTCTAACTACTGTGACCAAGTCTCCTACTTATAGACCCTTCACGCCAACAACCCTAACCCTGGTGACTCATAACTCGAGTCACGCGGTCCTATGACTCATAATGAGTCATGCCCAAAATCCATCAGATGACTCCTATGAGTTACTGCGCAACATGCCGTAAACCAATCATAAAACATAAAACATGTCAGGTGCGCAAAGCGCATCACCTGCGTGGAACTCGTGACTCATAATGTGAGTCACGCGCAAAAGTCATTACATCATTATGACTCACAAT
>Ga0307509_10002219_pt1 | contig 31821 bp, 22 predicted proteins | sample 10_EM_MG_FD_202245 | JGI IMG/M metagenome (GOLD analysis project Ga0307509, IMG submission 202245) | Populus trichocarpa ectomycorrhiza microbial communities from riparian zone in the Pacific Northwest, United States - 10_EM | ecosystem: Host-associated > Plants > Roots > Unclassified | place...
TGGAGGGGGGGTGTGGAGGGGGGGTGTGGAGGGGGGGTGTGGAGGGGGGGTGTGGAGGGGGGGTGTGGAGGGGGGGTGTGGAGGGGGGGTGTGGAGAGGGGGTGTGGAGGGGGGGTGTGGAGGGGGGGTGTGGAGGGGGGGTGTGGAGGGGGGGTGTGGAGGGGGGGTGTGGAGGGGGGGTGTGGAGGGGGGGAGCAAGCGGGGGCATCTCAGAAGGGAAACTAGTGGTGGTGGTGCGGATGAACTCAGCCAGCGCAATGAGCAGCTGCTGGTCGGAGCAGATCGGGGCCTCGGGGGCCAAGTCCAAGACACCTTTGAGGAGGCGGGATCTCTGATGGGCGCCGGAGGGGCCGGACAGGATGCCATGTTCAAAAGTCTGTGGGGCCTCAGAGTTGAGCGGGCAGGACGTGTCAGCACCAAGATTATCCCATAAGAGGTAAGCTACAAGATAACTTTTCCCAAAGCGCATCTAGTGTATTCTACCCACAACAAACTTTCCCAAGCCCATGAAGGGATGCGGGCGTGTGGAGGGTGGATAGGGGTAGTAGGGGGGGCCGGGGTGGCGGACCAGTCGGAAAGGAGGAGCTGCTTAGCCCTTAGCTTAAGGCGAGCATATGATGGGACAACCCCCGGAACTGGGGGCAGGTAGTCTGTTAAGTGGAGGAAGATGGGCGGCAACGTAGAGACGTTGTGTACGAGGGGGACGGCCGCATTCGCCAAGGCCGTGATGGCGTTGTGTCGGTATCTTGGGCTCTTGACCTTGTCCGGAGCGGAACGCCAGTCGAGGTTGAAGAAAAGATAGGGTTGGGGGGTGATCTTCCCACGCGCCAGCAAGAGGGCACGGAGGGGCGAGAAGGTGGGAACGGATTTAGCGAGGCGAGCTGTGGCAGGGTTTATTTCCGGGGGGGAGCAGATGAGCCTTAAGCCAGCAAGGCGGCGCTGGTGGCGTATAAGAGCAGGTAGCGGGGGAAGACAGGCTTCTCTGTGCAAACATGTTGTATTGGTGGTGGAAAAACAGTTAGTGATCCACCTACAGACTCGACGCCAGAAAACGGACATCGGAGTCATGATAGATGGGAGAGGGTTCCAGACAGCAGACCCATATAGGAGGATTGGAGCAAGGAGCGAACGCGCTAGGGAGAGACAAAGGTAGGGTGCACCTAATAAAGTACCCAAGGCTCCTCTATTATACCTTTGACCTTGTTTAAGATTAACCAGCTTTTTGTTTACTAAATATACCAGACCATACCACCTCAGGTTACCTCTTGGTATACCATTTGGGCTAAGGTGGTAATCATTGTAGCTACCTATTGTACAGTCGTTACAAGAAGATAAAGAAAAAGATAATACAATAGAAGAATCAAACGGTAAAACCTAATACAGTTAAGCCGTGTATCTTCACTCTATAAGTTTCTCTTGAGAATTGTTGGTTAAGAAAGTAAAATGCCAAACACTTATACTTAAGTTGAAACGGAGGCACCCTGTAAAGAGGTAAACTCTAAGGTTGCGACCCCACCAAAACTCAAAGTAGAAGATCAAGATAGAGTAAATAATTAACGAGGAATCTAAACGGTTAAACTTAATATCATTAAGCTGAAAGCTTCACTGAATAAGTTCTCTCAAGGAAAGTTGGTTATCGAAGCAGAATGCCAAACAGTTAAACTTAAGTAGATATCAGATTTAAGTCTTTGATGTTCACCACTACTCCGACCTTGTGCGAGCACCCTGTCCTGCTCAGGGTTTGTCCGAGGTCTACCCTCCATGAGGAATTATCCTGCCGGAAGTGTCAGACCAACTCGGGTACACTTAACTCCGTCAATAGTGTATGAGTTTCTGCAATGTATCTCCAATACAACCGCAGGTGGAAAAGCTCTTCCTCTCGATGTCATACAAGTGGCTAACTGTTATGACAACAACTGGAGTAAATACCTAGGTGGTGGACTCACTGGCCCAGTGGTAGTTTCGTCTATACAAGCTATGCAGTCCATCAATTAATCTACGCGACTATCCAATCTTAATTTGACATGCAAGCTCCCATAGCCAGCCTCTTAGGACATACTCTACCGTGATAAGACTCATACCTCTAGAGTCTACTAATAACCCATAGTAATGCTACACATCAAGGGGAGGAGGTCCTGGCTGGTTACTGAGGTATTTGTCCCGAAAGCACCCTTGCCTCCTTAGACTACCTAAGTACCACTAGGAAGACTACCCTACTACCTGTAGGCTAAGATAGACTCCTAGGTGCTGGAGAGACCATATATGGGTGACCCCCATTTTGGCGGTTACCCATACTCCCCTTATATATCCTGCGAACGACATTTTCTCTGATGGACTGTGACCATGTATACGATGCTATCTGAGTCGCTGCAATGTCCTCTTTTTGCTAGCAAACAAGCAACTATGCAGCTCTCCGCCTATCACATACTGTCCTACTGCTGGGGCCAAAGTGGTGTATTAGCTCAACCCACCTAAGTTCAAAAGCATGTTCTGGCCACCCCTGCTCAGGCGTCTGACCTTTCTGCACAAGTGAGTGTGTGCCCATAAACACCTAAGAGCCTGTAGAATATGAGGCTATCAACCTCTAAGTCCCAGGATGACTTTGCCGGTCAAGGTAGGGTAACTTGGATACCTCAGTAGGGTGACTGGGATCCATGGGCATAATAGCTAAGTTTCTAAAATAGAGTAACTTTAACCTCTTATGCCTTTAACTGCTTTGGAAGTCCTCCTGTAGACACCTAATGTCATCTCAATAACCTATGTAATTTTCCTATAGTTTTCTTTACTTATGCACACTTACTCCTAAAAGCTTACCCTGCCTAATAGAGTACCCAAGGCTACTCCATTGTTTCCTGGGCCTTGCTCTAGGTTTACCAGCCATTTGGCTACTATGTATACAAGACCATACCCCCTCTGGTTACCACTTGGTATACCATTTGGGCTAAGGTGATAGTCATTGTAGCTACCTATTGTAGGGTTGTTACACTTCTTAGGACATGCTCTATTATGATAAGACTCCTACCTCTAGAGTCTCCTGACAATCTATAGTAATGCTACAAATCAAAGAAGAAATGTCCTGGCTGTCTTTTGGGGTAGTTCATCCTGAAAGTACTCTAACTTCCTTGAGCTGCTCAAGCACCTTTCAGAAGACTACCCTACTACCCGTAGGCAAAGATAGAGTTCTAGGTACTAGAGGGACCATTTATGTGTGACCCCATATCTGGCATCTACCTTTTTTCTTTTTTTTCTACCCCATTTTCCTGAATCCCATTTGTTAATTGTTTCTCTTGAAGCAAACAGACAACTGTCCTTATCTCACCGTACTAGGTACAATGGACATTCAACACCATAAAGAGCTATGTCATTCAAAACCTCCAACTACAGTCCATCCTGCCATCTCCAAGTTAAAAACTCTCTGACTCTGCTCGACAAAGAAACTCCTGCCTAGTACTCTGGGTGGAAAACTTCAAGGAGATAAGAACAGAGACCTGAAAGCAATGAACCAAAAACCTCTGCCAGAAGCTAGCTTAAAAGAAAAACATCTCCAACCGACAGTAGATATCCCAACAAAGGAAACCCAAACTCCCTCTCACAACTCAAGCCAGCTATAAACTAAACCGAAGTAAAACCCCCATGGGGCCCAGTACCCGAAGAGATAGGGACTTCTACATGTTAGGTCCAATGAACATACAAAGGAGAGAAAAGCTCCCAGGGGCAATCAAATTGCCACCAGCCAAGGCTCAGAAGAAACAACTGAGTTCGAGAGAGTACCGCCTAATGAAGGAGGGCTCATGACAGTCAAAGAACAATCCGGTCCATGATCTCGGGAACCGGACCAGAATCAAGAAGGTTTAAGCATGCGCCCCTAGTCCCAGGGAAACAGAAGGTACCAGAGGTCTAATGGTGGTTATAGAGCGGTAAGCAGTAGGGTGTCAGCCGATCCAGATGTCACGAAGGCGCAGTGTTGAAGGCTACCAACATGAGAAGTGCGAGGAGAGCTGACGGAAGTGAGGTCAGAGTGCTTTGAAAAGTCTGACCATACCAACAGAGCACAAATGCGATAGTGCAATATCAGAGAGTGCTACTGGGAACAACTACTTTAATAATTTCCTGAGACTAGAGACTGACAGTTGATGGGTAAGGGGTTGTGCACTGTGGAGGGCTACCTAAGTGAGCCCAGAGAGGGGGAGAAGGACAACTCAACAAACCCCTCAGAATAGGCTCACCAAGTCTGACCAGCAGAAGTGAAGGCAAGAGGAGATGGAGGTAGCTTCAGCAGTCAGAGGTAATATGGCGGGACAGGAAGAGGAAAGTGGGTAGAAGTGATGATGATTGCTCATGGTGTTGAGATTTGAATTACAGGAGGTATAGCGGAGACAGAGAATGATATCTGTAGACCACCCATACCCCTCTTATATATCCTACAGATGGAAATGGTCATTTGAACTACCGTGACTTATATAGTATTATGGGCGTGTTCCCATGAATCAGCTTTTATGAGCATTTTCTCAACTATACCAAGATAAGCTATTAACCATCAAGATGAATATTTCAAGCACTCCTGCTCAAGCTGCAGGCCACTTCAAGTAACAGGGCATGCATTTATGATCATCTAGGTGTCACGGGGGCACCCTATAGAGAGGTGAACTCTGAGGTTACGACCGCACTAAACACTCAAAGTAGAAGATAAAGATAAGGTAAATAATTCAAAAGAATCAAATGGTAAAAGTTAATATAGTTAAGCTTGAAGCTTTACTCAGTTAGTTCTCTCGAGGAAAAGTTGGTTGTAGAAGTAGAATGCCAAATGCGTAAAACTTAGGTAGATATCTGATTTAAGCCTTCGACATTCACCACTACACTGACCTTGCACGAGCACCCTGTCCTGCTCAGGGCTTGTCCGAGGTCTACCCTCCATCAAGGATTATCCTGCCAGAAGTATTGGACTAACTCTGGTACACTTAACTCCGTCAATAGGGTATGAGTTTCTGCAATGCATCTCCAATACAACTGTAGGTGGAAAAACTCTTCCTATCAGAGTCATACCAGTGGGTAACTGTTATGACAACAACTGGAGTCAATACCTAGGTGGTGGACTCACTGGCCCAGTGGTAGTTTCGTCTATACAAGATATGCAGTCCATCAATTAATCTACGCGACTATCCAATGTTAATTTGACATGCAAGCTCCCCCGTTAAGATGTAGCCGATGGTTGGCTAAAGGGCGCTACCCATAGCCAGCCTCTTGGCACATACTCTACCGTGATAAGACTCATTCCTCTATAGTCCATTGACAACGCATAGTAATGCTACAAATCAAGTGGAGAAGGTCCCAGCTGGTTACTGAGGTATTTGTCCCGAAAGCACCCTTGCCTCCTTAGACTACCTAAGTACCACTAGGAAGACTACCCTACTACCCATAGGCTAAGATAGACTCCTAGGTGCCGGAGAGCCCATATATAGGTGACCCCCATATTAGCGGTTACCAATACTCCACTTATACATCCTGCAAACGACATTCAGTCAGATGGATGGCGACGATGGATACTGCGTTACGGCAGCTGCTCAAATGATCTCTTTTTACTAGCAAACGAGCAACTATGCAACTGTCTGCCTATGACACGCCGTCCCCACACTGGGGCCAGAGGGGGGGTGTTAGCTCAACCCTCCAAAGTTCAATAATATGTTCGGACCACTACAGCTCACGCTGCTAGCCTTTCTACGCAGGTGTCTGTGCGCCCATGAACATCTAAGAGCTTATAGAATGTGAGGCAAATCACCTCTTTAAGTTTCAGAATGACTTTGCCGGTGAAGATAGGGTAACTTGGGTATCTCAGTAGGGTAACTGAGTCCCATGGGCAAAATGGCCAAATACCCAAGGTAGGGTAACTTTGTCCTCTTATGCCTTTAACCGCTCCAGAAGTCCTGCAGTGGACCACAAAGGTCGTCTCGGAGATCCGTGTAACATTCCCATAATTCTCTTGACTTTATGCGAATGTTCTCCCAAAAGCTTACTTTGCCTAATAGAGTACCTAAGGCTACTCTACTGTTTCCTGGGCCTTGCTCTAGGCGAACCAGTATTCTTGTATACCAAGTATACTAGACCATACCATCTCTGGTCACCATTTGGGCTAACGTGGTAGTTATCGTAGCTACCTATCGTAGGGTCATTACACCTACTTAGGGCTTGTCCAAGGTCTACGCTCCATGAGGAGTTATCCTGCTGGAAGTGTCGGACCAACTCGGGTAAGCTTAACTCCGTACATAGGATATCAGTTTCTGCAATCCATCTCCTATACAACTGCAGGTGGAAAAACTCTTCCTGGCGAAGTCATGCCAGTGGCTAACTGCCATGACAACAACCAGAGTCAATACCTAGGTGATGGACTCACTGGCCCAGTGGTTGTTTTGTCAATACAAGCCATGTAGTCTATCATTTAATCTACTCGACTACTCAATACTATAATAAGACATGTAAGCTCGCCTTGTGAGATGTAACCGATGGTTGGCTCAATGGGAGCTACCCATTCCCATCCTCTCGCGACATACCCTACCGTGATAAGACTCATACCTCTAGAGTCTACTAACAACCCCTAGTAATATTACAAATTTAAAGGAGAATGTTCCGGCTGGTTACTAAGGTAATTGTTCTGTAAGCACCCTGCCCTCCGGGAACTACCTAAGTATCTCTAGGAAGACTACCCTACTACCTGGTGGTGCAAACCGACTCCTAGATGCCTGAAGGACCATTTATGTGCAACCCCATATTTGCCAATTACCCACACTCCGCTTCTATATCCTGCGAACGACATTTGGTAAGTCGGACAGCAACGACTTATATGGCATTACGGCAGCTGTTCCAATGACCTCTTTTAACTAGCAAACAAGCAACTATGCAGCCGTCTGCCTATGACACGCCGTCCCTATACTAGGGCCAGAGGGGGGTGTTAGCTAAAATCACCTAAGTTCAATAGCATGTTCAGGCCACCATTACTCAGGCGTCGGACCTCTCTGCTCAGATGCTTGTGCGCCTATAAACATCTAAGAGCCTGTAGAATAAGAGGCAATTGACCTCTAAGTCCCAGGATGACTTTGCTGGTGAAGGTAGGGTAACTTGGATACCTCAGTAGGGTAACTGCGATTCATGAGCATAAAGGTCAAATCCCTAAGGTAGGGTAACTTTGCCCTCATATGCCATTAACCTCTTCGGAAGTCCTCCTGTTGACACCTAATATTGTCTCGGACCCCTATGTAATTTTCTTATAGCTCTCTTGACTTTATGCGAACTTACTACCGAAAGGTTACCCTGCCTTATAGAGTACCCAGGGCTACTTCACTGTCCCTCTGCCTTGCCCTAGGTTAACCAGCTATTTGTATACTAAGTATACGAGACCATATCACCTCTGGTTACTACTTGGTATACCATTTGGGCTAAAGTGATAGTCATTGTAGCTACCTATCATTGGGTCATTACACTAGGAGCTCTTAGATTGTAACGCACTCAACCTCCATGTCTGAGGATGACCTTGCTGGTGAAGGTAGGGTAACTAGAAGTTCACAATCGGGCAACTTGAACATCTGAGCATGATTGTGAATTCCCCAAAGTAGTGTAAATTCCTTCTTTCATGTCTTTATTACCTTCAGGAGTCTGCATGATGCCTCTTAAGTTTGCACCAGAAACCTGTACAATGTTTAGATAGTTCCCTTGACTTTATGCAAACCTCTTTCTGAAAGGTTACTCTGCCTTGTAGGGTACCCATAGTTACCCTGTCCTACCCTAGGTTGTGCTTAGAGTAGTCCAGCATTAGTAGACATTTATACCAAGTCATCTTTATTATAGTATACAAAGTATACCAGACTATACTATCTCTGGTTACTACTTGCTATACCATTTGTGCCAAGGTGGTAGTTATTGTAGCTACCTATCATAGGGTTGTTACAGAATCATATAATTGTTTAAAAATGAGTTTAAAGTGTTAGGCCAATTTTTGCATAATAACACTCATCTAATACATTGATCAAAAGGCTCAGCATATAATTCAATTACTAATCAAATTGAATTCTATATTTGCAATAAAGTGATGGCTGTATATAACACATGCTCTTCTCTCCTATCATACGCATGAGTCCATCCGCAATGCCAGGGGAGTCTCCGTTCTCTCGGCGCGTTACCTTAACCCAGACACGGAATCTCGTGAACAGAAAACCGCCACCGCCATGGTTGTTACAGTGGCCCCGCCCGACGCTTATGCCATTCTCCCCTCCATCAACCTCTTCTCCTGAAACCGAAGGGTCGAACAGATGTTTTCCTCCTCCAAGAACTCCCAGTGTAAGAAATGCTGGAAGTTCGGCCACATCCCCACTCGCTGTCCCAGTGAACTGCCAATTTGTCCCTACTGCTCGCTTTCCCACACCAAAGCGGAGCATCGCTGCCCTAACCCTTCCTGCCCTAAGGGTGGCAATCTCCGACCTGTCCTCGCCTGCTGTCCATCCTCGATGGCATGCTGTCCTAACTGCCAAGAAGAGCACTCTGCGCACAGCAGGGATTGCCCCTCCCGCCCGAAAACCACTCCAGACACCCCACAAGTGCGATCACGAGAGACGCAGGACAGCATGGATCTCGCTGAAGACCAGGCTGGCCCTTCGACGGTCTCTCGTCCAGCACCAGGTGCCGCTCCCCGAACCCCGAGTGCCCCTGTACTCCCCCGCTATGCTCCTCCACCTAGGCAGAGAGCCCAACGCACCGTCACCGTCACCGATCTTGCCCCAAGAGAGAGCGGTGATGAATCCTTAGACTCCGATTCCTCCGCGGGCTCTGCCCAATAATGGAGAATTTTTCACTCATTACACTGACAGCAGTGCTGTCTTCCCGTCCTTTCCAATCGTTCAACATAACTGCCTTGGGAGCTGGGATGTTTTTCTTTCACTTTTTCACAGCTTCACCATGCTGCCTCACCCCCCTTTCCTTGTCGCCATTCAAGACCCCCCCTCCAGACGTTCGGTTCTCCCAACTTTCCCGGGATTCATGTCTTTCGCCCCCCCCCTCCTGGCCGCCCACGGGTAGCCATTTATGTTTCTCGCATGTTAAATCAGCACTTGTCCTGCTCGACCGTGTTTCACGACTCCTCAGAGATGTTATCGGTTGAGGTCTTTTCTCTGGAGGGTCTCTTTGGATCCCCCCACCGCTCCCTAAGGGTCACCTCGGTGTACCTCCTCCGCACAAATCGTCCTCCCTATCGCTCTATTCCTCCTGAGGGAATTTTTTCTTCTCTTCCTTACCCTCACCTGGTTTTAGGTGCTTTTAACCTCCACCACCTGTTAGCAGATCCCTGCCGCTCCCTATCCGAAAGGGAGTTTATCATCTGTACACGCTACTTTGATGCCGCTTTTGACGTCCCGTACCACCTTCTCAACACCCCCTGGGTTTATACTCGGTTCCCTTTTGACACCATTACGAGGCCCTCTGTCTTAGACCTGGCCTTCGCAAATACCGCTCTCTCCCCCCTTGTCTCCTCATGGGACACCACCCTCCCCTCCACTGGTTCGGACCACGTTCCATGTGTGATAACGCTAAAACCACCCGCGGTTATGCTGCCCCCCCCTACTCCACACTGGGCCCTCCTGGATCTTGACGTGGTGGGGAAGGCAATGGATACCTTCACCATAATACCCTGCCCAGAGAGGCCCACGCCCAACTCCATAAGCAGATGGTTCGACATCTCCTCTACCCGCCTCACCTCCCTCATAACCTCCCATGCCCCGAGCAAGCGCCCGTGCCCCCGCTCGAAACCATGGTGGTCCCCTCGTCTATCGTCTCTGAGAAGGGAGTATCATAAATTTGCCAGGATGTGCCGCCTCGACCCGTCCCCCCTCAACTGGAGCAATGTGAAGAGCTCGAGAAGAACTTACTTTAAGGCCATCGCCTCAGCCAAGAAAACACATTGGTCGGACTTCCTGTCCTCAGCCACCCCACGCTCCATCTGGACAGCCAAGAGAATCGCATTTGGTCGCCCACCACAAAGGTTCCCGGACCTGCCCGGGGCCTCCGACCCGGCCGAAGTGGCGGAGACACTTCTTGCTCACTTTTTTCCCTCCAAACCCCCACCTCCCCCGCTCCTCCGCCTCACCCGCTATGAGGACTCTACCCCCCTCACCTCCGAAGAGATATCCAGGGCCCTCTCCAAATCCTCAAATACCTCCGCCCCTGGCCCCGACCACATCCCGTACTCAGTGTGGAAGTCTATACACCGCATCAAGTCCTCCCTTCTTCCCTCCCTCCTTGACCCCCTTCTAGCCCACGGTTTTCACTCTCCCTCCCTCAAAAAAGGCTCTTGGGATTGTCCTCGACAAACCAGGGAAGCCCTCATACGACTCTCCATCCTCCTTTAGGGTTATCGTCCTCCTTCGAACACTCTCTAAGATACTTGAGAGGGTGGCAGCTTCCCGCCTTTTAGCCCAAGCAGCAATATGCTCCCTCATCCACCCCCTTCAGTGTGGATCGCTCCCTGGAAGGTCCACTGCTGATGCCGCCCTTGTCCTACAACATAACGTTGAGTCCTTTCACCGCCTCCGCGACAAAGTCACCACTCTCTTCCTTGATGTGAAAGGAGGCTTCGATAACATGGAGTCTCCCTCACTCCTTTCTCTCCTCCGCAGAAAAGGGGTTAGCCCATACCTGGTCCAGTGGGTCGGTTCTTTCCTCAGGGACCGCACCTGCCGCCTGACGTTCCAGGGGTCCCCCCGCCATTTCGCTCCCGTATCGGTCGGGGTCCCTCAGGGTTCTCCCATCTCCCCCCTCCTGTTCGTCATATACGTCTCCTCCCTGCACCTGGAAACCCTCAGGTCTCTTACTATCTCCTACGTTGACGATTTTGCCGTCACGGTAGCCTCGCCCTCCTACAGGACCAACGTCCACCTCCTGCAGAAGTCCTTCTCAGCGCTCAAGAGAAAGGCCTCCCCAATCAACATCTCCTTCTCTGTTCCGAAGAGTGAACTGATCCACTGGAGGACCGCCAGGAGCAATGAGCCACCATGCCCCCTCCCGGTGCAGCTGGAGGGTCAGCTCTTCTATCCGCAATCCCGCCTGAAGTGGCTGGGCTTGATCTTCACCCCCGCCTTTGACCCAAGGTCCCACTTCTCCAGGAGGTACGTACTTGCAAATGCTACCCTGGCCACAATTCGCCGCCTCTCTCCCCCCGGGATGGGCCTTCCACCCTACCTTTGTCTTGCCTTAGCGCGTTCGCTCCTGGCTCCAATTCTCCTATATGGGGCCGCTGTCTGGAACCCCCACCTGTCTATCATGGGCCCGATGTCCGTTTTCTGGCACCGGGTCTCTAGGTGGATCACCAACTGTTTCTCATCCACCAACATAACATGTCTGCATAGGGAAGCCTGTCTTCCCCCGCTGCATGTTCTTGTACGCCACCAGCGCCGCCTTGCCGGCCTAAGACTCATCTGCTCCCCTCCGGAGGTGAACCCTGCCACTGCACGCCTCCCTAAATCCGTCCCCACCTTCTCACCCCACCGTGCAACCTTGACGGCACGAGGGAAAGTTACTTCCCAACCTTATCTCTTCTTCAACCTTGACTGGCATTCTGCCCCGGACAAGACCAAGAACCCAAGGTACCGACACAACGCCATCACAGCTTTGGCTAACACGGCCGCCTCCCTCCTACATGACGTTTCTACGCTCCCGCCCATCTCCCTCCACTTAACAGACTACCTGCCCCCTATCCCGGGGGTTGTCCCATCCTATGCCCGCCTCAAGCTAAGGGCTAAGCAACTCCTCCTCTCTGACTTGTCCTCCACCCCAGCCCCACCATACTACCCCTATCCGCCCTCAATGCGCCCCCATCCCTTCATGGGCCTAGGCAAGTTTGTTGCGGGAAGAATACACCAGATGCGCTCTGGGAAAAGCTATCTCTCGGCTCACCCCTCATGGGGCAATCCTGATGCCAATACGTCCTACCCGCTGTCCTCTGAGGCCCCGCAAACCTTCGAACATGCCATCCTCTCGTGCCCCTCCTCCGCCCGTCAGAGATCCCGCCTCCTCCAAGGGATCACAGACCTGGTCCCCGATGCCCCGATCTGGTCCGACCAGCAGTTGCTTATCGCACTAGTGTCACAAATCGTGACTAAGCAAGGCAGATTTCACATGACTAATATTTATTAGTCGTAAGGTATGTTTATGTTTCACGCTATGCAGTCAAGTTGACTCATAGTTCTCACATGACTCGTACTTGCGTGTCATCGTTATGTTATGATTGGTTGATGTTTCTATGACTCACGATTGTGAGTCATAATGATGTAATGACTTTCGCGCGTGACTCACATTATGAGTCACGAGTTTTACGCAGGTGACGCACTTTGCGCACCTGACATGTTTTATGATTTGCGATTGGTTTAAGGCATGTTGCGCAGTGACTCATAGGAGTCATCTGATGGATTTCGGGTATGACTCATTATGAGTCATGATCGTGTGACTCATAGGTATGAGTCACCAGGGTCAGGGTTATTGCGGGAAGAGGCCTATATAAAGGATCACGACGGGCCGTAGATATAGGATCTTCACGCAACCATCTAAGTAATAAACTATTCAGATACTGGGGCACGGGCCAAGCCCATTGACAGTGACCTTCCATAGGTGCAATATGTTCGAGATACCTAATGCCCTTATCTCTATCCTACCTCGCTTGTATGCGAGAACTCTATTCCTACACGATAGGACTTCCTACGATCATTATACCTACTACGAACGCAAGATGTTAGTCTATAACGATAGACGAAGCAAACTACGTAGGCTATGTCGATAGCTTATGATAGTAAGATAGTCGTTTCCCGTTACGAACACCTACGAGGGAGGCTGGTTTGTTACAACTGGCTGAGTTCATCCGCACCACCGCCACTGGTTTCCCTCCTGGGATGCCCCCGCTTGCACCCTCCCTCCACGACGCCCCTACAAACCCCCTCCTTTAGTCTAACACCCTGTCCGCCCCTGGTCCTCGAGGCTAGTCAAAGCGGTCTATACATTCCTTGATTTTAGCTACGGCTGCTTTGCGACGTTTATTGATCGCGTTGGGGGAACCGGTTATGTTTGTTTCTTTTGTTGATTGTTGGTTTGATTTTCGGTTTTGTTTTGGCCATATTGTTAAAGATGCATGTCATTTCTTGTACCGTAGAAACAATGAACATATGATTTAAAAAAACTAAAAATAAAAATCTCTCCTATCATACGACTAACGAACACCTCTTCTCTCCTCCCGGCGATTGAAATCAACACCATGGTTTTCTATCATCAACTCCACTCCTCGCACTCTTCGTGAGCTGCTGTCCTTCTCTTCAGTCGTGTTACTTCACTTCAGTTATCTTTGGTTCTCAGTTGCGTCGCGTTGCTTCTATCATACTCTTCTCCCCTGCCTCATGGTGGGTCTTCTCCTCTCATGGGCGTCTTCCCTCATCAATGGGTCGGTCACAGTTTGGGGTTATCATCGATGTTGTGGCGATGGTGGCCCTGCTACCTAGTATTGCACTTTCTCCTGGCACCATCGGTCGGTACAGTCGGCTTTTCAACAAGTCTTGATCCTGTCACAGTTCTCCTTCTCTCACACTTCTTGGGTTGTCTACTCTCGTGTCCTGTGTCTCATTCCTGTCGCTCGGTTACAGCTATCTACACTCTCCCTGGCGGCAGCCTGGTGCCACCCCCCTCCCTCGCAGTGCGCCGCCCCATTGTGGCGCCTCGGTCGCCCGCCGTTGTATTGCACTATCTCGATAGCTGAGAAACTTCCGGCCTTTGCCTTTTTGTTGTAATGATGGCTTGCGTCACACTGTTTCGATGTACTTGCCTCCCCCTTGCATTTGTTTGCTTTAGTTTACATTACAGGTACTTCTTTATAGTTTTGTTTTTCCTTTTGTTCAGTAGGAATACGGCTAGGTTTTTCCCTTCACTTCCTCCCCACTTTGTTGGTTAGATTTTCTCCTAGTTTGCTTCGATTAGTTAGTAGATTTTCTTTTTTTTTCAGGGTGGCTGGCGTGCAGTTAGTCTCAGACCAGAGAGACTTGGGGTGTTTGTGTTTTTTCCTTAGGCCAGTAAGAGGTGGTTTCACAAAGGGTTTGTTTACGCTATATCTCACTGATGCATGCAAGTTCCTTGTCCCTAGTTAGCTTCGCCCTTCGGGCTCAGCCGAAAACAAATGAACATGACTTAAACAAGAAAGAATCTCCTATGATATGACAAGGTCTTATTTCAAATAATTATCTACCACTACTTAGCTATCTGCTGAACTTAAAAAAGAGCCTACATCTTTGTAATAAAACTGAAGGAGAATAATGTATATGTTTTTCTGAGTCACTAAGATAGCTTGGTCTGATTATATTATTGTTTGAAAATGTCTACATTCCTGGTTTAGCTTTTGGTTGACACAAATCAGATAATTTCCTAACTTCCAAAAACCTTTTCTACTTCCAAACTAGCCATAAGAGTTCAACTAACGATAGCCTACCATGGTGGTCTGAGGGTAGTGGCTTGATGTCTCTGCACTTAGACTTTGCAGAGGCCCAGTCAGGGACTCCTAGCAACCAGTAAACCCTAAGGAACATCAGTTTGGAAGAAGCATGTAGTATCATATCTAAAGTAACTTATAGTACATGCGCCTTTTCCATCTAGGCCACAATTCGTGGGTATGTTTTTTTTCCTTTTACTGAAGCCTGCAACTAGTTGGTATTTGCCTTTCATGACATTTGTTAGATTACAGCCATTGACAATATATGTGATATTTTATGTTTTTGGATGGTGAATGTGCCAATCAAGAGGTTTCCAGAGGTTTCAGTTATGGGCATACTATCCAGTGTGAGCTGCAGACAGTTTTAGTCCTTTAGGGTTGTAATTCATAACATGTCACTAGAGCTCCTGACTGATAGAAAATATATAATATCTGTACCTTTCTCCTGGGTAAATTGGAATATATTCAGCACACTAATGATGCCTGACTTTTATAATCAGGCCAATGGGCAGAACACCCCGGTTACCCTATGTCAAGAGTATTGTAGTACTATATCGTACTCCCATATTAGACAGGTAAGTTATTAATGTATAAAGCTTGTCTAAATCCTGGCTTGCTTACTCAGCACAATCCACCTGTTCTCACGATTGCTGTCCCAGAGGCAATTAGTCTATATTACCAGCCGTCTCAAGTCGAGCAAGACAATAGGCTCGATCTGGCTTGGCTCATGAGGAAAGAGAACCGAGCCACTCAATCTTTACCACAGGGCTCGGGCCTCGCTTATAAAGGCTTGTGGGGGAGAGCTCAAGCCAGCTCAAGTCTGAATTTGTTAATTAATAGAAGATATTACATCCTCAACAGTAGAACTTGAAGGTCTTGAGGGAGAGATTGAGGAAATTTGAGTGGAGAATAAAGTATTCACAATAATAAACAAAAAAGATACAAAATCAAGTCTGAGCTGCATGTTCACGAAAAAGTCTATCAACCTCCTCAACCTGTAATTCCTCCTCCGCATCTAATTTAAGTTCCCAATCCTCTACCTCTTGTAAACCAAGCCAGCCTTTCAGAACCAGAGTTGGGCCTGCTCCAGGTCCTATCCGATTTCGCTTTCACATAATAATATTACCGACACTGTTCATCCATATATATTAGTAAATGGGATGAAAATTAAAACAAAAACAATGAGGGTAGTGCTATACTGGGAGAAGAGTTGCTCTGAAGGAACACTACTAGCTGGAATTGCAAGGTAATCTCGTGTCATACAGGATAAATTTGGAAATCTGTGACTATTGACTTTCCTCTAAAGCATAATGCTGACTTTATGATCTTTACAGGGTTGAGACAAATAGACAATAGCCTCTGAATCAGCAGCTAGACTTAAAGCAAACGAAATTGCATCTGCCTCGGCAGGTGTAGAGGTGACTTGGGTCATCTTAGGCAATTCTGTTAAGGGATCCTCATTCTAGCTCCCTGAGGTATGCTCTGGTGTCACCGGTATTAATGGTGCTCGTAGTGCGTATTTTTCATCGTAAATTCAGTAAAAGTTCTGGATTGACTGGTTTATATAACAGTCAGTTCAGCCAAGTCGCTTAAGGGTAATTGATTTACACCGTGGATCCTGAAGGAGTACAATCGACAAAGCACTTCGTTCATCAGATTTGTTTAAGTAGTTGTTTAGAATTGTGAAACCGGCGTCACACGCTTTGAAAAGAATGCTTGTAGACTCACTTTTGCCCTTCTGCTTATACTATAGATATCAGAAATGTCGTAACAGAAGCTCATAGTATGGTAATTGAAGAAGTAGTGTGGGGTACTGTACAGCACTCAGGTGGGTTGTAGAGTCTTGAAAGCTATGCAAAATGTCTTTAATACTTGAAAGCATATTCCAGTCACATTCGGTCAAGGTCAACTCAGAAAGTCTTTCTTCAAACAAAGTAAGTCTCTCAATAGCTGGCCGTAGATATAGCAATCTCTCAAGTATCGTATAGGTTGAATTCCATCTAGATACAGAGTATGAGTTTAAAATGTAATTCTTATATATATAAAAGTAGATAAACTTTGTTAAGATTAATGAGAGATAAAAAAGAAAAGATTGGGAAACATACCGGAGCTTCATATCAAGAAGTAGCTTGAGTGGGATTAGGCGTATTGCTTGGCATTCGTGTTCTAAGACTTCACCAAGAATATTAGATGCCTGGATTTTGGAAAGAATTTTTCTTGCTTTTCGCAAAGCTGGTGATACGGTATTCCCATTTGCTGACTCTGGCTCATCATTATGTTTTATTTGTAGTATTTCAGGCCCTTCTGCTTCTGCTAAAACCTCATCCAGTATAGTAGCCTCTGCCTTTAACACTGAGAGTATCTTTTGCGCAGCAAGATTCAGGACATGTGGTATGCACCGTGCTTGCTCATCCTTCTGCTTCCAGCCTTGGCCATTGGTACACAATTTCTTCTCTAATTGCTTACATAACTTATCATTGACAGACGCATTATCCATGGTAATACAGCCTAAGAACTGTTCAATGTCATATAAAGTGAGGGTTTCGTAAACCGTATTCGCAAGATTCTCGCCAGTATGAGAACCATGGAGCCGGCTAAAGGCAAGTACTATGTTCTGCAATACATAGTCTGAATTCATCCAATGGCCAGTAATTCCAAGATAAGCTATCCGATTCAAAGAGGTCCATGCATTTAGTGTTAAATTGGTTCATCCTCCTTTATTCATATGGTTAAATAAGCGAACTTTGACAGCAGGAAGCATCTCTCGGTACATTTGGTGAAGGTCCCAAGCAAGAGTCTGGCTAGAAACAGCTTTCGCATTCTGATGACAATACTCAAGAAGATCACGAAATGATTGTACCATTGTAATATTAAACGAGGAATTAGTATTAACAATAAAACAAACTAGCAACTTACGGAAGACTAGGTAGTCAAAAGATTGATCTGGTGCTCGGGCCCCACTACTCAAGGTCTATGGTATTACATCAGTAACTTCACTTATCCGCTTTCATTTCATTACCCCCATGGCCCCTAAATAATATTTCTCCTTTTCTTCCATAGATGAAAGTGTAGTGTGGTGTTTTTGGAAATTAAGTATAAAGCTACTGGTAGTTGTATAGTTTGGCGAATAAGGGCCCCATTTTCTGCTACAATAGTAGCAGCGAACTTGGTCAATCTTGCTTGTGTTGCTGAGGTTTTGGTTACCCGTGGTGGAATTGGAGCCATGGGAATTTTGGATTACTTCTCAGATAATCATCTTGCGATTATAGAGAGAAGACCGGTATATCGTGGAATCTGGTCGACCAGATATTGTATTCAAGGTTTGCATTGCAGCTAGAGTATCAAATATACATATTAAATTTGTATATAATATCTCACCTTACTTTCAGATAATCAATAGAACTATAAACATAGGAGAAAGATTAACATACACCAGTTGTCTGCTAAAGTCTGTCGAAATATCTCTATATCATCTGCCGTAGTAGGCTTGCAGGGGGATGGAGCTGACACCACTTGGTCATGAGAGGAATAGTTATCCGAAATAACTATCCTATCAGACACTATATCAACCAAGGTATATTGAGAAGCCATAGTAGAGCTGGCCTGTGATTGAGGTAAGTCAGTAGGATTCTCATAGATTGAGGTTTCCTCAGTATTGAAATCCATAATCTCGCTGGGCCCAAGGGATTAGACTAATCTCAGTCTGATCTAAATCGCTTATTTCTAGAAAACATCTATCTTTTTGAATCAACAATCGTTTAAGCCATACAGTATGAGATAATATTATTTTACCTCCTCCAATACCACACCATCAATCAACTTTTAGGCCTCCAATTATGTATGCAAACGGATTTCTCTAATGCCTTCTTTCTTTCCTTTCACCAGCCGGCATCAACTAGGATTCTTATTGGATTACCTGTAACCTTCCGCTTTTACCAGCCTCTCTTGTTGGTTTGAGCGTCCCCTTCATATTCCCTTCCCTTCCACCCTGCACCTTCCCACTGGCAGATTTGACATGAAATATCAAGAGCAACAAATACCGCCAAGGCTCGAGCTTGGCTCGAATCTGGCTCGAGTTTAAGTTGATACTGGCCCGAGCTGGCTCGGCTCATGGAATTAGTCAGCTTGTATTGCTCGAGCCAAAAGCTTGAGCCGAGCCCTCGAGCTTCACCGCTCGTGGCAAACACTAGAGGTGATTATTCCTTGAAGAACAGGGTGTCTTGTTGATACTAATTAGCTATTAATATGCACAATTCCTCTCCAGAATGCGCCTACTCTTATAACAGAATCAATGATCAATAATAACTTAAATGACAAGCATCAGCCCCTAGGGAGGAAAAGATCCAAATCCACCTCCCCGCGGGATAACCATTTGCCCCCAAGGTAATAATACCCGAAATACCTACCTATCGCAGTAGCTAAGATATCAGGAACTAATTAATCCTTATGCGATTGACGAGACCTCAAGAGTTAAACTTCTCTGCTCAAAATAAGTAATTGTTAAACTGTCTATCAAGTGGAGCAGGAAAGGCAAACAAGGCATGACCTATGGAGACTAGTAGATCGGTCACCTTAGCGCCCTCATAAGGTTATGGGGCATGAAATACACTCCTATGATATCATACAAGGTGGTAGCATCCGACCCAGGCCATACACCAAGAGTGACCTCCCTAGTCAGGTAGGTAGTGGAAGGAAAGGGAAGAAAAACACAATGATTCCGTTGAGCCCTCAGATTTGGGAAAGCAATTGCAATTCCCAGCCTTATAAAGATCCCTTGATACAGAGTGCCCGAAACTGCCTGTGAGGGTGGTCATTCACCATTAAACCACCCTTTCATATTGATCAACTTTCACACTTAAAATGTATTTTAAATAAAGCTAGTTCCGAATAGCTAACAATAGAAGGTATAAGGTCCGCATAGCACCGCAATGGTTGAAGAAAGGCTCAATCCTCCGTCCGGTGATCTCTTTTTTTTTGGGAATCCTATTACCCAAAACATTGACACCGGCTTGGTCTATTGCGGGCTCTAAAGCAAGTGTGCATGAAAGATTCCTTTCCAATCGTACCCTTTTGGACATATACTCTCCACATATGATTGTGCAATCAGTGAGGAAAGGATACACGACATCAACAAGCATCAATCAGGCCCCACCCATCCATTCTATAGGGACTGCGGAGCTGTTTCCACAAGAAATCACTCGCATCCTCACCTTAGTCAAAATACCTTGTTGCTCCTTTACTCATCAGGACAGGTCCGAAAGTCGGACATAAGCCCTTGGCCAAGGTTGTGTAAATGAGGAATAATTCGGTACTTTCACACGTCCCTGTTAGAAGCTCATTATCGTATAGGCCTATTTGACTAGCTTCGGCCCCCGAGCTTGAAGCACACAGCACACTACATGACCACTCCACAACTTGTCTCAGCACACAGCGAAACCATCAGGTCTGGGTTCTCTTTCATCAGCTATATTGCTGACGAAGCTGGGATACCCCTCTAAACATAAGGTTGTATTTCTGTGAGCACATATGGTGTTGCTATGACCCTTTGATGTTTTATGGACAATGTAGAAACGAGTGATAGGATGGGTAATCCGCTTAAAGCCATACTCAAGGACTAGGCAAAGGAATCATAAGACAAGATACTTCACTCTTGAGAGCAGTCCCCTTCGACATTTTTAATAATATGAGATCCTGCTCGTCGGATAACCTAATTTCTCTGCAACTGAGAGCTATACCAATTCCCATAGCCTCCAAAGCCAGCCCTGAAAAAAGTTGATACTCGCTAGTACAGTGTATCACTTTTTGCGAATCGCACAATGCCTAACGGGTGAGTTCTGGGGGTTTGTGTTTGGGAAAGCATTGTGTCTTGATCACTTCCCCCTCCAGGGCTCACTTACGGCAAACACTATGGCACGGTTTTGAATGAAAAAATTGGACAACTCCTAGCAGAAGCTCGAGCATTGATGTAGTTACTGCAACACCAGACGCGTCTTTTACTCGTAGTAACCTGTCATGTCTGACTTTTACTTGAGGAAGTAAGACTAGCTTATCGGGAGGTCAAGAGTGGAAGGGGGGGTTAGTAGTGAATGGTGGCATCGCAAATCTATTCAGATGTGCTGGCATTAGGGAGCGAGTACCTTGTCGCGGCAAGATTTGAGATTGCTATTACAAGTTAGAGGAGGGAGGTGAAATAAAACATCTTCTCAGCAACTCTTGTATTTGTATATCTTCTGCTACCCTGCTGATCTTAGACCTGATGGTAACTGTAATGCCTAGGGAATCTGAATCTGGCATCGCATAGCAGGTACTAGTTGCGCTACAGCATTATTGAGGAATGCTAAGGTCTTCAGTCTCCCAGTCCCCATAGGGCAGGATTTCTTGATTCTCCTATCTTATGGGATAGAATGTTCAATAATACCCCCACGCGGGGAGTTGAACTCCTAGCTTCCTGCTAATTACACAGTGATTAATTGATTCTCGACATCTTAGCCACTTCCCCAGCTAGCTATCACAAGTATTATTACAATTGGAACAAGCGGTTATCCAGCTGGGAGGAAAATTTGTTCTTTTTCAGCAAGACGCTGACGAAAAGGATACTTTGTTAATAAAGGCCGAAAACATTGTAGGGATACATCCTCAAGAAAAGAGAAATTGTGAGCATGGGTCACCGGCAACTAACGATAAATTCCCCCCTGTGTGAAACAGTCACTATAGAAATATTAGTGATGAAAAAGGTAAGTTTGACTATGAGCAGGACATATTTTTGAGGGTGTTTGGGGCCACAGAAGTATGACCAAAGGCCTCCAGACGTCCATACGTTGATAAACATACAGCGGGGAGCTGTACTCAACTCGCGAGTGGGGCCTTGCGGGGTGAAAGACCAACAAAAGGGGATTTACCAGATAGTCGAGTGAGAAGCTGTGCAAACTCTCGCCCGGGTTCAAAATAAGAGCACTCCCTAAAGCCTGGGTGCTCTTTTTGAAATATACACCCCATGATCGCTGGTGCGTCTGATATAGCTGCAAATTAGAAGTTAGCAATCGGGTGAGAGGCAGTGAGTGATAAAGAGTCGTGAGGAAATTGGCTAGAGGTGTTTTCAGAAGTTTTAGATATTTAACTAAAACAAGGAAGGTTAAGATTATATCCTTGAGCATAGTTTGCCTTCCCTACACCGTGGAGTTTGGTAATTCTGTGCGCTGAGGGAGGTTTAATTCTTTGAGACAACATTTTTTGGGGCAAAAAAGCTAGAGTACTTTTATCGATTTTCAATTCTTGGCCAAAGTCTAGGTTCATCACATTTATACCGAATATCCTTGAGGCTGGTCCCCCTGGGGGGCCGAGTTTCCCATGCCCAAATCACTGCTGTCAAAGTCTGGTATGTTTATTCTATTTATTTCAGTATCCACGCCACCATGTCGAACGACATTCGAGATCAGTCCGGCCCTGGGAGGCAAGTGAGTGAGGGTCAATGCTGCTACGGCCGGGCCTTGCGTGGGGTATTCCGAACGGTAGAGAGGAATCCTACCGTCCCAGTGGGAGATAATATTTCTTGGACGCTTTCTCTAGCGTAAAGGTGAAGGCAAATATAGTGTAGCTAAGATCACAAGAGGAATATTACAGTTGAATTACTCCTCAGTGCAAATGGCCTGAGATTCCCTTTCCCCAAGAAGTTTCTACGGTTCTCCTGAAAATTTACTCACGTACAGGATCGTTAAAGAAAACCTGAGATGCTTATTGATCCTCATCAATTCACAGGCAATAATTCACCGAATTAACTATGATATCGCTCCTAGGGAATTTGTTCTAGACACCTGAACACAATAGACAGGCTTCCTGATACTAATATTCAGTGATAACCGTTTGCTGGCCGCCTGTCGCTAAGTTGCTGACTCCATTAGCCTCTCCTATCTAGGTTTGCTCACTATAGGTGCTCGTTACCTAGGCATAGTCGGTATAATATACCAAACTGAAGCTACACCAGCCAGTCCAGGCGTCTACTATACCCTCTCACTTCCTCTCCCCTATTCTTTCTCTCCCATCCCCTCTTGAAGGATCTACTCTCGCAAGCATCGTTTTTTAGATCAAGCTTGGGTACCCGTATTTTTCCTTCTGAGCTGGTTTGGCAACCTCCCCAAGTCCGCTTTTCAAACTCTCAGTGCAATAGACAGCTCACAATACTGGTAGTCTTACTCATTGTTCGGCTAGACTTTTATGAGTCAAGAGTGAGTGATTTCTAATGAGTCGGGATGGGAAGGAAGGGTGGCACAGCTGCCTAATAGGATAAGCCATGATATGTAACGAAGCCCCATAATGCAAAAGCGAATTTCGGGTAATTAATGATAAGCCATAAATCCACTCACGAGAGCCCAAGTTAGCCACCATCGAGCTAGGGTTCAAAAACCGCCCATGCCGCCTGGCACCAACAATGGACGCCGAAGCGCCCAGGACGCAATCCACAGTCCGTACCATCCTTGAAAGTGCCGTGGTTTGCGCCCCCCCCCCTCCTATCCCGGCTGGACACCATAGCTTACCCAGGTCCTTTGAGAGAGAAAATAGCGTATCTCTCTTTCAATTGCCATATCCTAACATGCGAAACCAGTGGAATGACCTGCCGTATATATATCTCCGGAATCTCGACACCTCTGGAAGGTAATCGTAACAATAGTTTGCATTAAATGGCATTTTCAGAATACCAAATAGCTGCCCCACTCAAACAGTGCTCGTATGGATTTTTCGAGGTGCTTTTACCTTAAGACACGAGGGTTATCAAGCCCCTCACCGAAATAGGACACCATCTATGATTCGTCCAACATCAACTGAGTGAGTGATAGCGCATGAACTTGAAACTACATTTCCATAGGAGGAGCCCCCCAGCCTAAGCTCTCTCGCTCACTCGGTTCTAGGCCGCCTGCGATTCGCTATCCCCCTCCTCCTCCTCCTCCTCCTCTTCCCACACAATGCACCACAAGCAGCAAGAGTCCAGCGAACCCCGGCTGACGCACCCCCACTCCAGCCCCAGAAAATCCCAAGCCAGTGAATTTTCAGCCAGTTTACTGCCACCAATGCAACTTCTTCTCTCTCCCCCTCACTTTCTTTCTTCCCCTCTTATACCACACCAACTCAACATACGATTCAAAGCATAAAAAAACTAGCGTAAGATTGGTCGAACCCCGCTCTCGGTCTGGAATAAAAAAGGCGAACACCCCCCCCCACCCCCCTACCTCCTGTCCTTACTCCAGATTGCCCGTCATTCCAGCTGCCTGCCGAACGAGTGGGTAGGGGCTACATTGATGTGAAAAAATAAAATAAAGCAAGACTCAAAAGAAATTCATATGTTGTCGCATGCGAGCTCAGGTTTTGGGTAGAGAGGACTACATGCAGGGCATCGAATCGCTGGTTTTTACTCTCGCTCTCTCTCTCTCCGCCGAGGGGGGGGGGTGGTTTGCTCGACAAGCAAGCAAGTAGTATGTATGTATGCATGGCATGATATGATATCTTTGGATAGCTCTTATAATACTATAAGCGGGACGCCCGGTTCTTTTGACAAACGCTCCTTGTTACGAAGGAGAAACACGACCAAGGGAGGTCCGCATGTCCGCCTTTTGGTTGTCCAATTAGTTCTGCCTTGATCCCTTCAGGAAAGGGTATAAGGGGATTCGCTGTTCATAATAGTGCAAATCAGCATCATATCGGTCCGATAACCAGCCCCACCTTCTTTTTTCCCCTCCTGCTTTCTTTCAAAGTTACCCCGCCATTGTCCCATCTATTGAACAATACTAGACGAACAAGTGTTTCTGACAAAAGAACCCGACTATCTTCCCTGTCTCTTTTGCTTTCCCCCGCCCCTTCCACATAAGGCGTGTTGCATTGTTTCAGAAAGAGTCATGGAGACAAGAGGGAAGAGGGACAACGAAGTTTCTGGTGGTGATAATGATCTAAAAAGAAACACCAGAGTCACACGGCACAGATATTCTTCAAAAGTTTCAGGCAGCCTACAACTTTTGAACTTCTCGCATCTTTCCCTTTTTCTTTTTCCTTGTCCGCCTTCGATACCGGTATCCCCCTCACCGATTTTCAATGTACCGTGCCCTACCAGGCTACCACCAGGAGAGCTCCTGGGTCCTCGTGCACATGAACAAGGTACCGTATTTGTTTGTTTTGTCCAGAATCACATCATAAAAGCACTGTCCTTCCCAGCTTGGCCTTCGAAGGGAGGAAAAAGGAATGAAAGAAAAAACAAGCCCACTCCATCAGAGAGCGCATTTGTTTTTCTCCCCCACCTCTCCAACCCCAGGGTGACTCACTAGCACAGTTCAGCGAGCTACTCCGGTGCTACTTCACTAACTTCCTGGTAACACAGAGCCTTGCAGAGGTATATAAAAATAACCTCTGGGGTGTTATTCTCCCTGGTACCTTGAAAGAAACCCTAGCACGAGGAGGAGGAAGTGGAAGAGAGGTATACAACAACCTATCACATCATTAACATAAGGTAGTGCTTGTGCTCCTGTGCCTCCTGACCTGACGCCTCTTTCCCCTAATCACGATGAGCTCGCGATACTTCCAAGCACAAGCACGGCACCGCACTGGGCACACGGTGCTAAAAGAGGGTGGTACAAGTACCTACAGTATAACTTCATCCGATGATAATCAAACTGTAAGACCGCCATAGTAGTACCACCGTGGCTGATGGACCATAGCAGACCGGGGTACTCGAGTACGAAAGCCTCGTGGAGATGAACCAAAATAGAGAGATATTGGAAAAAGAAAAACAACGGAACTCCCGAAGAGCCTCATTGGGGGAATGGTAGATTCTGGCTCCTTTGAGGAGTGGATTTAGAGTTTGCAGATTCAGACATGCATGGGTGTTCCTTTTGGTTCCATTCCAGCCGCTTCACAAGCCCGGGGTTTCCTAGATCCCCCCCCCGAGATATCGACACTTCTGCAGGCCGGATTGGATATTGGATATTGGATTTGGGGATTTTGGGAGAGGGGGGGGAGTTTGGGGGGAAAATCGATTGCTTCGCCACTTGTGCTCTATGCTTGGCGGGCATGCTAACGTCGGCTTCAGAATGGGTGAATGAAAGTATCTTGGAGTAGAAATGGAGCAAAAAAAAGGTGTTTTCTAGAGACATCGATAAACGTAATTCGGAGTAATAGTCTACTGGAGATATCAGCCAAAAATTTGTAGTCATGATTAACCCACAACAATGCATGTCCATACATTGCGCCTTTGTACTACAGTGCCCGTCTTAGGCAAGAAGTACCCGATCACAGGGATAGGAAGGATATATTACCAATCATCTTTCCGCGCAAACAAAGTTACCGATATAGTTTCCTCAATACTCGGGCACTTCTAGCCTGGGACCCATCATTCCCGGCGATTGACTGATGATACTGGTACTTGTCCTTGAGTATCATACACCAACGAACACGCGCAATCTGCTAGTGTCACCCACCATGACGCCTCCCTACCACACCTTATTCAAGCTTTACTCGTTGAGAGCAAAGCAAAGTTTCGGGCGCGGATCCCTTGTCCTCCCGTCCGGCAACCAAGGAGCGCGAATCCTCTCTGCCCAACCCATTTCATCCAACCAACCAACCAACCATCCACCCACCCATCCATCCGTTGCCGAGCCCGAGAAAAAGAGAGCACCACACCACAATTCAAAGTTCCGTCCCCTTCCACAACACTTTCTCGTCAATTTCGTTCCCGAATCAGTCCCCCCATAGCAGATTTCCCGAAGCTGGCGAAGGGGCCCGCTGGACAGAAGCTTGTCAATCCATTTTCAGACCTTTTTGTTTAATTAGTACTTGGCAAACCACTAAACTAGGGAGTTCGCAGTGCCGGTACGGTACTAGTGCATCTAACTCTTCAGAGCGAAACTTTCAGTACGACCCCCGTTGAGCGTGCAACCGAGACCTGAACAGTGCTTCTTATTGGCCAGTGTTTTTTCCCCAATGGGTCGGTCGTACAACAAATGAGCCCGCCCCCCTTTTTCGTCCTGTCTAGCCGAAAAGAACGGAAAAAAATAAAATCCTACCCACCTCACCACTCCAAACAGTTTCTAACTTCGAATCTCACTCACTCATCCTCCACCTTTATCCACACACACCACTACGGACGAAAGAACGGACTGAACCGAGCAAGCAAGCAATGTCCTCCTCATCGTTCATCAAGCTTCTTCAGCGGAAGCGGTACCAGTATGAGGTTACCTTCTCACTGTACATGCTTACTCCGACTGAAAAGATCATCTTCAGTATGTTTATTTCCCTTTTCTTCTCTTTTTCCTCTCCCTCCCCCAACTATACACCGTAGATTCTAGATTCGTCCCAAGTTTTAAAAATGGTTGGTTAATTGGTCTGAAAGACTCCTTCCTATTCATATTCCTCTCAATGTTGATCCTTGCGGCGTCCCTGTACCTACCTCATCATATTCATACGATCGCCTCGAGAGCCTGGTTCTACTATGCGGGGGATGAGGAGCTGATTCATGATCCGATACTCGCTCCGGCGACGAATTGACGTTGCTGCAGCGGTAGAGAAAGGAAGATTGGGAGGGCCCTGCTCTCCCGTGATGCCCTTCCTTGGTTAGACGGGAGGGTAGAAGGGTAAATGAAAATCACGCATCAGTAATGGCACCAATTGGGAGGAAAGGTTGAAATGTATAAGGCTGGCGGGCACTCAAATAGAGTATAGAGGTCTTCCTTTTGTCGTTTTCTTTTTCCTTCTCTTCCGGGGACCAGGAAAAAGGTTTACTGCATGCTTGAATACGAGGATGGGGTAATTATAGATGGAGGCAGACCGATGAGCTGCCTCATGCTTAATGTTTTTTTAATTTGGTTTGCTCTTTCTTCGTGGGAGTAATATTCTGGTCGGTCACTGGGTCGCTTCTGTTTTTTTTTGCATGCATAACCATAAATGGTATTGGGTTGCCTGGTTTTTCTTGCGACATGATGTCAGATCTTTGCCGCATGATATATCCATAATACCCCCCGAATATGTACGCCTCGAGTATCTGATCCTCCTTTAGTAGCACCGGCGGTACCGTACAGTGCTCGTACAGCTTCGGAGGTTTTCGACTCCTGCGTACATATCATACCAGCATGCGGGCTCGTGGTTATGTTTGCACGGAGCGCCATACCGGCACATGGTGGGTAAAACCGCTCCAATAAAAAAATACAAACAGGAGATTTCTGTGGATGCAAGCGAGGGATAGGAAAATTGCGAGGGCCTCTTCCAAGAGAGGGGTATGTATCCAGTAGCCTGGGTATTGGAAGGCTAATTAATCACCTCATGGTGTTCCTGTGGTTCCTTCGTGTGACGGCTCGGTGAGGCCGACACGAATCAGGATTTGCCCAAGGCGAGAGCCGAGAGAGGCTCCGCGCAGGCCAAGGGCCAGTGTTACCGAGCTCTGTCAGATTAATATCTGGTTTGCCAGATGGGGCCATCGGTCTTCATCAAACTGAGCCACCACCCCCAACCCCAAATCCGTGTCAATCACATTGTAATGCAGACAAATCTCAGTTCCCCTGTCAAGACAACACCACCGCACAAACACATGTCGATTCCAACCTTGCAGATACATATCCTCCTGATAGGTGACATCCCCTAAGTAAACTAGCCCTATGAAGCAGCACGAGACGAGTCTGCTCCCGATGTTAACTGTATCAGAGATATCATCGTACTGTGCATAAAATCCCAAATTCCACCCAGGCCTTTTTTGCCAAGAGCTCTCAGCACTGCCACCCGGAAGTCCGAATAAGTTATCTTTAGTCCTCCATTCTGCAATTACGCGGAGTGGAAACGAAGAGCACCCGGTAGTTAGTATATTAGTAAAATGGTCACTTCGAGGGGGATCTGTGCGCAGTACGTACGGTGGCAAGTAATTGCAATGACTTCTGTGTCACTGGCCCAGCGTGTCGGGTCCTACTCATTTCTGGATCATTGGCATTCTCCAGTATCCGGAAACATTCTGCAGAGAACTGCGCAAGGACCGCAGAATGTGAAAGCGAAAACAAGGTAAGAAGGGACTCCTCACGCGCGTCTACTGCTCTCTGGAGGCAAAGTATGACATTACTACTGATGGTTAGCATTTCAACTTTGCCCAGGCTTTGGAATACACCAACAAGTACCCGGGCCTCCGGGTGCATTTCTGACCAAAAGAGCGATGGCAGGTAAAGTATAAGAGAGGGTCCTTACTTTGTGAGTGTACAACCTAGGGCGTTCTGGTCTTGTTTTGAGTCTGATCCACCCCATTTGAACGCACGATTTCTCCAGACGAGGTTACATATATCCATCAAAAACCCATTGAAATGGTTTACGTAATCTCGGGGATACTCCCCTGCACCATTCGAATGGCCGGATTGAGCTTGCCGGAGTGAAAGCTCGAACCCACGCTTATATCTAGACGGATAGTAATCAGTTAGTGAAGTTGCACGATGACGCAAGAGAACACCCAAACCTGGAGAGGATGCCGCAGATCCTCGATAGTGTCATAACATCACCAGAGAACACGAAGTAGTACACCACTTGATCAGGGGGCAGAACAATACGGAAAAGACCGTTTTCCCACGGTGGCGCACAAGTGCCTTCATAGAAGCATAATATCGCATCGGCTATCAAATTTGACTCCGGAAAGTTCTAGGATACGGATGAGCATAGACTCAGTGCGTTTTGAGCAAGAGCGAAAAAATACCGAAAGACCGACCAAACATATTTGGCCAACATGACTTAGAACCTTGCACAAGGCTAGAGACTCCTCCTGAGAAAACTCGATTCCTTGGGCTTGATTACCGTACGTGATGGCCCACTGGCGGATGAGCTCAGTGTAGAAGGCGACTAGCTTTGCTATTGAGGTCTCATTGCGACTTTTGAGCTGACGATCTACAGGAACAAAAAAATTGCTATGCAGTTCTGTGCGAGGCTGTCAGACAATGATCAAGAGGAGCCTTTCCGGGGCATGCCTTCAAACCCCCGAATAGGAAGGAAACACAGGAGGCCTAATAGGGTCTTAGTGTGGGAACCCCCGTCCCAAGCCCGTAAGTAGTTTTTCAGGAAATCCTCAACAGCAGGCAACAAACGCTACACAAAGATTTGACTGTTAGCCTTCGATATAAACCAATCAATTGGTAATAATCTTGTCGAACCCTTGTAGAACGCGTGTATTCTAGAACGCGAGAAAGGAACTGCTCCGTTCTATCCGCGCTCCTTAGATTTGACTCTGAAGGCGAATGAAATTCGCTGGATAAACATGCTGCTAACCAATTATTGATCCTCAGATTTGCCCTATCTATTAGATCGATTAGTCAAATCGTCAGTCGATATCTTTCTGTGAGCCGAGGGGATTGGTACCTGACGGTTTCAAAGCGATTAATTTCCGAAGCAATGGATCCTCCAGCGCAGCCACAAGTTGATTTGGCATCTCGAGTTTATCTAGCTTTTTAACAAAGTCGCTCACATCCTCTACTTCTTCCAAGGTAACCGAGGCCTGTTCGCTAAGTATATTGATACAATTGTCCAGAAGACAACCTTACCTCAATCGCGCGAAATGTGTGAACCTGGGGTATCACAATATGGCTTGTTTTTTGCCTTTTCATGGCTTGGCCACCAATCTTTCTTGCAATCCTAAATGAAGTTCGAGAATCGGATGGACCAGAGTAGTCGTCGATATTTGATTCTTGAATTAGAAGAAGCTTTTGCATCCACTCTGCATCCGGATGCTGACCATTCATCAGATTTCAGTCAGCCATCCAGGAAAGAAGAGTGCCGAACATTACGGCTCGGGGAAGGTGGAGGTTACGGAAAAAACTCCAGCTCTAACAGCAGTGATTTCTCCTACAATCACATCGGGATAGTAGTCCTTGTAAACTTGGATTAGGCCAAGCAAAGGCCGTTCGTTCCCCAAGTTCTGTTTGAGCACCAATCTGTTGTTGTCAGCTATGGACCCTAGGCGCCGAAAGACACAACAATGACACCACCGAAAAGAATTAATCAGTAAAACATACAAAGTTTGAATACGGAAAGGCTTAACGTGTTTTCTTCGTGTAAGGAAGGACAAGATATAGCATAAATGACCTCTAAGTATTGTTAGACGAGAGCCTCCTCCGAAAGTGACTTTTTTTCCCCTCTCGTTTTTCTTTCGGGAAAGATATACCTCAACGTGATCATATCTAGAAGATTAAAAAGAACGCCATAGAGCTGCGAGAGAACATCGTAGGAGTCTAGAACGTCGTATACCATTACCAACCAACGCAACAGGAGAGCCTTTACAGGTCAGTTTGTACCAAGGGGAAACGCTATGTATCGATATGTAGTACCTGCGTTGCATGGGAAGGCTTGCTTTGCCCTTGGCCGAGACTTCCAACCACCTTGACGACAATATTTTCAGACACCTTTCCCCTCGGAAATAGTACCTTGACGATGCTTCCTATAGAGGGCTGGTCGAGATAGCACGGTGAGGTGGCCAAGACATCAATGAGACCTTCTAGGCTATCATTGGTTAAGCCACGAACTGTTGCATGCTGAGATATTGAGTCTATCACACTTGCAATCCGGGTTTTCGAAAGAGAGTTTCGGACGGAGGCAGCTCGGCAAAGTAAGCAGACGGTATTATGCAATCTAATTGAGCAACATACCTCCACGAAGTTGGTCAATCAGGCTCTCCACATCCTCATGAACAGAATGATACTCTGATTTTACAGGTTAGTTTTTTTCTCCCCAAAGATAAAGGAAGAAAAATAAAGTATAAACGATCTGCAAGAGTGATTGATTTGCATAATTGTAATCAAACCAGCAATCTATAACTGGGGAGGATGTAATCACCCTTATTTTCAGGTGCCGAAGGCATTGTCCGTTAGGGTTTGTAAGGCGGGAATGTTGATTGATAAAAATAAAAAAATAAAAAAAAACTTTGGCCGCTGGTGTCGGTATCAGAGTGGGGGGCGGTGCGGGGAGTGGGGGGAGAGTGGAAGAGGAAGGGAGAGAAGGAAGCCGGGATGGAAGTAGCGGCAGCGGGTGCAGAAGCAATCAGGGAGACAACTGAGGGGGAGAAATGCACGCTCTCAATCTCGCTCAATAAAGAAGGGTTCTCTGCTAGTCTTGCTGAGGTGGCTGGGTGGCGGAGAGACGCGTCTGTTCCGCGCCTGCTCATCCATCGTCTCTCAGATCGACGTGCCTCGTGTCTCACATGTCAAGGTCCAAAGTACAAGGGTCTAGGATTTAGTCATGGTACAGCTGGCGGCCAACACCCCACTACCATAGTACGCACCAGAAGGGCATCATGAGAATCACGGCTTCCCTTGAAAAGAAAAAGATCAATCAAGGAAAAC
>Ga0307509_10002220_pt1 | contig 31816 bp, 38 predicted proteins | sample 10_EM_MG_FD_202245 | JGI IMG/M metagenome (GOLD analysis project Ga0307509, IMG submission 202245) | Populus trichocarpa ectomycorrhiza microbial communities from riparian zone in the Pacific Northwest, United States - 10_EM | ecosystem: Host-associated > Plants > Roots > Unclassified | place...
GCGGGGGCGGGGCGGGGATTACCCGAAAAATACCCCCCCCGGCCCCGTGTAAGGGCGGGGCCTTGTGAGTGAAAACCCGCCCCGCCCCGCCCCGTAACGAACACTAGTTGGTATCCAGGTCTGGATGGCGACCCAATACCAGCATCAAACAAATAGCCAGGTTGAGCGAAGGATCCGTACCCTCAAACAGCTAATGCGGAACTTCGTTAACCCTAGACAGAACAACTGGTCCAGTGCCCTCCCAGCTGTTGCAGCAGCCATGAACTTGAATGTCGCCCCCCACGAATCCCTAGGCATCTCACCATACGCTGCCCTTTCTGGACGCCCCTGAAAGATATTCAGCCCGGTCCAGAGATCTGCCAGCAAAGTACCAGCTGTGGATCATATTCTAAAAACCCATGAAGTATCGAGAATGGAAGTAGACATGGCCAGAGGCATGCAACCTGCCGCCAGACTGTCCAAGCTAACAAATGCCGCAAAACCCTAATGGAACCCTTCAAGAATAGTGGCAGAGTTCTTGTTAGAGGCCGCCCTTATACCTCCTCCCCTGGACGATCCAAGAAGCTAGAACCACTCTGGTTCAGACCCTTCAAGGTCGTAGCACATCTTCCTGATACAGACAACTACAAACTACACCTCCCGCCCAGAATGGCCTGCCAGAAACCCTACTTCCACGTCTCCTCCCTTAAAGAATACAGAGAGAACAACCTCGATTGATTCTAGTCCCACAGAATGGATAAGCCAGCACCCATCCCAATCGACAATGCAGAAGAATAGGAAGCAGAGCAGATACTCGACTACCGCCGCCAGAACAACAGGCATGAATTTCTAGTTCACTGGAAAGGCTATGAGCGAGCAGATAACTCCTGAGAACCTATCGAAAACCTCGACCACTCCCTGGAACTCATACAGGAATACTGGAACGCTAACCACCAAGCAGACCTGACACCCCAGATCACCTCCTACTACATTAAAGCTTCCTGGGAACCTATGGAAGTTTCCTCCACACCCTGCACACCAAACGATTGCCCAGACGACTTCTGGGAACCCTATGTTAATGAGGAATATGATTCTAGCAGCTCTGAGCAGGACTATTTCCCCACAGATGATGACAGCCTCCTATGGCACATGGACGAGAGCACTGTGGACAGCAAGGACTTTGGAATGATTGTTGATTTTTCAGAATGAAGGAATGTAACATGTGTACATGTTCCGGTAACAGTATACAGGAGCAGGTAGTGCAGGATCTCCTGTCTTTAGTTGATTTATATTTGGTTTATTTGATTTGATTTCAGCTCCGCCACTGTCTCTGAGTCAGATAGGCTATGCTTTCGTATTGCTATGTTTAGTTTGCTGTACTGGAAGTTTATATTTAGGATTCTGGGCATGGAATGGTCATGTAACACTAGTGAAGGCTGAGCTATGTTTCTTTCTTTGGTCTTGCAGGATTACAGAATACCAGTATGTGCACAGCTACTGGTAATAATCGTGATCGCAGGAAGGCTATAGCTCTTGGGTTTTGTATTTAAACCATTCTCCTGGCTAGCCGGAGACAGCAGACTTTGACAGACCTTCAGTCTAAGAATACACTTGGTTGAACAGCAATCTCTGAGTCCAATTTGTCCTTCAACTATTATCCCTTACTCCCGGTCCCCTGAAGCCTCCCATAGTACCAGCGCTAGCAGGTCTATCGCCGGTCCTATTGTATTTTCGTTAGACAGGAATAAACCTGTTACACTTATGTTTACTTAGGCTACAGGCATCGGATTGGCATATGGATACCTGCATTGGATTCCCCTCATCCAGAGCGTTTATTTGAGATATTAAATGTCCCATTTGCACTATTTTCAAGCTTGATTCTTTATACTTTTCCATCTGGGAGAAATTTTGAACCTCTCTCTATTTCATATGCTTGCTTATGCTACAGGCTTGCGATTGACAAGCGGATACCTGGGTTGGATTCCCCTCATTGAGAGCATTCCTATCAGCCTTTGAACGTCCCATTTGCACCATTTCTAGGCCTTCTGGCATCTATCTTTTATGCACTAGTATTAGTTGTAGCTTAGTTTACCAGTAGTTTAATTTACAAAAAGATAAATATAAAATTATCGTATAATACTAGCCTGATTAGGTAATTGGATACAAGATTGTGACCTGAAACATTTCTTACTAGGCTTTTCTATAGGTCAAAACTAGTGACCTAAAGCCCATGTGAGACTCCAGAACACCGCCTTGAACTTTTTCAGTATCTTTCCTGTATTTTTCTGGAATTCTTCCCTTATGGATTCGGTCCCCCTGGGGAAGCTGACATTTCCTCAATGTGCCCTGAGGGCTTCCTGAAGTCTCAAAAGAGACTCTGTCTGTCTCGCTTATCTTGTACTACCCCTGCTTCTCCGCTCTCCTAACCTTGTACTCTCTTCCTGGTAAATACCCGCTTTCTTGTATTATTGTCACTCCATACTTCAACCAGCGTTTGATAATATTGCCCCTCATACCCCTTATACCTCACGAGGTATGGGGGTCAAATTATAACTTTTGCTAATGTTCATCCCAAATACCACCCTCTTCTCCACCTGCCATTGCTCCTGGGAATATATATTCTGTTACAATACAGACTGCCAAGCTTAGTTGTTCCCAAAGCCTTTCTGATTCCGCTAATAGTCTTCTATTGGATTCTGAATATGAAGTTTTTACCAGTAACAAAGCAAGTCATAGAATATACAATTGTAACATGTGTACACCCATGTCTAATAAGTTTCCATACCCCTCCATAGCAACCAAAAGAAACACCCACTATCCTTTCAATATTTCTCTCTCAGTTATAAAAAAAATTGTAACAAGTAAAAATAAAGTATAAATAGAATTTAATGTATGCAAACATGATTCTGGTAAAAAAAAGAAAACTAATAGATATAAAATGTTGTCTGTGAACTAGTAAGTTATAAGGAGTATTTTTTAATCTTATTTTAGATAGAAAAACACAGATTCTCTTAGGAAGACCAACAAATCTATCTTATATATCTCGAAACTGAAATTGAAGTATATCTTAAAAGAGTTATTTGGGTAGCAGTTGAAGATTAAGATATATTATTTGCACACAAGGTTGATATAATATAGGAAGGTCAACATAAACTACCTACTACGAAATGTAATTACAATTAATGTAGAAACAAAGACAAAGATGTTCGACAAAACATGTATAACCTATCCAGCTGTATATAAAGGCTTGAGAATGTTAGAATTTACCAATAGCTGTTATCATATTCAGGCTTAATAGTCTAATTTAGATATCATAAACTTTGTTTAAAATATATCACTTCATACACCATATTCTATTCTTTGGAAAATTATTTCAAAAATTATCTTTTATACTGATTATACTAAGTAAATGTCAAGCTTTACTAGGTACTAGTTGTAGTATTTACATATAGCCTACCCAATTTACTGGTTAGAGTTTAATATAATTTTATATTTTGTCCTATTTTCTTATAGTAACAATATGGCATATTACTTAAACTTTATATACTCTCTGATAAAGTATTACTAGTATGACTAGAATATAATTCTTATAGAATTAATTTAATATGATATTGTTTTATGGAAGTAGTAAATATTAAAGGTTGAAGTAAACTAGTCAATTTCAGACATTGTATATATTTTAATTCTATAAAAGTGACAGTTAGAATATCAGTATATATGTATGAAAATATCACAGATAAACTTTCTTAGTATCCCCTACATCTCACCAGATTTAATTTTAATTACCTGAAAAAAATTAAAAAAATTTACAAAAACCCAAGTTACAAAACCTCAAATATTTTACATTCAATACATTTGATTTTCTCTAGGTTTCAATTTCTATCTTAAAATTATCAGATTTTAAAGAAACATTCTTTTATTAACTTAGATTTACAAACTTTTTAATTAAGTTTTTATTTCAACTTTTGTGTGAATAGTGTATTGAACTAGTGGTGCTATGCCTGGTTGCCAAGGGGTACGGAAACTTATTAGACATGGGTGTACATGTTCCAGTAACGGTACACAGGAGCGGGCAGTGCAGGATCTCCTATGTTTAGTTGATTTATATTTGGTGTATTTGATTTGATTTCAGCTCTGCCACTGTCTCTAAGTCAGATAGGCTATGCTATCGTATTGCTATGTTTAGTTTGCTTTGCTGGAAGTTTATGTTTAGGATTCCGGGTATGGAATGGTCATGTAACACTGAGGAAGGCTGAGCATTGTTTGTTTCTTTCTTTGGTCTTGCAGGATTACAGGATTCCGGTAGGTGCACAGCTACCGGTAATGATCGTGATTGCAGGAAGGCTATTGCTCCTGGGTTTTGTATTTAAACCAGTCTCCTGGCTAGCAAGAGACAGCAGACTTCGACAGACCTTCAGTCTAAGAATACACTTGGTTGAACGGCAATCCCTGAGTCCCTAAGTTCTATTTGTCCTTCAACTATTATCTCTTACCTCCGGTCCCTTGAAGCCTCCCTTAGCACCAGTGCTAGCAGGTCTATCGCCGGTCCTATTGTATTTTCGTTAGACAGGAATAAACCTGTTACAACAATAATACTCATCTTAATATCAGTAGTTCTCTTTCAGGTATATTCTGACTGATCCATAGTGCAAGCTGATTTATTCTCTCAGAATGTTTTACTAATATAATTAAAATAATATCAAATTCACAGGTATTTAATCTCCGAACCTTGATCATGTGTCTGAGCTGTACAACTCTCTGCAGCGTACTTCTATCAATATTCCAAGTAGGAATACCTTTCTATAGCCTAAGCCAAAGGCCAGCAAGAGTCATATTCATGACAAAACGAATAGTTAGACTTTCATGGTAGATGGCAAGTTAAGGTAGCAGTATAATCAATGCACAAATTGCTTAACCCCAAAGAACTTTGCGGTAACCTCTCCTTGTAATGTTATCGAGCACCTGCATCGCTGCCATGAAATTGAGCCTGAGAATATATTATCTCTAGTCAATTGGCTTCACAGCTGACAATCCTGTCTGCCTTTGGAGGAATAGCACCAAAGATTCACTTTAATTCTGATGTATTTCACAGGTTGTTGATTCACTGGATTGCTACTGCTAGTATTCTCTTATCCATTTGTAATTAGCCTACTTTTCGAACCCTTCTTGCCTACCTTGATGCTTCCCAACCAAATCTACAGGTAATAACAAAGGTAATCCCCAAATCTGGTCATATTCTATACCACTGGTTAGATGAATTATATACTAACATTTTTCAGATAGTAAAGCAATTAGTACAAAGTGCTACCTGCTGTATTCGCTTGACCTTTGATCTTTGGATGTTTCCAAATATGTGTCGATACATGGCAATTGTAGCTCATTGCACCAATCCAGAGTTCCAGTGGCATGCTGTACTATTTGATTCAAATTGATTTGTTGGTCCCCATACTGGCAAGAATCAGGCTGCATATTTTTAATCTATACTTCAAAAATCTGGAATTGAGAACAAAGTTGGTAAATTTAATATAATACCACAAACAATGATACTGCATTACAGGAAATAGCACAAATTATGCGTCTGCATAATATCCCGCCAATCCATCCTGTTCATAATCACCTTCGCTGTTTTGGTCATATTATTAACCTTTTAGTCAAAGAATTCATATGGTATGACAATATTGCCTCAGTTGGAAGTCAAGAAGATGTGCATAATCTTTCACTAGGGGATGAGGTTCAGCAACTAAAAGAGTGAAGAAAAAAGAGGCCACTTAGTAAGTTACATAACATTATTATATATATCCATTGCACGCCTCAAAGGCTTGCTCAATTCACCAGTTTGCTTCTGAGCAGCTACCCAGATGAGAGTATGCTTCTCCCCATCATTCGTAATCTTACTTGTTGGTTTAGTAACTATGAGTCCCTCAAGTGAGCTTTACAAATCAAGGCTGCAATTAGTGTTTGTTACAGGCCGGGGTGGGGCGGGTTTTCACCTGCCAAGCCCCGCCCTCACACCGGCCCGGGGGGGATATTTTTCAGTTATCACCGCCCCGTCCGGGTCCCACCCGCACTCATTCCCCAGACTGGGCCCCGTTTGTCACCACCAATTTTTAACCGGGACCTGTTTGGGGGGTGGGTGGGGCGGAGGCCTGGGCGGGGACAGGGGTAGGGAATGCCAAAAAATACGCCCCGCCCCGGGCCATTGAGTGGGGCGGGGCGGGGAAAATGGCCGGGGTCCGCATTTTTCCTGGCCCCGAAGGCCCCGTAACGAACCCTAGTTCGGCTATGATGATCGTTCGTGTTTCATTGTCCATGAATGGAGGTTTAATGCTGTCGCACTACAAGTCCCTAGCATGAGCGGAGCGAACACCGGGGGGATCCTGGGAGCAGGATCTTGTACATGTATGACTGATTGTCTGTGCGCACCTGAGCGGCCATACTAAATTCCACCCCCAGGATCCCCCCTGTGTTCGCTCCGCTCATGCTAGGGACCTGTATATATGCAGGGTTGATGTCGGAGGTCAGTATGAATCTAATAGTCGTGCGACATATTTCAAAGACATAGTGTGTAACAGGTGCGAGCAATAAGGTTCCCAATCCAACGCGCAGGGGAATATATGCAAATGGCGAGCAGTCCAGAACGATCCACGTTCAACAGTATCCGAAATGTACGTATGGCAATGATACTGGGAATACCACCCCATATTATCGGCTGATATAGATCTAGGTTTCTACTGGTTTCCTTAAATATCGGGGCAATCTTACATGAATCAAGAATCTATCAGAGCCGGGAAAGGTTGGGTAAAATGACCGATGGGTCGGGATTGGGAGGTGACTATGGTGCCACGATCGCGTGGATAAAGACGCAGGATGAGGAAAAATCAAGACTCGGGATGGCAGCGTTGATATGGATCAGTCATGCCCAACGGCAGTTGAAGGCGGATGAGCTCTGCCACGCCCTCGCAGTCGAGCTAGGCTTCACGGACTTCAATATTTGCAACATCCCTTGGGTGTTGACATTGGTTAGCTGCTGTCAAGGGCTTATTGCCGTAGATAAGGAGGCATCAACTGTGCGATTGATTCACTTTGCTCTCCAGGAGTATCTTCCCGCCCATCCCGATATATGTAGTAGACCCCACTCGGCAATGGCGGGGGTCTGTTTGACTTATCTGAGTTCACAACAGGTCAAAGCCCTCTCGGCCAGCCCTTCTCCCGATACTGGGAATACACCCTTTCCGAAATACTGCTCTATGTACTGGGGTGTCCATGCAAAAAGGGAGCTCTCCGACTGCGCGAGATCACTTGCCCTGGGTCTATTAAAGGGGAACTACGGCCAGACGTCGACCGAATTCCTTTTGGCACGAGTGGGTGATTGGAGACTTTCCAGATTTGGTGTTTGGTTTCCGTTTAGCGGGCTACATTGCGCATCCTTCTTCGGAATCAACGAAGTTGTAGCTGGTTTGACAGAGATGGGATGTTATGATATTGACGGAGGAGATTTTTCTGGGTACACGCCACTTGCATGGGCTACTCATGCACATGAGGATGTGGTGAAAATTCTACTCGGGTCAGAAGAGGTCAATCCCGACAAGCCTGATAATAACAGTGAGACACCACTCTCGCATACCGCTCGGGGAGGACATGAGGGAGTAGTGAAACTACTACTCAAACAGGAAGAGGTCAATCCTGACAAGCCGAACAAGTGGGGCCAGACCCCGCTCTCATATGCTGCTTCGAGAGGACATGAGGGAGTGGTGAAAATACTGCTCGAACAGGCAGAGGTCAACCCAAACAAGTCAGGTAATAACGGCTGGACACCGCTCACGCAATCCGCTATGGGAGAACATGAGGGAGTGGTAAAAATACTACTCGAACGGCAAGATGTCAACCCTGACAAGCTAGATTATTGGGGGCGGACACCGCTCTCGTATGCCGCTGAGAGAGAACATGAGGGAGTGGTGAAAATACTACTCGAGCGGGAAGAGGTCAATCCCGACAAGCCAAGTATTTCCAGCCTGACACCGCTCTCGCTCGCTACCAAGAATGGCCACGAGAGGGTGGTAGCGCTGCCACACTCTCGAAAAGCGGCAGTCTCCAGTACTATTTAAGGCACTGCCTCGTCGAAATAGACGCTGCCCTCCCCTTCTGGAGTATGTCTCCCATGGCGACTGTCCTTAGATCTCACCCTTTATAGACGAAGGAAATCCCGTGCGATGGGAATGCACATATACACCATATCCTCCCGACCCCCCGCCCGGGATTCGCTTTTATTGTCAGGCGAGGATTTATGAGTTTCTGTTCACAACGTACAATAGGGCTTAATCTGTAGCGGTGGGGTAATCATTTTATTGTTGTGAAAAGGTCCAGTCTAGGCTTGCAGCTTTCATCCTATCATCCTATAATTTACCTTTTCTCCGCCTCTACATTATGCGCCTTTTTTTTCTTTTCTACCATTTACACTTTTTTCGTTCTTTCCCTTCTTCCTCAAAATGCTAGATAATTTGTGTATTGAGTCGTATTTAGATAAAGGAAACCCCGGTGTATGATAGCCCCCGAATTTTCAAGGTCATCGTCAACAACAATATAAACACTATATTATTATTCCTGCCATAGGGGCTGGTTGCCATAAATAGGATATTCAAACGAACACTATGTTGTTGTTCTTGGTGGATATCTACCAGCACGCCTCTATATAAACGTAAGCATGGAGAGCGGACCTTCTATGTCACTCAGTAGTTTCCAACGTAACTAGCGCTGTGCGGCTAGGTCCGCAAGCGAGGGACCATAGATACCAGGAGGGGACTATCTATGGTACATTTACAGGACCTGGTGTAACAAATATGGTAGGGAAAAAAATATACAGACAAACTCTTGAAGTTAGCGTAGCTAGAACATGAACTTAAGCCAGAACTATCCAAGGGCTGAGATAATGATATTCCAACACTATTACCGGGTAAATGACTTCTCAATGTATCATACGCATTTTGGCGGGGAAACGCTTGGCCAACGCCAACAAATTAAACGGGGGGTTCCGACCATGAGCAAATGGGGTTAACAAACAACAATAGTGAAGAAAATAAATAACAAACATAGTACCATAATCGTGAGAACATATATTCTGCATTTTCGCCTTATCCCCTCAAGATCGCGGACTAACAACTAATCTATATACACAACATTCCCAGCCTTCCGTACTCGCTCCATCATTCCATTCCATACCATTCCACTCATTACATTTCTCAACTCCATTCCACCCGCCACATTCTAATTCCTGGTAGGGAGGAAGTTTGTCCCATTCCAATCCAAGGTTAACAGGAAGCATGACAGCCACTTCTCACAACAAATAGGAGGGGTGGAGTATGAGTGAGATTGTATGATTACGGGAGCAATTTAGCGTTGGTTACGGGGCCCCCGGCCTAATTCCCCGCCCCGCTGAACGGCCCGGAGCGCCGTGTGTTTTTTTATGGTTCCCTGCCCCTGCCCCCGGCCCCGCCCGTTCCCCAGACGGGCCCCCGTTAAAACAGGTGGGGAGAAACGGGGGCGGGAAGGGGATCCCCCCCAAAATAACCCCCCGGCACGTTGTAAGAGCGGGCCTGGCGAGTGAAAACCCGCCCCGCCCCGCCCCATTCGAACTCTAGGAGCAATAACAAAATAGGAGCTAGTAGTGAAGGGAAGGGCTACAGTTAAATCACTAACAACGGCAGGTTGATAGGGTTAAAAGAGGCGATATTTATGCTATCATACCTAGACTGTGGCGACGTTACTCATTGTGGCTGAAAAGGATCCGTCTTGAGTTTAGACACAGTTTAACCTCAGCATGTTGTTTCACTCTCGCATGGCTTGCTACAAGATGGGTCTCTGTGAAACTTTGGTGACTTTAGAATTTTTGATGAAGTACTCCCTCTTTTCCTCTATCCAGGAATGCTAGAGCTAGGAACTATACCTGTTGTGATGGACCTTTATTGGGTTTCGGGGTGGTGGCTTCCAGCTGCTGGTTTAAGCGTTGTTCCGCCATGGTCTATATATTCCATAGCTACCTCAAAGTCGCCCCTATGAAGCCAATGGCAGCCAGGGAATATCCACTGTAATTTGAGCCCACGATTACACCCAAAGCAGCCATAGGGGAAGCCACCCAAATCCCGGCAATTCTCAGGGCCCCCACTCCACCTCACCCTAACAACAGGACTTTCTCTTAGAAAAGGTGAATCTTAATACTGGCACATTAAAAGTTGAAAGAAAAAACGACACTCCAATCGGACAGCTGGTTAAGAAATCCCTAGGACGGGTAGCGATTGTGGTCAGCTCTCTCGATTAACATCTCCCAAGGTCTTGGAGACCCGCAGTAGTCTTGCCCTGGCGGACTCTAAAGATGACTGTCACATCCTTCCCACAGTAGTGAGAGTACTCGCACAGCCTGAACTCCCACCCGGTCTCTCCGCGGCCAAATTATCCCAACACTCTGAGTCTTTTGGCTTTGGTTCCCAAGCGCAGCTCCAGATTAAAACGGTTATTGTCGACTGCCCGTACCATGGTAAAGCCTAACCTGTTCCTGCCGAGAATAAGACGATTATGATTAAAAATACGAACAACGGCATATAAATGTGTGTAACTAGTAGATAGCGCGGCCTTATCAGTGAATCCCTGCCACCATCCCGTTCCTTCCCTTCCTGTATACTGTAGACATCCAGCTCAAGGACTCAGCGGAAGCATAACTATCTACAAGAGTAGAAATCCAGATATCAACCATATCGGCATCACACTGAATGACTTCCAAAGGCCTACCTGCCATAGTTGAATTCTCTTAGAAACAAGAAAGGACGAGAACCCACAAAACAAAACTAACAAAGGAAATAAATTAAATAAAGGTCATCTTAGGAATAGCAGATTTCTCCAAGAACCTCTGAACTTCACTAACAACCTGTTCTTTACAATAATTCATGATATATCTTACCATACAAATAATTGATTTTGAACGAGCCTACCACAGAGTCATTAAGCCGAGTCCGAGTCAACGTCATCCTCCGAGCCATCGTCATCCTCCGAGTCATCCTCATCCACCGAGTCAGCGTCATACTCCGAGTAATTGTCACCTTCCAAAACACCCTCCTGGACTAAGTGACACCAGGTGGCTTCCGCAATCCAACTCCGGAGATGGTCAAAGGGAAGGGAGACCTCTTTATGCCTCCTCCAGCCCTTGCCACTCAGGTTGGCAAACTTACTTCGGAGAATATCGTAAAGGGTAAAATCGAGTTTCTGAGATGCATGACTCAATGGTGGGGGGAATAGGTTCTAAATCTGGAAGTTAGTAAAAGTAAAACCTGATATAGAATAGTTGTAAAAACTCACCTTCCTACCACCATTCTTTATCGCCTTGCCATTACTCAAGTGCCACATTTCTACGAACCCTCTTTGTACTTCGGTCTCCCCCTCACGGAGTGGTTCAATCTTGATGATAATGGCCTTACTAATTCTCCCTCCACTCCCCTCCAGCAATATCTTGACATCATCTTTCAGGTCATCATATGGTTCCACATACCCAAACTCAAAGACGATAGTAGGCCAAGATCGTCCCCCGGGCACAATTGCACAGTCTGAGACTTTGATTCTGGCAGAGTGTTAGAGGAATGTTTGTAGAAGTCATTATTGGAGCACGGCTTACATTCCTTGATATTGCGCAACGAAGCCCTGCAGCCGCCACTTTGTAACAAATTGAAGATCTTTAGGGTTCCATACACCCAGCGCCCCACCTTGAGCAATCAATTCAGTTGCCCACATTGCCACCGTTGCATGGATTTGCGTAGCCATTTTGATCTTTAATTGGCCAATAGCGGGACGGTAAGTGTATCTATATATAAATTGTTATCTTCTGCCAGTTCTGTTGTAAAATTCTTTGAATACATACGCTCTTCTTCCTATGTGGGACTCGAGCTTAGAGAAGTCTTCGGGTGAAATATCTAAAATGTGATATTCATCCCGCAAGAGTATATATGAAAGTTCAGATGGTGTCATTGGAGATTGTACCAGTAGATGAGAAGAGAGTATGATTGTAGCAAGGCGAGAGGGTGAAGCGAGGAAATATGCCGGAGCCTGTTTTTGTTTTTCCCAGGGACAAGGGGAGGAGCAACAGCAATGTGGTGCGCTGACGTACGGACTGCTTGGTCTAAGGGTTAGTTAGGGTCTGCGCTAGGAGAGAGAAAAAAACGTTATTATAAACCCATGCGGCTCATCCCATCTCATCCCATTTATTCCGTTACCTCATACCACACCTATCTATCGCTAACACAAATTACACAGCGATGTCTCCCTCATTGCCTAAATTATGTTCTCCATAGCAATAATAACACCCGCAACCCATCGCCTTCCTCGGTGGCCGCAATGGCAGCAGGATTATCTTTCCGCCCATCCCGATATATTCAGTAGACCCCACTCGGTAATGGCGGAGATCTGTTTGACCTATCTGATTTCACAACAGTTCAAATCCCTTTCGACCAGCCCTTCTCCTGATACTCGGAATACATCCCTTCTGGAATACTGCTCTGTCTACTGGGGTGCCCATGCGAAAAGGGAGCTCTCTGACTGCGCGAGATCACTTGCCCTGGATCTATTAAAGGGGAATTACAGCCAGACATCGACCGAATTCCCTTTGGCACGAGTGGATGATTGGAGACTTTCGAGATTTGGTGTTTGGTTTCCGTTTAGCGGGCTACACTGCGCATCCTTCTTCTGAATCATCGAAGTTTGTAGTTGGTTTGATAGAGATGGGATGTTATGATATCGACGGAGGAGATTTTTCTGGCTGCACACCACTTGGATGGGCTTCTCATAACGGACATGAGGAAGTGGTGAAAATTCTACTCGGATGGAAAGAGGTCTACCCCGACAAGCCCGATAATAGTGGCAAGACGCCGCTCTCGCATGCCACTTTGACAGGACATGAGGGAGTGGTGAAAATACTACTCGAACGGGAAGAGGCTAATCCCGACAAGCCAAGTAATTCCGGCCTGATACCGCTCTCGCTCGCTACTCGAAATGGCCACGAGAGGGTGGTAGCACTGCTCCACTCTCGCAAGGCGTCAATCCCTAGTACGATTTGAAGCACTGCCTCGTGGAAATAGCCACTGCCCTCCCCTTCTGGAGTATGTCTCCCATGGAGACTGTCCTTAGACATCACCCTTTATAGACGAAGGAAATCCTGTGAGATGGGAATGCACATATACACCACACCCTCCTGACCCCCCGCCTGGGATTCGCTTTTACTGTCGGGCAAGGGTTTACGAGTTTCTGTTTACAATGTACAATAGTGCTTAATCTGTAGTGGTTGGGTAATCATTTTATTGTTGTGAAAAGGTCCAGTCTAAGCTTCAATTTTTCATCCTTTAATATCATTAAACTTTTCTCTGCCTGTGAATTCTTGCCTGCACTTTTTTTTTCTTTCCTATTCTGTCGGACAGCCTTTTTTTTTCCTTTTCCTCCTTCCCCTAAATGATAGATAACCAATATATAGTCTTATTTAGATACAGGAAACCCGATGTATGATAGCCCCCGCATTTTCAAGGCCATTGCCTACAACAATATAAAAGCCACATTATACCTTCAATACAGACTGGTTACCGTAAATGAGATGGCTGAATGGACAGTACATTGTCGTGCTCAATAGATACCTATCACCAGCCCACTCCTGTATAGACATAGGGATGGAGAGCGGACTTTTTATGTTACCCGGTAGTATCCTTGGTGGTGGGCGCTGTGCAGAACAGGTATGTCTGCGATCAAGGGACCATAGATCCTCAAAGACTATATAGAGTATGTCATAGGAATCGGTATACCCCATACGATAGGGAAAAAATATATATTACACATATTCCCCAAGCCATCCCAGCCAGAGCATGAATTTAATCCCGAACGATCCAAGGGTTATGATGATGATATCCCCACACTGTTACCGGGCGAATAACTTCCCAATGTATGATATGCATTTTGCCGGGAAAATGCTTAGACCAATGCCAACAAATAAAACGGGGGGTCTTGGGATTCCGACCATGGCAAATGCGGTTAACAAACAACAATAGAAGGGGGAGAGTACGAGTGAGATTGCGTGATTAGGGGAGCAATAACAAAAGAGGAGCTATGAAGTGCTACAGTTACATCACTAACAACAGCAAAATGATAGGGTTAAAAGAGCTGATATTTATGCTACCTAGACTGTGGCGACTTTACCCATTGTGGCTGGAAAGGATCGGTCTTGAGCTTAGACACAGTTTAACCTCAACCTGTTCTTTACAACGATTAGAGATGTATCTGATCACCGGAATAATTGATTTTGAACGAGCCTACCACAGAATCATTAAGCCGAGCCCACGTCATCCTCCTAATCATCATCCTCCTAATCATCATCCTCCCACTCCTCGCCTTCCTTCGAATCATCGCCATCCTCCGCCTCATCACTGGCATCATCCACCAAAACACCCTCATAGGCTAAGTGACGCCAGGCGGCTTCGTCAATCCAACGCCTGAGAGGGTCAAAGGGAAGGGGGACCCCTTTTCTATTCTTCCCTCTATCCCCCTTCCCTTTACCCCTCTTCCCATTATGCCTCGTCCAGCCCTTTCCTGCCAGCTTGGCAAACTGACCTCGAAGAATGTTGTGCAGGGTAATCTCGAGTTTCTGTGACGCATGACTTTTTGGTGGTGGGAATAGATTCTAAATCTGGGAGTTAGAAAATGTAAAACCTGATATCGCATTGTTGTGAAAAATCACCTTCCTACCACCATCCTTCTTCACCTCGCCCTCACTCAAGTGCCACATTTCTACAAACCCGCTTTGCACCTCGGTCTCCCCCTCACGGAGTAGTTCAATCTTGATGATAATGGCCTTGCTAATTTTGCCTCCACTCCCCTCTAGCAATAGCTTGACATCATCTTTCAGGTCCTCATATGGTTCCGCATAGCCAAACTCGAACACGATAGTAGGCCAACATCGTCCCCAGGGCACAATTGCACAGTCTGGGACTTTGGTTCTGGTAGAGTGTAAGAAGAATATTTGTAGAAGTGATTATTTGAGCACAACTTACATTCCTTCATATTGTGCGACAAATCCCTTCAGCCGCCCCTCAGAAAGATATTGAAGATCTTTAGGGTTCCATGCACCCAGGGCCCCACCTTGTGCAATTAATTCACCCGCCCACATTGCCACCGTTGCGTGGATTTGCGTCGCCATTTTGATCTTTAATTGGCCGATTGCGGGACGGTAAGTGTAGCTATATATAAGTTGTTAGCTTCTGCCAGTTCTGGTTTAAAATTATTTGTGAAGACATACGCTCTTCTTCCTATGTAGAACTCTAGCTTAGAGAAGTCTTCGGGTGAAATATCTAAGATATGATATTCATCCCGCAAGAGTATATATGAAAGTTCGGATGGTGTCATTTGAAATTGTACCAGTAAATGAGAAGAGAGGGTGTGATTGTAGAAAGGCAAGTGGATGAAGGGAGGAGGAAGGCTGGAGCCGGTTTATATTTTTTCCAGGGGCAGGGGAAGGAGCAACCGCAATGTGGTTCGCTGACGTATGCACTGCTTGGTCCAGGGGTTAGTTAGGGTCTACGCTAGGAGAGTGAGAAAACGTGAGGATAAACCCATGTGGCTCATCCCATCTCATCCCATTTATTCCGTTATGATACCTCATACCACACCCCCACATCGACAGCACAAATTACACAGCAATGTCTCCTTTATTGAATAAATTATGTTCTCCCGAGCAATAACAACCCCCGCAACCCATCGCCTTCCTCAGTGGCTGCAATGGTATCTCCTCCCACGCGAACTTCAGCCTCCCCATCCACTACTCTCAGGCCTGGCCTCACTCAGGCTCTCGCTAAAACCACTCTACAACATCATAGTCACGCAACTCTCCCAAAGCCCTGCGAAGGGCTCCTCCCCCCTCCCCCCTCCCCCCTCCCTCCTCTCCACCACGCTGCCCCCGAATGGCCGCGAGTTGTGGGAGAAAAAAGCAGATTCTATGCCACCTTCGATAAATCTTCCAATCTGTCCGAACCCACTGCCTTAGCTGATGAAAACCTATGAGAGATAGCCGAGAACCAAGACTGAGACAAAAGGACGCGCCTACAGCCAGTCAGCCGCTGGTCCAACTTCTTATGCTATTGTTGACGATTCAGTCATGCAGAACGGCCATTGCGGGCGGATGAGCTCTGTCACGCCCTCGCAGTTGAGCTAGGCTTCACGGACTTCAATTTTGGCAACATCCCTTCCAGGTAGACATTGGTTGGCTGCTGTGAAGGGCTTATCGCTGTAGATAAGGAGGCATCAACTGTGTGATTGATCCACTTTACTCTCCAGGAGTATTTTTCCGCTCATCCCGATCTATTCAATACATCTCACTCGGCAATGGCGTAAATCTGTTTGGCCTATCTGAGTTCACAACAGGTCAAACCCCTTTCGACCAGCCCTTCTCCCGATACTTGGAATACACCCTTTCTGGAATACTGCTCTGTGTACTGGGGTGTCCATGCAAAAAGGGAGCTCTCTGACTGCGCGAGATCACTTGCCCTGGAGTTATTAAAGGAGGACTACGGCCTGACATCAACCAAATTGCTTTTATCGCGAGTACAGGGTTTATATCTTCCCGGCTTTAGTACTTACTCTCCGTTTAGCGGGCTACACTGCGCATCGTTCTTCGGAACCACCGAAGTTGTGACTGGTTTGATACAGATGGGATGTTATGATATCGACGGAGGAGATTTTTCTGGCCGCACGCCACTTGCGCGGGCTGCTCATAATGGACATGAGGAAGTGGTGAAAATACTGGTCGAACGGGAAGAGGTCAATCCTGACGAGCCAAACGATCGGGGCTGGACACCGCTCTCGTATTCCGCTTGGGAAGGACACGAGGAAGTGGTGAAAATACTGGTCGAACGGGAAGAGGTCAATCCCGACAAGCCAAACAATCGGGGCCGAACATCACTCTTGTATACCGCTTCGTTGAGACACGAGGGAGTGGTGAAAATACTGCTCGAACGGGAAGAGGTCAACCCTGACAAGCCAGATAATGGCGGCTGGACACCGCTCACGTATGCCGCTATGAAAGGACATGAGGGAGTGGTGAAAATACTACTCGAACGGGAAGAGGTCAACCCTAACAGGCCAGATAGGGACGGCTGGAAGCCGCTCTCGCATGCCGCTTCGTCTGGATATGAGGGAGTGGTGAAAATACTACGAACGGGAAGAGGCCAATCCCGACAAGCCAAGTGATACCGGCCAGACACCGCTCGAGCTCGCTACTGAGAATTCCACGAGAGGGTGGTAGCGCTGCTACACTCTCGAAAAGCGGCACTCCCCAGTACTATTTGGACCACTGCCTCGTGAAAATAGCCGCCGCCCTCCCCTTCTGGGGTGTGTCTCCCATGGTGACCATCCTTGGATACCACCCTTTATAGATGAGGCGGGAATGTACACATACACCATATCCTCTTGACCCCCTCCGCCCGCGATTCGCTTTTATTGTCGGGCGAGGATTTATGAATTTCTGTTTACAATGTACAATAGGGCTTAATCTATAGCGGTGAGGTAATCATTTTATTATTATGAAAAATGTCTAGTCTAAGCTTGCGGTTTTTATCCTATCATTTACTTTTTCTCTGCCTGTGAATTCTTGCCTGCACTTTTCTTTCCCCCTCTTTTTCTATCTTGCACAGTCTTTTTTTTTGTATTTTTCCTCCTTCCCCTAAACGATGGATAACCAATATATTATAGAGTCTTATTTAGATAGAGGGACACTGGTGTATGATAACCCCCGCATTTTCAAGGCCACTGCCTGCAACAATATAAAAACCACATTATATCTACAATACGGACTAGTCACCGTAAATGAGATGGCTGAATGGACAGTACAGCTCCGTTCCAAAAGTTCTCGCACCCTGGCTGGTACCGTGACAAACTTTTATAGCAGATGTACATAGCCCGTCGTGTCGCACTACCAGTCTCGGTGCAAGAACTTTTGGAACGAGGCTGTACATTGTCGTGCTTAATAGATACCTATCACCAGCCCACCCCTGCATAGACATAGACTTAAGCATGGAGAGCGGACTTTCTATGTGACTCGGTAGCATCCTTCGTGGCGGGTGCTGTACTGAACACGTAGGTCCATGATTGAGGGACCATATATGCTCAAAGACTATATAGAGTATGTCATAGGAATCGGTATAACCCATACGATAGGGAAAAAATATATATTACACATATTCCCCAAGCCATCCCAGCCAGAGCATGAATTTAAGCCTGAACGATCCAAGGGCTGTGATGATGATATCCCCACACTGTTACCGAGTGAATAACTTCTCAATGTATGATATGCATTTTGGCGGGAAAATGCTTAGACCAATGCCAACAAATAAAACGGGGAGTCTCGGTGTTCCGACCAGGGCAAATGGTAACAAACGATGATAAGAGAGGGAGAGTACGAGTGAGATTGTATGATTAAGGACGCTACAACAACAAAGAGGAGGAACCAACAGCTGAGGGGGAAAGACTACAGTTGAATCACTAACAATTCCAAATGGATAGTGGTAAAAGAGGTGATATATATGCTATCTTAACTGTGGCGACCGTACGACGTCACTCATTGTGGCTGAAAAGCATTGGTGTTTACCCTAGAGACAATTTGCCTGTTGTTTCGCTCTCACACTGTTTGCAACAAGATGGGTTTCTAAGAAACTTGGTCGACTTTTGAATTTTGGATGCCATACTCCCCCTTTTCCTCCATCCAGGAATGCTAGAACCCGACAACGAAATCCATTACCACTCAAAAAGCCCTATGATAGGAATTTGAGAAACGAAACAGGTTCCTGGGTAATTAGGACACCGCAAACCAAACCAATCCTTCGAACTTTTGACCAATCCTCTTGTTCCGCCGATATACTAGTATCTCATTCCTACCAGAGTCTCATTAGTTTCACCAGAATATGCCTCACCGATACATCACCTATCGAGATCCTCCTATCACAATCACTCACTGTCCCCGCCCCCCCATTCCCGGTCCTACAATACCGGTACGATGATACTTGTACCAAATCCACCGCCGGGGACCATAGACAAGGTCCCAAACCAATCACCCCGCCAAGCCAAACTCACAAAACAAAACAAAAAAAAGCAAAAGAAAGAAAATCTCATTTTTAAAAATATTTTTTCTTGATCCCACGATTAGCGCGTGCTTGGCAGGATATCATACTAGGGTTAGCAAAGGGTCTCTCTCTCTGCAAGGAACCCTAGATTTAAATTGACCATACGGTACTGCAGCAGTGCCCAGCATGGGAATCGAGAAATCTAAACGATAAACATTCAATGAATAAAATTAATTAATAAATAAATAAATCGGAATATCAGATCGCACGGTGGCATAAACGGGTAACTTGTTTTTTGTTTTTTCTTTCTCTTGGCATCGACATCAACCCGCCACTGCATGTCACCATAACAAGTACCGGAACTTCTCCGATGCTACATGTAGTATCCCGAGTACTTGGTATGATACCGGTACCGTACTCAGATGCGCACTGATGTTTTCTTTTCCTTTCACTTTTTTTTTTTTGCCATATATTTCGTGAATCCCTGTTTCCGGGAACTTCTTGCCTATCGCGGGTGTCAAAGACAAGTGAGCGGCACCCCCCACTTATCCCGGATGGACAAATTTCAGGAATGGCATCCGGTGCAAGTTTTCACTAGTACGAGTAGTAATACAGTGGGGGGAGTCAGAAACAATGGGGAAGGGAAACTTGAAGATCATGTTATTATTTCAAGGGGTACAATAGAGACTTCCCTGTTGATCGCCACCAGGTACGTTTTGATTGGCGTTTATGGCTGACCTGGTGCCGGGCACTTGAAATTGGGTACTAGTACTGTGCAATAGTTCGTTCTGCATATCTTACAGACGAAGTAGTGGGGCTTGGCCAATTTAACCTTGAGAATGACCTATATGGGCGATTGGAAGCTTTACTGTCTCCGCGGACTATTGGTTTCATTCAAAGCCCGAAAACATACTAGTACAGTAAAGTTAGAGGGAGTATCTTCTGAGCATGATACTTCCACAAAGGCATGGCTTCCTAAGATGTGGTTGTGGCTGGGAACCCCCGAAATTATCATGTATCAGCGTTCGGTTGATCCCGAGTGCCTGGCGCCATGCTACTGCCCCTTGGAGTGTATTCTGTGGGCACGTGTGTATGATGGCAACACTGCTCAGGTTTTGTCTTCTGCCCATCACTACCGCAAAAACTCTTGCGACCCGCCATCTCATGCAGGCCCTCCAATCTCCCGGGAAGGATTAACCCTTTCTGGACATGACATAGCCCGAGCCCGTGGACCTGTTGGATCTCATTAACCGGTATTCGCAATTCCGCTATCCTGTCGAGATAGACTTATCGCGGGCTGATGCCATGATCTCTGCTGACTGTTTGATAGCGAATTGTAAGAGCTCTTGTGCTACTTGTGCTGGTAGTATCATAAACACTACAAGTATATTAGCTTGACGCAATAAACCATGATTTCGCACAGCTACTACTAACTAGAACGATATCGAATACTCGAGTATTGGCAATGGGCCTCCTCCTCCCCCACCCTCCGTCACCCCTTTCGATAACCTCGCTCTTTTCCCTCTCTGAGCATAGCACTTCCAGCATTCCCCGGAGATCCGGTTCCACTCGAGTACAGAAACAGGGGGGGTATTTTACTCGTGTCGCCGAGCCAAGAATTAGGATCCGTTCCTGGGCGCTGGGCCGCCTAACAAACTCTCGGCGGACCCACAACCATGATACGAGCACATTCTTGGAAAGACATGGCTTCACATAATACGGTACGGTAGTCTACCGGTAGTGCTCGGAAGATACACTTCTCCTTATTCTCTCGCCCTTTCAATAAGAGCAACACCCGCCAAGACGTCAAAAGATCAAAAACCCAAAATTACCAATACGAGTACGATCACAAAACAAAGGTGAATTCCGAATTTAGTCTAGTTTTTCTTTTCCCTTTCTTTTCCTCCTCCATCCGCCAAGCCCCACTCTTTGTGCAAGTTTTTATGTAATCAAAAACGAAACGAAACATACTTTAGGCAGATAGACATGCCTGTTGCTGATGCCGAGCAGCCCATCATGTTCCAAACAATTGTCTCGATTCTCGGCGCGGATAATAATAATAATAATAATAATAATAATAATAATATCATACAAAACGTGCAAGCAAAGGACATCATCCCACACCAACTACCACGCTTCCAACCCAAAGGCGACGACAAGTGAAATTCTGAAAAGAAACAGACTCATTCAGCTCCGGGGCGAAAAATATCTACCCATGCAGTTATCCAAAGACCTTAACGCCCGTAAACCAATAACCCTTCGACGCCAGCACGGGTAAGTGCAAACAAAAAAAAAAAAAAACTGACAGATCAACTCCTCCTCCTCCTCACTCTTCTTTTTTTATTTTACGACCCCGGGGCTGAAGATGCCCTCCTCGAAGAATTCAGACAGATAGTCCATCTTCTGTTTATCTTATTATTAAAGTTCCAGGGCGGTAAGTTACGGGATCCGGTAACCTAGAGACAAAAAACCACAAACCATCCGGAGGACCAGCGATTGGGTAGACTACCGGTAGTCCAATTCCCCACGAGGAGGTTCCAGGAAAGCACCGGTACAAAGTAACCGGCCGGTTACCGACAAGTTCCACATAAGGGAAGTTTCCCGTTCGAGTTTAGCCCCCCCGACGAGTGGCTTTTCGCCTGTTCGGCTACTGGCAGTGAGTGAGTGAGTGAGTGAGTGGAGTGAGTGGGATGCGCTATGATATGCGACAAGCAACCCCCACACAACCACCCGTGAGTAAACTCTTGTTTCAGGCAATAACCAGTACTGCACTCTAGCATAACACCCCAAGGTCCCTGTTGCCCTACCAGTCCTACATATGATACCAACCCCAACTCTCTCTCCCTCTCTCTCCCCTCAATAGTAAGTTGACCACAGTCACGAGAGCAAATAACCATTTCCCCTCCCGCATCAAGCGCCCCGCTCGATATATTGTTAGTTAGTTACCATATCCCGGACATCCATGATAATATTATGATACAATACGTATTCAAAGAGTGGTGGAAGGGGGGGGGGGGGGGGGTTGCGGAATTACCCTACTGGAGTACGTTTCAACAACAACCACCCTACACCATTTTCCCTTTGAGACCGTGGAGTACCCGTGATTGGTATAGGGTACAGTACGCCAAGTGCACAACAATCTACGACATCAAAAAAAAAAAAAGGTTCCTGAACGGACGGGGCTGTGCTTGCTCCGGTACGGTAGAGTAGTAGGGCACAATAGCCAGCTGAAATAAAAAAATAAAAATAAAAATAATTTCCCCTAATTTGTTTTTTTTTTCTTTTCTCGTTTTTTTTTCTTTTCTCCCAACAGTTTTGGGTTGAACAATGGGTTAGTTATCGGTAGGCTGGTATTGGAATGGTATTGTGGTGACGATGTAGGGTACCGTATGGTGCTCACGAAGGAAACGATGGTTATGGTGGTATGTATTCGCGGTTTGGACTATAAATACTCTGTAGTTATTATATTCCATCATAATAATATTATATAGTATTATTATCATTATCATTATTATTATTACGATCATGGTTCGCACTTAATTTATCGCGCCCTGCGTCGATAAAACCAAACGCCACACGCACAGTCCACGTTCCTCCAATAACCAACACACCCACCCACGGAAGCATGCAGATAATGCAAAACTGCACCGCCCCACAGTAAACCTGAGCACCAGTAAGCACTGAACTTGAATCCCGAGTGACACTCCATGCATCCCCTCTTGGTGAAAAAAAATGGTGGAATATGACCCACCATCGCCATGGCTTCTTGACCCTTCCGCCTACGCGTGGTGTATGGGATGCAACAACCCTTGGCATTGAGGTGTCGGTATACCGGTACGAGTTTAGTAGTATAGTACCGTTACTTGGCAGTAGTGTTTAGGGTATCCCCGAAGACTTGTGGCGGCGGTTGGGGCACGATCTTGGTATTGTCATATACGGTGTTCGAGCAAAGTGGGTCGTGAGCGGGTCGGGCGGGAGGTAAGCTGGGATGGGTATTCCGGGTCAGTTAGTGACGGGATGTCGCGATTCTTGTTTTGAGTCAGGGATGGGTTGGGTAGGCAAGGTGTTGTCGGTTGGGAAGTATTGCCGGCAGTTACGATGGACGGATAATAAATGAATTATATGGAGTGTAGAAGGCCTTCCCTCTCTCAGCGCCTGGATTATCATATCATGAGATCGTTTCGTGAATGGTCTGGTGGGGCCTGTATTTTGCCTAAGAAATGGTCAATGGCCTTCCCACACAGCATGTGCTCTGAGTGCCGGGCGGTTTATAGCTGGGATATCCGGTTTATCATTATTTGAATGAACGATTGTCATTATTTTTGATCTCAATGTGTAAGCTTGACATCCAACGCAATAAACCATCGTACCAGATGTGTTTCCGTGGCGCCATAATTATGCAGTATTGAAGCTGCGTCCCTCAATCCATGCCCGGGGCTAAGGTGACAAGACTAAAATCGAGCCTTCCACTCTCCTTCTCCCTATCAATGAAACTCTGGACGACCTTCACCGCCTGCTCACTCAAGACATCGCAATCTCCGAGATCCCCGCGATCTAGAGGTCCCTTCCTCTGACCGTCGAGCTCGTAAAGGTGATTATCCTTCGCTTTGACGAAGCACACGTAGTGCAGGTCCACGTCGGCCTCAGCATCTGGAACCGCAGAAGATCCCAGGGTAGCCGCAGACTTATGTGCTGATGCCAGTTCTTGGGAGTCTTCAAGAAGCTGGGCACGCTCGAGAGGGGGGAGGGGCAGAGCTTTTGAAAGCAGCTCTTTGAGTGAAGAATCGTCGCCTGTAATTCGTTTTTTCGAACAAGCACAAACGTGTTAGAAACGGATAGACATTTCTAATACCCTATATCTCTTTCTCATTTTTTGCCCTACTTTTTCACCCGCCCTCTTCTCACTTGATTTGTTTCGATGTTTTCTTTTTCTCCGCTTTTTTTTGTATCGAGGGGGGATGAGATGGCGGTGTACCACAAATACGTACCAATCATGTCCCTGGCCGCCCCATTGCAAACCGCATGCAAGACACCAATCATCCCACAGGCGTTCTTGATAGTCTGTTTGAACCACACCGGATCTTCTCCATCACCCTGCTTAGAATATTCTTCTTTACCTGCATCTTCCGCGATACGGTGCTGCTGGTAGCTCGTAGAAACTGGGAAAACGAGCAGAAGAGCGAGGGTGGGCCTCGGGACGAATGCTAGAAGGTCAGGATCGGAAATGGAGAAGACATCATAAAAAGCTAAGCTCTTGGACAACCCTAGTTTGTGCACCAAGGAAGTCATCAATTCGGGATTGCATCTGCATAGGTGGATACGTCAGCTCGGTCAGCACAAATAGACCCGGAGAGACAAATAGGATGATGCCGGTAACGATAGCGTATGAAGAATACCAGTATAGTTTCATGTTCTCGTTGAAATATTTTAGATGGATGGAGGGATGGATGGATGGGTAGAACATACTCGAGAGGGATAAAAGCTTTGCGAGCTTTACGGACGCCCACGGATGCAGACGGGGCATTTGGGGTTTCGGCTGTTCCTCCTTCTGCTGAATGGACTGGCTCTGACATGGCTGAATGTAGGAGATCAGGAGTTGCGTCTTTTGGTGTTTTGAGTTCGGTGTCGTCGCTCTCTTGACGTATCGTTAGTGAGGTCCCCCGGATAGAGTGCCCAGAGTGGTACGTGTGACTAGTGAAGACGTGTTTTCCGCAGCTGGTGGGCAGGCTGGGGTTGAAAGAGGGGGGCTAGGGCGGGGAAAATTGTGTTGAATGCTAGGCTCAAACTGAACGTGAAGTTCTCGGGTACACTCTACTGGATGAAGAGGGTATTAGGTTTATGGCTTAAAAGCCACGATTCGGCGAATACCGTAGGCTCACTGGGGCTGGTTAGGTTGAGGTGTTTGCCGGTGGGTAAAATATATTTTAGTGAGTTGATGAAGAGATTCAGAATGAGGGGTTCAGTTGCACAGTGATAGAGCATTGCGTAGGAGGCTGAAAAGAAAAGCCCTAACCAATTTTTGATTTAATCATAATTATCTCTCAACAAGGGTCACTCGGTTACCTGTCGGTCTTGTTGCCAGGTTACCCCGACGACGCACGGTTCACCCTAAGGCATTGGCAGCCCTCGAGTGAAGGGGAAGGGTAAAAAAATAAAAAAAATAAAAAAAGACACATTTGTCTAACTGGTTTTTGCGATCCCGAGAAAGACAGGCGACGCGAAAAAGGACTGAACGGCAATCAACGACGAAGGGATGCAGGCCTTTCCCACCGCCCACATCCTTGGGCGATACGCACGAATTCTCACGCTTCCAACAACGGTAAATGTGTTGCTATCATTACCCTCTCCACTTGTATTTCCCTTCCCGCGTCAGGTATCATGTCACGAGATCACCCCCTTTACCGTGTATTCCTCCATCCCGTACAGTACTTTTTTCCTCCCGCTTCAACGCAAACATCATATTGTGCAACACGATTTGTTTCTCTGTTAATATTTTCTGCCCCAGTTCCGCCCAGGGTACGGTATTATACGAGAAATTTACGGCTGCAGGGCCGAGGGCACTTTAATAATTAAAAGGTTAATTCAACCACTCCAATTGCGTCACCCAACCGATTAGACTACCGCGGGTGTGGTTTGCACACAACTCGCCCACCCGCTTGCAGGCTTGGTGTTGAAAAGTTGCCGGATGTTGAAAAGTTGCCGGACCGTAGTGGCTTGTGGTCGCCTATCGAGGTGAGCGGAAGCGAAGGGGGGGTCAAACGAAAAGAAACCGCCACCAATCCTAACAGCGTCCGCTCCAGATGGTGCTTAATAACTGAGAAGGGTGAAAAGATCACCGCCTGCGTGATCCACAAATCGCAAAATGTGAAAAAATGACAGGACGCAACCCATTTAGGGTAAGCGTCTGCGAGGCCCGCTTGGTCGAACCCAACACGGTCAGCTGCAAGGATTCCCAGCGACGTTGCTTCAACTTTCCAACAGATTGGGTCCTCGGGAGCGATGGGGGCAACGATCGGCGGAGAGGAACAGCTCATCACGGGGATCTCGAGACAGCCACTTGACCGCTCAGACTTAAACCTTTTATTTTTCTGGTCTGATGAGCCTGCTCGTTGGACCTTTTGTGTGTAATGTGTTTCCTTTTTTGGACCCTTTACTCTCCGAGTTTTATTTCTTTTCCTTTTTATTTTTTTTCCTGCGCGATCCTCGACCAGGGTTGGATTGTGGGAAACTGGGACGGTCGACCGCGCACCCCCACCTTATCCCCACGCAAACTGTTGGCTGATATTTCTGAGTGAGGGCCGGGGACGAAGGAAGCGAAAAGGCCAGCACAACTGTGCTCACACCGCGCTTTTCGCTCTCCGGGGGCGCACCCGGGGGTGGCCTCACTTGTCTATGGGCACATAATTGTGATTCCCTCGATCAAGCAGCGCAGGAATTTGGGTAAAGCCTTGCTCCCCCCCCCCCCAGCTTGTGATAGGCCATGGGAATAATGATAGTGATAGGAAAACAAGAGAATCGCGAAAATAATATTCCGGTCGGCACGATGATAATAAATTACCATGAACAGTGGTCCGTGACGGATGGTGGTTGGTTAGGAAAGTCGTAAACAAATCCTCGAGTAAACTTGTCTTTCGGTTGGAATGTTGGAACGGTGGTTGTTTGTTTGACAGGCCGCCTTAATCAATGGATCATGAATCAGTCAAAGGCATTCAGTCAATCAAACCATCCGCTGGCAGGCGGAGAGGAGGGGTCTGGCGTGGCAGAGGGATCCAGTCAGATGGGTCTCGTTTAGCATCGGAGAGAGGGGGGGAGGCAGGTCTCACACGGACTCCCTGAAATCTGAGCATATGGTCCGGGCTCGGCGAACCGGTACGAGTAGCCGTGGGGAAAGGAAACGCTACTGATCTCAAATGCGATCTTTCCCGAGTCGCTAGTAATTTTTTTTTCTCCGGCAGGGATGAAGAGGCTTTTTAAGTGATGACAGGATATGGATGGGGGAAGATATGGGCAATGAACAGCAGCAAGAGCAACTGGAGGTGGGCCGACGGCGCTGCTCATTTATTATTGTTAGGGTATGTCCTGTAGAACGCGGTGAGCATCTTCCAACGAGGTGATGGTGTTGCTGCTCCCTCCTGCAGCAACCGCTGGCTTGACATTTCATCCATTTTTTGGATTTTTATTTTTATTTGCTTGCCTTCCTCTTTTACCCATTGCACCCCGGGAATAGATGGGATGCACCTGAGAGGTGCTTTGAGGAAAGCAGAGAGGTAGAGAGAGGTATCGTACCCTACATTCAGAAGGGGGGGGGGGGGGTAAGTTGGCAGATGGATGGCCAAGAAAGTACCAATGTTTAACTGTTCACGCCGTACCCTACTCATAGGGATTGTATCAGAGCTCGCACCAAAATAACAGGGAGTTGATCGTCGGGGCGGGTGGCCTGAGCCGGCCGTAACTTAACCTGTGCACGGCGCATTGTTTCTGTTTCTCTTGATCCCTCTCTCTCTCTCTCTCCATCCATTCCCTCTTTGTCTAATTTATTTATGGAGGTTTTATTTATTTGACTTGTATTTGAATATCATTTGACAGCCCATCACCGTTCCTCCTGCTTTGGTCCTTTGGTTGGTGCTGGGCTGGCTGGCGCTCCCGTCTCAGTCTTGCCGTCAATCCTTTGCTTTCCCTCACTCGCTCACCACTCGTTCTTCCCTTCTAACCATTTCCTTGCCCCTTGTACCCCTCCCTCCCCCATCCCTCGCTACCTATTTTCCCTATTTTCCCTACTTACGCCCTGCTGCTGGCTACTAAGTCGAGCACTACTGCCGCCGCCCTTCCTCGCTGTTGTTGCCTGGCCTTCTGCCAACTCTTCACCTGCTGCCCCCCCCCCCCACCACCACTACCACACACTACCTCGACTACTACTACCAGTGCTACTACCGTACCATTATTACTTACCACCATCACCACCACCACCACCTCTACCACACCTACTTATCATCACTTCCCCTCCTTCACTCCTCTTTCTTTATTCACGATAACGGTACTTTCACACCCGGAAGCTGGAAATCTTTAAACTTTGTTTCAATTAAAGAAATCATTTAATAAACTTTTTTCTTCTTACTACCGGTACCCTACCACGTTCCCTGGATTTGAGCCTCCTCAACGACTGGGCAACCCTAGTTCTTCTCGGGCTGCTGCAGCCCTTCGGCTTTCGTTCAAGTTGAGCGTGATGGCAGTAGCGAGGCATCAATAACGCCCAGCCCAGCCAGCCGATCAAAGGAAAAAAGGAAAGGAAAAAAAAAAACGGAAACCCACGACATAAACTTCAGGGAGTACTGATCTGTTTACTCCGTGCCACCGTGCACCTCTTCTTACTTCTTGTGGAGAGAACGGATCCCCTGTCGGTCGCAGCTTTGGAGGTCATTCTTAACCCTGGTCTTTATTTCCCCCATTGAATTGGCCCAACTCACGGCATTGTACCCTGTTATCCGATAATTCCGGGGACTTTTTGCCTGCAACGATGTCGAGTTGGTTGGGAATGGATTTAGGGAAGAGGGCAGAGGGTTCTAGCGGAGATTATTGGGTTGATGATCCAGTATATGGCCTGAGTCGATTAACGAATCGAAAAATAGGCGATCCTACCGATCAGTCATTACTGACAGGACAGCAATTATACATTCTCCGCACAATAGCACTTGCCGCAGCTACAATATCTCTTTCGACGGGGGTGATAGTAGGATGGTGGTTTGTGCGAATGAAGCGGAGTTTTAGACACCAGTATGCGCCCCCGCTCCGGACCCACTTGTGTCACCATGACATTGGGAGACCTTGGGGACGAATGCTGACAATTGATTCATAGTCTTATTATGTTGTTGATCTTTTCGGATTTTTTCAAGGCGAGTTGGCAGTTGATATACCCAGCGGTAGTGTTTACGAGAGGAGCGGTTGCGAGCGAGTCCAAGTTTTGTCAGGCCGCCGGATTTTTCATGTCAATGGGAATAGAAGCTTCGGGTGCGTCATACAAAGATGGCAGCGTGGTTTATCGGTAGCCTTTTTTAAGATCTCATTCTGACATTTCAGTAGATTTTGCGGTTTTGGTTATAGCGGTTCACAGTGCACTTTATATTTTTCGGCCAGGGCTTACAGCCGTTGGTGAAGGAGGGCTATTTCGTTACCGTCATTCGGTATACGTTGCTTGGGTGGCATTTTCGATACTAATGCCATCACTCGCATACATTAATTCTGCTCCAGCGTACAGTGCCCAAGGCACATTTTGTTACCTACCCGTGCGCCCTGTATGGTACCGCATGGCGTTGGCATGGGTTCCCCGATACATCATCCTTGTGACCATCCTTATCCTCTACGCATCGATATATATTTACGTCCGCATGAAGTTTCGAACGTTCCGGAGTCATGTTGGAGCTAGCACCCTAGAAATGGACACGATTGATTTGGCAATCCCAGAGCCACCAAAGGATGAGGGGGGTCTTCCACAATTGGACGACCACGGATTAATACCAACATTGGCTGCCCCAGATAGTCGACAGGCATCAAACGCATCAGACCAGCCATTTGCAAAGCTGATGATGCCCCAGACCATCGCCGAGAAACTCAATTTTCCACCACCATGTTCATCAGAGCCCCGGCCGTGGACATATGATGGAGCCTCATCGCCATCAAGGAGGGGCTCCTTGCCGGCATCAATAGCAAATCCGGAGGGAGGAACTGGTTCATCTAGTGAGATTTCACATAGTAAAAAGGTGAGGGGAGGGACAGCTGACGGAGCATCAGCAGAATTGAGGAGGAGACGGATAGCAATCAGTAGACAGTTACGCCTGCTGTTTATATACCCACTAGTCTACGCACTCATGTGGATCCCATCCCTTGTTAGTAACCTATTACAGTACCGGGATCAATTTGTCCGGGATCCGAATTTCCCGCTGGCTTGCATGGTGGCCTTCACAATACCTATCCAATGTGCTGTGGATTGTTGGTTATTCACCATACGGGAGAAGCCATGGAGGTACATTCCCGAGTCGAACGGCAAGTCATTCTGGTCACGATACGGATTCGTCAAGGGGGAAGGGTGTCACGGTGTTGGTGGGAAAGATGGAGAGGGGTGGAAGAATAGGAAGAGCATGACCTTTGAGGCGAGAAAGGCATACGAGCGACGGGAGGAGGAGAGGAAGGAGCGGAAGGAGGCAGCAGAGTTGTGGCTACAACGCCAGGATGAGAAAGGGCGATTAAGTTCTAGTTCTGCACCTTTGGTACCAAAGGAACCAAAGAAGGCGTATAGGAGTTGGTGGGATGGCTTCTCGGATGACCTGGACGAGATCGTGGAAGAGGCCAAGAACCGGCGGGCCTCGCAGGGGCATCCTAGCCATGCTGATGAACTGAGTAGTCTGGAAGCGGGAATGGGAGGGGGGAGCAGATAGGATCACCACCTCACCTTCACTGCCATAGGATAACCCGACTCTCGCTCATCACCATCATTATTAAACCTCGCTAAGCCTCCCTTGTGTGTTATATTACCTGTTTTTTATTGTCCGGACGGCCTTGGATGTGTGCATATCTTCCCTTGTTTTTGTTTTTCTCTCTTTTCCCCTTTCTCTCATTGGTGTTATTCCTTACGGCTTATGAACATGGGATCCACGGTTCTTTTTTTTCCTTTCCGGGTTTACTTCTTTACCAATCCCAAAAGTCTCCTCATACCTGGCTATATTTCCTTAATCTCATAATCTCATCCATTATGATCATCACCATATTTCCTACTACGGGCTTTATTTCGGCGGGCAGGGGGTTTTCCTTTTTTTGTTTCCTTTTTCGACTGTGTAGCATTGGGTATTGGTATAAAAAGGCGATCGGCATTTCTGGGGTTTGGCTCTTTTCTTCTTTCATTTTCACTTATTTCCTTTCTTACATAGCGGCTTTCTTGCATTCTTCAACCTTAAATACCTTTTTTTTTTTTCCTCCTCCAAATTTCCTTCGCTCCGAGAAAAGCCTGTACAAATGAAAAATATAAGGGACAACAGCAGCATCATCAGCAACGAAACCCTGGTTTTGGATCTTCATTTTCTTCCCCCCTCTTAGTTTGCAGGAGGGGTTGGTTGATTTGGCTCGGCGTGGGAAATTTGTCTTTTTATTTATAATTTTCATTCTAATACCAGTAATCGAGGCTGGTTATTGTCACGGCCTTGTCTTTTTCATTTGAGGAGTTCTTTTCACATTCAACTTTTTTTTCTTCTATTGCCGGTATATAAGCTACGGTACGGTTGTCTGTTTCCTTGCCCTGTTTTATTTTGTCCTCCTGTCCATCAATATCTCCATTAGGCGGCCGTCGAGGCTTAGACTTGACCGGAGAGGTTGAGGCAGGACGGACGGGCAGGTTGAGGCTATATTAGGACATGATGATCGAATCCGAATCCAATCATGTTACATTATGTATGAGCCTTCTCACTTCTACGACGAATGTATCGTATATGCCATACACTTGCAAGCCGGATTGGACCATAGTGTTGACTTTAGGATTTTATAATGCCGGCTGCCAATACAATATCCGTCGGTAGCCCTTGGCCAAGTAAGAGCAAACAAAGCTACAAAAGTCCTAATGACTGGGAAGAAAAGTCGAGGTCCCACATATATAAACACAATCCTCTCCTCTATCCGATCCATATGAGTTGAGCAAAAAAAAAAAAAAAAAACCTAAATACGAACCTACC
>Ga0307509_10002221_pt1 | contig 31808 bp, 38 predicted proteins | sample 10_EM_MG_FD_202245 | JGI IMG/M metagenome (GOLD analysis project Ga0307509, IMG submission 202245) | Populus trichocarpa ectomycorrhiza microbial communities from riparian zone in the Pacific Northwest, United States - 10_EM | ecosystem: Host-associated > Plants > Roots > Unclassified | place...
GCCAACCCCCCAAGTCCCTCTGGTATGGAACCAACCGCACATCTCGCCCCCAACAAGAAACCCTTGACTAGCTAAGAAGATAGACGAAAGGAATCAAATCAAAGAACAAGCAGGAAGAGTCAGGAACACCCATGGCACGATCATCCGAACAAAAGAAAAACAAAAAGCAAAGGTAGTGGACACCACTTGAAAGATCCGCACACTCAGCGCGGGAAGGGCCAGGCTCGGCATGATCGAAGTCCTGGGGAGGCTAAAGATGCCATCTGTTGTGGCCGCACACTCGAAAAAGAGGAAGGAGATAGTGCAATACCATCCTCCCAGAGGCAGGCCGTGATGGACCGTGGTCATAATCCGAAGGTGAAGAAGTAGTTATGGATACCAGCCAGGTAGTTGTGGGTACCAGCCAGGTAGTTGTGGGTACCAGCCAGAAAGGTGAAGAAGCAGTTGGGTGCCAGCTGATCCGACCTTGAGGAGAAGAGAAGAAAGAGGGGTAGACACAACTCTGTGCCGTAGAAACTATCGGTAATCGTGTTCGTGTCTTGACTAGGCAGCCTCTTAAAGATTAAGAGAGTAGAGAAATCGACCGTGGCCTGTTGAAAGGTTTTCTCTTACTGCAACCCGTGTACCCGGCCGTCTGTAACATGGGCGGTGAGGAGAGTGTTGCCGACCGTGCGAATGCTCTAAGCGAGGTAGAGTAAAAGCGGGGTAGGAAGAGGAAACATTATCAAAAGAAGACGAAATCCATCAATCCAGAGTGAAGAAAGCACAAAGGGATAAACCTAAGGGCAGGAGAAGATAAGGGGAGATGCACTCCACCAACTAGGGGGAAACCATAGCGGGGGGTGGAGTTGGGAAAAGTGGTGATAATCTGGTGGTGTTGAGATTTCAATCGCCGGGTGTGTAGAGGAGACAGAGGATGCTGTCTTTGTACCTTAAACAAATGCATATAATCAAAAAAAAAAAAAATCAAATCAAATCAAAAAACAAAAAAAACAAAAAATAAAACAACATAAAACAAAAAAAAAAACGGTCATAGTAGTTAGGAGGCGTTTGCCAAGAAATACCCCCACACCTGGGAAGCGGAAGAATTCGCAAAAGGGAAATACCCCCCATGCCCCCCCTAGACCCCCCGTCATCTGGACCCCGACAGGTGTTCCGCCAACACCATTGCCTTCAAAGCCGCCTCCACCTACGCTCAAGCTGTCAGGCCACCTGATAAGGGAAAGAAACGTCGACAGGCGAAGGCCTCAGCCTCGGCTTCCTCCGTTGCGGTTGCGTCGCGTGAGGTTTGTACGAAATCTCCCCCCCCTCTCCCCCAAGCTGTCTGCAGATTTTTCGCCTTCAGAACCACCTTCGAACCCCACCCAGAGGCACTCAAGATAGCAGCCCACTTCCCAGACATCGCTGCTTCTGTTCTCAGAGAAGCCAACTGTTCCTTTCCCCTTTCCTTCACTTGCACGGCCAATGACAAAGGCTCAGTGTCACTGCTCGGTACCGATCTCTACACCCCCACCTCCGCTTATACCCCTTATTTCGCTCCCCTTACCTCGCGGTTGAACAAGGCCTTTCCTGTAGGCAACTCCCCTTGGGATCTCTTCAAACCCGCTCCAAACAAATCACAACTTCTCATTCACTCTATCCCTCTTGCGTTCCTTCCATCAGACAATACCCAACTCTTCCCCTCTCTTCAAGAGTCCATCCGCAATGCCAGGGGAGTCTCAATTCTCTGAGCGCGTTACCTTAACCCGGACCCGGAATCTCATGATCAAAAGTCAGCAACCTCCGTAGTTCTCACAGTGGCCCCGCCCGACGCTTTCGCCATCCTCCCCTCCATCAACCTCTTCTCCCAAAACCGGAGAGTGGAGCAGATGTTCTCCTCCACTATGAACTCCCAATGCAAGAAATGCTGGAAATTCGGCCACATCTCTACCCGCTGTCCCAGCAGACTGCCAGTCTGTCCCTTCTGCTCGCTTACCCACACCAAAGCAAAGCATCGCTGCCCTAACCCTTCCTGCCCTAAGGGTGGCAATGTCCAACCTATCCTCGCCTGCTGTCCATCCTCGGTGGCATGCTGCCCTAACTGCCAAGAAGAGCACTCTGCGCGCAGCAGGGATTGCCCCTCCCGCCCAAAGCCCACTGCAGAGATACCACAGATACGATCTCGACAGACGCAGGACAGCATGGATCTCGATGAAGACCAGGCTGGCCCTTGGACGGTCCTTCGCTGAACACCAGGTGCACCTCCTCACACCCCGAGTGCCCCTGTACTCCCACGCAATGCTCCTCCACCGAGGCAGAGAGCCCAACGCACCATCACGGTCACTGATCTCGCCCCAAGAGAGAGCGGTGACGAATCTCTAGACTCCGACTCCTCCAAGTGCTCTGCCCCTTAATGGAGAATTTTTTCATTCGTTACACCAACAGCCGTGCTGTCTTTCCGTCCTTTCCAATCGTTCAACATAACTGCCTTGGGAGCTGGGATGTTTGTCTCTCACTTTTTCACAGCATTACCACGCTGCCTCACCCTCCTTTGCTTATTGCTATTCCAGACCCCCCCTCCAGAGGTTCAGTTTTACCAACATTCCGGGGATTTATGTCCTTCCCCCCCCCCCCTCCTGGCCGCCCACGGGTTGCCATTTATGTTTCTCATACTTTGAACAAGCACTTGGCCTGCTCAACTGTTTTTCACGACTCCTCGGAGATGCTTTCTGTTGATGTTTTTTCTCCGGAGTGTCTTTTTGGATCCCCCCACCGCTCCCTCAGGGTCACCTCGGTGTACCTTCTTCGCACGAACCGTCCTCCCTATGGCTCCATATCGCCTGAGCGTGTTTTTTCTTTTCTTTCCTACCCTCACCTGGTTTTAGGTGATTTTAACTTCCACCACCAGTTAGCGGATCCCTGCCGCTCCCAATCCGAAAGGGAATTTATCATCTCTACATGCTACTTTGATGCCGCTTTCGACGTCCTTCTCAACACCCCCAGGATTTATACTCGGTTCCCGTTTGACACCATCTCGCGACCCTCCGTTTTAGACCTGGCCTTCGCCAATACGGCCCTCTCCCCCCTCGTCTCCTCATGGGACACCCCCCACCCCTCCACTGGTTCAGACCACATTTCATGTGTGATAACACTGAAACCTCCCGCGATTATGCTACCCCTGCCTACTCCACACTGGGCCCTCGTTGACCTAGAGGCGGTAGGAAAGGCACTGGATGCCTTCACCACGCTACCTTGCCCAGCGAGACCCACGCCCTACTCCCTGAGTAGATGGTTCGACATCTCCTCTACCCTCCTTACCTTCCTCCTTACATCCCATGCCCCGAGCAAGCGCCCATGCCCCCACTCTAAGCCATGGTGGTCCCCTCACATATCGTCTCTGAGAAGGGAGTATCACAAGTTTGCAAGGATATCCCGCCTCGACCCGTCCCCCCTCAACTTGAGCAATGTGAAAAGCTCAAGAAGAACATACTTTAAGGCCATTGCCTCGGCCAAGAAAACACACTGGTCGGACTTCCTATCCTCGGCCACTACACGCTGCCTCTGGACTGCCAAGAGATTCGCATTCGGCCGTCCACCACAAAGGTTCCCGGACTTACCAGGCGCCTCCGACCCGGCCGAGATAGTGGAAACACTTGTTGACCACTTCTTTCCTTCCAAGCACCCGCCTCCCCTCCTCCTCCGCCTTACGCGGTACGAGGACTATACCCCCCTCACCACCGAAGAGATATCCAGGGCGCTCTCTAAATGCTCGAACACCTCTGCCCCTGGCCCCGACCAAATCCCATACTCTGTGTGGGGGTCTGTACACCGCATCAAGCCCTCCATTCTTCCCTCCCTCCTCGACCCCCTGCTGGCCCACGGATTTCACTCCCTCCCTGAAAAAAGCACTTGGTATTGTCCTCGACAAGCCGGGTAAACCCTCATATGACTCACCCCCCTCCTTTAGGGTCATCGTCCTCCTCCGTACACTCTCTAAAATTCTTGAGAGACTGGTAGCCTCCCGCCTTTCAGCCCAAGTCACGATATACTCCCTCATCCACACCCTTCAATGCGGGTCCCTCACTGGGAGATCCACCACCGATGCCGCTCTTGTCCTACAACACAATGTTGAGTCCTTCCACCGCCTCCACTACAAAGTCTCCACTCTCTGTCTTGATGTGAAGGGGGGCTTCGATAACGTGGAGTCTCCCTCACTCCTTTCTCTCCTCCACAGAAAAGGGGTCAGCCCATACCTCGTCCAGTGGGTCGGCTCCTTCCTCAGAGATCGCACCAGCCGCCTGCCCTTCCAAGGGTCCCCACGCCTCTTCGCTTCCGTCTCGGTCGGGGTCCCTCAAGGATCCCCCATCTCCCCACTTCTGTTCGTCATATACGTCTCCTCCCTCCACCTGGAGATCCCCACGTCCCCTATTATCTCCTACGTCGACGACTTTGCTGTTACAGAGGCCTCACCCTCATACAGAACCAACATTCGCCTCCTCCAGAAGTCCTTCTCAGCACTCAAGAGGAAGGCCTCCCCGATCAACATCTCCTTCTCAGTTCCGAAAACCGAACTGATCCACTGGAGAACCGCCTGGAACAATGCGCCACCCTGCTCCCTCCCGGTGCAGCTGGAAGATCAGCTCTTCTACCCACAATCCAACCTGAAGTGGCTGGGCTTCATCTTCACCCCCGCCTTTGACCCAAGGTCCCACTTTTCCAGGAGGTATACACTTGCAAATGCCGCCCTAGCCACGATTCGCCGCCTCTCCGCCTCTGGGATGGGCCTTCCACCCTACCTCTGTCTCTCCTTGGCGCCTTCGCTCCTTGCTCCGATTCTTCTATACAGGTCCGCTGTTTGGAACCCTCCCCCGTCTATCATAGGCCCGATGTCCGTTTTCTGGCAACGGGTCTATAGGTCGATCACCAACTGTTTCTCCTCCACCAACATAGCATGTTTGCACAGAAAAGCCTGTCTTCCCCCGCTACCTGTTCTGGTACACCACCAACGCCGCCTTGCTGGCCTAAGGCTCATCTGCTCCCCTCCGGAAATAAACCCTGCCACAGCACGCCTCCCTAGGTCTGTCCCCACCTTCTCGCCACACCGTGCCGCCTTGATAGCGCGTGGGAAAATAACATCTGAACCTTATCTCTTCTTCAACCGCGACTGGCGTTCTGCTCCGGACAAGACCAGGAACCCGAGGTACCGACACAACGCCATCACAGCTCTGGCTAACACAGCCATTCCCCTCGTACACGAGGTGGTCACCCTGCCTCCCATCTCCCTCTACTTGACAGACTACCTACCCCCGGTACCCGGAGTTGTCCCATCGTACGCAGACCTCAAATTCAGCGCTAAGCAACTCCTCCTTTCTGACTGGTCCGCCACCCCAGCCCCCCATACTACCCGTATTCGCCCTCAACGCGCCCCCATCCCTTCATGGGTTTGGGCAAGTTTGTTGCAGGCAGAATACACGAGATGCTCTCTGGGAAAGGTTTCTCACGGCTCACCCCTGATGGGGCAATCCTGATGCCGACACGTCCTGCCCGTTATGCTCTAAGGCCCCGCAAACCTTCGAGCATACCATCCTATCCTGCCCCTCCTCCGCCCATCAGAGATCCCGCCTCCTCCAAGGTGTCTCGGACTTGGCTCCGTAGGCCCCAATCTGGTCCGACCAGCAGCTGCTCATTGCCCTGGCTGAGTTTATTCGCACCACCGCCACTGATTTCCTCCCCGGGATGCCCCCTCTTGCTTGCTCCCTTCACACCCCTTCAAATCCTCTCTTTTAGTTTACCGCCCTATCCGCCCCTGGCCCTCGAGACTAGTTAACCGGTTTTTACTTTCCTTGATTTTAGCTACGGCTGCTTTGCGACGTTTATTGGTCGCGTTGGGGGAACTGGTTAAGTTTATTTCTTTTGTTGAGTGTTGATTTGATTTTCGGTTTTGTTTTGGCCATATTGTTAAAGATACATGTCATTTCTTGTACCGTAGAAACAATGAACATAAGATTTAAAAAAACAAAAAGAAAAAAAAGAAAAAACGGTCACAGTAGTTAGCATCCTCCGTCTCCGCTACACCTGCGGCGATTGAAATCTCAACACCACGAGAACTCATCGTCACTTCCATCCACCCCCGTCTCCTCAGACACGCGACATTGCCTCTGTCTGAGTGAAGCCGTCTCCCTCCCCTCTGCTTTTCCCTTCTGATGATCAGGCCTGGCGAGCTTGTTCCTAGGGGTTGGTTGAGTCTGCCGTCACCCCCTCTTTTCCGGGCTCACTTAGGCAGCCCTCCACGGTCGGCAACCCCTTACCCGTCAACGGTCAGTTTTTAGTCTTGGTCGATTGACAAAGTAGCTGTCCCCGGTGGCACTGTTCTCTGGTATTGCACTGTCTCCTTTGTGCTCTGCTGGTACGGTTTGACTTTTCGAAACATTGTGACACCTTTTTCTGTCAGCCTTCCTCGCACTCCTCATGTCGGTTAGCCCTCTACCCTCCCCCTCCCTGATGTTTGGATGGGCTGGCACCATACTGCTTGTGGCGCTCCGCCCACCATCAGACCTCTGTTCCCTTGAGATGTCCACGGACTACGGGTGCAAGTTTAAACCTTCATTTTATCCGAGTCCTGTTTCCCGAAATAGCTAACCGGATCTTCCGCCGACTGCCACGAGCCTTCCTTCTTTAGGCGGCATCCTCTCGAACTCGGTCGCTCTTCCTGAGCCTTGGCTGGCGGGGCTATATGCCTCTAGGAGCTTTTCTCCCCTCGTGTGTTCCCGAGACCCATCATTCAGGAGTCCCTATTCCCTTGGGAGCTGGGGCCGGTCCTGTTTTACTACAGTTTAGCTTATAGCTTGTTTGACTTGGGCTGTGGGTTTGTTTTCCTTTGTTGGTTGTGTCTACTGTGGGTTGGGGATGTTTTTCTTTTAGGCTAGGCTTTCGCGGGGGTTTTTGGTTCGTGGCTTTCAGGCCCGCTTTCTCATCTCCTTGTAGTTTCTACCCATAGTACCGGGCGGAGTTTTCTCTGTCGGGCAGGGTCAGAGGGTTTTAGCTTGTGGATGGCGGGATGGACTGTTGTTGGAGGATTTGTACTAGGTGGCCCATGCTTTGCAGAAAGTCCGTTGTACCTAGGACCGTGGGATGAGCACAGGTGTGCGTTTGCCTCAATAGAAACAATTAATAGTCGAGATTAAAAAAAAAGAAAAAAAAAGGGTCACAGTAGTTAGACACGAACCATCTCCCCAAAACCTCCGGCGATTGAAATCTCAACACCAGGGAAATCATCATGGGATCTACCACCCCCCCCTCTCCTTCCCCTTGATGGCTTCTGTCTCGGGCAGTGATGCCATAACCCCTCCTCTCCCTGTGGGGCCTACCCCCTCCTCTACAGGGTTCTCGTTCCTGTTCATCGTTGACACCTGCTCATGAAGTTCGGTTCTCCCCCCTTACCCCGCACTTCCTTTGCAACTCGCCTAGGTTTTGCACAGTCGGCATTCCATTCTCTTCGCTCACGGTCGGCGCTGAGCTTGCCAAGCCCTTTGCGAAGTACCTTTCTGTCTCGGGTATGTAGTCCTGTCGGGGAACACTTCGGTTAGTAACTTCAGCACCTCATCCTTGTTTCGCATTCGGAAAAGCATCGGCCGCGGTTACTCTAGTCGGTCTTCTCAAGTGTTTGGACTAGTCCTTCCTCCACACATCCTCCTCTCTCCACCCTCTTGGTCTTTGTCCTGTTGCTCGGTTACAGCTACATCCACCTCCTGTCTTCCCACCCCATAAGCTGGCACCTTACTGCTCCCCGTCCGCGGTCGATCTTCAGTCACTATACAAAAACTCTCCTCGGTTACGCCCGTCCTTCTGGCCGTCGCTCAAGCCGTTTTGCCTCACCCACCGAGGACCCCTTATCAGAGTCTCCTCCATCTGTTATCCCATCCTGCCATCGGGCACCACTTCGTTCCGCGGCACCGCTCCGGTGTGCAGGTCCACACTCTCACTTCCTAGCTCAGGCTGATACACGTCACTTATCAGACGTAATTTTCCTTTGTCAGGGGTTCATACATTTCATTTGTTCACCCTCTTTGTTATTGCAGATGTCACTAAGGGTTCTCCTCTCCTTCCTGCTTGCTTCTTTCCTTTCTATTTCCTTCGTATGTACGAGTATGTTCATAGGATTTGGTTGGGCGATAGGGGAGATGTGCGGTTGGTCTCATACCAGAGGGACTTGGGGGTTTGGATGTTTCCTGGGATGAGGAGGACAAGGTTTTTGTTGGCCATAGCCTTAAAGCTGAATGCTGTCTTTGTACCTTAAACAAATGCATATGATTAAAAAGAAAAAAGAAAAAAAACGGTCAGAGTAGTTAGAGCTCTTCACGCAACCATCTAAGTACTTTTCTACAATATACCTTTATCTTTACTTTTACCTCTCGCTTGTATGCAAGCAACCTAGCTCTTAGCGTCAGAGCAACCAAGACCTTGATAAAGACAAGGCCAGTCTCACATCTCTCTCATGTGAGAAGAGATCAAGTTACGAAGATGTTCCTCACCATCTCTCCCCAATAATATATTGGAGGAAGATACGAAGAATATAAGATAGCCTAAGAACAAGAAGAGATTATAAGTTAATCTCGGAAAGAAGAACACTCTCACATACCTAAACTAACGACAACTATAAAGATGGTTCAAGATCCTCACGTAAGTAATTCGTTACCTGTTGAATAACTAACCCCTCTACGGTAGGATTGTTACACCAATCCACAATTTAATTCTCTCCTCAGTGGTGCATCTTTGATGATTTTGATGAGAGATTTGAGCCTCTTTTGTTGGATTTTGGTAGTTGTTTATAATGGTTGTCATGTTTTGTGAGAACATCGGCGCCGCGGCCCGATAGCTGGATTGTGGATGCTTATTCAAGTACTGAAATACTTTCGCAAGAGCTTCTCTTTTTTGGGTGGTGGACATAATGATCCTTTGGATTAAGCAGGTGGTGCGGGGAGGGTTGACAAGGTTACCCGAGATGAGGGCTTGCTGCGGGGTGGCCAATTACGACCTGTTGGCCAAGAACCCTAGTGGCGACTTTAACCTTAGAAAAGGCCAAGGGAATGATAGAGTAGCCTTGGGTAGACTGTTAGGAAGGCCAACATTTCTGGAGTACATTCACATAAAATCCAGGAATAAATAAGAATATTGCATGAAACTCCCAGCTGATATTAGATATCACCATGAAGCCTTCTGTAGAGGTTAAAGGCACAAGAGGGCAAATATACCTTCCCTTGGCAACATGACTATTTTGCCCATGGGTTTCAGTTACTCAACTGAGAAACCCCTGTTACCCTACCTTCACCAGCAATGTCATCCAAGTACTTTGAGGTCAATTGCCTTATATTCTAATTGCTCTTAGATATTGATGGACGCAGAAGCACCTGCGTAGAAAAGTCAGAAGCCTGAGGAGCTGTGGCCCAAACATGATTGAACTTGAGAGAATTCAGCTAACACTACCCTCTGGCCCCAGAAGTGGGACGGCGCATCATGGCTAGACGGCGGCATAGTTGCTAATTGCCTAGCAAAGCGAGGTGATTGGAGCAGTTGGGATAATATGATAAAAGTCGTCGCCCTTCATATGACCAAATATCCTTCGCAGGATCTAAAAGGGGAGTATGGGTGACCACCACGATGGGGTCACACATAAATGCTCCCTCTGGCACGTAGGTGTCTATTTTTGGCAATAGGTAGTAGCATAGTTTTCCGAGAGGTACTTAGGTATTCGAAGGAAGCCAGGATGCTTTTGGGACAATTACCTAAGAAACCAGCCAGAACGTCCTCCTATTGCTTTCTAGCATTACTATAGGTTGTCAGTGGACTCTAGAGGTAGGACTGTTATCCCGGTAGAATTGGTTAGTAGAAGCTGTCTATAGGCAGCGCCCATTGGGCCAACTATCGATCATATCTCACTGGCGGGGCTTGCATATCTGAATTTTGTATGAAGTTACCACTTAGATTAAAGATGCACTGCAAAGCTTGTATAGAGAAAATTACAATCATGTCCAGTGAGTCCACCACCAAGGTATTAACTCCGGTTGTTGTTATGGCAGTTAGCCACTAGCATGACTTCCACAGGAAGAGTTTTTCCCCCTGCTATTGTATTAGTAATACATTGCAGAAACTCATATCCTATTGACAGAGTTAAGCACACCAGGGCAGGTTAGATACTTCCAGTAGGATAGTTCCTGAGGTAGGGTACACCTGAGACAAACCTGAGCAGAACAGGGAGCTTGCACAATGTCTGAGTAGTCGTGTATATCAAATGCTTAAATCTGATATCAACTTAAGTTTAAGTGTTTCGCAGTCTACTGCGATAACGAATCATCCTAGAGTAAACATATTTTGCGTGAAGCTTTCAGCTTAACCATATCAAGTTTTACAGTTTTGAATCTTCTTGCATTGTCTGTATCTTCTAATTTGACTTTTCAGTGCGATTACAACCTGACAGTTCACCTCTCTATTTGGTGTCCCCATTACAGGGCAACTTTGAGCAGGGCAATACCTACTTTTCCGCCCTTAGATTTAAGATCTATTGTCCTCCTGGTACCTAAACACTATTCTGCGAGCTGTTGAAATTCTGATAAGGGACTAACAGATACTCTAGACTGAGTTATACTCATGCGCTGCTATGTTGTAGAGCATTATATCAGGTATTTTGTTGGAAATACTTATAGTGTAGTTTACTTTATCCATCAAGCTGTCTACAATGCATATGTGGGGAGAAGTGAAGAGGTGTTATGGAAGTTTGATGTGATGCCTAAATTGTGGGAGGAAGTGTGTGTGGGCATCTAAATGTATAAATATTTTCAATTATTTCTTGTTCTATTTCAAGGTAAATATCGGTAATGTGAAGACTTTCTTGGAAAGTAATCTTGCCTACCAGCTGAGTGGTGAGCATGCCTGCAAAGCATTTATACTATACTATAATCAAATTTCCTAATAGTTATACTAGCCTTCAGGGTATACAGTTAAACTGATAGTTGTAAATCATATTCTCAAGCCCTACACTTCAGGTATTAGCTTGTTAATAGATATATAACTGCTTCCCATGTGGTAGTGGTCTTGCAACGAGATATCGGTATTAACTCTTACCAGACCATGGTATAAATGAGATCAAGTACCAGAGACGCCAACTAGTAATTAAATAGACTCTAATACCTTTATTAAAACTACTAAGAGAAGGCCAAGTGCTCTAGGCCTGTGCAAAGCTCAAGGATTCTCGAATCAAATGGAATAGAAGATAACTGTTTAACCAAGTATATTGAAAACTCTGTCTGTCGAAGTCTGATCTCTCTAAGTCCGGAGAGATACAGGTCTTTAAATACACTTGCGATAATCCATCTCGCATCAATTATATCCAAATCCTCAGGCATCAAACAATACCTAACCCATAAACAATCAAACAATAAACAAGCCTTACGAACTTCTGGAGTTCGTCTCCTGAAACAATACAAGTATCAAATACCAAGGCTTACAAGTCACCTGAACTCGTATCCTGAAACAATACATAAAACAAATCCATACCTAAACTGGTAACCTGTACCGGTTACGGGTTACCGGATACTTAACGCTATAAGCCCAAAATCATGATTATAAGAACTCACACTCAGTATACTAAGAATCATATATAGAGAATCGTAGACTCAGAATCATAAGCTCACAACTATATGCTCAGAATCATATGCCTAGAAAGATAATCAGTATAATACGCCTAGAATCATACAGCAAGAACCAGATACCATATGCACAGAATCATACGCCTAGCATCATATGCCCGGAACACTACGCTGAGGATCATACTCCTAGAGTAATATGCTCAGAGTCATATACAAAGAGAATCATGAGCTTAGGATCATAGTCTTAGAATCATAGCCATGGAATCATATACTGAAAGTGATACGCTTAAACTATATGAATAATACTTGTACTATATATAAAGCTCCCTATCCTCAGTTCATACTATATACTAGAATGATAGTCAGATCAGGATTCTACACCCACTAGACAAAAGTCTTCGTGAAAGATTTGTCAGATATTTGTCAGCACACTACAGCAAATCCACATTCCACACTGTTTAACTTTAGACCTGTGGTACTACCACACCCATCCACACATACTAATATCCTCGCATTGTTTTTATTTGCCAGCTCAACACCTGGTGACACTCCTTGCATCCTCGCCTAATATTGACGTTCACCTTTGAGTCCCCTCTTCCTATCGATTATTGTCAATTAATCAACCAAGCACCATTACGCTTCTCTGAAGAAAAAAGTCAAAACTGCACGGAAGGCAATAACAGATACTGAGAAAGGGATGATAATTACCTTCTTCTACTGCCTTGGAAGTATTATCCAGGTGGCAAGAATTATTGCTTGGCTCTGGTCTCCAGTAAAAAGCTTTTTGGCCCAAGCCTCTGAACATTTCCATGATTGTCCGGTTCATTCTTTCGGCCCCCCGGCCATTTTGCGATAGACTGTATGGTGTACTAACGATATGTTTTATACCAGCATCTTGCAGGTATTTCTGAAAACGCGTATTTATATATTCGCCTCCACCATCACTTCGCAGCGCTTTTAATTCCCTCCCACAGGCTTTTTCTGCTCTTACTCTGTAGGTTTCAAATGCGGTAAGCACCCCACCCTTTGAGTGCAACAGACAAATGTTAACCCGACCGCTCATCCCATCGGTAAAGGTGATATAGCATTTTTCACCATCCAACCCTGGGGTCTGCATTGGTCCGCAGATATCCGTATGCACGACTGCCAGAATCTTGATGGCCCGTTCTCGTACTCCAGTTTGTGCCTCCTTGTGCTGTCTGCCTTGAGCACAAACACCACAGATCTTATTGGTCCCTTCCTCTGGGTTGCTAACCTTCATCTCGCTAACCTTTGATGACAGGTATCGAACAGTGGTACTATCGAGGGCACAGTGGCAGAGTCTCCTGTGCCTTGTTTCCAATGTGGCCATCTGAGGCTGGTTTGTCACGAGACCAAGGTTGGCCTGATTTGTGTAATGAGATTGGGGCGATGCAGTGTCTTGGTTCAGGTAATACAAACTCCCATTCCGATATCCGAGCTCTGTTTTGACTCCCGCTTTATGGACAAAACAGATTTCTTGGTCAAATTCGACCGTATAGCCTGCATCTACCATTCGTGCAACCAAAATCAAACTCGCTCCTATGTTTGGCACATGCCACACGTCCGTTAATTTAATAATCCCCGCACAGGTTGGTATCTCTATATCTCCCATTCCGTGGGCTTCAATCTTCGTACAATCGGCTAGAGTAGTTGATTTTGGCTGGCCAACATTCTTATAGGTTAAGAATTGAGTTCTGTCGCGGGATAGATGTTGACTGGCCCCCGAGTCAACTATCCAACTCATACCAGCTTGGCGGTTTATGTCTTGGGCTAAAAATGTAAACTCCATTGTTTTTGCTGTTCCACTTCCGTTAGCTTCTTCTAACTTTCTCTTATAGCAATTGTGTTTCGAATGCCCCACTTTCCCACAATAATGACACTTCGTCCCTTGGAGTACCTGGCCCCTAACCTTTGTACCGAAACCTCCTCTACCTTTCCCGTTAAAGGTGTATCCACCCTGGCCTCTCTGACCTCGGGGTATAGTGGGCCGCTGCGCTGTGAAGGCTGGTTGGGGTGTATCACTCCCACTTCTAACAGACTGTGTAGTCTGGCTGATCTGCCGTCTACCCAACTCTTGAAGTAACCTTCCGGCCCTTATAGCGAAGGTTATTGTATCCCTGCGGGATTGGAGAGCCATCACAAGAGGCTCATATGATTCACGTAGGCTTAGTGTAACCATTGTTACCAGTTCCGTATCTTCCATTCCTTTTCCGTCATCTGAAAGGCTTCTGAGCTGATTTGATAATTCTCAGAACAGGTTTAGATGTTAGGCCATGTCATCGTCTTCGGACATCCGCAGCCCCCATAGCCGCTGCATTAATACCATCCTTCCATTCATTCCGATACCTTGGTGTACATCCACCAGGGCAGTACATGCCACTTTCGTTGTTGTTGCATCTTGAATATATGGGATCTGTGAGTCTTTGATATTCAGGGTAATGATGGTAAATGCTTGATCATCCTTGCTGGTACTAACTGGTGTGTCTGTGTCTTCGATTGCTGACAACAAGCCTTTCTCTTTCAGAATTAGAACAATTCTGAACCGCCAGGCGTTATAATTACTCTGGCCAGTTGCCATACCTCCGTCAAGCTTTTCAATCGACTGTGTAAGTGATGTCGTACTTACACCTGAGTTCACACTAGTGGTACTCGTACAACTTGAGGCCTCCCCGGCAGTTGACCTTGTTGAGGCAGACATCGCTTCGCTTTCTTTCGTTTGTCGTTTTGTTTCTTGTTCGCTGGACATTTGTTGGGTATGGGCTTAGTACGCTCTCCGGGCTCATAACCTAATGTTATAAGAGCTCAAAAGGTGGAGGACGGGATAAACTGATGAGGAAGAACAAAGAAGCAAATGATAGGGCAAAGAGGGTATCAAAGACAGGCTTGTATTGTAGTGACCTATCCTTCCTATCATGCGGCCGTAAGGCCTTCCTTAAATACATAAATCAATGTCAACTCATCCGGGAGTCTCATGAACATAATCACGCCATTCTTCTTCTCCACCTAGCCTCTGAGTCCTGCCTTTACACCGATTAACACACCGATCCATACACTTTGCCAATCCTTTTTCTTCCTTGCCCCTCGCCCTTTCTTCTGTGCCATTCTCCTTTCTTTCCCATATATTATCCCTATTCTTCCATAATAAAAGCATCATGCTAGCAAAGAAAAAAACAATTGTCACAAAGAAAACTATTCAAGCTCTGTCGCCGCTGTGCTTCCGACTCTCGCTTCACCGATCCCAAGCCAATATCCAGGTGTTCGCCAAAGGATATTGCAGTAGGCTGCGCTTATGCTTATATCCCTAGCAGCGTCAAAGAACTTGCTCCTGGCAGAGGTATCGTTCCAGAGAGCATATCACAAACTTTGTCTGAACAATAACGGGATAAGACATGTGCATGCCCGCAATGTTGAGTATGCCGAGCAGCTTCCAAGAATTTCCGCATATATAACGATTGCACAACATTATTATCATGCCACCCATAGAACAAAGAAATACTCCTGTCTCTACCATTTATAAATTAGGCAGCCAAGTATGAAGGTAGCCATGAATAAATAAGAAAGAACCTCCCTACAGCGCTCTTAGTGTTAGAAGTCTTTTGTGTTAATTTAAGCTTGGTATTTAATTTGATATCTCAGCCGCAGTTTTTGCTGCACGTTCTATCACAGGGTTTTTACCAGTCCGACTCATCCCGCTCCAGTCCATTCTATCAACCATGACTGTTCAGTCGGTCTAATTTTGACCCTAGGACTAGACCTGACATTTGACCGGACTAGCTAGTCCAGCCGAGTCCTCTGCCGCCCATTTGGGACCCTGATTATGGGAGAATAAGAAGGGTTAAATAGCGAGGAGATAAATAGACAACAGTGGTATCCGATGCTAACAAAAATAGAAGAGAATTAAGTAGTAAAGAATAGAAAACTTCAATTCAGTGATGACCCCCACTTCATCTAGTATACATAACTCAGTGCCCCCCCCCAAACATAGGGTACACACAAGAAGTTTTGGTCCACTCTCTCAATGGAGCCTCTAGCGCTTTGAGTGTCTGAAAGCCCCCTTTCCCTCCCATACTCCCGGGTCTTCCATGAGCTTTTTTGCTAGTTGCCTGGCGCTGTACCAGGTGTTGTTTTTTTTTACAGATCCGGTAACGAATGCCTCAAGTAGGGTAAACAGAAGGTTACTGGATCCTTGGGATCCATACCTTTAGGAACATCATTCCCCTCTCATCCCTTGCCGCAAGGCTTTCCTCTTGCAGCTCTGCGACTGGACTTTCCATTCTTTGCAAAGCTTGCAGAATAGAAACACTTTCTTGATTGCCATATGCAACTTTCGGATGACTGGATGTTCAAACCAGTGAACGAGGTATTGTCGGAACAGTCGTTGTCCGAGTTTCGAACCGTCCGGGGGGCTTCCAAGAGCACCGGACGCTATGGGACAAGACTGGACGACTATCTGTAGTGCGTCCGGGGTGGCCTAAAGGCAGGACGGCCGCCTTTGGGCGGGACGGTGGGCCCTACAGGGTGAGACATCTTAGTTCAGGGCATGGGGGTGGACGGCGGGTGATGGCTGGGGACGGCAGGAGATAGTTGAGGACGGCCGAGGGCTTTCGAAGGCTGCCAGGAATGGTAAGGGATGGCGGGGGATTGCCGGGGACGGCACGAGAACAGTCTCATGAAGTGAAAAGAATCCGTTTGGAGGTGTATGATCTAAACCTGGCGAGTACAGGAGGTCCAATCGGTAGGACTATAGTCCCCTATAGTCCTTCCTGTCCTCACCTTCCCGAGCGTAGTCCATCCCAGCACCCCCAAAAAGACAGACTATGTGCAGTAGTCGATCGCGTCCTCACCGGAAGACGGATGGACTGGACGATTCAGAACACTGGCCTTTCCCAAATACCGCTTAGCCATTTAAAGCTATATCGATACATCACTGTTCTCCGGAATATCACAATAGATAATCCCCGACGCCATCTACACATATTCTGTCCAGTTAGTAATCTATCGCTTCTTCAATCATTGGTAAGTAGTAATACTAACTTGGAGAGTAGGCAGAAACTTTAAAGAAGTAGAGGGTCAACCGTAATTTTAGATCATCACAATCTGAGAAGTGGGGGTCTAGGTGTTGTATAGGATGTTGGCGCCAGATAGTGGTGGGTGCCGGAAATATGGCTATCGGGTCTCAAGTCGGATGGCCGGTGTTCCCAACCGTCCGGGGCGTCCTAAGGGCAGGACGGCCGTCTTTGAGTAGGGCGGCGGGTCCTACAGGGTGAGACATGTTAGTTCAAGGCAGGGGGTGGACGGTGGGGCATAGCCGAGGACGGCCAGGGAATGGCGAAGACGGCCGGGAATGGTGTGGGACGGCGGGGGACTGCCGGGGACGACACGAGTGGAGTCTCGTGGGCTGAATGAATCCGTTTGGAGGTGCATCATCTCAACTTGGCTAGTACAGGTGGTCCAAGCGCTAGGACTATAGTCCCCTATAGTCCGTCCTGGCACCCCCAAAAAGACGGACTATGAGCCGTAGCCGTCCCGTCCTCACCTGAAGACGGACGGACTGGACTGTTGGGAACACTGCAGATGGCTCGACAGGCTTGCACACTCAGTACATGTGCAATAGGGATATCGGAGGCGGGAGGAAAAAGACCTGGACTCTGACAAAATCTAGGATTTCTAGGCGGAAAGGGGAAGCTTGATAAAGGGTATATGTGTTTAATGCAATTATACAAGCAAAGCAATAGGGTAGAAAAAAGGTGTGAAAGTTTAATCTCAGTATCCGTAGAGAAAGCGTTGTGGAAAAAATAAGGTTTGATGTGTATGCGAGGGAGAGAAGGAGAGAGGAAGAACGTGGTGGAAAGGGCAGCTGTTATGGTGTCCAAAAGGGAGCATGACTGAGGCCCTGTTCGGGTGTGATGAGACCGTTCCATTGGGCGACCGTCTCTGCTGTGAAAATGACTTTCTCTCCGTTTTGAAACCGTCATTTATGGAACAACAGAACGTCCCATTATTCTTCCAACACCCATCACGACCGGACAGGGTCTAAGCATGCTCCCTATTTGTTAACTCCCCTCGGGGGTAAAGTCGCAGAGGGGGTTATGTCGGTTCCGGGGTTATGTCGCGACGCAGATAGACAGGGGAAGTATACTTCAGTACTCGGTACAGACTCGAATACCCAGAGTGAAGTCAAACGTTAATTTTTATTCCTGCACTCACTGCGTATGTCTCTTCCCGACATTACACAGGAACCGGCATAGCCCCCGCCACGAGTTTATATCTGTTCTGGAGGTATCATATGTCAGGAGGAGAGATATGCACTTCGCGCTGGAATGAGAATTAACATTTGAAGTCAGTTTAGTATTTGAGCCTCTACAGAATACCGAAATATACTTCCCTCGCGTATCTCCGTTCACGATACACCTCCGGGCCCAACTTAATTATATAGTACTAGGACAAAAGTTTTGGCGCGGTGCCCTTTTTACACCAAAAATGTCCATTTTCACCATCTTCCCCCACAGCCCAGTGCCTAAGAGAACCTGATAAAATTTGGGGCTGGGCCAGTGAACCAGTAGATAATCTGAGGAATGTGACAGAATTTCTGAATATTATACAGATGTGGAGAAAATGCCATTTAAGTGTGAGGTATCAGTTGCCATGTACTTTTTTGTATGGAGCCCCATACAAAAATTTAGGTCACTTCCATACTGGTTGACACAACTATGAACAACAAACTCAGCTTTAATCACTTGCACTTCTCCTTCAAAACGCTTAAATTCATAGTAATTGTCTAGCTGATAGAAAACTTTGAAGTATTTTCATCAAAGGGGTATTGCGAATTTTCTGTTTGAAAATGTCTATTTTCGGCTAAATAAGGTGTAAAACCAGGTGTTGCGCCAAAACTTTTGTCCCGTACTTTTAATACTGGCAAAATACTCGCCCAAAAAAAAAGTCTGTCCCCGACCTTTAGTGCGCTACGCCCACCCCCGCAGTGCATCGCTTAAAATCGGGGACAGGCTTTTTTTTTCGGCGAGTACATAAAAGAGAGGGAAAGCGCTGATAAGCATCCATTAGATCATTGTGTACGCAGCGAGCATGATCAGGCCCGAGGATAAAATGTTTTGATCGGATATGAGGACAACGAATGCAATTTGATTTACTATAGAGACAAGATGCGAGAGCGGTAATGTGAACAAGTAAAGACTGATGATCGCCTAAGACAAGAGGGAAATACATTGTGCTTTTATCTTAGAGAAATAATATCAAAGGAAAGCGGCTAGAAAAACTTTTCCTCCACATGATACAAGTAACTCATAGTTGTAACAGCAGTGCCCCAGATGTTGCTGGTGAGACGAGACGAAACATAAACTAATGCAGGACAGATACTAGGAAACGGAACATGAATCAACAGCGCAGTTCCAAAGGTTTCAAGAAAATGTAGCCTTTGAGGATAGTACCCGTGCGCTGAGTGGGCGTTCACAAGGTCTTGTCCTCTTCTTACATTTTCCCATCCCCTCCTTCCCCGAGCCCACAAATTACAAACTCGTCCCGAACCTATATACAGCTTCCACCTTATTCTTTCACCAACAATTCTACGGAAGACTCTCTCTCCTGCCCTGCTCGCACTTTGTTCCTCTTCCGCGCTCTCACAACATCTTCCTCCTCCTCCCCAGAGCACCGACAACCCTCCCGCTCAAGATTAGAGTTCGTTACGGGGCGGGGCGGGTCCCCGCTCATTCACGGGACGGGGCCCCGTTTCTCCCCACCTATTTTAACGGGGGCCCGTCCGGGAAACGAGCGGGGCAGGGGGCAGGGGAACGGAACCCCAAAAAAAAACACGCCCCGCCCCGGGCCGTTCAGCGGGGCACGGCGGGGAAATTGGCCGGTGGCCCGCGTTTCTCGGGGCTCTCTAATGCGGAGATCATTGCCCTGCGGAATGGGATTGCCGGGATGAGGGTTGTTGAAGATGGATTGAGAAGAAAAAACTATGATGCAAGGGGGGTGAGAGAAGGCGAGAACGCTAGCCAAACACATGGACTCTTGGCCCACATTTACCATTCCATAACAAGAGACCTTGCGCTAAAACCATCTAGGAACTCTATTCTCATTTATCATTCGCACCTTATTATCGATAAATGCGCCCTCATGATTGTATATACAATCATACTCTGCTATAACTAATGCCAAAAATTCCGAATTTTTCGTGAATTGTAGCGAGGTTTTGGAAGGAATTCCTTAAAGCATGGGCCATTTGTATGAGACCAGGGGTGTAAATTCCCAGAAAGTTCATTCGTAATGGCGGGTTGTCCCTTATAAGCGGTTCGCTATAGTGGCGTGCCACTGCAGATTCCTCATTGTTTCACTAGATGTCATGGCAGTTCTGGGAAATGCGTCAATTGTTCGGAGGATCAACGAACATAAAGAGATGATTGGGGTAATAGATTGCATGATGCCGAGACTATAACTCTAACCCGGTTAAAGGGACCGAGGGCAATAAATCTAGATGGAAGGTTTAGATGTGAGTATTTCGGGCAGACACCCTCTGTCATATAGAGATCTTGGCGTCGAGAGCATAGCTGCATTGTGGGGACTGTCATCTCGTCTAGGTCTGTCACGGTTCGGGCATCTTCGTCTGCCGTCCGGATGGTGTGCTTCAGTTTATCCCGTAAGAGCATCTACCGTATCAAGTGATCCGACCTCACACCTGCGATCGACTGATAGGCGGGTGTTTTACCACCGCCTCTTTCACTGGTCTTTTGAGTTTTCTGTCTTGCATTCTTCCTTCTTCCTTACCTGACATATTCCCACTCTATAGCTCCCTATATAATTGCCGAGTGGTGGTGTCGGAGCGCGGGCGAAAGTGATGTGCGGAGGGAGGTTGGGGGCTTAGCGCATGTCTTGGCCCCTGTCAAGTTATCATAATAGTGGATCGTATTGTATTGTGCAAGTTAATACGGTGGACCAAACATTTCCAGGCAAGTTTACTCGGAGGGGGACTGTTGCTAAATCTAGCCCTCGCGTGTTAGCTACAGTTCCAATTTGAGTGTTTTCGAAAGGCAAAACGATAAGAGGCATGTTTACCTGACCTGAATCTTTTTCTTGTGCTGTTGCCATCTGCTCTCCCAAGTTTCTGCGCCTGATGTCTACAAGTAATGTCTACTCGGGTACCGCCACCTGACCCGTACCCCCCCTCTTATCAACTCTGATTCAAATATCATAGTATGATAATTATGATAATAATTTATTATCATGTCTTCACAAGTTCTCCTAGCCTTAGGCAATTGAGGGATTTAGAAAAGTCGATAGACGGGCCCAAAGTGCTTAAGTCCTCGCAAGGTAACGAGCACTGCTCACCGGAAGGAGGCATCATATGTCATGCTATGATGGGATCTTGTAGGGTAGAGGGGCAGCATGGAGTTTACCGAGACATTTTACCGGTTTAATAATAATATTATTGTTATCATACTACCGCATTATCTGGTTAAGCTCGTTTTCACGCTAAGAGGTCAGAATAAGGTGTAGGTCAGCATTTTTCACAAAGTAACCCTTCCGGGCTAGTTGTTTCCTCTAAATCGATGGCAAGGTCACCCCACAGGTCACTCCACAGTAAATATTTATGAAAATCCTACCCCTAAAGGAAACTCTCTTCTCAAAGAAGTTCGTGTATTCCGCCACACTTTCTTTTGACGTCTTAGCGTGAAAACGAGTTTAACCAGATAATGCGGTAGGATTGACTGACGAAGAGCCTCACCTTATAAACTTCGCCTTGTAGGCCTCGCCTCATAAACCTGGCCTTATGAGGCTTGCCTTTTATCAGGACAAGAGGGTTTAGCCGACCGCATCCGATCTGCCTGGGGATAACCTCCCCAATCACAAACCAACCCGTCACCCCGGGAACAATATTCCGTGCACTGCACCAGCTTCCAGGGCTTCTTGAGGCGAGTTATGGTCAGCGGTCATTAAATTATGTGCAGTCCTTTGTATGCGAGACAGGCTAGGGGCGTGGTACACCCGGAGGACAAAAGTGCATGAGTTTTTGTGCTACTCAACTATCCGTCGCCAAAAAAAATATTTGCATAAGTAATCAACAGATAAAGCACCAACTACCACACCACGGCTGTACAGGCTCCCGGCGTGGATTCCCAGCATACCTAGGTCAAGCCTCTCTTAGAACTTAGAGTCCTAGTAAAGAAAATAGAGTCTCTTGCCAAGCTTCTGGTCATATGCACAACAGCTCTCTCAGTTGATGGTGGCCACCGGGTAATCTACCAGTAGGTTGTGGCCTGCGATGCACCCACTCGGCTCTAATAGACTCTAGCCGAAATCCATCCTTTATAAGCATAAGACAGAGTTCGTCCCAGGTGGAGTAAGGCCTCTGCATCCTTCCCGGTATTCTTTCTTTGGCGTGTGCTGGTATGCCGTGTGGACGGCATTGGAGAGGATTCTTGTCTTGCCAGTTTTGGGGTGATTTTTTTTTAGCGATGTTCAATAATATATTTAACTCCTAACTCATAAAAGTAAGGGCGGTACCCTTCCAGGCATATCGACCCCAACGGCAGTACAATCCCGAGGTACGCCAGCTCAAACCCGCCAATCCCGCAGTATATATGGAAAGTACCACCTGCACGACATGTAGGAAACCCACCACAGGAACCCGAACGTCCGGCCAGAACACGGAAATCTCCCAAAAATAAAAATAAAATAAAATAAACACTACCCCGGGCAGACCCATCTCGCAACCCTCCTCCCAAACATAAATCAAAATCACAACCATAAAGATATCTGTCCCACAACATTACATCATCAACCAATCAATTTCCATCCACAACATTCCTAGCCCATCTAAAAACAATTTGACCATAATCCAACAAACACTTCCACCCAGCTCGACTGCACAAGTGTTGCCTCAATGTGTTGTTGTTGGCAAATACAAATTGAGATCGACATATGAGGGTGTCCGTGGGTCCGCCGTGCCAATACTGCCGTCCATTTGGCCGTGGGAATCGGATTATCCCAATCATCAATAACCGATTCCCAGAATAGCTTGTAAGCATTCTCCTGACAGTTAGGAAAACAATCGAAATGTCTCGCAACCACAGCATAACGTTGGTCACATCGGGGGCATGTGCCCCTTTCACCTGGCATGAAGTACCACTTGGTAGCCAGTCGGTTAATAGGAAGGGCACAACCGGTCCCATCACACCCCTTCCAGCCACACCAGTCGCAGTCACTTCTGAGGATCCTTTGCCTGGCCTGCGGACAAGCTTAAGAGAACCACATTGCAACACTGTAACTGTATTGTTGAAGGGGTTCCCACATATTGTAACAGTGCTGCCCATTTCCTCATCGTGATGTGCGATTCCCAGCCCGCAGTTCCCATCTGAAATCCACCAGTCCCTCCATATACTAATCTGTTTGTCAGCTAACAAGGAGTCGAGAGGGGGTCCATGACGAACATATTTATCAGACTATGCTAGGCATAGCACCCCCCCGGGCTAATGGCATTGATCATATCACCCACGGTCTCTGCCAGCTCTCAACCTTGTCAAAATATACTTGTCGAACCTTGTGAGGCCTTTGAGGTTGTTGGATATAGCGGGGCCTTTCTGGTAGTATATGTGTCCATCCTTTAGGTGCAATTCCAACCACTCACTAGTCCGTATTTCTGTGGCTTTGCTGACATGGCATGATCCGAAGAACCCCAAGATCCCGTGCCTTGCCGGGTTCAAAGTCTTCCCCACCCATTGTTGTGCGCACCGGTCTACCCTCTGATTCCCAGTAACTCCTCTGTGTGCGGGTACCCATTCAAGCTATATTTTCTCGAACCGGTTAAAGACTTGGACGATAATATCCCAAATGTCAGCCGTAACATCATTGGGTCACATATTGTCAATACATCTTAGCGCAGTGACGCAGTCGGAAAACAACCAAACCGCCCCGCAGTAATATTCACCAAATATCTGAAGACTTTTGTATATGGCGAATAACTCGCATTCCATAATGCTCCAGTCCCCAGGTACTGCAATGCCCTTGGCTCCTTCAATCAGTCCCCGCTCATATATCACATAAGCAGCAGCACAACCACAATCCGTTTTACTCCCATCCATATATAACACATTTTCATAGCCTTCATATATATCATCAACAAGACTGATATATCGTGCCAGCATAGCATCTTTGTTGTCCCATATGTTGACCACAAAATCGTTCCAGAGGAGCTGATCAGAGTGTATAGGTCGGGGCCGAATGTCTCCCCATTCCCAACCATCTCTGATCGATTGGTACCATTCGTCTGAATTGCACTATTAGTATTCAATCATCCTTGCATAACATCGACGTTTCAGGTTTTTCCCATATATATAGACAGGAGGGATAGCCGTTTCCGCCAGCAAATCTTTGTTAGGCGTTTTAATGAGTGTTCGGTACATACTCCTAATGGAATCATTAATGTGTGTCTGGATGGACTTCACATACGACCCGTAGTCGGTTACCCATTCCAGAATGTAGTATACTGTTGGGAGAAAAACCGCTTAGATGAGCCTAAAGATGCCAAATGCATCAATCCCACCACTCCTGCCAAACCTCCTACCAAGCGCCCCAATCCTTCTCCTCACCATTAACCCCCTTCCCAGCCAATAGTTAACATGAGAAGAAAAATTATTAGCTACATTAAAATAAAAACACAAAACCCTAAGTTCCTCCATGGGTTCTAATGAAACTCCATTAACAATCATCGCGTCCCATACCCTATCACCAAATCCTATCCATTTAGTGTTTATCATACTAAATCCCATACCGCGCAATCTACCAATCCTGTCACAGTCCTTGAATATCTCCTCCATGATACTCATAGTATGCTTCCCGTGATCCGGGGCAACATGAATAACACTGTCATCAACATAACTTGAAACTACTTGCCTCACTGGGCGGGTATATCGTAGTGGAGTGGCAAATATATCTGACACGTAAACGCAGCAAACGTAAGGTGACAAAGGAGAACCTTGAGGAATTGCTTTTCCTGTATGGAATGCCTGGGACAACCGGCCATTAAACCTAACGTGATTTACGGGGAAGCGGCTCATGACAGGGATCAGCCTCACCTTAGCAACCGGTGAAAAATCAAACCTACATTTTATTCTCTCCATGAATAACAGAGGTATTAGTTTGAAATTTTAGCTACAAGTACTTTAAGATATGGAGAATCAGAAAATATAGTTTTTATATCTCAGGTAAAAATTGCTGTAATATCTACATACATAGTTGGCCTATGAACCCAATTTCTTGGAATATCCTTTATTATGATCTCTAGCGTAGATATTGAAGGTTTAAACTCATAGAACAAAGTTTTGAATAATCTGTACTTTGATGATTCGCAAACCAGTAAACGCAACGGAGGAGTTCGGTTACTTAGTTAAAATTGCAACAATGAATTATTTGAAATCACAATCAATTATCAGATTAAGGTAAATGGTTTACTAAGTCAAACTACACTTCTTGAAGCCAGGAAAATTGATATTGGTTCATCAGATTCCATGTTAATTGTCTATTGTCAAATTGTCATAATTGTGTACAGATTATTAGATACCATTAGATATACTTGTCTACACAACATGCTTACTCTCAATCCTAGTTATCTAATGTGAATCGAATCACGGATAGACTTGTATTTGTTTTGAAAATATCATTATAACTATTTAACAATAGCAAAAAGCTCAGTAGTTATGTACTATTACTCTCTGAATTCAATGGAGTATGGGATAGCCAGGTGTATTTGCCTAACTTCAAACCTTCAATACTAACTCTATAGACCAAAATAAAGGATATTCCAAGAAATTGGGTTCATAGGCCAACTATGTATCTAGATATTAGATGGTCAAATTGATACAATTTGTATGTAATTTGTACATAGTTTTTCATCTCTCTTTTGACCACTACTCCTCTAGGCAATTTATATAAACAAAATTAAAACCAGTTTACTCTGAATATATAAGACTTCTACTATCCTTCTATCTATTTTAGAATGTCCTTCTTGGAAGTTTTTCAATTTTTATATTGTTTGAAAAGAGGGCAATTCGTTTTTAAGATAGGCAATCTTAAAACCACTATACCAGAACAGCAATTTTTACCTGAGAAATAAAAATAATATTTTCTGATTCTCTATATCTTAAGGTACTTGTATGTAAAACTTCAAACTAATATCTCTCTTATTCATTGAGATAATAAAATGTAGGTTTGATTTTTTACCGGTTGCTATGGGTGAACCGGATCCCTGTCGTGAGCTGCTTCCCCATAAATCACGTTAAACCTGACAGTTCTGCATCGGGCTCACCTATTAACCCATTGAGAAAGGGAGGCATCCGCGGCCCTGGAATGGAAAATTTGTATCAATAGATAAATGTTAATGTTATTGAACCCTTCTTCTATATCCATCGAAACCATAGCTGTCTGCCAGCCTCAGTGGCGCTCGATGAATTCCAGAACGGTACCCAATAGCATCGTGAACCCCCCTCCTTCGCCGGGATCCAAACTGCGTATCGCCCGGTTCAACAAATTTGATCAGCCTAATCAGAATGATTCTCTCGACCCCCTTAGCCAACGTAGGGAGGCGATGTATCATTCGCCCTGATTTAACCATATCATATCGTGGTTTGTCTGCTTTCTCAATGAGTACCGTATGCGCAACATGCCAGTCCGCGATATCATGGTCAAGGCTATACTTAATCAACCGTCCACGAGAATCGCCATTTGTCCTGGCCCAAAACCGTATGAAGGGGTATCCGATGTCATCAAAGCCCGGGGCAGTATTCATAGGTGATTGCCGATGGTTGCGTTTCACAAAAACTCATGCATTTTTGTCCTCCAGGTGTAATTCTTGTATCATAGCACCAGTGTATTGATTTTGAGCTCCTAGCCTCTGCCTATCTGCGCACACAACTTTGACCCCGCAATCCTTGTCATTCAATTTTATTTTTGCATTCTATTGTTGACTGATCCGTTTAACGTCTTTCACGCCATGGCGAGCGCCCGGCGTAGCGAGCCATCCACCCAAATTCTAGCCACAATTTAAATATGGGCTGAGGTTCAGCCAACCACATTTGCCTAAACTTGCCGAGGGCTCGCTATGACGGGCGCTCGCTATGGCGTAGAGGACTTTAGTGGAACATTGCTCCATAGTGTAGGTGCAACCACACACACCAGCAGCACTGATCACTTAAGACCTCACCCCGCGCCCGTTTACTAGCACCGGTGCCTTCCCATTTACCTGCACTATCACCCTCATCTATTCTCTTTTCTTTTTTACCTAGCTGTTGCGCACACTTTTTCCGAGTCGCAAGTCACCACCCCGTTCGCGATCAATCGTCTAATTCTCATCCCCCTTGTGATGGATCTTGAGCAGTGTTCGCCACGGGCCAGGCCGATATAGGCCGCATTCGATCGGCCTACGAAAGCCTATCAGGCCTGATAGGCGCCTATAGGCCCGGAGATTAGCGTTGAGAACAGATCTCTTTAAAGGTATTCCGACCCTCTACCCTCTTTCGAGTTTATCGCCTTTGATTTTTTTCCTCTCCACCTTCAGCTATTAGAGACTTTGCGGTAGATGTATCCAGGATCCCTGTATGCCAAGATTGAGAGATTTGGAGCTGGATGTGATTTTGACTTTGCGGTAGATATAACTGAAAAAGAAAAAAGAAAAAAGGTTGATGATGTCAGACCAAGAAATCATGCACATAAAAGCTAGAATGGCGATGTAACATAACGTACCATAGTCCAGGTCTGCACTTCTGTCAAAAATGAACTTTGAACAGATTCTTCACTCTCCAAACTCAACTCAATCCTTTTCTGAAAGGGCAGTTTCGCTCTCCCCTGACATCCCAATAGCGAGAAATATTCGATCCTCTTTTGAGTGCTACCCAAGCCATGAAGCCCAGCCGGGCCCGAGTAAGGAAGCAACACCACTCCCAGAGAAGCGCAAGCGAGGTGCTGCATGGCAGCCATGGGAGGATCGTGCCCTGGCCCATCAAGTGCAATCTGATGATCTTATTTTGGGCCAGATTGGACGGAAGGAGGACAGGTGGGCGGAGGTTTCTAGAAGCTTGGCTCAGTGTGGAATGAGTCGGTCTTGGTCTTCCTGTAAGGACAGGATGGAAAAGCTGGTTCTTTGGCATAAGGTTAGTGACTCAATTTTGTACTGCAGATGTAAAATTAGATGTAACAAGTAAACAAAAATAATTATTATAGGAAGCAGAAACGCAGTCAAAGCAAAAGACAGGGACCAATGAGGAAGTAACCGACCATATTGAATGCCTTGACGACATCGTTCTTCGTTACGAGTCCTTATCGAAAAATACCGATATTAAGAAATCAGCAAAAGAGCGTATGGCTAAGAAGCGGGAGGATGGGAAGAAGCTTCGACAAAGCTCCTTAGAAGGTCTTGTTCGAAAGAAAGCACTGGAAAGGTTGAAGGAGGGAAACAATACCGAGTGTGTGAGTGACGGAAGTGATCACTCAATTCATATACCAAATCGTCAAAAGCGGCCAAAACATCATTTAGCCAAGGAAGTGGCAGGAGCGGTGGATAGTATGCATGAGAAAGCTGCAGAGTTAAGAGAGAAAATAGAGGAACGAGAAAAGCAAGAGAGAGAAAATGCAAAGGTGCAGAAGAAGTTGGGGAGGAAAATGGATCTATTGATTGAAAGTAATCAACGGACCAATGAATCTATTCAAATGCTTTTACAGTCTCTTCTTTCATCACAGCAAGGAAGCAATTTCAGTTCTCATTCTTGAAGTAACTAAAAACAATCCTCTAATTGTCTTTCTTTTCAAGTGCATAATTGTTCAGTAAGCTAAACACAGTAATTCCAAGTTAGGAGTGATATTGGAATCCCGACAGGAACTCTAACCCATTACCCATTTCCCATAGAGCCTGCCTGTCCCAACAAAGAAGACCAAAAGGACAGCCAATACCCTCAATACCCTCAATACTCGTCAAACTCTCATCATGAAGTCAGGGCAATACATGCTTGGCTACAAGCCCACACTCAAAACTCTCCGTTCTGGGGAGGTTAAGAGCCTGTTTGGTTAGAACGGTTCTGTTCTGTGCGGCGACCGTTTCCACTGTAAAAAGAGTGTTCTTTCCGTTCTGAAACAGAAGGAAAACGGCCTTTTATATAGGGGAACAGAACGGAACAATTGTAACCAAACAGGCTCTAAGCTTATTATCATTGCTAGTATGCCTAGAACTCTTGATACAAGGTTGTGGTGTTCCAAACCCGGTCTAATACTGTGAACCCAAGCGTCCAGTCCGTCCGTCTTTGGCAACGGACGGGACAGACTGCGGAGCAGGATGGATGCCTGAGATGGATAACGGTTGTGGCATCCATCCTGATGGTAGACCTGGATAGACTCTGGGGACAGCAGGTGTCTTAGGTAGTGCAATACGCTAACCAAAATGTGTTTCCTGCCTAGGTGGAAATTCAGTTTTGCTTAGACAGCCAGGACATGCAGGGCCTTATAGGTGACGGCCGGGAATTACAGATGACTGCCAGGCCCTGCCAGGGCCTCCAAATGTCTGTCAACAAAACACATTCTACCAAAGACCGCAGAGGCTGGCCGTCCACATCTAGAACGGCCGTCTTACTGTAATCCAGACACTTTGCCCTACTGTTCTTACTCACCGTGCCTGTGACAGACAGGACTACCATCCCACAGGGCACTACTGTCCACCCGGGACACTTGGGAACACCGGTCTAATAGTTCAACAGGCAACACACCTTCTCTCTGAAAGTCTGAACTTGAGTACTACTCTATGTTGGGCAAATGCCACATTCACCACTTTGCTGGTAACAACGTAAGAGTGCCATCCCATCCTTCTACGGCTTAAAGCTCTAGGGCCGGCCCGTCTATTCTGTGCAGTCCGTTCCAGATACCCTTTCAGGTACTGCCGTCTGTCTTGCCTGTACCTGAAGATGAACGGACTGTACACTTGAAAACATTGTCTCCATATCCACCTTCTACCTAGAAGCATATATTCCTATATATATAGATCAAGTGATAGTAATTGACGATACTATACACAAAATAAATTTCAATAATATCAGAAAAAAGAATGCATATCACTCTCCTCAGTTTTGAAAATGAAAATATTCCTCCAAAGTAGGAGGCTTTAACAGCACCGGCTGGTCTTCAGCACTCTCATCAAGTGGAATAGGTAAGTCCAAATGATTATCTTGTGCAAAGTATTGTGGTATCTGGGGATTGTGCAAGCATACATGAGCGTTATATAGAAGAACGGAGACAGAATACTGTAAACCAATTGGTGAAACTAATAGACGCTGGGTACGAGTAAAATCTAGTGCAGAAAATAGTTGTAGCACTTCCTTGAAACACCATTCAACTACAATTCTCACTCTCGACATAGATTTATTCCATTCTCTCTCATGATATGAAATGAATGCGCCACCAAAAGGGGATATTAAATGCTCATTAATACCATATGCAGGATCCCCATAAACCTGAAGTGGAGATCCATCTGGAGCATAGGCATGAGCATCTAATATTTCAGACATTCCACTCTTAGTCCAAACAGCTGAATCATGAATGCGGCCTTCAACTGGCCTATATAAATGAGAAATGATACCATCTGAGGCTATTATTGCTTGATACTTCAAGCAATGCATTCTCTTCCACCCATTATATACAGATTCCTGCCCATAAATAGGTCTTGCTATAGGCCTTAATGTGCCATCAACAAAGCCCCAGCAAGTATCTAGGGGAGCATTTTTTTTCTTTTATTGCAATGCTATACATTGCAAGTCGCTCAGGGGTGAGCCGCTCGGAATCGAAGTGAAGAAGGTGCTTCCAACGGTCAAAAATAAAGTGTAAAAGTGTATTGGTAATTCGCGATACACGCTCCGGGTTCCAACCGACCTGTAGGTGCATATCCGACAAACGATGAGGCCAAGCGAGTCTCGCAAGTAACATGCAGAGTGCTAGTCCATCCGGCTCAAAAATGCCATTATGGCAAGTGACCTTTTCTGGAATTTTGAGACAATAGGCTAATCTTTCTATTTCTTCTTTGGAAAACCTAATTAATTTATTATTAACTACCTTCTATGTACATAATTTTATTCATATCATCTTTGGTACACTACCTAAAGTATGTTTTCCATGCCTCAGGTTCAAGTTCCTCCAAATCTATCGGTCACCCCTCCCGCTCTTGTCCTCTCCACCTCACGTTTGTCCATACTAAGGTATGTTGATAAAGGTCAAGCTCCGCAAGTCCCAGCTCAAACTCAAACATCGCCAAATCCAGGTTGCTCATTTTGCCTTTTTTTGAGTTTCTTGAATCAAAAAAAACAAAGATCAATCGAATTGTGTTCGTAGAAAGACTTGCAGTCAAAGTTGTAGAGGTCAAATTCATTGAGTTTGCTCTTACCCGGGAGTCAAATCAAGGTCTGGATATCACAAGTCTTGTCATATGCACGCCAAGATCTGTGAAAAGACTCTGGATGTGTCGACCGCAAAGTCTCTATTGCCTCATAATTAATCACACAACGAGTAATACTCAACCAACTCAATAAAGTCGTAAAAATTTACCTCCGGGGCCACCAGCACAACCCTATGCTACCATCACCCCCCCGTATTTTGCCTCTTCAGCAGGAACTACTTTAAATTCCCAAGCGAATAAAGCGAAACTGTTGTATTAAATTTTTCAATGTTATTTCGTAAATTGTTTACAGTCAACCCCCCCATATTGATACCCCCGAAATAGTCACCATCCCACTGCTCATAGTTGATCCATCAAAACATTAGCTTTTTTTCTACAATTAAATCAATTAATTAATTCACTATCTCGACTAGCTTTTAATGTTTTTTTCGCTCGTAAAGGGAAATTGTTCCTTTGTTTTTAATCGTAATGGGTAATTGGGAAACATTTACCGTGAATTTTGCTGTTGACACGGGAGTGGCCGCTAGCTAGGTGTGGGTCGGCCTAGGCCATATAGGCCGGCCTAGGCTATATAGGCCAGGCCGGCCTATCAGGCAGCCGGGAAAAAGCCTATATGGCCTATAGGGGGGCCGGGCCGGGCCAGGCTCAGGCTTAACAAAGCCTACAGGCTCGGGCCAGGCTAGATCCGAAAGAATTTCAATAGGCCGGGCCCGGCTTCACCGAAGCCTGGC